>Ga0302320_10029431_pt1 | contig 10508 bp, 8 predicted proteins | sample Bog_T0_3_FD_202130 | JGI IMG/M metagenome (GOLD analysis project Ga0302320, IMG submission 202130) | Peat permafrost microbial communities from Stordalen Mire near Abisko, Sweden - Bog_T0_3 | ecosystem: Environmental > Terrestrial > Soil > Wetlands > Peat | place: Sweden: Abisko, Stordalen Mire... | reverse complement strand
CTGATGTATTACAGTTGCCCCGGTCTGTGCAGTGAGTTCATGAACCAGCTCACGCGGTCGGTGCCGGAGATGCAACTGAAGGCCGGGACACAGTTTGATGTGGTTCTGGTGAGTATCAATCCCGATGAGACGCCCACGCTCGCCCAGGTGAAGAAGGACAATTACATGGCGTGGATGGGCAACGCCGCCGCGCCCGGCGGGTGGCACCTGCTGACCAGCCCGGACAACCACGTGCGCGACTTGGCGGATCTTGTGGGCTACGGCTACAAATTCAACCCGGACACCAATCAGTATATGCACGCCACGGCGCTGTATGTCCTGATGCCGTCGGGAAAAATTTCCCGCGTGATGCCCAACATCCTGTTTTTTGACCCCAAGGTTCTCGATGACTCGCTGACGGACGCCTCCGGCGGCAAATATGGCACGACGATTTTCAGCGTCGCCAACGCCTGCGGGCTGGTGGCGTTCAACCACACCACCGGCCGATATGAAGCGGTGGCCCGCAACATCATGCGTGCCGGGGGCGCCCTGACCATCGTAGTGATGGGCGCCACGATCGGAATGTTTTTGTACCGCGACGGGCGGAAGCGCCGCACCGCGGGCGCCAAAAGATCGCCATGCTTGGAACAACCATGACCCAACTGCCCAACATCCTCGGCTTTCTTGACTCCTTCCTGCTGCCACCCAGCGGGTCGAGCTCGGCGGCCAATCACGATCCGGTCTGGAACGCGGTCCTGATCATCACGACGATCTTCTTTTTCATCGTCACCACCATCATGTTCGTTTTCATCTTCAAGTACCGTCGCCGGCCGGGGCTGGTGCAGGGGTCGCAGGTGACGCACAACACGCCGCTGGAGATCGTGTGGACGTTGATTCCGCTAATCATCGTGATGGCGTTGTTTGGCGTGGGCCTCAAAGGGTACATGTGGTACGACAAGCCGCCGTCGGATTCGTACACGATTGTGGCGAAGGTCGTCAGTTGGAAATTCACGTTCTACTACCCCAACGGCGGCATCAGCCCCTATCTGTATGTGCCGCTGGGTTCTGATGCCCACCCGCGCAACATCCGCCTTCAGATAGAAGCCGAGCCGGGCGATGTGCTCCACGCGATGTACATCCCGGCCTACCGCATCCAACGCGGTGCGGTGCCGGGCCGCATCACCGAACTGTGGTTCAATGCCACCTCCGTGCCGCCGCTGCATCCAGGTTCCTCCGCCGATACCCCGGAGAATCACTTCTTCGACATTTTCTGCACCCAATACTGCGGCGAAGGCCACTCCCAGATGCGCTCGCGCGTCTATGTGATCGCCGACGAGGCGCAATTCCAGGCCAAACTCAAGCAGATCGCCAATCCGTTTGTCGATATCGACGGCAATCCCCTCCCCCTGGCCACGGTGGGAAAGAACCTCGTCGATATCTACGGCTGCAATAGCTGCCACACCATCGACGGCAAGCCCAATACCGGCCCGACATGGGAAAATCTCTACAAGCGCGACCATACATTTGATATTTCCAACGAAGCCGGCTACAGCCTGAAGGCCACCGACAGCGACGCCAAATGGGATGCCTATCTGAGCGAATCGATCATCGATCCCGGCGCCAAAATCGTCGGCGGATTCAAGAACGCCATGACCAATTTCGCCGGACAGCTTTCCGGGCCCGATCCCAACGATCCCAAGAACGAAAACAACCGCCGCCGCCTGGCCATCATCGAGTACATCAAGAGCCTGGACCACACCAAGGGTCCCGACGGCAAGCCGCTGTATTACAAGCCCGCGCCGATCCCCACGACCGCGCCGGCCGCGACCGAATCTTCAACCACGCAATCAGGGAAGCAGTAACATGACAGCCATAACTCCTGACTTTGGCCGTGGCGAGCTTCTTCCGCCCCTGGAAGACAACTACCTCACCCACTCGCGCGGCATCCTGTCGTGGATCTTCACGCTGGACCACAAACGCATCGGCGTGATGTATCTGGTGTCGGTCCTGACGGCGTTTTTCGCCGGGGGCGTGATGGCCATGCTCATCCGCACGCAACTTCTGAAATCCGGCGGTCTCATCTGGCCCGGCGACGCCCAGCAGCACAACGCCTTCAAAGCCTACAACGAAGTGATGACCCTCCACGGGGCGCTGATGGTCTTCATGGTCCTCATCCCCGGCATCCCGGGTGCCCTGGGCAACTTCGTCCTCCCCATCATGCTGGGAGCCAAGGATGTCGCCTTCCCGCGGCTGAACCTGATGAGCTACCACCTGTACCTCTGGGGCGCGGCGTTCGCGGTTCTCGCCATCGTCATGGGCGGCGTCGATACCGGCTGGACCTTCTACACGCCCTATTCCGTCAAGACCGACTTCGGCGGCGTGGAGTACATGGCATTTGGCGTGTTCATTCTCGGGTTCAGCTCCATCTTCACGGGGCTGAATTTCATCGTCACCATTCACAAGCTGCGTCCGCCGGGGATGACCTGGTTCCGCATGCCGCTGTTCCTGTGGGCCATCTACGCGACCGCCCTGATCCAGGTTCTGGCCACGCCCGTCCTGGGGATCACAGTCCTTTTCCTCATTTTTGAACGCACGATGCACATCGGCATCTTCGATTCCCGCTACGGCGGCGACCCGATCCTCTTCCAGCATTTCTTCTGGTTCTATTCCCATCCCGCCGTCTACATCATGATCCTCCCGGCCATGGGCATCATGTCGGAAGTCATCTCCACGTTCTCGCGCCGTCACATCTTCGGCTACAAACTCATCGCGCTTTCCTCGGTGGCCATCGCGGCCATCGGGTTTCTGGTCTGGGGCCACCACATGTTCCCCAACGGCCAATCGACGATGATCGACACGATCTTCAGCTTCCTGACGATGTTTGTCGCCATCCCGTCGGCGATCAAGGTGTGGAACTGGCTGGCGACGATGTACCACGGCAGCATCGACATGAAGACGCCGATGTGCTACGCCTGCTCGTTCCTGTTCCTGTTTGCCATCGGCGGGCTGACGGGCGTGTTCCTCGGCACGCTGTCGGTGGATGTGCATCTGCACGACACCTACTTTGTCGTGGCCCACTTCCATTATGTGATGTTCGGCGGGACGATGATCGGCTTTCTGGCGGGCATCCATTATTGGTGGCCCAAGATGACCGGCAAAATGTACAACGAATCGCTCGGCCGCCTGGCCTGCCTGGGCGTCTTCATCGGCTTCAACCTCACGTTCATTCCACAGTTCATCATGGGATCCAACGGCATGCCCCGGCGATACGCCAGCTTTGACCCCATGTATCTGCCCTATCACCAGTTGTCGACGATCGGGGCCTACATCCAGTTCGCCTCCTTCCTGTTGATCGCGGTTTACCTGGTGCATTCGCTTTACTCCGGCAAAAAGGCCCCCGTCAACCCATGGGGCGCGGCGACGCTGGAATGGTCCTGCTGCTCGCCGCCGCCGCACGACAACTTCAAGTTTCCGCCGCAGGTCGGCGATCCGTACGACCATGACGCGATTGTTTTTGATGAGCGCCTTGGCGGCTACGTGCGGGATGAGTCCATCGTCCCGGAACTGCCATCCAACGCGCCGCATCACCCGTTGACGCATGAACTGTAACCCACACGCAGGACCGCCAACCATGTCCACCGCAGCCGAAACACACGATGACCACCATGATGGGCACCAGGATCCCTATCATCTGGCCCATCATTTTGATACGCCCCAGCAGCAGTTTGACGCCGGCAAGCTGGGAATCTGGCTGTTTCTGACCACTGAAATTCTGCTGTTTTCCGGTCTGTTCTGCGCGTATGCGGTTTACCGGGCCAACCATCCGGAGGTCTTCGAGTTCGCCCATCTGTACCTCAACAAGCCGCTGGGGGCCATCAACACGGTGGTGCTGCTGTTTAGTTCGCTGACCATGGCCTGGGGTGTGCGGGCGGCCCAGCTTGGGCAGAAAAATCTGCTCGTCGGGCTGCTGGCCCTCACCATCCTGTGCGGCTTTGGCTTCCTGGGGATCAAGTTTGTCGAATACCGGGTGAAGTTCCAGAACGGCGAACTGTGGGGGCCGCACTACAACCCGAAGGAAATGCCCGGCGCAGCGAAGGATGAAGACGACCGGGCGAAGGAAGATCGCCAGCGGGAGGCCGAAAGGAAGAAGCACGAGGAGGCCATCACCGTCGCCGCGCTGACCAACACTGTCGCCACCGCGCCCGCCGGATACCATTACGATCAATCCAAGTATGCCCCCGCGAGTTCCGACAACGTCGATTTCGCGAGCATCTCGCCCGAGTGGGTCCGGCAGCAGGGTTCCGATACCAAGCCGCCCGGGAGCATTGCCGAGACGTGGCATGGCGATCCGCCGGTAAACGCGCAGCTTTTCTTCTCCATCTATTTTGTCATGACCGGTCTGCACGGCCTGCACGTGATCGCCGGCATGATCTGCATCGCCTGGATTCTCATCCGTGCCACCAAGGGGGAATTCGGCCCGCACTATTTCAACCCCGTCGACTTCGTCGGCCTCTACTGGCACATCGTCGATTTGATCTGGATTTTCCTGTTCCCGCTGCTGTACCTGATTACGTAAGTAACGCGGGCGTCTCGCCCGCATCCACTGAGTTCCAAGTTTACGCTTCAGCGTGTGTCATCACGAGGTTTCACCATGTCCGACCATGCCGCCGAATCATCGCCAACCCCCGCCGAGGAACACGGCCTCGCCCACGTCATGCCCGTCAAGATTCTCGTCGGCGTCTTCGCCGCGCTCATCGCGCTCACCGTTATCACCGTCGGCAGCAGCTACCTGGATTTCGGCCCCTACAATCTGCTGGTCGCCATGATCATCGCGTTCGTCAAAGGCTCCCTGGTCTGCATGTTCTTCATGCACCTGTGGTACGACAGCAAATTCAATCTGTTTATCTTCATGAGCTGCCTCGCCTTTGTCGTCCTTTTCATCTCCCTGGCCATGACCGACACCCACCAGTACCACAACTCCGTCCGCGGCGGCCAGGCCCCCAACGTCCCGGCGGCGACCTATGGCGAAGCGCCGCCCGCCGCCAAGCCCTGATGTCCCGCCCGTTGAAATGTGAACCATGGCCAACGACACACCACCCACCGGCAAAGGCACCATCCACATCTCCGGCGCCGGCACCATGGCCATGTACATTCTTGTGGGCAGCCTCTCGATGCTCTTCGCCGCCAGCGTGCTGGGCTACGCCATGATCCGCGCCACCAAGTTCAGCGGCAACTGGCCCCCCGCCGGCTACCCCAGGCTTCCCGCCACCCTTTGGGTCAGCACCGCCGTCATCCTGCTTTCCAGCGTCACCATCCACTTCGCGCTGGTGGGCATCAAACACGGCAACGAAGCTCGCCTGCGCCAGGGACTGATCGCCACCGCCTTGCTCGGCCTGGCGTTTCTCGTCCTTCAGGCCTTCAACTGGTTTGAGTTCACCCACCAGCTTTCCGCCACGCAGCACGGCGGACAATACTTCAACTTCTTCTACGTCCTCACCGGCATGCACGCCGCCCACGTCATCGGCGGATTGATTCCGCTGTTCGTCGTCCTCGCCTTCGCGCTGCGCGGCAAATACTCCGCCAACTTCCATCCAGGCGTGCGCTACTGCGCCATCTACTGGCACTTTCTCGATGCCATCTGGATGATGCTGTTTGTCGCGATCTATCTGATTTGAAATGTCCGCCAATTGGTGCCGAACCCAGTGGCGCCGACGCCCTCGTCGGCTCTTCGACAAACAAAGGGTGTTCAATTGCAGGCCCGCGCATCGAATTGTTGATGCCCCCATCCATATGTGATCCATGTAGTCATTTGAAGTGCAGCCCGTGCCAATATCCCCTCCCCCTCCCCCCCGCCCGCTCAGCGCGCCTTGCGCGCCCGCAGCTTTGCCATCAGCCCCAGCGAGGCCAGCAGAGGCAGGCCCGCCCAGAACGCCCCCGGCAGCGGCACAGGCGTCTCACCCACCGAGGTGCTGGAAGAGGGAATGTACACTTCCATGTCCGTGTCGCCGTCCAGACCGTTGGCGTCGGGGCTGTAATCAAAATGCAGGAACCGGCCCGGAAGGGCGGTGTTGGGCGGCAGCCAGGGGCTGATGTCCGTGGTGCCGAATTTCGAATCGCCGTTGGTGTCGGTGAATCCGTTGTTGGCGTAGCCGTTGGAGTTGGTGTTGGCGCTGAAGACATACGGAACGCCGATGGCCGGATTACCCGTCAGGTCGATGGAACCGGGGGCCGCGGCGCTGACAATGTTAAACGTGTAGGAATCCGTGGACGTGGCCGGAGTGTAAATGATGATGGTGACGCTGCCGCCGGTGATAACGCCGTTGTTGTAGTTGAGCGTACCCGTCAGGCTCTGAAACAAAGGCGAGGCGTAGGTGGCCGCGGTCGCAAGTGAGTCGTTGATGGTGACGGTCACAACGGAATTGGAATCGCTGCCGAATACAAGCTGCCCCGTACCGGCACCGGTGAAGGGTGCTGGCGTGTTCGGTGCGCCGCTCAGATAGTTCTGCGTCGTGAGGGAGTTAATATCAAACTTCAACTCGACGGACGCGGCATGTGCCACAGCGGTTCCCATCGCCACCGTCGCCATCGATAGCATCAAAAAGCGGGTCATCACCCTGCATCGTTGGAATAACATGAATGCCTTTCCTTCTCACCACCCATCCGCCTGCCTCCAGGCGAATGGTTGGCCGTTCTATTTTCTCGCTGCCTTCAACCGCAAACACTGCCGCAGCGAATGTAACGATACCAAAGCGACGACCGAAAACAAAGCTATTTCACGCAGTTTTTGCGCTTCAGCATGAGGACCGGTAATACGGTGCCAAACAGCAGAAGCGTTGCCGGTTCGGGTACGGGGGTGACGACGTTGACACTGATGTCAACATTCACGTTGTTGTCTGTTCCGGCCGGATCGGTGCCGGGGATGTAGTCATGGATGATAAAGTAGCCCGAACCCAGCGGATTTGGAAAGGACATGTCGGAAACCGTGGGCGTGGCCAGTTGGTTGTTGAGGGTGGTCCAGCTCGCGAGGAAGCGGTTGGGACTGGTGGCCTCGGAAACGGCCTTGTTTAGGAAGGATTGCACGGTATCGACGGGAACGCTGTAGGTATAAGTATTCGTGGAACTGTCGGGATTGATGAAGTTCAACGTCAGCGAGCCACCCTGCGAATAGCCATTGTTGATCGCAAAAGTCCCCGATAGCCCTGTCAGCGTCATCGGATCAGTTACCAGGTCCGTATGCGTCACCGCATCCAGCGTCACGCCATTGATGAATGTGCCTGAATTAGCACTGATGATGAGCGTGCCGTCGAAATTGGGGCTGGTGATGATTGCAGGCTGGCCATTGCCGTCCACGGCGGAAACCGTCACAGCGTTGAGGTCAAACCCGAGCATGGAGGCCATGGAAGTGCGCGCTGATATCAATGCAACCGCTGCCGCGATTGCGCACGGGAAGAGACGGGTATTCATTTGTCGACGCTCCTGCGAATCAGACTCTGATTGCGTCTCTCTCCCAAATCGCAGCGCGTCGAGGACTCTCTCTCCCCTGACAACACTGCGAGCACAGTCGCGCTTGGACCCAATCCAAGCCTCTCTCAGTGCAACGTACTCGACTGTTCTTTGCCAAAGTGCCCAAACGGGAAAACCCGCGCAGACGCTTCGCTACCTAAAGATAACCCAATTACAGGCGAGGGCAAGCCAATTCGCAGAATCATCGTGCAATTACACCCCAAAATACGCATTTGGAGATGATTTTGGCAAGATGGAGAAGATGGCCGCCCGAAAACGCCCATCCGTATCCCATGTGCTTGCAAGGCCGGCCTGCCGGTGGATCCACAGGCCGCACCTTAAATGGCCCTTTGTGCGCCCCCATCCTCCCCGCTACGATAGTTCCCGCCCCCATCGGTCCGAATTCGGAGCTTCATCGTGCAAACATCGCCCAACGCAGTTGTCTACCTCGTCGGCGCCGGCCCAGGCGATCCTGGCCTCATCAGCGTCGCCGGTGCCCAGGCCCTTGCCCGCGCCGATGTGGTCGTTTACGACTACCTGGCCAACAAGCGCCTCCTCGATCTGGCGCCCGCCGGGGCGGAGCGCGTCTACGTCGGCAAATCCTCCAACCAGCACACCATGACCCAGGACCAGATCAACGCGGTGCTGGTAGAGAAGGCGGGAAGCCAGAAGCCCGAAGCCCGAAACCAGAAAGAGTGGGTCGTCGTCCGCCTCAAGGGCGGCGATCCGTATGTGTTTGGCCGCGGTGGGGAAGAAGGCGAATACCTCCGCGCCCATGGCGTGCGTTTTGTTGAAATACCGGGCATTACTTCGGGCATTGCCGGTCCGGCGTATGCCGGCATCCCCGTCACGCACCGCGACTTCACCAGCACCATCACGCTCATCACGGGGCACGAGAAGGAAGGCGTCGAGGACGCCGACTCCCGCGTCAACTACGAAGCCCTCGCCAAGCTCAACGGCACGCTTGTCTTCTACATGGGCGTCAAAAGCCTGCCGCAGATCACCCGCCGCCTGATGGATGCCGGCATGGCCGCGGACATGCCCGCCGCGGTCGTGCGCTGGGGCACGCATCCGCACCAGCGAGCCGTCACCGGCACCGTGGGTACGATCGCCGCGGTGGTGGAGAAGGCGAAGATCACCGCTCCTGCCATCACCATCGTCGGCCAAGTGGTCACGCTGCGCGACACGCTGAATTGGTTCGAGAACCGCCCGCTGTTCGGGCAGCGCGTGCTGGTCACGCGGACGCGCCAGCAGGCCAGCGAGCTGACCTCTGGTCTTTGCGAACTGGGCGCACAAGTGATCGAAGCGCCGACAATTGAACTTGCAGAACCTGAGGACTGGGCCCCGATTGATGCCGCCCTGGGCCGCCTGAACACGTACGATTGGCTGGTCTTCACCAGCGCCAACGGCGTCCGCGCGGCGTGGGAGCGTCTCCGCCGCCTTGGCCTCGATGCCCGCGCGCTGGGGCAATGCAAAAACGTCGCCGCCATAGGTCCCGCCACCGCCGAGGCCCTTCACGCCATCGGCATCCATCCCGATCTCATTCCGGAAAAATTCGTCGGCGAAGAGCTGGCGATCGCGCTGGCCGACCGCATCAAAAATCTGCGCGGCGCGCGCATGTTGCTGCTGCGTGCCGACATTGCCCGCCCCGTCCTGCGAGATGAATTGCTCAAGGCCGGCGCCACCGTTGAGGATTTGCCGATCTACCGCACCACGCTTCCCGCCGCCCTGCCGGATGAAGTGGTGGCCGCCCTCGCCGCGGGCGAAATTGATTGGATCACCTTCACCAGCGCCTCCACCGCCGCCAACCTCCACGCGCTGCTCCCCGCCGATCTGCGCCAGAAAGTGTCCGCCGCCAAAAAGCTTTCCATCGGCCCCATCACCACCGCCGCGATGAACCAGCTCGGCTGGAAGCCCACTCTGGAAGCGGCCGTACACGACATCGGCGGAATGGTTGCCGCCATCACGCAGGCGTTCCAAAAGTAGAAGCGGCGTCACGCCGCGTTTGCCCGCAAGCCTCACATGCCGCAACCCAAATATCCCTGTCGCGCAACCAACCGAAAGCGGCGAGACGCCGCTTCTGCTTTGCCCCGCCGCGTGCCGCTTTACACCGCGTGCGCATAAAACGGATTCTGCCACGCCACCGACTGCGCATCGGAAAGCCCCATCGCCGCGAGGGTGAACGCCACATTCGCCCGCGTCTCGCCGGCGGAGCCTTTCCGTGCGGAAGCGCCCTCCTCCATCTGGTCGAGCGTTTGTTCCATGATCGCCGGTTGGGCCGCCGCCAGGGCCAGCCGGTGATACGGTCCGGCATTGGGCGAAGGATCGCACGCGGCCACCAGCAGCGCCATCCCGCGCTCCGGGTCTCCGCCGGCCGCCAGCGTGGCCGCGAGGCGCGCCACCGTTCCGGGGTGGTGCGGCACAATCGCCAGCACGCGCAGCCACGAGGTGATTGCCGCGGGCATATCCCCCGCCGCGCGGGCCACGCGTCCCAGGCGCAGGTGCAGCTCGGCATGATTGGGATGCTGCGGAATCAGCGCCGCCAGATCGCTGCGCTGCGCCGCCAGGAGAAGCGCCACCTGCCGCCCTCCGGTTGCGGCCACCGCGATATCCGTTTGCACGCTGCGGCTGCGGAGAATATCGGCGAAGTTGCCCGCCAGCCGCACACGCGCGGAATGGCGCAGCAGCGCATCATCCAGTTCGGCCAGCGTGGTCATGGAATGCGTGAGATGAAGCGAAGGCGTGGTCCCGCCGCGCAGACGGTAATCGGCCACGGCCCAGCCAACATGAGCGGCCAATAGCTCCTCCACCATGTCCGAAGCCTGCCGCAGCGCCGCGGCGGCCTGCGGATAGCGGCCGTCGCGCAGGTGATTCAGCCCCGCATCCACGGCGCTCTGCACGGCGCTGGGCGAACCGCGTTCATGCTCCGGATCGGGATGCAATATCGAGCCAATCGCCGATTCATACTGTCTGCACGCCGCCTCGTTGTTGCCGGCACACGCCAGCAGCGCGGCCCGGTGCAGTGC
>Ga0302320_10029430_pt1 | contig 10508 bp, 8 predicted proteins | sample Bog_T0_3_FD_202130 | JGI IMG/M metagenome (GOLD analysis project Ga0302320, IMG submission 202130) | Peat permafrost microbial communities from Stordalen Mire near Abisko, Sweden - Bog_T0_3 | ecosystem: Environmental > Terrestrial > Soil > Wetlands > Peat | place: Sweden: Abisko, Stordalen Mire... | reverse complement strand
GTCTACTCCCGCGCCTTCCTCGAAGGCCGCCTCTCGGAAGATCAACTCAGCAATTTCCGCCACGAACTGCGCGATACGCCGGGCCTGTCTTCTTATCCCCATCCGTGGCTGATGAAGGATTTCTGGCAGTTCCCCACCGTATCCATGGGCCTCGGCCCCATCAACTCCATCTACAACGCGCGTTTCATGCGCTACATGGAGAACCGCGGCCTGATACCCGCCACCGACCGCAAGGTCTGGGCCTTCCTGGGCGATGGCGAAATGGACGAGCCCGAATCCACCGGTGCCATCGGCATGCCGGTGCGCGAAAAGCTCGACAACCTGATCTTCGTCGTCAACTGCAACCTGCAGCGCCTCGATGGCCCGGTGCGCGGTAACAGCAAGGTCATCCAGGAACTGGAAGGTTCGTTCCGTGGCGCGGGCTGGAACGTGATCAAGTGCGTATGGGCAAGCGAGTGGGATGAGTTGCTGGCGAAGGACACCTCCGGCCGCCTGGTTCAGCTGATGAACGAATGCGTGGACGGCGAATACCAGTCGTTCAAGGCTAAGGGCGGAGCTTACGTCCGCAAGGAATTCTTCGGGCGCTATCCCGAAACAGCCGCGCTCGTGGAGGACATGACCGACGCACAGTTGAAGGCTCTGCGGCGCGGCGGCAACGATCCGGCCAAAGTCTACAACGCTTATAAAGCCGCCGTGGAGCACAAGGGCGGACCCACCGTAATCCTGGCCAAAACCGTCAAGGGCTATGGCTTGGGCGATAACTTCGAAGCCCGCAATCCCACCCACCAGAACAAGAAGCTGAAGCCGGAAGACGTGGTTTACTTCCTGAATCGCTTCCAGATGGCTATCCCTCCCGATATCGCCGAAAAGACCGGTTTTTATCGACCGGGCGATAACAGTCCCGAGATCGAATACCTTCAGGAGCGCCGCCGCGCCCTGGGTGGCTACCTCCCCAGCCGCAAGCCGGTCGCATCGCAGACTACCGCGCCTGCCGACGACTTCATCGAAGAATTCAAAGGTGCTTCGAAAGAGCCGCATCCTTCCACTACGATGGCCTGTGTCCGCCTGCTGACGAAGTTGATGAAACATCCGGAATTCGGCAAGCGCATCGTGCCCATCGTTCCGGACGAAGCCCGCACCTTCGGCATGGATGGCATGTTCCGCACCTACGGCATCTATGCCTCCAGCGGACAGCTCTACAAGCCGCACGATTCCGACATTTTCCTCTATTACAAGGAATCGAAAGACGGCCAGATTCTCGAAGAAGGCATCACCGAAGCCGGGTCCATGGCGGAGTTCACCGCGGCCGGCACGGCGTATGCGAACTACGGCGTAGACGCTATTCCGTTCTACATTTACTATTCGATGTTCGGGTTCCAGCGCGTGGGCGACCAGATCTGGGCGTTCGCTGATTCGCGTGGCAAAGGCTTCCTGCTGGGTGGCACCGCCGGACGCACGACGCTTTCGGGCGAGGGCCTGCAGCATCAGGATGGGCACTCGCTGCTGCTCGCCAGCACGGTTCCGAACCTGGTTTCCTACGATCCGGCGTTCGCCTATGAGATCGCGGTCATCGTCCGCGATGGCATCAAGCGCATGTTCGAAAACCGCGAGGACATTTTCTATTACCTGACGCTGGGTAACGAAAACTACGCGCAGGCGGCCATGCCCGAAGGCAGCGAAGAGGGCATTCTCCGCGGTATCTATCGCTTCAGCAAGTCGGAGGTTGCCAAGCCGAAGGCGACCGTGCAGTTGTTGGGCAGCGGCTCGATCCTCAATGAGGCGATCAAGGCGGGGCAGATTCTGGGCGAGAAGTACGGCGTGGCGGCCGACATTTGGAGCGTAACCAGTTACAACGAGTTGCGCCGCGAAGCTCTCAAGGCCGAACGCTGGAACATGTTGCATCCGGCGGAAGCGGCGAAGGTTCCGTATGTCCAGCAGGTATTGGGCGGCACGGACGGCCCGATTGTGGCTGCTTCCGATTACATGAAGGCCGTGCAGGATCAGGTTTCGCCCTGGCTCGGTGGGCGCATGCTCGCGCTGGGTACCGACGGCTTCGGTCGCAGCGATAACCGCGCGCATCTCCGGAGTCATTTCGAAGTGAACGCGGCGTCGATCGCGGCAGCGGCGTTGTCGAGACTGGCACGCGAAGGCAAGTTCGACGCGAAGAAGGCTACGAAGGCGATCGCTGAGCTGGGCGTGAATCCCGAGAAGGCCGACCCGGCTACTGCGTAGGTTAGAGTTACACGTTTGCGTCGAAGATCGGGGGCAGACTTTCGAGTCGGCCCCCTTTTTTGTGCAATCGTCGTCTCAGGCGTTTCCCATTCCCCTCCGGCAACAAGACAGAAAAAGCGATGCCCCCACGTATGGATAACGGGTATACACTCAACGTGTGTACCCAGCATGAAGTCCCTCGTCTTCGATTGGGAAAGACGGCTCTCTGCGGGTGGGGGACAAGAGCATCGGCATCCCCCTGTCGGGAAAAAAACGGCGCGCTGCGACCGCCGCCATCGCAAAAAGTCATGCTGCGAATTCCAACCGGAGACATGGTGCGGGCGCGGCACCAGGCAGTCGGCAAAGCATCGGATGCCAGACGTATATCAAGATGCTCCTTCATGACGGACTCAGTCGGGCAGAGAATAACACGAGGCTTCGCTGTTTGCCTGCAAAACGCCGGGCTTCGGGGCATCCCTCGAAGTTCGCAAGCTGTATGCATTCGTCGATGACCCCGATGCCGAGGCGAACGACCTTATCCGCGTAGTCGATGAGTTCGGTGAAGACTACCTGTACCCGGCCAGTATGTTCCGACGACTCGCGCTACCCAGCGATGTACAGCGGGCGTTGCGTCTCGCATCGTAATCGGCATCCGAGCAACGCTCTCCCTGCGGCAAACCACGCACCCCCTGACGTCCTCCGCGCACACCACCCTGCCGTCACCCTTTATTTGGCCCCCGATTCCGCCACCCCCGCTGGCAGCACGCGTGCTTATACCCCCGAGACACATCCACCGGGAGTAAATCATGAGCTCTGCAGTACTCAGCGGAACCAAAGCCGAAATCGTCACCGAACACGTCATTGAAATCATCAGCGATTCCGGCGAAGGCGCGCAAACCTGCGGCCAGATGTTTGCCGACCTCTGCGCCAAAAACGGCAACGGCATCTGGACCGTCGAAATCATCCCCGCCGAAATTCAGCCCCCCAGTCGCTCCCGCGCCGGCGCCAGCGGCTATCGCATCCGCCTCGGTTCCAAACCCCTCACCAACGCCGGCGACTATGCCGACCTCGTCATCGCTTTCAACGAGCAGGTCCTCTACAGCCGCATCGATTCCAACGCGCTCCACGGCGGCACGCTGCTCTTCGTGGATAAATCCTGGGCGGAAAACCCCGACCCCGGCATCCGCCGCAAATATACCGACGCCATTGCCGACTTCCGCGCGCGCGGCTATGTGGTCACCGAAGTTCCGATCGAGCAGGAATGCCGCAAGTTCACCGACGATCCCCGCAAAGGCAAGAACATGTGGGTTCTCGGCTTGCTTTGCGCCACCTACGATTTCGATCCTTCCGCGATCGGCGCGGAAATCGCCAAACGTTTCGGTCGCAAAGGCGAAGCTTCGGTCAAACAGAACCAGGCACTTTTCTCCGATGGCTACGACTGGGCGCTCGAAAACGTACAGCATCGCTTCCACGTGCCGGCCCAGAAAATCACTACCCCGATGGTCGTGATGAACGGCAACCAGGCGCTGGCGTTGGGGATCATGGCAGCGGGGATCGAAGTCTGCTCCATGTACCCGATCACTCCCGCCACCTCCGCCTCGCACTTCCTCGCCTCTACCATCGAACAGACTGGCGGCATCGTCCACCAGGCTGAGGACGAAATCGCCGCCATCGGTTTTGCCATCGGCTGCTCCTACGCGGGCAAGACCGCAGTGACCATCACTTCGGGCCCCGGCCTCGCGCTCAAAACCGAATTTCTCGGCTACGCTGTCATGGCCGAAGTGCCATTGGTAGTAGTCGTGGTGCAGCGCGGCGGACCTTCCACCGGCCTCCCCACCAAAGTCGAACAGGGCGACCTCTTCGCCGCCCTCTACGCCTCACCCGGCGACAGCCCCAAAATCGTGATTGCGCCCGCCACTATCGAAGAGTGCTTCCACTTCATGATCACCGCGCGGAAACTGGCCGAAGATTTTCGCGGACCCGTCATGGTGCTCTCGGACGCCAACCTTGCCACCGGCCAAAAGCCCTTCCAGCGCCCCGAACTCCGCGAATCCTGGCTAGCCCCGCCCGTGGATCAATCGCCCTGGGACCCGGAAGTTCCACCCTACGCCTGGGACGCCCAGACCGGCCTCTCGCGCCGGCCCATCCCCGGCCAGCGCGGCGGGGAGTTCGTCATCACGGGCCTGGCCCACGACGAAGAAAGCCACATCGCGTACGATTCCGCAATCAACCAGCGCGGGATGGCAATGCGCAGCCGCAAGCTCGCCGTGCTGCGCAGCGCGCTCAAGCCGCCCACCGTGCATGGGGATCCTGCAGGCGATCTTCTGGTAGTCGGCTGGGGTTCCACGCTGGGCGCGATCGAAGAGGCCGTGGATCGCCTCCGCGCCGAAGGCCTGCGTGTTTCGTCCGTCCATTTGCGATTCCTGTCCCCCATGGAGCCGGGCCTGCGCGAAATCTTCTCGAAGTTCGGCAAAGTCATGACGATCGAGATCAACTACAGCGACAATGTCGGCGACCCCTTTATTTATTCCGATTCGCGCCGTTATTCGCAACTGGCGCAATTGCTGCGGTCGGAGACGCTGGTCGATGTCGATTGCTGGTCGCGGGTGCCGGGCAGCCCGCTGCCGCCGGGAGTAATCGAAGCTCAACTGCGCGAGCGCCTGGCTGCAGTGGAGAGCGCCGCAAAGGAGAACGCATAATGTACGGACTCAAGAAAGAGTGGGAGATCGAAGCACCCGCGCGGGAATGCGTGCTCGAAGATTACGTCGGCGCCGAAGCGCGCTGGTGCCCGGGCTGCGGCGATCACGCCGTGCTGAGCACGGTGCAGCGCCTCGCGCGGGATCTGCAACTGCCGCCGGAAAAGACGGTCGTAGTCTCCGGCATCGGCTGCTCCAGCCGGTTTCCGCACTACATGAAGACCTACGGCTTCCACGGTCTGCACGGCAGAGCGTTGCCGGTAGCCGAGGGCGTGCGCGCCCGTCGTCCCGATCTCAGCATCTTCGTCGTCACGGGCGATGGGGATTGCTGCGCGATCGGCACCGCGCACTGGATCCATGCCATCCGCTACAACATGAACATCACGATTCTGTTGCTCGATAACAATGTCTACGGCCTGACGAAGAATCAGACTTCGCCTACTTCGCGCCTCGGCGAGAAATCGAACACGCAGCCGCAGGGATCGTTCTTCGCGCCGCTCAATCCCATCTCGGTGGTGTTAGGCATCGCGAACGCCTCGTTCGTCGCCCAGACCGTGGATTGGAACCCGCCGCACCTTTACGCCACCATCCGCGCCGCGCATGAACACAAAGGCGCGTCGTTCGTGCGCGTCCTCCAGCGCTGCCCTCACTTCAGTTCGCACATCTTCGCGCAGGCGCAGGACGATTTCAGCCAGATGCTGTTGATGGATCACGAAGCCGGCGTGAAGCTCGGCCAGCCAATCCGCGGCATGTTCCCCAACGCCGTGAACCACGATCCCCGGGACCTGAACAAAGCCCGCGAACTGGCCGACCGCACCGACGTCTATCCCATCGGCGTCTTCTACCGGAACGACAACGCCTCGCGCTATGACACCGTAACCGCCCGCGGCCTCGAAACCACGCGCGCCGAAAAACTCGCGGCCATCAACGGCATGTTCGATAAGTTCGCCGTCCAGGGGAGAAACTAACGTGCCATCCTCGTCAACTTTGCCAGACACGCCAACGGCGTCTGCCGGGGATTCGGCGCAACACCCTTCGGCGCAAAGCCTCAGAACATTCCACATCTCGGGCCACGGCATGGACCGCTCAACCCCACACGGTCCCCTGCGCCCCGCAGGCCTCGAACAGTTGCCGGAACTGCTACGCATCGAAGCCTCCTGGCCAATCTACGTATCCCCGCAGTTCGCCTGGCAGCCTTTCGCAAATGTACTCACAGGCAAGGTGGATAGTCCCGACACCCTCATCCACTCCTTCACCACCATCACCCCGCACAAGGACTTCATCCCCATCGCAGACGTGCGGGAACAAGCGCTATCGGCAATGGAAGCAATATACGGCGACGATGCGCGGACCTGGCGCAAGGCGGTACCCGAATCCGGCTGGCTGGTGCCCTTCACCCGTAACGCCCTGCCGCTGCTCTATGCGGCGACGGTCGCAACCACACGCCGCGCCGCGAAGAAGCATTTCATCGAGAATATCCGCCATCAATGTGAGCGCCTCAGAGAATTGCTCCGGTTAGACGACAGCCATTCGCCCGCCGGCGCCTCCGCAGAAGTACTCACCGCGGCCATAGGCCCCGAAGCCAGCTACTTCGACGCCTCCGCGCTGGCCTCCGCGCTCAGCCGCAAGACCGAAGGCGCGCGCCAGATGGACGCGAAGCGCCGCGAGCGCGTGGAAGGCATCCTCGCAACGCTCGAACACGCGATTGAGGAAACGAAGCGCGAACCGGCCTTTTGGCTTTTCCATTCGGCAACCGCGCCCGCAAGCGCCAGCGCCTTCGGCGGAGAACTGCGGCAGTGCGGCGATAGCTTCGAAGCCGCTCTCGAATTCTGCGATCAACGCCTGGAACGCTTCGCGCGCTATCTCCGTGCCATGCGCGCCGCGCGACTCGAAATGGACTCGGCATTCGATCCCGCGGTTCACGAAGAGTGGCTGCAGCGTTTCGATTGGCAATCGGCCGAGCCTGAAGAACTGGCCGCGCTGCCCGCGTTCGTCGTGCTGGAACCGGCCGAATGGCTGGCGCGAACCTCGTTCGCTTCGTTCGGTCGCCTGCTGCGCTCCGGCCGCCCCGTGCAGATTCTGGTCCCGTATCACGGCCTTCAAAATAACGAACGGGATGGCGACCTCAGCGGCTTCATGCCCGATTTCGGCTATCTCTCCATAGCGCACCGGGAAGCCTTCGTGCTGCAATCTTCGCTCGCCCATGTGGACCATCTCGCGGCCGGGCTGTCCGCCATGGCGCAATCGCTGCGGCCCGCGGTGGCAGTAGTGTCGGTGCCGCCGGCGCATGGGTCAGGTTGGCTGGAATCCAGCCTGCTGCACCTGTCGCGAACGTTTCCGCTGTATCGCTACGATCCGGATCGGGGCGAAACCTGGAGCGATCGTTTCGACCTTCAGGCCGTAACGTCACCGGGCGACCTCACCGCAGCCCACGTTGCAGCTGTTTCCAACGAGTTTCGCAGCCACTTCCGCTTGATTCCCGACTCCGAACGGGAAGACGAGTTGGTGGACCTGGCGGAATACCTGGAGAGGTATCGACAAACTCCGCCCTTGTCGATACCATTTCTCCGGGTAGTAAACGACTTCGGCCAGCCGCAACGCGCAGTAGTTACACGCGAACTGGTCAACCTGTGCCGCGATCGCCGCAAGGCTTATCGCATCTTCGAAGAATTGGCTGGCGTGAACAACGCGCATGTGGAAGCCGCGGTCGCGAAGACGCGCGCGGAAGTAGAGGAGACGGTCAGGCGCGAAGGCGCCACGGCAGCCCTTCACAGTGTGGTCGCGATGCTGCTCGATGGTCAGACGCTGGCAGCGGCGCCAGCCCCGGTTTCCGCTCCGGCACCGCCGACCGCAGCCACGCCGAAGCCAACGCAGACCGCCGCGACGGAGGAAGCCTCCGAAGATCCCTACATCGACACCTTTCTCTGTACCAGTTGCAACGACTGCATGAAGGTGAACGCGCAGGTATTCAGCTACGACGCCAACAAGCAGGCTTATATAGGTAACACGAAAGCGGGCACCTTCGCCGAGTTAGTGAAAGCGGCCGAAGGCTGTCCGGCGAAGTGCATTCATCCGGGCTCGCCAAGACCGGATGATATGACGGCAACGCCGCAGGTACGGGCCCGCGCGGCAAAGTTCCGGTAGAGGAGTCGTTTCAAAGGTCGCGTCCGATCGTCTGGCTCAGACGCTGAGTTCCCAGAACGCCCCCCGCCTCTCCCGGAATGGTGCTGCGAACCAATGCGCTCTTGGCCGGTTGCAGGCCCGTCGACTTCACCTGGCGCTCGAATTCCCGGTAACCCTCCCGCAAAACGCTGAGAAAGTAGTTCCACCAGGGCAGGATCTCGTTCGTGCCCTCATGCCATCCTTCCGAACAAGTGCGCAGGACACCGTAGTACTCGTCCTTCCTCTCTTCCACCAGTCGCTCCAGGCTGATATACCGGCCAACCTCAAACCCATGCGATTTGAGTAAGAGCGTCGTGAGCAGTCTTGAGACCCGGCCGTTTCCATCGCGGAAAGGATGCACGCAAAGGAAGTCGAAAACGAAGGTAGCCGCGATCAGCAAGGGTGGAATTCGTTCCTGGTCGCAAGCTTCGCGGTAGCTCCGGCACAAGGCGCCAATGACCTTCGGCGTCTCCCTGGCCGGTGTCGGCACAAGACGGATTCTGCGGTCGCCTTTGGGGAGAATCTCGAGGCTCTCGTTATCGCGCCGCTTCCAATCGCCCGCGTCGCCGGAGTGCCCTCCCTGGGCAAGGGCGTGAAGGGACCGGATCACCTCCCGCATAATGGAAACGGCTCCCTTTCAGCTAAAAGCCCATTGCAGAGCCCGGCGATACCCGGCAAGTTCTTCTTCCGGGCGGTCGCGTGGCCGGGCGCTGCCCAGAATCAGCGGAGGCAGCCGGCTTGCGGATACCGTTACGCCTTCAATGCGGTTCGAAGACTCCGAACTTTGGATCATCGCCTGATCCCTCAATGCGGCCAGGACCTCCGGCCTCTGTTTCACCCACAGATCCTGTTTGCCCCGCGCCTCCATGCAGGAGCCGAGAAGCCAGGTGGTTCCGATAGCGGCCTCCTGAGCCCAATAATAGACCGGTTCCGTTCCGCAGCCAATTCCTATTGGCACCCTTACTACGCTATCCATTCCGAGCCGAGACTGCCTCGAAGCGACGCTCGCAGTTCTTGTGAGCCTGTTGATCAATAACCGGCGCCTCACGGATTTCGAGCGGCGAGTTAATCAGCGCTTTACGAAGATACCAATCGCCATATCGACGAACCCGAAAGAGACCCTGCGGCGGTAATGAACCGGATGGAGCAGTTCCTCGACGCTTACCTCAAGCACCTCGAGGAGGCCAGCAAGGGCCGCATGAGCGAAATCCTGCAGGGCCCTGTGTTATCCTGATTATTCCCGAAAGATTAAAGTCATGCCCAAACTCAAGACACACAAAGGTGCGGCCAAACGGTTCAAAAAAACCGGGTCGGGGAAAGTGGTTCGGCAGCACGCATTCGCCCGCCACATTCTCACGTCCAAGTCGCGCAAACGCAAGAACAAGCTGCACACTTCAGTAGTTGCCGATCCTTCGGATCAGGCGAAGTTGCAGCGAATGATCCCCTACTAGACTGCGCTTCCGGTCAGTCCGCCGGAGTTAGTCCCGTAAGACGATCGGCGAGCAAACGGTGCCACCGCACGTGCCCGTGAGCCGCAAATAATCAATAAACCAATCAGGAGAAAAACGTGCCCAGAGTTAAACGTGGTACCAAGCGGTCCGACCGCCGCACAAGAACGCTTGCCCTTGCCAAGGGCTATTTCCTCACTAAGAGCAAACTGCACCGTTCCGCACAGGAAGCGGTAGAGCGCGCGCTCAAGTTCGCCTACACGGGCCGAAAGCAGAAGAAGCGGGAATACCGCTCGCTGTGGATCGTCCGTATCGGCGCCGCCGCCCGCGAAGCCGGTTTGACCTACAGCACACTGATTCACGGCCTGAAGCTGGCCGGCATCGATCTGGACCGCAAGGTTCTGGCGGAGACCGCGACGGCCGATGCGTCGCAGTTCACGCTGCTGATCGAACAGGCGAAGGCCGCTCTCGCGGCAGCCGCCGCAGCCGCACCGGCAGCCGCGAAGTAAATACATAAACCAATCCGGAGCTGAATCCATGGCGCCCACTACGAAGGAAAACGTCTCGACTACCCCGGCAGGCGATCCGCTTGATCACCTTGAAGAGCGGATCCAGAAGGCCGTCTCTCTGGTAGCGCGCCTGCGCGAGGAAAAGGACGCTGTGACGAAAGCCGCGGCGGCCGAAAAGGCCTCTCTCGAAAAGAACATCGATGCCCTCCGGGTTTCGCTCGAAGAAGTGCGGAACGCCAACGTCGCGTTCGCCAACGAACTGGACGCGATGCGGGAAGAAAAGCAACAGGTCCGCACACGGCTCGAAATCCTCCTCGAACACATCGACCAGGTTGCCGAGTAACGCGGCGGAATAGCCTTCCGCCCGACCGCTGCGCTGCCCCGTCACGGTGTCGGCGCAGCGTGCAGAATCAGGTAGGGCATTCGGATGTCGAAGCAGCCGATCCGCGTACACATCTTCAACCAGACCTACACTCTGCTCG
>Ga0302320_10029429_pt1 | contig 10508 bp, 15 predicted proteins | sample Bog_T0_3_FD_202130 | JGI IMG/M metagenome (GOLD analysis project Ga0302320, IMG submission 202130) | Peat permafrost microbial communities from Stordalen Mire near Abisko, Sweden - Bog_T0_3 | ecosystem: Environmental > Terrestrial > Soil > Wetlands > Peat | place: Sweden: Abisko, Stordalen Mire... | reverse complement strand
AAAAATAAACTATTGTTCGGAGTTCTTGATCTAGATGAAACTAAAATAGAAAAATCATAAAAAGAGCAGAGCTCGTGGAAGGATTTATAAGTCTAGTGGGTTTTGGCTTTTTGGAATTACCAACCGGGAAAACTTGAATGCTATGGGTTTATACATCAATATATAAATCATTCCAAGCAGTTTGTTTCTCCAGACTTTGAAGATACACATACAAATAATATTAAAAGATTATGGGGCGATGTAAAAGAAGATTTAAAAAAACACAGGGTAAAAATTTTTTTTTAATTGTATTTAGCTGCTTGGTGTTTTAGACGAATTCTATCAGAAAATGAACAATTACTATATACAACAAAACGAATTTGTAAAATCAAATTTTTTAATAAAAAATAATTCCAAAAAAAATAGTTTTTATGTATTGTAATAAAATAAATCGCTTTTTAATAAGTTTTTCAGAGGAATTCAATTGTCGGAATTAAACAGATTCATTATTTTCCCAATGAATACCTATTCTTGAATTTCAATACTGGAAGATTGTTTCTTCCTCTCAATAACAAACCGAAATAAATATGAAAGTCAAACGAATAGCGAAATCAGTAACCAAATCCTTTGAATTACCACCGATCCAACAAAAAGGCACACCAATTATTGGGAAAAATAAGAAGAAATCAGATAAAAGCAAGATAGTCATAAAATCAGAGCAGGTTCTTCAGTCAATCGAGGAAAAAGCAAAAGATTTTGACTTTACAACCCAATACGAATATGTTTCGATGATGGAGAAAAAAATCATCCATTTGGCAGAAGTTTTCAAAATTTCGAGTGGATTGGCCTTGAATCTATTGATAAAAAACCAATATAACAGTGAAGCTTGTCATGTGGAGGCTTTTGAATATCAGATGAACAAAAATTGGATGGATGTGAAAAGACTTTTCAATTTGAAAGAAGGGCTCTTCAATCAAATTTGTCCCATTTGCTTACAAGACACTCCTCCAACTCAATTAATTGCCTTGAATTGCAACCATAAATTTTGCAGAACCTGTTTTTTCAATTATCTCGTAAGCATTATGAACGATGAAGGCATCTTTTGCTTTTCCAGAACCTGCCCGATGGAGGGGTGCAAAGTAAAATACATTATTCTTTTCCTTCTTTAATCATTTTATAATTTCTTAAGGAATATCTAACGATGGAGATTTTTGCGGAATTATTGATGCATGATCTTAAGCTCTTGAAACAATATCAAAGATATTTATCAAAATTCATTATTGACACAATGCCTTCTAATGTACATTTAATAATTATTGAGAAAAATTAAGCTTTCCTTAGCAAAAATTATGTCCTCAAAAAAACTGTTCTTATATTGTAACAGTGAATTCAGATAAAATCACAGTGGTTTGTCCCAATAATCACCATTTTTGCATTAAAGTAACTTGAATTCTTTGAAATTATATTAAAACTGTTTTCTTAGTGTTTAAATACTCCACACCTTCCTTTAACTTGCAAAGAATTTTCATTTTTTAATGCGGCCTCTAATCTCGAAGAGCTTTTGGATAAAAATTGGATTTATACAAATGCTAAACCTTGTCCTTTGTGCAATACGGACATTGAGAAAAACAAAGGTTGCAATCATATGACATGCAAGAGATGTTCACATCAATTTTGTTGGCTCTGTTTGCGAAATTGGATTAATCACAACAACAAATTTTGTGCTCAGAATCAAAAAGATCTCGCATTCAGAATGGAGCAAAAAAAGAAGTCATTGAACCAAAAACTACGATTTTTACAGGAAGTATCAAAAATGAGGGAGAAGTTTTTGAAAAATAAAGAAAACGGCATCTCAATGAAGAAACATTATGCCAAACTTTACTCCACAACACAAATAGAAAAAAAAATTACAAAAGAAGAATTTGAAGAATATCTCATATTTTTAACAGAGTTGGAATCCTTCCTGTATTTGGCAGAAAATTATTCCAGCATAATTGAAGTGAATAAGTTTGAAAAATCCAAAATTCTACTTAAGGTGAAGGAAATTTACAACAAATTGGTGAGGATCAATTTCTCTTTTAAGTTGCTTCATAACTCCATTTCACTGTCTCAAATTTGTAAGACTCTGGTTGGAATAAAAACGAGCTCTTTTAACCAACGATTGTTCAATCAAATAAAACCTTTGATGAATGATGTTTTACAAATGACAACCGAAAAGAATCACGGCTTGAACAGAATGTTCGATTAAGAGAATATTTTATAATATATCTCATTCTTATAGAATTAAACGTTTGTAATAACGAATTCATAACAAAAAAAAAATGTTTATGTTTTAAATTATTTCGAGAAAATATGATTATGATAATTGATTTAATTTCATTTTATTTTTCAGATAGTAATTTAAATAAATATTAAAACCTTCATAATTAACAAATATCGCTTGGATGAAACAACTAGGAAGCAGTGATTTTCTCACCCCTTTTAATAAAAAGTACAAAAGACTTGTGAAATCTTCCAAAAGTCTAGTGGGCCATGTAAATTTATTAATTTTCTTAAAAAAACTCTAAAAAACATTTCAAGACCCCTGAAAAAAATTTAAAACATCCTCATCATAAAAGCGAAGTCGAAATTATGAAAATTGAAACTCCTTTGAATCAAAGGAACCACAATATTGATTCACAACGATACCCCTTGCTTCCATGTTTTAATGAAAATTTAAACGTAGGGGAAACAAAGAGCAATAATGATATAAAAATTCAAATTGACTTGAACTCAAAATCAAATGAAGATATTCATATAGTGCCTTCCTCTGTTTATTCCGTCAAATCTCCCACAATCAGATTGAAATATTTGTAAGATAATTTAGGAGAAAAAAAATTAATGTTATTTTTTAGAAAGTCGCAATTACGAGATGATAGTCATTTTATATTCGCAATTGAAAATGGATTCATGACCAAAGTTCTAATGGAAAGATGGAAGTTGACTGAATTTATCCTTGCTTTTTTCGCTTGCGTCAGCATTGGATTATCGATTCTTGAAGTAATTTTACTTATTTTTTGGTTGTAGTATTTAAAATTATGATTAGTATGATAGAGAATTCGAAAATGACAATTTTGATGATTCCATTCAAAACATTTTGTGTTGGATAAGCTCAATTATAACTGCCATATTAGGTTTTTTAAGTGATTTTTTCTGTAAAAAATTGTATAAAATTTAGTGGGGTTGACTATAATTAGAAGAAAATGGATGTTTTTTTTGAAGAAAGAAAGAAAATATCTCACGAAAAAACATTATATCGGCAATTCAACAGATATACTTTTATTTGCTTTCGAAATTCTGGTGCTTTTGCCTCATCCAACTGCTTTCACACAAAACATAAATGTCTCTTTCTATACTGCATTCAAATTCAAAACATATTACAAATTGAATGAAATTTTGAATTTGGTGTTATTACTTCGCATTTATCTTGTTGCTCGTTATTTTATGATTATTTCTCCTTTTTATGGAAATAGGGCTCATAGAACATGCAAATTTTACGCTGTTGTGCCGAATTATTGGTTAACTGTTAAATGCATTTTGAAATCTCATCCATATGTTACGATGGCAGGTTCTTTGCTCGCAGTTCTTCTTGTTTTTGGGGAGGCAATTAGAATTTGCGAAAGGTGATTTATTTTGAAAAATTTCAAAATTCTAAATTAAAATATAAAATTTGGTTTTATTAGCCCTATGTTAAGATTTATTACTGATATAAACGAAATCAATGAAATAAACGGAGGGATGGATTTGCGAGATTATCAAAATGCAATTTGGTTATTATGTGTAACAATATCAACAGGTAATGTATTTTAAAATGATAATTTATTGATGGTCTTTTAAATTTTTTAAACAAAATTAAATTTTAGTTGGCTTTGGGGATTTTTATCCTAAAACTCCTTTAGGAAGATTAGTAATAATAATGGTTAGTCTTTTTGGAATGATAACAACTTCTTTGATTGTGGCAACCTTTCAAAGTGAGCTCGGACTCACAACTTTAGAAAAAAGTGTGTATAATACCTTGGGAAGATTGGAAGTGAGAGATAAAATCAAAGAAAGAGCGAAAAAAGTGATAAAATATATGGTTCGATTTAATAAGATCTCCAAAGTGACAAAAAAAATTGATTATAATGCTTTATTCAAAGTAAAGAAAAGCTTAATGAAATTTAAAAATATTCAAAGGTTTCTATTTTCCTAAAATTTAAAATCATTTTTAAAAAATAGAGTGTATAAAGCTTTGTCAGATGAAACATATAGTGTGGCAGAAGATTTGGCCAAATATTTTATTGAAATTGAAGAAAAAATAAAATCCTTATCCCTCTACCAAGAAGTCATCAGATCCGAAATTCAAAATGGCACACATCTTCACCCCATAAAAAAGACTCTCATGGAGACTCACTTGGAAAGAGATGAAAAAGATCAGAACTACCCTTTAGCTTTGATTCAGGAGAACGCAGATGAGGATCATGAGAATTTTTCATTTGAACATATCGACGAAGATAAAAAAGAAATAAAATCACCCGATAGGAAAAGCCCTGTCTTGTTCAAAGTTGTGAAAAAATCGGTTAATTTCGAGAAAAATTCAAGCAATAAATTGATAACTCTGAAAAAATGATGCACTAAATAAAATGATTACTTTTTTATATTGAAGATATTTGTTATCTTTATATTATTCGAAAAAAAAAACTAACAAAAAAAAATAATTTATATTTTACAATTGATTTTTTTTTTAATGATAGTTAAAAAAACAAAAAAGAAAATTGTCTTTATTATTTTTTATTATTATATCGAGAAAAATAGCAAAAAAAAAGAATAAATTTTTATTTTTAAAAAAATACAAAATGAGTGAAAATGGAAGCCCAAGCAAGAGTGAAAGTAAAACTGAAATGGAAAATGAAAACGAGTTTTCAAATCCAAAGATGCTCGTTTCCCAAAAATTAAAAGATTATGAGGATCTGAAAACAGAATACGAAGCGTAAAAAGCATTTTAACATAAAAAATTCACACATAAATGAAAAAAAATCCATCAGATATAAAATCAATGCAAATGAAATCGAAGGTTTGTTGGAAGCTGAATTGAATGAATGCAAAGGAAAATTGGAAAATTGCGAAAGCCAAATAAAAAACTTAAAAATCAAGGAAGACTCTTTGAAAAATGAATTATCAAGACGAAGTCAGGATTTTGAAACCCACAAAGTAAAAAATAATTTTAAAATGTTAATAGTTGTTCTTTTAAATAATGATATTATGCAGAAAAAAACAATGATTTTTGAGATGAAAAATCATGAATGTGAAAAAACCATAGAAAAATTAGAAAATGATATAAAATCGTTAGAATCAAATGTGGAAAAGGAAGAATTGGAGGAAAAATTGTCAAAAGCTAATAACGAAATCTTAAATTTGCAGCAGAAATTCGATTCAGAATTAGAAAATCTTGTGGTTCAGGTGAAAAATAAGGAAGTGAATGAAATAGCTGAGAAATATGAAAAAAAAATAAACGACCTAACAAACCAAATAGCTACTTTTAACAATTCAATGAAATATATTAGTGAACTAGAAAAAAGCAAACAGACCTTAGAAATTGAAGTCATTGATTTGAGGAAACAATTAGCCAATACCTCAGGCATTGCGATATCGGAAGATATCGAGATTTTGGAAGATGATTTGCAAAAGGAATATGAAAAGAAGATAATCGTGCATGAAGCGGCAACAGAAAAGAAGCTGAATGAGAAATTTTCCAATGATTATGAGGAGAAAATGAAGGCGTTGAAAGAGGGTTATGACCATGAAATTTCCAGAGTGCAAGAAGAAGTGAAAAATCTCGAAGAGGAGATCGAAAATCGGGCGAAATTGAAGATTTCATCTGAATATGAGAAAAAACTTTTGGAGATCAAAAACAAATATGAACTGGAAATTAGTTGTTTGAAGGAAAATGTCAGAGAAACAGAATCAAATAATGAGAAGAATAATGAAATCATGGTCAAGAATTTAAAGAAATCGTTTAAAAACGAGAAAAAAAATTTAGAGGAGAAAATTGATAAATTAAGTGATGAAAAAAACCTTCTTTTGCAGGAGAAAAACGCATGGGAGGACATTTTGAAAAAGAATTCGAAGATATTCGAGAAAATCCCTTCTTTTTTTGCTTCAAGTATTTTTTTTATTAAAATCAAGATTTTCTTTAAATTTTTTGTTTTAGGCTTTTTCATGAAATCGGATATTAACGATCCTAGCAAAGAAAATAAGAACCAAATAATTTCCTATTTATTTTTATTGAACAAAGGAAAGCAAAATCAAGGGTTTAAAATAGAAAATAACAGTTTAATTTTGAACAAAGCGAAAAAAGAAAAATTCTTCAAATTCAAGGAAATTTTCATTAATGAGGATCTGATCATAGAGCAATTTTCGAAGCTCGTGGAGCTGAAAACCAGCAACAATAATAATAAATGCTTAATTGTGTTGTTTGGTCCAAAAAAAACAAAAAAGAAATATTTTTTTATTGAAGTTATTGAACAACTCATCATAAATTTCCTTGATGCCATCAGAAGCAAAAATTTTAATAGAGAAAATGATAATACAAATGAATCAAATTTACTCAATTATGAACTTAAAGTGAGCTTCGAACAATACCCTCCAGATTCCAATGTGAAAGAACTGAATTTTACATTGAATTCTCAATTTTACGTCTCACAAATGATCTCACATCATCAAAAACTCACCGCATCTATTGAAAATTCATTCAATAAATTCAAAACTGCTTTTATGAAGAGAAGCTATATCAACAAAAATGAGGTAAATTAGAAAATTCTTTTGGTAATTTATTTGTTATTTTTGTCATTTTTTTGGTCATTTATTATTTTTGGTCATTTTGTAATTTTTTGTAATTTTCTGTAATGTTATTTTTTAGTAATTTTTGGTAATTCTTTGTAATTTTTTGTTTATATTTTCTTTATATTTTTGTAATCTTTTGCAATTTTTTGTAATTTTTTGCAATTTTCTGTGATGTTTGGTTATTTTTTGGTAATTTTTGGTAATTCTTTGTAATTTTTTGAGATTTTTTGTATTTACTGTAATTATTGTAATTATTTGTATTTTTCTATTTGTTGGAATCTTTTGTATTTTTTTTAATTGTAATGATTTGTTTTTTTATATTTTTTATAATGTAATATTGTGTAATTTTGTAATTTTTTTTGAATTATTATCGCATGAGGCGAAATTCTATTTCTGCCTCAACTATATTTTAAAAAAATTTTAAAAAATTTTAATTTTTTAAAAAACTTTTTGTAAATTTTAGACAGCCAAAAAAATAAGATTGTTCAAAATGTCAGTCATTAAGTGCTCTGAAACAAAATTCCAGGAGGAAGTGTTTTATGTGCTAACCTCAAATAAAAAACCTACCCTCCCAAAAAACACCAGCCCCAAATTTGATCTTTTGGAAGACATTCTGAGTCTTCCAAATGTAAAGATTCCTGATTTTGAAGTTTTAAAAGAGTGCCAGAAACACATTTTTTATTTTCTTGATGGGGCAAAAGCCAACGACTTCACAATTTTGAATAATGTTCAGCAACGAAATTCAGAAGAAGACTTGGAAACCCAAATAAATTCAATACCTTTTCCAATAGAAATAAAAAAGAATGTTGATTTTGAAATTCTCAATAAAGAAAGAGATTTGAAAGGATATGAAAATCTACAGAATGAAATCATGAAAATTCGAACAGAACGAGACGATTTGAAAATTGAAATTAATGATTTGAAGGCCAAAAATTCTCAAATGCAAGAAGAGGTTGAGAAATTAACTTTTAATTATCTGGAATTACAAAAAACGCTGGAAAATGGGAAACTTAAAAATGTGGCAATAAAGGAAAGTCATTTTAACACTAAAAACAAAACTACAGAAACAACCACTGTCAATGCAAAAAAACAAAAAGATAAAAATGCGGTTTTAGAGAGAAAAAATTTCTATACACCTAGAGGAAACAACACCAAAAAAATTGTTTTACCTCAAATCGAAGATTTTAACACGGAGGTCAAATTCAAAAGTTCCTTTGGGGGAAAAATTTTGAAAAATGATTCTAATAATATTAATAATAATAATACGCCCCATAATTGTAAAAAGAGGAACATCGCAAAAAATGAGGATTCTACAAAGGAAGTGAAGGTTCGAAGCACAGAAAAGAATGACTCCAAACCACAACAGCCAACAGAAAACTTAGTTCAAGCATTATTGAAAAAAAAAGTGATTTCTTCCGATGGAGAAGATTACGATGGGGAGAACAGAAGTTCTGAAGGAAATGAAGTAAAAATCCAAAATTCTGATGAAGAAGAATCAGATGAGGAGATTCTGAAGGAAGAAGATCCAAGACCGTTTCCTGGGAAATTCGCGTTGAAAAAATTTAATAGTTTGATGAATTAGGTCGAAAGAAGAAGAACAATTTTTGAAAAGAATTATAATTAAATTAATAAATATTTTTATTTTTTGACTTGGGAAATATTCTATATATTTGGTTAATCATAAGTTATCTGTTGTGTTTCTTTTTTTATTATCTTGGAGAACTTTTGAGTTGAGAATTCGTTGGGAATCTTCAAAATTCTTTGAGGAAATTTTGAAGAAAGCATTGATGTTTTTGCTGCAAGTACTCAAACATTCCTTTTCTTGATCAGAAAAAATTGGTTGATCCAAATCCAGACAGCTGCTCATGCAAGTATTGATCAATTTATATTCCAATTGTTTCATGTTCATGTAATTGATGAAGAGTTCTTTTGGAAAATAAATGGATTTTTCAGAAGTTGGGATAGGATTTTTATTCATTTATAACTTTTAATTTTTATTTTTGTGTTTTTTTTTTTAATGTTTTTTTGGAAAAATTTTCGTTTATGTATCGGAATTTCTTCGAATTATAAAAAGGAAATATTTATGGTTTCTGAGCATATGAGTTTTATTGTTTTCTAAAATTTATCAATTTTCTTTAATTATACACATTTACAACAGTTTTTAAATGCCTCCGAAAAAAAAACCCCAAAAGACGGATGAAGATGATCCAACTTTAAGCATTATCAAGTTTTACAAAAAAAAATGTGACCTCAACGGGATCTCTCCCCAAGCTCAATGCAAGTTTTTTAAAGATAAAGTTGATGAAAAAACAAATGATGGGGAACCATTAGATAAGGCAAGACATACTTTTTCGGTTTTTCCTGACTTTTTAAAGCTAGCTTCATTTATGGGATGAACTTGGTCCAGTCCATGTCAGAGCTATGTTCGATGCCTTATCTGATTTAAAGTTTAATATCTGACCATTTTTTAATTATTTTGGTTTTTCCCCAATAGTTACATTTCATGCAAAAGTGTCAAACTTTATAAAGTAAGAGCTGAAGATGAAGGGACTAGAGCCGTTTGCAATTATATGGACAAAGTGAAAAAGGTAGAAGTCTTGGACCTTCTAAGTAATGACATAACACCGTTAGGTTTCAATTGATCTATTGATTTTTAAAATATTTGATTTTTTTTAAGGGTGCGAATTTTTGGGAAGAGTTTTGCATCCAGCCCAAGAGCTTTGTCTAATTAAATTGAAATTAGATCATAATAGGTTCGGAACTCCAGGATTAGCAAAACTAACTGAAGGGTTAGCCCAGAACAACTCTTTAGAAAGTTTGAGCCTTTGTTATTGTGACATCGATTCAGATGGCTCGAAATATATTCAACAAATATTAGCGTTCTTTGATAGCAAATTGATCAAATTGAAACTGCAAGGCAATCTGTTGAAAAATACAGGAGTTTTCCAAATTTTCCGAGCTTTGGAAATCAATGATACCCTCGAAAAAATCAATTTGGCTGATAATCAGTTTGGGGAAGGGAGCGAAATCCCGGTCATTGATAAAATCTGCGAAGTCATTGTAAATAATAAAAGTCTTGGATCCTATGATTTATCATTTAATGGCCTGTTTGAAGAATGTAAAAATGAATTTATAAAATAAAAAAGTAAATATGTTTTTTCTAAAATAGCTGCTAAACGTTTTTTGGAATGTATAAAACAGGGAAAGCATGTTTATAAAATGGAAATTTCACAGAATATTTCGAAAGCTGTGGTGGATGATCTGAAAAATGCAATGAAGAAAAATAAGCCAAAAAAGAAAAAAAAGAAAGGTGGAAAAGGTGGAGGAAAAGGAAAGGGCAAAGGAAAAGGAGGCAAAAAATGATAATTAATTATAAATAAACAATAAAAAACCATTAAAAATTTTATGACAAATATTTTTAACTTGATTTTTTCTTTTTGATGTGGGACGTGTGAATAAATAAATAAAAAAAAATTCCAGAAATTAAACACGAACAAAATCAAATATAATTAAAATTCTTTCTGAATTTTTTATAATTTGAAATTATGATTAGTTCAGAACATTTTAAAAGAAGCAATTAAAGATGGATATAGACCAGCCTCTGATGCTTATCAAAAGGTTTTAGAAAGAAAAAAATATAAAAGAGATTTAGTCGAATGTTTTTTTGA
>Ga0302320_10029428_pt1 | contig 10508 bp, 9 predicted proteins | sample Bog_T0_3_FD_202130 | JGI IMG/M metagenome (GOLD analysis project Ga0302320, IMG submission 202130) | Peat permafrost microbial communities from Stordalen Mire near Abisko, Sweden - Bog_T0_3 | ecosystem: Environmental > Terrestrial > Soil > Wetlands > Peat | place: Sweden: Abisko, Stordalen Mire... | reverse complement strand
GAGCATTGGGATGGAAGAAATCTCTCGGCGTTTTTACGGAAACGGTATCAGGTGAAGATGGGCGTGCGTCAATGCCAGCGATTGTTTCACCTGGGAGATCCGCAGGATCACTCGCACCGCCGGTTGGCAACCAAAGCCAATCTCCGGAAGCGTTCAGAACATAAAACCAACTTACCGCCGGGGCGCAAAACGCGTTCGCGGGCATCGGCTTAAGAAAAGGTGGAAAATCGGTTCAGCCAGGCCAGCACCCAGAGCGGACGCCGTCGGATGGTCCGCAATCCATTGTGACGTCGCATTCGAGCTCGCGACCAAGCAGATTAAAAAACCGGCTTCGCATTTCGCGCACACATTAGATCGAACCCAACACACGGGATGTGGAATAATTTTATCCAATTGAACCCGCCTTGTTCTCGTACACTTTGACCGCCAGACAGGACAGTTTTGGCGGAAACATACGACGATTGCGGGGAAGGTGCGTCCTAATTTTTTACGGGTGAAAGCCCGGCAAATTTCGGCAATCGCTTAGACTGCGCGCTGCCATGATTCACGCGTTCTGGCTGCGCACGAGAAGGGTGTGAGTAAATTGTTACCACATAGCCAAAGTTCTGTACAGTCATCAAAATAATTCATGCAACCTTCGCTCGGTTTCATCGGATGAATTCCTTCGGTGATGTTAATGACGCCAAATGTGTACCTTGCCCAAGATTTCACCACGCCGAACACGAAATTGCTGAGAGACCGTCCGGTTGTCGCCGGTGACAAAATAAACATGGTCGCCCAACGTCTCCTCCGGCCACTCCCCGGTACCCAAGGAAGTCAGATAGGGTTCATCGAGAGGATCTCCATTGATGGACACCACACCGCCGTGGAAGGCGATCCGTTCGCCGGGCAACCCGATGACCCGTTTGATGAAGATGCGAGGATCGGCGGCCTGGCGAAAAGCGATGATATCGCCACGCACAGGCTCCTGGCCGTGGTATGAAAGCAGGTTGATGACTCCGACCTGGCCGTCGAGGAAGGTCGGCTCCATGCTTATGCCCGAAACCCGAATGGGGCATAAAACAAACTTAAAGGCGATCAGGCAGGAGACGATCAATAGTAATAATCTCACCGCCGTCCAAAACGGTCGTTTACCCCACACCATTCGCGCCCAAAGCGACGGGTTTTTGTCCTGAGGCGAGCGAGATGCCGTATCAGAGGTCGTACCGGTTCCGTTTTGGCTGCCCACAACGGGAAGCTACGCCACGCGATTTACGAATTCAACTGGAAAACGATACCGGGAGAACTCACTTTCGCGTTCCCGCTGAGGCGACTTTGCCCGGCGCAGGGACCGCGCATTATTAGCCATTGGCAGGCAAAATGATGAAAGAGTGTCAAAGCAGGAAGCACTCCCCGGCAAACCGTCACGCAATTCTTATTTCACCGGCAACGGCCGCAAATGCAATGCGGCGATGTTAGTTATAATCGCCTGGACTTCACACAAGCCCCTTATTTCGTTCACTTTAAACCTATAACGCGCCTGGCACTTGTCCAAACGGGGAAAATTATCCAGGAAAATTTCATCAATTTTGAACAAATCGGCCGGGGCGCGGTCTTAATTATCGGTTGTAGTGATTCATGTTTGGGTTAAAAGAGCCTGGTTTTATGTTTTTCCAGGCTCTTTTTTTATTTTCCCGCTCAACTTTTCCCGCCTCGCGAAGACCCCGCGCTATGCAAGCGGACAAATTGAGACCGCTACAATGCCCGCTTCTCATTGCACCCACAGCTTTTTTTGACACATTTAATCCAAACTTGTTACCTTTCAGCGACTTCTGAAAAGTCGGGGACCGGCCCGTTCGGGGGACGGAAAACCATGGCTCATCACCGGTATTCGATCTGGTAGTTGAGATGCCTTGACAGCCCTCATCCATCTGCTTAACTGCCTAGGAGATCAGAGTCTTAAGGCTCGTCGCAATCATATATTCATAAATTACCGGTGGTGTTTTGGCGGTTTTCCGGACAGGACTAAACGATGATTTTCTTGGGCATAGATTTTTCAGACTTTTCAGGTCAGTACCTAAGAGCCGCTCTGATCGTTTCGCTCATGAGCGTCTGGATGCTGGTCGGCCTTTTTTACTACCTCAATCAATATACCAAGCGGGACTACTTCAGCGTTTGGACGGCGGCGTGGCTTTTTTACGCCCTATGGCTGACCCTTTGCCTGCGATTTGAGAACACCACTCCCGACGGCATTGTTTTCAAACTCAAAGAATGTTGCGTGGCCGTCTCGGCCGTTTTTCTTTTATGGGGAAGCCTCAGCTTTTTGAAGATCCCCGTCCGGCAGCGGCTCTTCGGCCTGTTCATGCTGTTCCTTCTGGTCTGGACGTTTGCCGGACCCTACGTCATTTCCAAGGCGATGGATCCCAAAATGCGACAGCTGGAAATGCAACTGCCCGTGTTCATCCTGCTGGGCCTGAGCAGTGTTTTCGCGGCGGTCTGTTTTTTCCGGTTGCGTAAAAAGATGCCTTTTGTGGGCGCAGGCATGCTCTCGACGGGATTCCTCCTCTGGGGAGTTTATCTCGCGACCTATCCCTTGTCGCAGCAGGATGAACATCTTTCCAGCGCGGGGTTCTTTATCGCGGCAGTATTGCAACTATTTATCGCGGTCAGCATGATCGTGCTGGTCCTCGAAGAAATCCGCTACAAGAATGAACAAACCATGGCAGAAATTTCCTTTGTGCGCTCCGAAAAGGAAGCGTTGCAAAGCAAAATCCTGACCGCCGAGCAGGAATGCCGAAACCTGTACGACAAAGTTCGCGTCACCGATGGGATTCAAAAAGCGTATGATGAACTTCGTCAGACGCAACAACTTGTAGTTCAACAGGAGCGATTGCGCGCGCTCGGCCAGATGGCCAGCGGCGTCGCGCACGACATCAACAATGCGTTGTCTCCCATCGTGGCATATTCCGAATTGATCCTCGCCATCCAACCCGACCTGACCGAGGCCTCCCAACGATACCTGGGCATCATCAAACAGGCCGGGGATGATATCGCCCACATTGTGGCCCGCTTGCGTGAATTCTACCGCCGCCGATCGGGGACGGAGCCGCTCGTGGAGGTGGAAATGGACCGGTTAATCATGGAAGTAATCGAACTCACGCGTCCCCGTTGGCGCGACATTCCGCAGCGTGAGGGCATATCGATCGAGGTAACTCCGGACGTGGAATCCGGATTGCCTCTGCTCCTGTGCGATCCCAGCGAATTTCGCGAAGCTTTGACCAACCTGGTTTTCAATTCCGTCGATGCCCTGCCACACGGTGGCACGATTGTATTAGCCAGCCGCTCAGTGGTTTCCGGGGAAAATGGAAACGCAACGCGCATGCTGCAGGTGGAGGTCAAAGACAACGGCGATGGGATGGACGAAAAAACGCGGCAACGCTGCCTCGAACCCTTTTTCTCCACCAAGTCGCTGGAGGGCCGCACGGGACTGGGGTTATCGATGGTTTACGGCATGGTTCAGCGTCATGAAGGAACGATTGATATCACCAGCGGCCCCGGCGTGGGAACCTCCATCCAACTCACCTTTCCCATTCGAAAGAAGCCGGTGACTGCTATCCGTGCCGTCACCCCATCGGCCGATCCAAACCTCTCGTTGCGCGTTCTTTGCGTCGATGATGAAGAACCCATTCGCCAATTACTCAGCGACTGCCTGACTCATTTCAATCATCGAGTACAAACCGCTCCCGGGGGCGAGGAAGGGTTGGAATGCTTTCGAGCGGCCAAACTGAATGCCGAACCGTTTGACATCGTCATCACCGATCTAGGCATGCCGAATATGGACGGCCACCAATTGGCGCGCACGATCAAGGCAGAATCGCCTGATACTCCGGTGATTATGATGACTGGGTGGGGAGCGTTGATGAAAGACGATGGCGAGCCTGCTCCAGAAGTCGATGCCGTGGTCGGCAAACCGCCGCATTTGGAGGAACTCAATGCTCTGCTCATCCGCCTTTCCGAGAAACAGAAGATATCTTAGCATCCTTTCATTTGATGCATCAGGCAGCTGACCGGGCGGTGCTGGGTGGCGCCGACCGTTTCATCAGTTCATTCACCCGGGCGATCAGTTCGTCGATTTTATACGGTTTCGTCATATACGCGCTGGCGCCGTGCAAGAGCCCATTCATGCGGCTCAAATTGCCCGTCAGACCGGTGAGCATGATAATGGGGATTCCGGCGGTTGCGGGAGCGCGGCGCAAGGATTCACAGAGCGCAAATCCATTCATTTTCGGCATGTTCGCATCCACGATGATCAGCCCAGGCAAAGACTTGTCGACGAGCTTAAGGGCATCAAAACCGTTTGTGGTGATAGCAACGGAAAAGCCAGCGTCGCTTAAAATCGTTTTCACGACCTCGAGTTGATCTGGTTCGTCATCGACCACCAAAATAGTGCCTCGCATAATCCTTCTGCCCATAACTATAACAATTTCTCCGGAAATTGCATGTAAAAATTGGGGGGGGAGGCATACCGGCGGTGCCGCCGAAGGGCACCTGCTCCGTCGCACACCATCGGCAGGGGCATTTGAATTGCAAACGGGCGTCCCCTTAAAAACGCCTCGACTCGGCCGGGGGACCCTGATAAGAAGCGGGCAACGTGAAAGACCTGCTCCTAATCTGCGCGTTTAGTTTCAGCTTCGCTGCGTTCGGTGCAGGATGGCCAGACCGGGTTTTCGCCCCGTACATGTATGTGGGCGCCGGCGATCACCTGCAGCTGACCCACTGCGACGACGCCTGCAACCAGAAATTTTACACTCTCGCGTTTATCATCGCTGATAAAACCGGCGCGCCCGCGTGGGACGGCCGTTTTCCCCTCGAAACCAACCCCTTTGCCAGCGACATTACAGCGCTCCGCAGCCGGGGAGGCGATGTGATTGTTTCCTTCGGCGGCGCCGATGGCACTGAGATTGGTAATGCCGAAACCAATATCGCGGCGCTGGCGTCCCGATATCAGTCGATCATCGACCGTTATCATCTGACTTGGCTGGATTTTGACATCGAAGGCAATTCGCTGGCCAAGACCAACGCCAACGTCGGGCGCAATTTTGTGCTGGCCGCCTTGCAGAAAACGAATCCGGGTTTGCGGATCACCTTTACGCTGCCCGTAGATCCCGACGGCATTTCGCAGGACGCCAGAAAAATGCTGGCCGATGCCCGAGATCAAGGCGTGAAAGTTTTTTCCGCCAACGTCATGACCATGGATTTCGGCGCCAATTTCTCGCGTGGAAAAAAGCTGAGCGATGTCTCGATCGCCAGCGTGCTCAAGGCCCATGAACAGTGCCAGACCATCGATCCAGCCATCCAGATCGGGGTCACGGCGATGATTGGGCAGAACGATGTTCACACCGAAGTCTTCACGCAGGCGGACGCCAAGGCGTTGGAACAATGGGCTGAAGTCCATCCGTGGATTTGCAGTTTGTCGTTTTGGGCGAGCAACCGCGATGCGGGCAACGAAGGCACGGGAAGAAATGAAAATACCACCAGCGGCATCCGCCAAAAACCGTGGGAGTTCACGCGGATTTTCCAAGCCTTCAGGAAACCGCGCTGAACGGGCGGCGTCTATTCTAACATTCCGACAACATGATTCCCAAAAACATTCTCCGCACGCTCGCCGGCTTTTTCCTGGTTCCTTTCCTTGGCTGCCTGAGCGCCCGTTGCGCCGAAAAATTCAAAGTGGTCGCGTTCTATACCGGGAAGGACGACCTCGCACACATCAGTTTTGTCCATGAAGCCAATCGGTGGTTTCCCCAAATGGCCGAAAAACATGATTTCAGCTATACCGCCACGACCAACTGGGACGAGCTCAATTCTGATTTTCTTTCCCAATATCAAGTCGTCATCTTTCTCGACACGCGCCCCAAAAAACCTGCCCAGCGCGCGGCGTTTGAACGATACATGGAACAAGGCGGCGCGTGGATGGGTTTTCATTTCGCCGCCTTCGCCTTGACGCCGTCCGGCTATCCACAAAATTGGGATTGGTACCACAATCAATTCCTGGGTTCCGGCGAATATGTTAGCAATACGTGGCGCCCGACGCCGGCCATTCTGCGAGTCGAGGCTAGTCATCCGGCCACGGCACAACTGCCCGGAACGTTCTCCTCAGCGCCCAACGAATGGTATCGCTGGAAAAATGATCTGCGGAAGAATCCCGACATCAAAGTTCTGCTATCCATCGACCCCAAAAGTTTCCCGCTCGGCACGGGGCCGAAACCCGATGAAATTTGGCACGACGGCGATTACCCGGTAGTCTGGACCAACGTGCGATATAAGATGATTTATCTCAACATGGGCCACAATGACATGGACTACGAACACAAGTTCGACAACTCCAACAAAACCCTGTCCTACACTTTCGCCAACGAAACGGAAAGTCGCCTCGTGCTGAATTCCCTTCTCTGGCTGGGTAATTCAAACTCGAAATAGAAATATTTCGGAGAGCGCGGACACCGTCCGTTCCGGACGGTACCGGGGCCGGTAGTTTCCCTTTGGCTTGAGTTTTCCGGGCCATAGGGCACCTTGCCGCCATGTACCGAGGACCAATATTAAAATCGCATCGGGTTATGATTCAACTGGCCTGCGCTGCGGTCGCAGGCCAGTTTGCCCTGGAAAATCTCATTGCCCAAGAATCGCCGAAAGGTCTTTTGCTCGTCGCCAACAAGGGAACCCAAACACTTTCAATTGTCGACCCAGCGTCGGGAATCACGATCGCCAATGTGCCCGAGAATGGGGTCACCGGCCATGAGGTGGTCGCCACCCCGGACGGCACGCGAGCCTTCGTCCCGATTTACGGCAATTCCGGTGTTGGGGGCAAAGGCACGGACGGCAACCTCATCCGAGTCATCGATCTGAGGAATCACGATATCATCGGAACCGTCGATTTGGGCAAAGGGGTACGTCCCCATTGCGCGGTCATGGGGCCGACGAATGGCCGCCTCTATGTCACCACTGAACTGGGTAATTCCGTGACGGTGATTGATATCGATACGCTCAAAGTTGTTGGCACCATTCCCACGGGCCAGACGCAATCTCACATGCTGGCCATTTCGTCGGACGGCAAACGGGGATATACTGCCAATGTCGGCCCGGGAACCGTTTCCGTCCTGGATTTGCCCGGGCGAAAGTTAATCAAAATCATTCCCGTCTCCTCGCAAGTGCAGCGAATCTCAATATCCCCGGATAACCGTTGGGTATTCACCGCCGACCAATCCCAACCCCGATTGGCAGTCATTGATACGACCACGAACGCCATTAGCAATTGGATTGATCTGCCCAGTACGGGCTACGGCACCGCTCCGACGCCGGATGGGCGTTGGTTGCTCGTCGCGCTTAATCGAACGAATGAAATAGGGGTCATTGATCTCCAAACCCTGAAACTGGCGCGAACGTTAGATGTCCCCAAGGCGCCCCAAGAAATTATCATCCAGCCGGACGGTGCTCTCGCCTATGTATCCTGCGATGCCAGCAAACAAGTGGCCGTGATTGATTTGCAAAATTGGAAAACTGCGCGATTGATCAACACCGGTTCCGGCACGGACGGCCTGGCCTGGGCCAAACCGGGCCGTTGAATACAGACCGGGTCCGGCAGGCATGGTCCGTAGGTGGCAAAACCTTCTTGGCGCGAAGGGCAGACAAACGTATCTTCAGGCAATGCGACCGTTGCGGGCCTTGATTCTTTACGTTTTGTTGGTATTCATTGGTGGCGCACTGCTCGCACCGGTGTTGTGGCACCTTGCCCAGTTCGGCTCGCACGTGTTCCCCAGATTAGCGGCAGCACCTTTTCACCGTTTCATGGATCGGTCATTTCTGATCCTAGCCTTGGCCGGCCTATGGCCGTTGCTGCAGGCACAGGGCGCGATCTCCTTCACCGAGTTGGGCTTAAGCAGCACCAAAGGTTCCCCGCGCCGGCTGCTGAACGGATTTGGCGTGGGCTTCGGCTCACTGACTTTCCTGGCCTTGATGGTAATCCTCGGCGGCGGACGCACCTTGAGCCATGGCGTTACCGCTCATAAAATCTTCACCACCGTTCTGGGCGGTCTCGCCACCGCTATGGTCGTGGGCACCTTGGAGGAAATCCTCTTTCGGGGTGGAATATTCGGTGGCTTGCGACGAATCCTGGACTGGAAATTCGCACTTTTCCTCAGCAGCGCCGTCTATGCCTTGGTGCATTTTCTGCAACCGGCGGATTTATCCGGGCCGGTTCACTGGAATTCCGGGCTCATCTTGCTTCCAATTGTGCTGCATGGCTTTGTGGATCTGCGCCTATTACTCCCGGGATTCCTGAACTTGACCCTGGTGGGAATTCTTCTTGGACTGGCGTACCAAAGAACCAAGGCACTGTATTTTTCGATTGGCATGCACGCCGGCTGGATTTTCTGGCTCAAAACCTACGGCACCTTCACCCAAGCGGCGCCGAGCGCTGCGGTCTGGTTATGGGGGTCCAATAAAATGATCGATGGCTGGCTTGCCGCCGTCGTGCTTGTCATCACGTTGATTTTATTCCCGTTCATTTGTCCCCGACACGAAAATGCTCCCTATAGCATTCGGTCATGAACGCGACCTTGGCGCACATAAACCATTGGTTACAAGCCGGTTTGGGTTTGATCTATCCCAATATCTGCCAGATTTGTGGTGAAGAACGTGCGACGCAAGGGGAAGGCTACGTTTGCCGAAAATGCTGGCTGAATGTCAAATTTATCCGTCCCCCCGTTTGCGAGCGGTGCGGTCTGCCGTTCGATGGCGAAGTGACCGGAAATTTTGAATGCGCCAATTGCAAAGATTGGGACCTTTACTTCCGGCGTGCGTATGCCGCGGTGGCCGCCAAAACGCTCGTGCTGGACGTTATTCACCGCTACAAGTACGGTCGACAGCTTTGGTTTGAACCTTTCCTCGCTAACCTGTTAATCCGCGAGGCGTTACCTGTCGTTCGGGCTGAGCAATGGGATTTTATCGTTCCGGTGCCATTGCATCCGGTAAAGCGTCGGGAACGGGAGTTTAATCAGGCGGAGCGACTCGCCCGCCAATTGGCCAACGCGGCGGTCATACCGTTGAATACCAAACTATTGCAACGAACCACCCCCACCGTTACCCAGACCACCCTTACCCGTCGTCAGCGTGCCACCAACATGCATGGCGCCTTCGCGATGCGCAGAGGAATCAAGCTCAACGGGCAAAAGATCATTTTGGTGGATGATGTGTTTACAACGGGTGCCACCACCAACGCCTGTGCCCGAGCCCTTAAGCGAGCCGGGGCTGGCGATATCTGTGTCTGGACAGTTGCGCGGGGCCTTTAATTTGGCTACAATATTGCATTCATGGATACCACTTCATTTACGAAGAAATCTTTAGGATTGGACGTGATGGTTGAACCGGCGCTGACGCCGCCGACCAAACCGGCCCGCCTGCCGAAGAAGCCCAAGTTGGGCTCCGGCAAATCACGCACCAAGAAACGTGACATTCCTGAAGGATTGTGGACCAAATGCCCATCCTGCGACTCGATGATTTTCGACAAGGAATTGGATGAAAACCTCAAAGTCTGCACCAAATGCGGCCATCATTTTCCCATCGGCGCCCGCGAACGGATTCATTCCCTCGTGGAGACCTGCACCTTCGAGGAAATGGACGCGAACATGGAAAGCGTGGATGTTCTGAACTTTCGCGGCGCCTCCACCTACCAGGCCAAGCTCGATGCTTACCGAAAGAATACGACCCTCAAAGACGCAGTGGTGACGGGCATTGGCAAAATCGACACTCAACGAGTCGCCTTGGGCGTGATGGATTTCAGTTTTCTCGGCGGTTCCATGGGGTCGGTGGTCGGCGAAAAGCTCACCCGACTGATCGAACGCGGCACGGAAAGCGAATTGCCGGTGATCATCATTTCGACGAGCGGCGGCGCCCGAATGTATGAAGGCATGTTCAGCCTCATGCAAATGGCCAAAACCTGTGCCGCCCTGGCATATCATGCCCAACGCCGTCTGCCGTACATCAGCATTCTCACCAACCCCGATTATGCCGGCGTCATGGCCAGTTTCGCGAGCGTGGGCGATCTGATCCTGGCCGAACCGAAAGCAATGATCGGCTTTGCCGGTCCCCGCGTGATCAAGGACACGACCCAGGCCGAATTGCCGCCCGGCTTTCAGACCTCCGAATTCCTCCTCGACCGTGGTTTGATTGACGCCATCGTCCCCCGCCGGGAAATGAAGGATCGTCTGATTGAATACTTGAATTACATGATGGTCGGCAAAAAAGCCCAGGCGGCTGTGTGACGGGTGTTTTTAATAAGCACTTCAGTCCAAGTTTTAGATTTGGCCATTCTTGATTAGCTCATTGCATTTATCGAGCGGCAGCGGTTTGGATTTTATTATCGATCCCATGACCTTGGATTGTTGCTCGGTCGGGGCAATGAACGCATGTACCAACTGATCGGTCACATCCACCTGCTGCACGGCCGGATATTTTTCCAAACGAGCATCCCATTT
>Ga0302320_10029424_pt1 | contig 10509 bp, 10 predicted proteins | sample Bog_T0_3_FD_202130 | JGI IMG/M metagenome (GOLD analysis project Ga0302320, IMG submission 202130) | Peat permafrost microbial communities from Stordalen Mire near Abisko, Sweden - Bog_T0_3 | ecosystem: Environmental > Terrestrial > Soil > Wetlands > Peat | place: Sweden: Abisko, Stordalen Mire... | reverse complement strand
GACTCTGGCTACATTGAGCGTAGGCATTCTGCAAACCGGCGGATTGAATTTCAATTTCGGATCGATTGGATTTCGTTTGGATCGCGTGAATCCGTTATCGAATATCAAAAATCTCTTCTCGTTACGCGCGGCTGCTCGGCTTGCAAAGTCGCTTATCCCGGCCTCATTCCTTGCCATCTTTGCGATCCAGCGCATTAGTCGTCAATTGTCTGTACCGCCGTTCTCGACGGTGCGGCTAGAGCTGCTTGGAGACGATGTATACAGTCTGCTCCTTACGGCGGGTTGGCTTCTCTTCGGATGGGCCTTGATCGACTACGTCGTTGAATGGCGGAGCCGGGAATCGCGCTTGAAGATGAGCCGCGAGGATATGCGCCAGGAGTTCAAACAAACCGAGGGCAACCCGCAGATTCGGAGTCGAATTCGCGGGCTGCAACGGCAGATGCGCCGGCGAAAAGTGAAGGCCGACGTTTCCAGGGCGGCCGTCGTCGTGACCAATCCAACCCATTACGCCGTAGCGCTGGGATTCGATTTCATTGCGATGGACGCGCCGAAGCTGATGGCGAAGGGGCGCAACCTGCTTGCCGAAGAGATCAAGGCCGAGGCTCGCTGGGCGGGTGTGCCGATAATCGAAAATCCGCCGCTGGCGCGCTCGCTCTATCGCTCGGTCGAAGTCGGACAGGCAATTCCGGTGGATCTCTATGCGGCTGTGGCATCCATCCTGGCCTTTCTCTACCGCCAGCGCGTTGAGCAGGAGATGCGTGAGCGGCGGATGCGCGAGGCTGCGGCGCGTACGCCGGCTGTTGCGCAAGTTTCCGTACATCCGGGCGTCAATCGATCGGCCGAAAGAGGGCCCCAGTGAGTACAGCAGTTCTGCCGGCTACGACGATCGGTCCGCGCTCCATCTGGCATCGGCTTCGCGAATACCTGCTGCCCTTGGCTGCCATCAGCGTGATCTTTGTCATGCTGGTGCCGTTGCCCGCCGCAGCGCTGGATCTCTTGTTGGCGCTCTCAATGGCGGCTTCGGTTATTGTTTTTCTCTCCGCGATGCAGATTCGTCGCGCCGTGGAATTGAGCGTCTTTCCCACCCTTCTGCTCTTGCTGACCTTATTCAGGCTGGCCTTGAATATTGCATCGAGCAGGCGCATCCTGCTGCACGGATCGGAAGGAACAGCGGCCGCCGGAAAGGTGATCGAAGCTTTCGGCCAGTTCGTGGTCGGTGGCAATTATGTGGTGGGTTTCGTGCTGTTTCTGGCCCTGATCGCCATTCAGTTCCTGGTGATTTCGCATGGCGCGGTGCGAACCGCCGAAGTGACCGCGCGCTTCACTCTCGACGCTTTGCCGGGCAAGCAGATGGCGATCGACGCCGACATGAATGCGGGGTCAATCGATGAAGCCGAGGCTCGCCGCCGCCGACAGGCCATCGCGCGCGAGGCTGAGTTCTATGGCGCGATGGACGGAGCAGCACGGTTCAATCAGCGCGATTCGCTCGCCACGATTTTAATTACGGCAATCAATATCATCGCGGGATTGTTGATTGGGACGCTTCAACAGGGCATCGATCTGAGCGAAGCGGTCCGCACCTACACGATTCTGACCGTTGGAGACGGCCTGGTCACGCTTATTCCATCGCTGCTTGTGTCAGTAGCGGGCGGCATCACGCTCACACGCGCCAATTCCGCGGGTATGCTGGGCGCGGAGATTCGCCAGCAATTGCTGTCGCGGCCGGCTACGCTCTATCTGGCGAGCCTCGTCTCGGCGGCGATGTGCCTGATTCCCGGACTTCCTAAACTGGCATTTCTTCTCGTCTCCGGCGCGCTCTTCTGGGGGGGCAGACGCATCGCCGCTGTTCCCGAACCGGCATCTTCCTCCGAAATGCTTTCGACCGAGAAGAAGAAAGTAGAGAAGGCACAGGGCTCGGACCTGGCGGGATTGCTGCATCTGGAAGAGCTCACCTTGGAGATCGGATTTCAGCTTATTCCCTTTGTAGACGAAAAACAGGGGGGACAGCTCTTGGGACGGGTCCGAACTCTTCGCCGCCATCTTTCGGCAGAGATGGGTTTCCTCGTGCCGCCAGTGCATATTTCGGACAATCTCCGACTCAAGCCGCGGGAGTATCTGATCTCGTTGCGCGGCGTGGAGATAGGCCGGTGGCAAATTGAGAGCCCTCATCTTCTGGCGGTTTCGGGCGATCCTAAACGGCGTCCGCTGGCCGGCCGGGAAGCGCGCGAGCCTGCCTTCGGCGTGCCCGCTGTCTGGATTGCTCCCGCACTCGAAGAACAGGCCATTGCCGCAGGCTATTCAGTAGTGAATGCGGTCACCGTGATCACTACGCATCTTGGAGAACTTATCCGCCGCCATTCCGGTGAGTTGCTGGGGCGCGCCGAAACCAAACGACTGATGGATTCACTGAACGATAGCCATCCGAAGCTGATTGAAGAGCTGGTGCCAAAGCTGCTGACTCTTGGCGAGGTGGGCCGGGTTCTGGAGCAGTTGTTGAGGGAACGGGTCTCGATCCGGGACCTGGGAAAAATTCTCGAAACCGTGCTCGAGACCGCGGCGACCACCAAGAACCTTGTAGCGCTGGTTGAGGCCTCGCGGCAGGCTTTGGGACGAGGGCTCGTTCAACCCTTGCTCGATGCGGAGGGCCTGCTACCGGTCCTTCTCCTCGATCCAGCGCTCGAAGAAGAGATCCTGGTCACATTTGGGCCGGAGACCAGCCAGAAGCTGCTCAATACCGGAGGAGCCTCGGGAACTCCTCTCGTTCGCCGGCTAACCGATTCTTTGCGACAACTAATCGGCGGGTCCTCGGCAACGGCGTTACCCGTGCTTCTATGTCCTAGTCCAGCCCGCTATCACGTTAAGCGTTGGCTCGATCCGGTCCTGCCGAGAATGGCCGTTTTAGCCGCTGGAGAGATATCTCCCGAGATTCGGCTGAGGCCGGTGGGCACAGTCCGATGAGGTCGAAGCCCATCGGGCAATGCAGCAAGTTCTGCGATTCGGAGCAGAGACTTTGAAGGGAGCTGAGATGGCGACAGAGGCAGCAAGACCAATCGGTGATGGAGCGGTCCAGAGACCTGGTTTATTGGGAAACGAATACCCGCCTTCGATGTCCGCCACGTCCGGGTTCAATGGCGAACAGGAGCGGGTGCTTCTTGAGCACTTGCCAATCGTGCGCTTTCTCGCCCGCCGGATTCATGAGCGCCTCCCCCAGCATGTGGATATTGAAGATCTTGTCTCGGCAGGGGTGGTGGGCTTAATGGATGCCTTCTCGAAATTCGATCCTGCAAAAAAAGTTCAGTTCCGCAGCTACGCGCAATTTCGCATTCGAGGTGCGATTCTCGACAGTTTGCGGACACTCGACTGGAGTCCTCGCGAACTACGCCGCAAGGGGCGGGCGGTTGAAGAAGCCATCCGCGTGCTGACGGCGAAAATGGGAAGGGCTCCCGGCGAAGGAGAAGTCGCTTCCGAAATGGGCCTCGGCCTGGAGCAATACCAGCAACTGCTGGGCGAACTCAAGGGTCTCGAGATCGGCACGCTTCACATGGAACGGAACGAGGACTCAGGTGAAGAAGAGCTCGCCTACGTTCCAGGTAAGCCGGAAGAAGATCCCCTTTTCTACTGCCTTCGCGGCGAACTCGAGGAGCGCCTGACCGACGCAATTGAGCATCTGCCTGAGCGCGAGCGAATGGTAATGACCCTCTACTACTACGAAGAGATGACCATGCGTGAAATTGGCCTGGCACTGGGAGTGGTCGAATCGAGGGTTTCGCAAGTGCATGCTTCGGCCGTGGTGCACCTGCGCGCGGCGCTAAAGGACCTGGCGGCAGATGGCGTCTTGAGACCACGGCGAACGCATCCTTACCCGCGGAAACAGCTGGAGACGAGGCGGATTGAAAAGTGATGGAAAAACTCCTGAAGCAGGACGAAATCGATGCTCTTTTCCAGGCAGTTCACACATCGGTCGCCGATACTGCGCAACCAGGTGCGCGAGCCCGAGTGGTACCGTACAACTTTGCTACATCGGGGCAGATTTCCAACGAGCAGCTTCGTGCCATCAGCATGCTCAATGACTTGTTCGCTCGCAATTTGACTCACAATCTGGCCGCATGGCTCCGAACCCGCTTTCAGGTCAACCTTGTCTCCGCGGAACAGATCGTGTTCAACGAGTTTCTTCTTCGCATTCCGGAGATCAGCTATGTGGCTTCCGTACGCCTGGAGCCCTTGGGTGCCTTGTCGGTATTGCAACTGGATCTAGCACTCGCGCCGCCAATCATTGACTTGCTGCTCGGCGGGGAAGGCAAAGACGGACCGTTGCGCGAATTGACCGATATCGAGGAATCGATCCTGGCCAGTGTGGTTGAGATCATCTGCCGGGAACTCACAGCCGCGTGGCAGTCGGTGGGTCTCAGTTTCAATTTTGAGCGCCGTCAGATGCAGACGCAGGCAGCAAGAATCATGTCGGTCAATGAAAAGACTCTTTGTCTCAGCTTTGAGATTCGCATGCCGCACAGTTCCGGGCTTCTCAACCTCGCATTTCCGGCCGTGGTATCAAATACGATCCTGCGGAGGCTGACATCCGACTGGGGACGGCGTAGGCGTCACGCACCCGAATCGCATGCCCGGATGGAGACTTTAATCAGGCAAATTCGATTGGGGGGGACGTTGCAGTTGCCTTCCGTGCGCTTGCCCGCGATCTCAATTGAAACGCTCGAAAAGGGGAGCATATTGCGCCTCGATGTGTCTGCTAACGCACTTGCAGAGTGGAAAGTGGGAGGCCAGCGCCTGGCCGAGGCCCAGGTCATTCGACAGGGGGGACACCGCGCAGCACGCATCGAAGCGGCCTGCCCAGGGAGCAGATGATGAAGAACAGCTTTATCGAGTGCTGGACGTCGGTGGCCTCGGCGCTTTTCGCGCAAGCCTTGGCGGGCGAACCCAAATTTGCAGAGTCGATCCCGAAGCCCATGGCTGCCGGATCTTTTGGATTTGCCTATATGCTGTCGGGCGACGAGGAAGGGCGATTTATTGTTGTTCTTGACGCGGCCCTTCTCGAAACTTCCCTGGTCGGCGAAGGAATGGACCAGAGAGCAGGATGGGGCGAATTGCTGCGCGAAGTGGCCGATGCCGCCGTGGGAGAATCGCTGGCAAAGGCGGGCAGAAAGTCCCGTGTTGACTCGGTTGAAGCGGTCTCTGGAGCAAGTCAGATTTCACGCGCCTTTCAATTAACTTCTGCGACTGGCGCCTGGACGATTCTGGTTCGCGACGAAACTCGCGCGAAGAAGACAATCGACGCGCCGCCAAAGCCCTTGGCGGTTACTCGCGAAGTTCCTTTGGCTGCCCAGAACACTCCGACGGCGATCGGCCTAGGCGTTGAATTGCTCTTGGACGTAGAACTGGAGGCATCGCTCCGATTCGGTTGCCGCGAACTGCCCCTTAGCGAGATTCTCGATCTTGGCGCAGGAGACGTTGTCGAACTCGATCGTCAGGTTACGGATCCGGTCGACCTCATCGTGGGTGACAAGATCGTGGCCCGGGGCGAGGTGGTACTGGTGAACGGCAATTTCGGACTTCGGGTGACGGAAGTCGCAACCCCGCGCAAACGTCTGGAGAGCATTCGATGCCTATTCTGAATCGCGGAGCGGAGATCCGTCGGCGTTCCTTTTCAGCAGAACCCACATTGGCGGAATCCAGTGCACAAGTATATTTCGCCAATCCGGCTGAGGAGGAAAAGCGGGAAGCCATAGAACGAGTCCGCCCTGGTCTTTTCGCCACTTGTGTCAATCCCGGATGCCGGTCCGGATGGCTGCATCTCTGGCGGAGCAGGTCCACCCCGGTGTTCGAGCAGGGATGGACGTGCTCCCCTGAATGTACTTTGGCTCGCATGTTGTCAGCTGTTTCAAGAGAGATGAACAGTCGGCGGGGCGCCTATGAGGCGCATCGGCACCGGGTTCCGCTTGGTCTCGTAATGTTGGAGCAGGGGTGGATCACGCGAGAGCAGTTGCGCAAGGCCCTCGATGCGCAAAGAGCTGCGGGAACCGGACGGCTTGGTCATTGGCTGATGGCGCAAAAGTCGGCCACCGAGGAGATGGTGACGCGGGCTTTGGGGCTGCAGTGGAGCTGTCCCGTTCTGCAACATGAGAACTACGAGTATTCGGCCGTGACGGCAGCTATACCCAGACTCTTTGTCGATGCGTACGGAGCGTTGCCATTGCGCCTGGCGGCAGGCAAGGTGCTCTATCTCGGATTCGAGGAAAGCCTCGATGCGGTCCTGGCACTTGCAGTTGAGCGGATGCTGAGGTTGCAAGTCGAGAGCGGAATAGTTCCGGAATCTCTTTTTCGCCCGGTGCATCGACGAATGCTGGATGCCCAGTTCCCCTCTGTCGAACTGGTTGAGGCTGTTTCATTGCCGGCCGCCGCTCGCTCGCTCGCCAAGTCGGTTGAGCGTGCAAGGCCGGTTGCGTCCCGGCTGGTGCGGGTTCACGACTGCCTTTGGCTTCGTCTATGGATGCGGCCAAACGTGGGGCACTTGCCCGAGACGGCCGCGGTTGAAGATGTTGTTTGTTCGATCGGAAGCGTGGAATGAGCAGGGGAGCGAATAGTTTTTTGGATTTACACGCAGAAGGATTCAAGAACCGCGAGAGAGAGCCGATAGAGCCAATAGCATAGGAGTCAAGGAATGGCTGAAGTGCGAATTCTGATCGTCGACGATTCCTCGGTAATGCGCAAGATCGTTGAACGCGCTCTGCGGCAAGCAGGACTCGATTCACTGGTGGTGCACGAAGCCAGCAATGGCACCGAGGGCCTCGACCTGCTGCGAGCAAAACAAGTGGATCTGATTCTTTCCGATATCAACATGCCGTCCATGGATGGTCTGGAGTTTCTTCGTCAGATTCAGGCGCAGAAACTCGCGCCGGATGTTCCTGTTGTGATGATCACAACGGAGTCAAGTGAGGAGCATGTAAAGCAGGCTATCCAGTCTGGCGCGCGGGGATATATCCGTAAACCCTTTACGGCCGAACAGGTCAAGGAGCGGGTTCTGCCACTCCTGACAGCAGTATAACCAGGGAGAACTGCCATGCTGTTGAATGGGGTCCGATCGGGCGGGACATCAAAATCGATTGATCAAGGAATCAGTGGACTGGAGCATGCGATGGCATTTTCGTTAAAGGAATCGGTGCAAGTGGTTTCCGATCCGGGAAATCTGGATGCGAGTGTAGACGAAGTATTTCGTCTTATGCTTGGCGTGAATTGCGCCCGCACAGAGAAGGAACTGTGCGGGCCGACTACGTCGGACGGGGAGTCCGTGACCGCCGTGGTCGGATTCGGAGGCCTTCTGAGCGGCGCCTGCGTCTTTCGGTCCAGTGCTGATGCTGCCATGAGTGTCGCTGCCCATATGACCGGCATGGAATTCAGCGAGGTCGACGATACAGTCAAGGACGGAATCGGCGAGATTTGCAATATGCTGGCGGGAGCCTGGAAAGGAAAGGTACCTGAACTCGCGGCGAACTGTGGGCTCTCGGTCCCCGCGGTGATTACGGGCCGCGACTACAACCTCCATGTGCAGTCGCCGCAGTTTCAGCTCCATCATTACTATTCCTTTGACAATTCGTCCTTTGAAGTAACCATTGTCTGCGACAGCTTACAGTAAGCTCGAAAACTCGAGCAAAGCTGGATTCTTTACGAGTCGCCTGTGCCCGGAATGCCTTTGCATGCCAAAGCCCCCGTTGAATCGGTGGCGCCGGGTACTGAGCTCAAGCTGAATGAACCTTCTCTAAGATCGTCTTTCGCGTTCGCAAAACCGCTTGAGGACCCTAACTTTATATCCCTTCGCAGTCTTCCCTTCCAGAGCGATTCTGATATCCCTTTAATCTTTGGGTGTAACTGCTGGTCCTTGAAATGCATGCTTCTCATCGTGAGGAGATTAGAGGATGGACAGCGGATACTATGCGGCAATGACAGGCCTGGTAGCGCGCGGCCAGGCGCTGGACATGGCCGCGGCGAACCTAGCGAACGCCCAGACTCCTGGATATAGAGCAGAACGTGAATTCTTCCGGTCCGTCTTGTTAGGTCCCGATGCCCAGAATTCGCAACTAGGCCAAACCGTGAATAACTACGGCTTACTAGGCGGCGATATCCTCAATTTCGCGCAAGGGGCCCTACAGCAGACAGGCAGTCCCCTCGACCTGGCGCTTGAGGGTCCCGGTTTCTTCGCAATCGAGACTGCGAATGGTTTGCGCTACACGCGCGATGGCAGCTTTCACCGTTCTCCGAAAGGTCTCCTGGTGACAGCGGCAAATGAATCCGTGCTTTCCTCTGCGGGGCAGTCGATTTCGGTCCCCCCCGGAGAGATTTCTATCGGGGGCAATGGCCTACTCTCGGTAGCGGGCGGTGTGGTAGCGACGATTGGAGTCTCCACATTCGCATCCGGCACCTCGCTAACTCCGGAAGGTGCGAACCGCTATGTTGCGCCTGAGGGCGTCAATTCAAAACAGAGCAACACCACCACGGTCCGCCAGGGAGCCATCGAGGCTTCCAATCAGGATGTAGTCCAGGGAACGATGGAGCTGATCATGATGCAACGCCAGGCAGAAATGATGCAGAAGGCGCTCACCACATTTCACAACGACTTTAATAAGTTTGCTACGGAAGATCTGCCCCGCGTATAGCGGTACGACTCTCTTTCAAAAGCGAGGAGAAGTATGATTCGAGCACTGTACACAGCGGCAAGCGGCATGAGCGCACAGCAGATGAACCTAGACACAATCGCGAATAACCTGGCGAACTCATCCACCACAGGCTTTCGTCAGTTGCGCCTGCAGTTTCAGGACATGGTCTATCAGAACCTGGTGACACCTGGAGCAGCGCAAAGCCAATCAACAGTGTCGGCAGGGTTACAAGTGGGTCTGGGCACAAAGTCCGCGGCAACCGAGGTAATCAACACGCAAGGCGCTCTGAATGAAACGGACAACCCCCTGGATGTTGCCATTCAGGGAACGGGTTTCTTCCAGGTGCAGAGGCCCGACGGAACGATTGCCTATACCAGGGCCGGCCAGTTCCATTTGAACAACCAGGGAACGATTGTGACCACAGATGGCGACCCGGTAATACCAACCATCACGATTCCGGCCAATGCGACAGCAGTAACAATCACCCAATATGGCGTGGTCAATGCGACCCTCCCCGGACAACAAAACCCTTCGCAGTTGGGGCAGCTTCAACTGGCGAACTTTCCCAATCCCGGGGGGCTGGAGAGTATGGGGTCGAACCTCCTCCAGGCAACGCTCAGTTCCGGCGATCCAGTATTGGGTAATCCGGGGGGAACCGAGGGACTGGGAACTCTGCAGCAGGGGTATCTCGAAAATTCGAATGTGGATGTGGTGACTGAGTTTGTGCAGATGGTCTTGGCGCAACGCGCTTACGAATCGAACTCAAAGGTTATTAAAGCTGCAGATGACATGTATTCGCAAGTCAATAACATGACGCGGTAGGCCTTCGAATCGGCACAGGTGAATCGAGATGAAGTTCGTTGCAAAATTGGTCGTTGTTGTTTCTATGGTCGCCTCGGCTCTCTGCACTTACCCCGTTCGTATCGTCGCGCAGACCGTTGTCAGAGGTGTTAGCCAGCGACAAACGGACTCAATTGCCACGCATATTTTGAAAGACCCGGCGCTAATTGCATCTTGTTGGCTCCTCGAGCGCGATCCCACACATCCCGAAGGTCCGGGCAGGTGGCTGAAAGTGCCCAGGGGCGAACTCGGGAATTCGAGTTCCTCTGATCGGCCTATCCGAGGCGTCGCCGAAGGCATCGTGACTGATCGCGCTCTCCCAGTCATTCGTGGCGGGGATCAGCTCCTGATCGAAGAGGATTCGAATCTCGTTGAAATGCGTCTGCAGGCGGTGGCACTCCAGTCTGCGGGTCCTGGCGAGGTTTTTGCAGTCAGGCTTCGGTCGACCGGTATGGTGATACGCGCCGTGGCCTTGGCGCCAGGCCGTGCGGAGATCGCGCAAGGAAGCGGTGTCCAGCCATGATCCGCAACTGGAGACGAGGGGCTTTCGCGACTATTTGTTTGTTGACCCTGATGGAGTTTCCGATCTATGCAACGGTGAAAGACAAGAACGTCGCGAAACCGGTCAACCCAACCCCGCCCGAAATGGCTCTGAGCACATACATCGGCCGGGTCCGCGCTCAGCATGCAGCGGAGGTGAAAACTGTGGGCTCGATATGGATCCCTGAAGGCCGATTGGTGAGGCTCGGCACCGACGCAAAGGCAGTCCGGCTGCACGACGTAGTTTCCATAATTGTGAGCGAGAGCTTGGCAGCCTCGACTGATGGCCAAGTGAAGAATTCGCGCGCCTCGAATGCCAGCTCAAGTCTCACGGCCCTTTTTGGAGCAATCAAAGCTTCTAATGCGCTGCAGAATCTCCTGGGTCAGACTTCAGCATCGGGGCTGACCGCGCAAGGGCAGAGCACAACAAATTCCAGCCTTGCGACCACGTTTGGTGCAGAGGTAG
>Ga0302320_10029422_pt1 | contig 10509 bp, 9 predicted proteins | sample Bog_T0_3_FD_202130 | JGI IMG/M metagenome (GOLD analysis project Ga0302320, IMG submission 202130) | Peat permafrost microbial communities from Stordalen Mire near Abisko, Sweden - Bog_T0_3 | ecosystem: Environmental > Terrestrial > Soil > Wetlands > Peat | place: Sweden: Abisko, Stordalen Mire... | reverse complement strand
GTCGGGATGCGTCACTTCCAAGTAGTCGTTACGAATCTGAAAGCGCGGATTCAATGCCAACGGCGATCCGCTTTGGGTCAGGATGGCTTCGCGGAACAATTGCAGCAGCATTTCGTTCAGCAGGCTGACGTCCATGACCGTGCGGTAATACTTCTGCATGAGCTGTTCGACGGCCAAGGTAAAGCTGGCGTCCTCGTAGCCGAACAGTTTCGCGAGCTTGATTTGATAGTCGAACAGCAGCCGATCCTCGCGCCGGCCTGTCAGCACGTGCAGGCCGAATCGCACCCTCCAGAGAAACGACTGACCGGCCTTGAGCTTGCGCAATTCCTCGCGGGTGAGGAATCCGTGGGCCACCAGCTCGTCGAGAGTGTCGGTGCCGAAGTGGCGCTTCGCCACCCAGCCGATGGTCTGAATGTCGCGCAAGCCTCCGGGGCTCGCCTTGACGTTCGGTTCCAAATTATAGGCAGTGTCGAAGTAGCGATGATGCCGCTCGAGCTGTTCCTTGACCTTGGCTTCGAAGAAGTCCTGCGAGGACCATAGTCGGTCGGGCGCCAAGGCCCGGCGCATGCCGGCGAACAGGGACTCGGGGCCGGCCAGCAGCCGGGCCTCGAACAGCGTGGTCGCCACGCTGATGTCGGCGAGACTCTCGCGCTGACAGTCGTCGATGGATCGCACGCTGTGACCGACCTCGAGGCCGATGTCCCAGAGAAAAGTCAGAAATCTTTCGATGTCCGGCTGCCAGTCGGCCGAGTCGCTCTTCGGCAGCAGCACCATGATGTCGATATCGGAACTGGGATGCAGTTCGCCGCGCCCATAGCCGCCCACGGCAATGAGGGCCAGATCGTCGGCAAACCTGCCGGCGTGGCGCACCCAGGCCGCGCGCAGAGTGATGTCGACCAGGCGGGCGCGATCGCGGACCAAGTCCTCGATGGCTTCATCCGCGACGAAGCGATCCTTCAGCAGCTCCGTGCCGTGGTCCAGGACCTGACGGAAAATGACCGGAGAGAACTCACCCTCGCGAAGCGCGTCGGGCGCGGCCGTCAGATAGGGCCAATCGGCCGTGTGGTCGAGAAAATTTCCGTGGCCGTTCAAGAGGCGGCCGCGGCAACAGGCTGTCCCGCGTTGGCGCCCAGGGTGAGCACCTCGAAGCTCGAGTCCGTGACCAGAATCGTGTGCTCCCACTGCGCCGACAGCGACTGATCCTTGGTGACCACGGTCCAGCCGTCGTTCAGCAGCCGCACATCGCGACGGCCGGCGTTGATCATGGGTTCGATGGTGAAAGTCATTCCGGCCGTCAGTTCGAGGCCGGTGCCGGGTCTGCCGTAGTGCAGCACCTGAGGATCCTCGTGATAGATGCGGCCGATGCCGTGTCCGCAGTACTCGCGGACCACGGAGAAATTGTTGCTTTCGGCGAAGGTCTGGATGGCGTGCCCGATGTCCCCCAGCCGCGCGCCGGGCTTGACCACCCGGATGCCGCGCCACATGGCCTCGTGGCAGACCTCGGTCAGGCGGCGCGCCAGGACGGCGGCATTGCCGACGAAGTACATCCGGCTGGTATCGCCGTGAAATCCGTCGCGGATCACCGTGACGTCGATGTTGATGATGTCGCCGCTTTTCAAGCGCTTGTCGCCCGGGATTCCATGGCAAACCACGTGGTTGACCGAGGTGCAGATGGTCTTGGGGAAGCCCCGGTAATTGAGATTGGCCGGGATCGATTTGAGCTCCTCCACGATGAAGTCGTGACAGCGCTTGTCGAGTTCCTCGGTGGTCGCCCCGGGCACGACGAAAGGCTCGATCATATCCAGCACACTGGCGGCCAGGCGGCCGGCGGCGCGCATTTTGTCCTGTTCGGCGGGTGTTTTGACGGTCACGGTCATAGGGGGGGCGGGCTTTGTTTCTATAAGGCGTTCATGGTATAAAGCGCGGCTATTTTTAACAACCCCGCACGCGTGTCGTCACAGTCGGTTGGGTGTTTGTCGTTTAAGACAGATTTCCGGCTGGGACACGCGGAGGCTCAACCCTAAGGAGTATTTATGACCAGCGTGTCTATGCGACAAATGCTGGAAGCGGGCGTCCATTTTGGACATCAAACCCGCTTCTGGAACCCCAAGATGGCTCCCTTCATCTTCGGTGAACGTAACAAAATCCATATCATCAATCTGGAAAAGACCCAGCCTCTGTATGCGCAGGCGGCGGCTTTCATCAAGGGCGTGGCCGCGGAGGGCGGCAAGGTGCTGTTCGTCGGCACCAAGCGCTCGGCCCGCGACGCCGTGCAGAAGGAAGCCTCGCGCTGCAGTATGCCTTACGTCAACCAGCGTTGGTTGGGGGGCATGTTGACCAATTTCAAGACCATCCGGCAGTCCATCAAGCGGCTCAATGAATTGGACGATATGGCCCAGAGCGGCGCGCTGGATCGGCGCGGCAAGAAGGAAGCGCAGATGTTGCGCCGTGAAATGGACAAGCTGCTGCGCAGCTTGGGCGGCATTCGCGATATGACGGCGCTGCCCGATGCGCTGTTCGTGATCGACGTCGGCCATGAACAGATCGCGATTCACGAAGCGCGCAAGCTCGGCATTCCGGTGGTGGCGGTGGTGGACACCAATTGTTCCCCCGACGGCATCGACTATGTGATCCCCGGCAACGACGACGCCATGCGCGCCATCCTGCTGTACGCCGGCGGCGTGGCCGATTCGGTGTTGGAGGGTAAGGCCTCCCTGCCGGAGGTTCCGGTCGGCGAAGACGAATTCGTGGAATTGGACGAGGAAGGCAATCCGAAGAAGCGTGCCGCCGGTGCGCGACGTATGCCGCCGCCGCAGCGCGGCGGCCAGAAGAAGCCCGCTCCGCGCCGCAAGGTTGCGGCACCCGCGGTGCCCGGTGCCGCCGTGGTGGCGGGCGCTATCGACGAAGTCGAAGTCGACGACGTCGATGCCGCGGACACTCCTGCCGCGGAGACGCGTCCGGCCAGTGCCCCGCGCCGCCGGCCGGTGGGCCGCAGTGCGCCGAGGCGCGGCGCATAAGGACGCCGCGACGAGTGCCATTGCGGTGAAAACCGCTGCAATGTGGTCCGGCGCCGTGTGCGGCGCCGGGTCATTGAAATGATGATCAATTTTCCAAGGAAAACCGCCGCTTGCGGCCGTTCTAAATCATGAATATCACCGCAGATACAGTCAAACAGCTCCGCGAGCGCACCGGCGCGGGCATGATGGAATGCAAGAAGGCCCTGGTCGAGACCCAGGGCGACTTGGATGCCGCCGCAGAACTCATGCGCAAAACCGGACTCGCCAAGGCCGACAAGAAGGCGGCGCGGATCGCGGCCGAAGGCACCGTGGCGGCCGAGCGCAGCGGCAACAGCGCCGTGCTGGTGGAAGTCAATTGCGAGACCGACTTCGTGGCGCGCAGCGAGGAATTCTTGAGCTTCGCCCGCGACGTCGGGCGGGTCGCCCTCGACAAGGCGCCCGCCGACGTGAACGCCTTGATGGCGCTGATGCACGGCGCCTCCAGCCTGGAAGAGCAGCGTCGCGCGTTGATCGCGAAAATCGGCGAAAACATCTCGGTGAGGCGGTTCGTGCGCGTGAGCGCACCGGGCGCGCTCGGCACCTATATCCATGGCGGACGCATCGGCACCATCGTCGCCTTGAAGGGCGGCGACGAAGCCTTGGCCCGGGACCTGGCCATGCACGTCGCCGCGTTGAATCCCGCCTACATCGATGCGAGCGGCGTGCCGGCCGCGGTGCTCGATAAGGAACGGGAGATTCTGACCGAACAGACCAAGGCCGAGAAGAAGCCGCCGGAGATCATCGCCAAGATGGTCGAGGGCAGGCTGCGCAAGTATCTGGCGGAAATCACGTTGGTCGGTCAGCCCTTCGTCAAGGATCCGGATACCGTGGTCGAGAAGCTGCTCAAGAAAGCCGATGCCACCGTGGTGCAATTCGTGCGCTTCGAAGTGGGCGCCGGCATTGAAAAGAAGCAGGACGATTTCGTCAGCGAGGTCATGGCGCAGGTGAAGGCACAGGAGAAGGATAAGGGCGACGACGATCCCAAAAAGCGCTAGGCTTCAATCGCTTAGACTCGAAGACCCCGCGCCTGCGGGGTCTTTTATAGTAGGGTATACATCGAGATCATGACCACTCCAAACGCCCCGGCTCGCTATCGTAGAATCCTGGTCAAATTGTCCGGCGAGGCGCTGCTCGGCGGCGAGGATTACGGCATCGATCCGGCCATACTCAAACGCATCGCCGGCGAGATACGCGACCTGACCCAGATGGGGGTTCAGGTCGCCGTCGTATTGGGGGGCGGCAATATCTTCCGCGGCGCTGGTTTGGCGCGCGCCGGAATGGACCGTGTGACCGCCGATCACATGGGCATGCTGGCCACCGTGATCAATGCGTTGGCGATGCAGGACGCCCTCGAGAGCTTGGGCACCTACGCGAGGGTCATGTCGGCCTTGCGCATCAACGAAGTGTGCGAGGATTACATCAGGCGCCGCGCGGTCCGGCATCTCGAGAAGGGACGGGTGGTGATTTTCGGAGCCGGAACCGGCAATCCCTTCTTCACCACGGACACGGCGGCAAGCCTGCGGGCAATCGAAATCAATGCGGAGATCTTGCTGAAGGCGACCAAGGTCAACGGCATCTACGACTCCGATCCGGTCAAGAATCCCGACGCCAAGCGATACACTCGCCTGACCTTCGACAAGGTACTGAACGATCGCCGCAACGTGATGGATGCGACGGCCATCGTCATGTGCCGCGAAAATAATTTACCGCTTCAGGTCTTCAATTTGTTCAACGCCGGCGATCTGATGCGCATTGTTCAAGGCGAGGACATCGGCACCGTAGTAACCGCCGGGCCTTAAAAGGGGGACGCATGCTCGAGGAATTGAAAAAAGATGCAACGCTGCGCATGCAGAAGTGCGTGTCGATGTTCAAGGACCAGCTAAAGAAGTTGCGCACCGGACGCGCGCACACCAGCCTGATCGAGCACATCAAGGTGGATTATTACGGTTCGGAAATGCCGTTGAACCAGGTCGCCAACATCGCGACCGAGGACGCCCGCACGCTTACCGTGAGTCCCTGGGAAAAGGCCATGGTGCCCGTCATCGAGAAGGCGATCTACAAGTCCGATCTCGGGCTGACTCCCAACACCGCCGGTCAACTCATCCGCATCAACATGCCGGCGCTCACCGAGGAGCGCCGCCGCGACATCATCAAGGTGGTCAAGTCCGAGGCGGAAAACGCCCGGGTGGCCGTGCGCGCGGTGCGCCGCGAGGTCATGAATGAATTGAAGGAAATGCTCAAGGAAAAGCTGATCGCCCAAGACGACGATCGACGTGCTCAGGACGATGTGCAGAAGCTCACCGATAAGCACGTCGCGGAAATCGATCACGCCATGGCGGACAAGGAAAAAGAGTTGCTGCAGGTGTGATATGGCCGATTCGCCGCAACATGTCGCGATCATCATGGACGGCAACGGCCGGTGGGCCCGCTCGCGCGGCATGCCGCGGCCCGCGGGCCATCGCGCCAGCATCAAGGTGGTGCGCAGAGTGGTGGAGGAGTGCGCCAAGCGCAACGTGCGTTACCTGACGCTGTTCGCCTTCAGTAGCGAGAATTGGCGCCGACCGCCGGACGAAGTCGGCATGCTCATGAAATTATTTCTCGACACCTTGGAGCGTGAAGTCGCGGACTTGCATCGCAATCAAGTGGGCGTGGCCTTCATCGGCGACCGCGACCTGCTGGGCGCCGCGCTCGCGCGGCGGATGCAGAGCGCCGAACGACTCACCGCGGGCAATACGGGACTCAAGTTGACGGTGGCCATGGCGTACGGCGGGCGCTGGGACATCACGCAGGCCTGCCGCTCACTGGCCGCGGATGCCGCGGCCGGCGTGCTTGAGCCCTCCGACATCGACGAGGCGCATATCGAGGCGCGTCTTGCCTTGGCGGGCATTCCGGATCCGGATCTTTTGATCCGGACCGGCAATGAACAGCGCATCAGCAATTTCTTGCTGTGGAATCTCGCATACACCGAGCTGTATTTTTGCGACGTGCTATGGCCGGCGTTTTCGACTGCGGAGTTGGATGCGGCCTTCGAATTCTATGCGCGTCGCGAGCGGCGTTTCGGCAAGACTTCCGAGCAACTCGCGGCGCAAGCCGATGCTTGAGCGCGCCCATGCTTGAGCCGGTCCATGCTTAGGACAAGAATCATCACCGCGGCTGTCCTAGCCTGCATTCTGTTGTCGGGTCTGTTTCTTTTGCCGCCTTCCTGGGCGGTGGCGGCCTTCGGCGCGGCATTCACCGTCGGGGCCTGGGAATGGGGCGGCTTCGGCGCGTTGCGCGGCGCGGCGGCGCGTGCCGCGTATGCCGGCGGCATTGCCGTGGTCTTGTACCTCGCTTGGAACTGGACGGACCAACCTGCGCACTTGATTCTGCTGCTGCGCGCCGCGTTCGTCTGGTGGGTCATCGCCCTGCTATGGCTGTCCCTGGCGCCCTCACGGCATCGATCCGCCGTGGCGCTCGCCTGCGGGCTGCCGGTGTTGGTGCCGGCCTTCGTGGCTCTGGCGCGGTTGCAGGTGACGAGCCGGGGTTTTGCACGCGGCCCCCTGATCGTGCTGTGGCTGGTACTGCTGGTGATCTCTGCCGACATCGGCGCTTATTTCGCGGGACGCCGGTGGGGCAAGAGAAAACTGGCGCCTCGCGTGAGTCCGGGGAAGACCTGGGAGGGAGCGCTCGGCGGCTTAGGCGCGGTGGCCTTGGTGGCCTGGGGTGGCGCCGTGTATTTTGGCCTGCCGGCACTGCCGACTGTGATTTTCGGCGGCGCCGTGGGCGTGTTTTCCATCATCGGCGATCTCACCGAGAGCATGTTCAAGCGTGCCGCGGGCCTCAAGGACAGCGGCGCATTGCTGCCCGGACATGGCGGCTTGCTGGACCGCATCGACAGCGTCACGGCCGCCGCACCCTTGTATGCGCTGGGACTGTTCGGCTCAGGGGTGATCGCGTGAACACGCCCTGCCGGCTGGCGATATTGGGTTCGACGGGAAGCATCGGAAAAAGCACCTTGGCGGTGGTCGCTTTGCATCCGGAGAAATTTCACGTGACGGTGCTGGGGGCGCATAGCCGCTGGCAATCGGTCGTCGAGCAGGCGAAGCAGTTCCGGCCCGATGTGGTGGTCGTGGTAGACCCGGAGGCGGCCGCTCACGCGCGCTCGGCACTGCGCGACTGTGGTTCTAACGCCCGCGTGGAGAGCGGCGCCGATGCGCTGTGCGTCGCCGCCTCCGGCGCCAATGTCGACGTGGTGATGGCGGCCATCGTCGGGGGTGCCGGCTTACCCTCGACTCTGGCTGCCGTGCGCGCGGCGAAGCGCGTGCTGCTGGCCAACAAGGAAGCCTTGGTCATGGCCGGCCCGATCTTGATGGATGAGGTGCGCCGCGCGGGAGCCGAACTCATCCCCATCGACAGTGAACACAACGCGATTTTCCAGTGCATGCCGGCGGGCTATCTGCCAGGGCATGCCGCGCGCGGCGTGATTCGCGTGATCCTGACCGCCTCCGGCGGCCCATTTCGCCGCGCCGATCTCAAGCGCCTCGAGCATGTCACGCCGGATGAAGCCTGTGCCCATCCGAAATGGAAAATGGGCCGCAAAATCTCGGTCGATTCCGCGACGTTGATGAACAAAGGACTGGAGGTCATCGAGGCCACATTGTTGTTCGGATTACCGGAACGGAACGTGGATGTCATTGTGCACCCGCAGAGCGTGGTGCACTCGCTGGTCGAATATGCGGACGGCTCGATGCTGGCGCAGTTGGGCGCCCCCGATATGCGCACCCCGATCGCCCAGGCGCTGGCGTGGCCGGAGAGGTTTGCTTCCGGTGTACAATCGCTCGATCTGGCCGAAATCGGGCAGCTCGCCTTCGAGCCGCCGGACCACGCCCGTTTTCCCAGTCTGGAACTTTGCCGGTCGGCCTCGCGCGCCGGCGGTACCGCGCCGGCGGTGTTGAACGCGGCCAACGAGGTCGCCGTTCAGGCGTTTCTTGACCGGCGCTTGAACTTTACTGCGATTGCCACGGTCATTGACAAAGTGTTGCAGCGCCTCGATTCGTCTCCCGTCAAGGCTCTGGGGGATGTGTTGGACGCCGACGCCGCAGCCCGACGATTGGCGAATGACTTGATCGAGCCTGGCTCTGGAGCCTTCGCATGAAGATGTTGTTAATGATCGTTGCCTTCTTGGTCGCGATCGGAATTTTGGTGGCGGTACACGAATTCGGTCATTACTGGGTCGCCAAGAAACTCGGCTTCAAGGTATTGCGCTTCAGCATCGGCTTCGGCAAGCCGTTGTTGATGCGGGTCGGCAAAGATCCGGATCGTACGGAATATTGCGTGGCGGCCATCCCGCTGGGCGGTTACGTCAAATTGCTGGACGAACGGGAAGGCGAAGTCGCTGCCGGAGAACTTTCCCGGTCGTTCACGCGCCGTCCCATCATTCAGAGGATCGCGGTGCTGTTGGCCGGGCCCGCCATGAATCTGCTGTTCGCCTCGGTTCTCTATGCCATCCTGGCCATGGTCGGTTCACAGATCGTCAAGCCGGTGATCGGTCAGGTGAGGCTCGACAGTCCCGCCGCGGTGGCCGGCTTGCAGCGCGGCGATGAGATCCTGCGCGTCGGCGACCGCAGCGTTGGGGACACCGAAGAGCTGCAGATCGCATTGATTCGCCAGTTCACCGATGACGGCGTCATCCCTCTGCGGGTGCGCCGCGACGGCAGCGAGCGATCGCTGACCCTGCGAGTGGACGAGGACAGGCGAGCCATGACCGAGCCGGGCAGGCTGCTGCCTGGACTGGGCTTCGATCTGACCACCTGGAACGCCGCTACCCTGATCGAAGAGGTCCCCGTCGGCAGCGCCGGCGCCGGCGCGGGATTGAAGGCGGGCGACCGGGTTCTGGCGGTGGACGGCCGGACCGTGGCCAACCGCACCGAGTTCGTGGACATGGTGAACGCCGCGCCGGGACGCGACATTTCAATTGAAGTCGAGCGAAGCGGCCGGCGATTGCGTATCGTGGCGGCCGTCCCCAAGGTTGTCGAGCAGGGTAGAACCATCGGCCGGCTGGGAATCACGGTGACGGAAGGGCTCAGGTCCTACCCTCCCGGGCTGGTCGAGACGCAGCGTTCAGGTCCCATCGATGCGATCGGCGTCGGGGTGGCGAAGACCTGGGAGATGTCCGCGCTTACCGTGCAGATGCTGTGGCGTATCGTGACGGGTCAGGTGTCCGCGAAGAATATCAGCGGCCCGATCAGCATCGCGGAATTCGCCGGTATCAGCGCCTACTTGGGCCTGACGGCTTTTTTGGCTTTTTTGGCGATCATCAGCGTGAGCTTGGGCGTGCTCAATTTGATGCCGGTGCCGCTGTTGGACGGCGGTCAGGTGGTCTATCAGGTGGTGGAAGCGGTCAAGGGAACGCCGCTGTCCGAGCGCGCGCAGTTGTTCGGGCAACAAGTGGGGATTGCGCTTCTCGTCGTGCTGATGAGTCTGGCCTTTTATAACGATATTTCAAGACATTTGAATTAACGGGAAATCATGATCAATCGAAATTGCAATCGGTCGTTGTCGCGTGCGGCTTGAATTGCGTTTGGCGTGCCTGGTGGCCCTTGCCATCCAGCCCTTGGGGTCGGCTGTGCGCGCACAGGCCGCTCAGGAACCGTTCACCGTAGGCGACATTCGCGTCGAAGGCCTGCAGCGAATCTCCGAAGGCACGGTATTCAATTACCTGCCGGTCAATATCGGCGATCACCTCGACGGCCAGCGCATCGGCGAGGCCATGCGGGCGCTGTACGCGACCGGATTCTTCCGCGACGTGGAACTGCGCCGCGACGGCAACACCTTGCTGGTCGTGGTGGTCGAGCGGCCGTCCATCGCCAAGTTCGAGATCAAGGGCAACAAGGACATCAAGACCGAGGACTTGCAAAAGAGCCTGCGCAACGTGGGTCTCGCGCAGGGCAAGACCTTCGACCGCTCGGTTCTCGATGAAGTGAAGCAGTACCTCACGGATCAATATTTCAGCCGCGGCAAATACGCGGTGCGCGTCGATACCAAGATCACGGAACTGCCCGGCAACAAGGTCGATGTGGTCGTCGATATCAAGGAAGGCAAGCGCGCCAAGATCGAGATGATCAATCTGGTCGGCAACACCACCTTCAAAGAGAAGGACGTGCTCGGCACCCTGGAATTGAAAACGCCGAATTGGCTGTCCTGGTACAAGCAGGACGACCGTTACTCGCGCGAATCCTTGACCGGCGACTTGGAGAAATTGCGCTCTTACTACATGGATCGCGGCTACGCCAATTTCCAGATCGAATCCACGCAGGTGGCGATCGCCCCCGAAAAAGACGACATGTACATCACGGTCAACGTCAACGAGGGCGACGTATTCAAGGTGTCGGAGATCAAGCTCGCGGGCACGATGGTGGTGCCCGAGGAGCAGCTGCGCAGATTGCTGCTGATCCACCCGGGCGACATTTTCTCG
>Ga0302320_10029420_pt1 | contig 10509 bp, 13 predicted proteins | sample Bog_T0_3_FD_202130 | JGI IMG/M metagenome (GOLD analysis project Ga0302320, IMG submission 202130) | Peat permafrost microbial communities from Stordalen Mire near Abisko, Sweden - Bog_T0_3 | ecosystem: Environmental > Terrestrial > Soil > Wetlands > Peat | place: Sweden: Abisko, Stordalen Mire... | reverse complement strand
GCAGGCAAGCAATCGCGCGCTAATCTGCTCACATTTTGAGCAGGGAGAGTCCAGCGGCGAAGCAGACAAAGTCGCAGTGGACTTGCGTCGTTGGCTCCAAGAGCTTATCTTACTTATGTCTTACCTCTTGCCCGGAGCGCGGCTATGGCGTTGTCAAAAAGACTTGGCACTACCGTGTCGACCAAGGGCCAGGTCATTCTGCCCAAAGCCATCCGCGAACAGCGGCAGTGGAGGGCCGGCACACGCCTGGTTGTGGAAGATACGGCCGAGGGTGTTCTTTTGACAGCGGCGCCCGCTTTCGCCCCAACCCATCCCAAGGATGTGTTCGCCTCGCTTCCCTATAATGGGACGCCGAAGACATTGGAAGAGATGCAGGCGGGAATCGCCGCGGAGGCAATGCGGCGGCATGATGGCGATCGACACTAACCTGATTGTCCGATATCTGACGGGGGATCATCCCGACCAGTCGGCACGGGCGAAAGCGCTGATCGACAGTGAAGACGTCTTCGTCTGCACAACGGTTTTGCTGGAAACGGAATGGGTGCTGCGCAGCGTCTATGACTATGGCGTACCGCCGTTGGCTAAAGCACTACGTGCGTTCGCCGGCCTGCCGCATGTCACAATCGAGGATGCCGACCAGGCTGCCCAGGCGCTCGACTGGATGGATGCCGGGATGGATTTCGCGGACGCATTGCATCTGGCGAAGGCGCAGGGGTGCGACGCATTCGTGAGCTTCGACCAACTCCTCGCGCCGGCGGCCAATCGACTCAGCGCCATCAAGGTCCGGGCGCCTTAGGCGAGGCTAACCATCCAACGCCTGCATACGCTTCATCCACAGGACGATATTGGGATAGCTTGCGTCGACGGACTGAAAGGCCGAGGCCAGCTCGGCGATGGAAGTTTCCTGCAAGGCCCGCTGATAGGTCGGCAAGAACGGATAAAGATTGATATCGGCGGCGGAGACCGTGTCACCGGCGATATAAGGGCTTTCACCCAAGTGACGATCGAGAGCCGAGAGTTCGCGATCCAGCGGCGCGGCAACATCGGCAATTGCCGAAACCGGGCCAGCGGCGAACAGGACCGGGCCGATGACTTTGCGCAACAACGCTTCGATATAAGATCCCTGTTCCGCGATTTCCTGCATGATGCGCGCCGCTTCCGACGGCGTTCGGCCATACAAAGGCGGCTCGGGAAATGCGCGGTCCAGATAGAACATGATCGCCTGGGACTCGCGCACAACGATCTTGCCGTCCTTGAGGACCGGTAGCGTTCCTCTCGGATTTAGACTGAGAAATTCGGGGGTGCGGGTTTCACCCTTGGTCAAATCCAGCATCACTGGTCTATAAGGGATTTTCTTGATTGCCAGCGTCAGACGGCAGCGCCAGGCGAACGGTCCGCCACCGGTATAATAGAATTCGATTGCCATGGAAAAATGCCTTTTCGCCACGCTGACGGTTATCCCCGGCAAGAAACCGGGTCATGCTCCGGATCAACAGTAGCAAAGCGCGATCCACGGCTCAACGAGGCCCACTGCGACCGCCTGAATCGCGCAAAGTGGCCGGCAAACCAACCGATGCTTCCGCTATTTTATTCGGCAGCGAGGGTGGTGCCCTCGAGTGAGCGGAGGGGGAGCGCCCTTTACGCTCAACCGCCTGGCGCTGGTCGCGGCGGCGGCCAGCCAGGCCGATACCGGCTATGTCGCGGCCATTCGCGCCAAGGTGGCAATCGAACGGGAGGCATGGCATGCTCTGTTCCGGTCGATGAAGCTTCGATATGCGGACTCGCGCGGAAATTTCGTCTTTTTCGAAACCGGCTGGCCCCACGTTGAGGTGGCGGCGGCTCTGGCGGCAAAGGGACTTGTCATTGGCCGACCTTTCCCGCCTCTCAACCACTAGGTCCGCATTTCGATCAGGCTGCCCACGTAAAATGCCGTGGCGCGGGCGGCCATCGCTGAATTGCTTGGATGACGAAAAATGCCTGTGATCGTGTCCATGTCTGAGACGGCCTACAGCACCGCCCTGATCGTCGGGGCCGGCAATGGCTTGAGCGCCTCGCTTGCACGGCTGCTGGCGACGGAAGGTCTCGCGGTGGCGCTGGCTGCCCGGGATGCCGGGAAACTCGAACCGCTGGCAGTGGACATCGGCGGTGCCGCGTTCGCGGCCGATGGTGCCGACGCGCATCAGGTCGCTAGCCTGTTCGATCGGGTGAGTGAGTCGATCGGCGAGCCGGATGTCGTCATCTATAACGCCAGCGCGCGTGCGCGCGGCCCTTTGATCGACCTGGATCCCGCTGCCGTCGCCCAGTCACTTGCCGTCAGCGCCTTCGGTGGCTTTCTGGTGGGGCAACAGGCGGCGCGGCGCATGCTACGGCGCGGACGAGGGGCCATCCTGTTCACCGGGGCCTCGGCCAGCGTCAAGGGCTATCCCCAGTCGGCGCCTTTCGCCATGGGCAAGTTCGCCTTGCGCGGACTGGCCCAGAGCATGGCCCGCGAACTGGCGCCGCAAGGCATTCACGTGGCGCACTTCGTGATCGACGGTGCCATCCGCAATCCCGGCCGCACGGAACCGCCCGATCGACCGGACAGCATGCTCGATCCCGACGCCATCGCCCGAACCTATCTCGATGTCCTCCGCCAGCCGCGCAACGCCTGGACATGGGAAATCGAGTTGCGGCCCTGGGTAGAAAAATTCTGACCGCGGACAGTGGAAGCAAAGACATGCTTCATCTTCATTTCTGGCCGCAGGAACCGCATCGCAAATATGACGTCGTCCAGTGGGTGATCTGACAGCCGCTTCTGCCGTGGCACGACACCAGAAAATATGGTCAAGTATTATAATGAAAAGCCGGTAGCTTTTCCAAATAATCTCTTGTTGCGCCATAGAATATTAATCTATCATCCTGAATTTTGATAGAACTGAAGGGCACAATAACATATTTTTTGTCCATTCCCAGGAATCCGCCGACGGATAACACCGCAAAGGGAACCTTGTCGTTCGGGGTGACGATAAGATCGTCAATCCGTGCGACCGGTATATTGCCTTCATTGACGACAAGGCGACCGACTAATTTTGATGTTCTGTAGCCGGTGGCGAGACTCTGCGGAACCGTGCCGGGTACCGACACCGACTGTTCGACGCCCTGCGCGAGGGCTGCACCCGCGATGGCCACCGCCATTACGGCAAACGCAATGCTCAACCTCATTAAAATCGTCATGGTGAGTCCTTCCCGATTGCCATTGCCGCAGCTTACGAACCCGCGTTCCTGTCACGGCAGCCTCGGAAACTACGCAGCCGGCGTGGGCGAGACCGCGCCACACGGCGCCGGCAATTTCTGCCCGGCAGCGGAATCTTCTGCCGGATATTGCCGTGGGCCCGTTATCACCCGATCGAAAGCTGGCCGAGCCGCGGTTGTCATCAAGAGGCGTCGCTCATCTGCTGTGAGGAATCCTCTGCTGCGGTCAAGGACAACAAGAATATCAAGAGTTTGATACGCCTTGTCGCGCCGCTCGAGGATATAAGGCGGCAAGTCGGGATTTCTGGCGTGCATCAGCGCGTCAGGCACGGCACAGGTTTTGCGTGCATCGCAGTCGGGCGAAACCAGGAGACGGGCCATGTCGGTTACCATCAACAATGACTTGTTGTCACAGCAGCAATTGATGCAACAGCAGCAGGTGAGCGCACCCCAAGCCGGCATCGAAGCGCCGCCAGGCGCGGCGGCGGACAAAGCCGAGAAATCGGCGGCGGCGACCAGCGCAGCCAAGCCTTTGACCGGCGGTAGCGCAGCGCTGACCAGCGATCTGCTGACTCTGTTGATCCAGCAGCAAAGCGACACGCCGGCGGCATCGTCCGGCAACAGCGCATCGCTGGCAGCCTTGCTCGACCAGCAAGCCGGCCTGCCCGCGACCTCGGGCTCCACCGCCAGCGGTGCTGCAGCCCCCTCGATGGTGGCAGATCTGACTGCCGTCCCGGCCCTGACACAGGTGCAATCGGTGTTCGGTCAATCGACCAGCGCTACCTCGACCGTGATGGACGGTCTGCAGGCGCTGCTCAGTCAGGTCGGTATCTGATCAGCTCAGTGGTCGGCTCGCCGCCGCCAGGTCAAGCGCGCGCTCGATTCCCCTCGCCAAGTCGGCTTCATAGAAGGGCTTCTGAATCACCACGGCGTTGGGCTTGAGCGCCTGCACTTTCAGGGTATTGCCAGTGACGAACAAATGGGGGACCAGGCCGGTCAACTGGATTTCGTCGACAGCGTCGACGCCGCTTCCTTCCCGCAGTTGCGCGTCGACGATCAACAATTCGGGTTTGCATCGGGCCGCCGCCAGAACCGCCGCCGATTGAGTCGATTCGATGGCGCACACTTTGTGCCCCATGCCTTCAAGCACTTCGCTGAACAGCAAAGCGATGACCACGTCGTCCTCCACCACCATGATACGCAACCCGCTCATCCTCTGTCAGAGTTCTGGTTTCTTCTCATGCTCCCTCTCCGCGTTGGGTCTGGCTTCCGCCCTCGGTTCCGGGTGTGCCTGAGGTTGTGGCTGCGGGCGCGCTTCGGGCTGGGGTTGTGGGCGCGCCGCAGGTTGTGGCTGCGGGCGCGCTTCGGGCTGGGGTTGTGGGCGCGCCGCAGGTTGTGGCTGCGGGCGCGCTTCGGGCTGGGGTTGTGGGCGCGCCGCAGGTTGTGGCTGCGGGCGCGCTTCGGGCTGGGGTTGTGGGCGCGCCTCGGCACGCGGTTCCGCCGCCGGCTCCGGCCGAGTCGCCGGATGTTCGACCGGTAGGGCACGGGCCGGCGCCGCATGCTGCACAGCAGCGGCCGGCCTGGCCGGCTTGATGTCCGCGCCTTCGAACTGCGCTGGTCGCGCCGTGGCGGCGATCGCCGGTCGGCCATTGTTATGACTCGCCGCGAGAGCCGGCGTCTGTCCGGCCGCGACACTATGCCGGCTCTGCTCCGATGTGGCGGGCCGATGCTGTTCCTGCTCTGCACTCCGCTCACCCGCGGTGGGAGTGCTTCGCAATCCGCCGACGCCGCCAACATAGCTCAAATGGCTATGATTTCTAACTTTGACGGCGGCTTCGTAACTGTTGCGCACGGGGACGGAGCCAAAATTATTGACGGTTCGATTATAGACGAAGTCGCCATCATGCCAGCGGCCGCCCTGATAGCCATTCCCGCCATAGCCATAGCCGTAGTTGATTCCGCCATAATAGCCGACGCTTTGGCCCCAATAGCCGTCATGAAATAGATAGACCCCGTCGGACCAACCCCAATAAGGTGGCGTCCACAACAGGCCGGCCTCGGGCGGCAACACCCAGGTGCCGGGCACCCAGAAGTAGCCGGCATCAGGGCTCCATTGCCAGAATCCAGGTGTCCAGATATAGCCCGGCTCCGGTATTGGCGGCTGGTCATAGACCGGAATCTCGGGCGGACCGATGGTCACCGAAAGCGAGAGCGGCGGCTGCGCGCGCGCCGGAATCGCCGCGCCGACCAGAACGAGGCCGGCAATCAGGGTCGAACCAAACAGAATGGTTCTCAGACAAAAGCGGCTGCGGAAGGTCATATCAGGTTTCTCGAGCATGAGAGCGATGGAACCGGGTTTCGCGACCGCTCAGCGCGCGGACACGCGATCTTGGGCCTGGCCACACATTTCTTGGTGGCGAGCACTTTACGCTCTGACATGCCCAAAACAGCAGTTTCGGAATCTACCTAGAAGGCCACTTAGGCGTCTTTGCCGGCAAAAGAGTGTGCTAGACACTCTCCTGTGGGAGTCCCTCTCTGAGAAGAATTCGGCAATGGCGGTGAGCCCTTCTTGCATTTCTCGAGACGGCGAACGCGGCAGGCCGCGCGCCGATGTACCCGTTTTGCCGACCGCGCCGTCGGCGCCGCACCCGGACTATGGGTCAGAAAATGCTGAAATCCTGGTGGGCGACGACATGCTGCTGATGTCGAAGGAATCGCTGCAATCGCTCAATGAAGGGCTTGTCGCGCTCAACGCCCAATTGCAGGAATTGCTGTCCAGTCAGCGCTCCACGTCGAACGATCTGCAAAATGTCCTGTACAGCACCGACATGGCGACCCTTTTTCTCGATACAGGGCTCAGGCTCAGACTGTTCACGCCGACCGCCAAGGCACTGTTCGCCGTGGTGCCTACCGACATCGGCCGACCCTTGGCGGAATTGCGCTCTTTGACCGCCGACAGCCGGCTTCTCACCGATGCCGAGGCGGTGCTCCGTAGCCATGTGTCGACCGAGCGCGAGATCGAAGCGCAAAGCGGTGCCTGGTATCTGCGCCGAATTCTGCCCTACCGCACGCAAGACGCCGGCGTTGAAGGCGTCGTCATCACCTTCGCCGACATTACCGAGCGGCGGCGCATCGCCGACGCGCTCGATCTCGCCAAGCAGCAGGCCGAGCAAGCCAATCGTACCAAATCGCGTTTCCTCGCGGCCGCCAGCCACGATTTGCGGCAACCTTTGCAGACGCTGGCATTGCTGCAGGGGCTGCTCGCCAACAACGTACAAGGAGACAAGCTGCAAAAGCTGGTGGCGCGGCTGGGGGATGCCTTGGGCGCCATGTCCGGCATGTTGAATACCCTGCTCGACATCAATCAGATCAAGGCCGGCAATGTGCGAACCTGCCCGGTTGCATTTTCCCTTCAGGATCTGCTGCCGCGTCTCTGCCGCGAGTTCGCTTATCAAGCCGAAGCGCAAGGCCTCGCTCTGCGCTGGGTGACCGCCGACGTGATGGTCCAGAGCGATCCACGCCTGCTTGAACAGATTCTCCGCAATCTGCTCGCCAACGCAGTGAAATACACCAAGACCGGCAAGGTGCTGGTGGGGTGTCGGCGCCGTCCCGGCGCGGTCAGCCTGGAGGTTTGGGACACGGGCGTCGGAATCGCCGATGGCGAGTTGCTGGCGATTTTCGATGAATATCACCAGATCGACAATGACAGCCGGGAACGCAGCCGTGGGCTCGGTCTGGGCCTTTCGATCGTGCGGCGGCTGGCAAAATTGCTCGGCCACCGTATCAGTGTCCGGTCGCGTCCCGGCAAGGGGTCGGTGTTCGCCGTCGAAATTGCCTTGTCGCCGCTCGCGGCGACAAACCGGGTGGACCCGCCGCGCCGCGACGCCGAGGTCTCCAATTCCACCCCGCGCATCGGCGCGATCCTGGTCGTCGAAGATGATCCGGATTTGCGCGAATTGTTGCAGGCTTTACTGATCGAGGAGGGGCACTTCGCAGTGTCGGCGCCGGATGGTCCTGCCGCCCTCAAACTTGTGCAGCAAGGCGCGATTCGCCCGGATTTGCTGCTGGCGGACTTCAATCTGCCCAATGGCCTGAGTGGACTCCAGCTTGCCGCCCAATTGCGGCAAGACTCGCGGCCGGACCTGAGCGTGGTGATCCTGACCGGCGACATTGCCACCTCCACCGCCCGGGACATCGCCGCACAGCACTGCGCGAAGCTCAATAAGCCGGTGAAGATCGACGAATTGAGCGCGGCGATCCAACGGTTTCTGCCCAGGGCGACGATACCTCAGGACATATCGCCGGCGGCGCTGGCGCCCGGCGGCGCGCCTGACTCCGGCGATGTCGTCTTCGTGGTTGACGACGACAATAACCTGCGCCAGGGCATCCGTTTCCTGCTCGAAGAATTCGGGCATGAGGTGCGCGATTTTGCCGATTGTGAGTCCTTCCTTGAGTCCTTTCGTCCTGGGCAGGGGGCCTGTTTGCTGATCGACGCCTATCTGCCGCGGATGAAGGGACTGGAATTGCTGCAGCGTCTCAAAAATGCAGGTCACCCATTGCCGACCATCATGATTACCGGCCACAGCGACGTGCCGATGGCGGTGCAGGCGATGAAATCGGGCGCTTACGACTTTCTCGAGAAGCCGTTCAGCCGGAGCGACTTGCTGGCCAGCCTCGACCGCGCCCTGGAACAATCGAGGGACGCCGGCAAAGTCACGGCCTGGCAAAAGGATGCCGCCGACCGAGTCGCCGGTCTTACGCCGCGCCAGTTCGAGATCATGGAGTTGGTTCTGGCCGGCCACCCCAGCAAGAATATCGCCGCCGATTTGCACATCAGCCAGCGCACCGTGGAAAACCATCGGGCGTCGATCATGGAAAAGACCGGATCGAAATCCTTGCCGGCGCTGGCCCGTCTGGCTTTGGCGGCCGCCCAGCGGCACACCGGTTGAACGGATCGCGTCCCGTCGTGGGGGGTGGTAACTGAGTATTTTCCGAGTCTGCCGACGCTGGTTGGTCTGGGGCAAATTAGCAGCCGACATAAGGCTGCTCACGGATGATGAATATTGTCCTGAAGCTGCCCGGGGCAATCGTCATGACCATCGGCACCATTCTCCTGACCATCCTGATCCTGATCGGCACCTTGCCGCGGTGGCTCTATAACGGCGATGGGGAAGTATTGCCCCGGCAGCGGGCGCGGAATCGTCGTGGTCGTCCTCGTTGTCCTCCTTCGCATCGGATTCAATTGATAAGACAGGCTCAACAATGACAAGGAACCGCACTATGCCGACAGTTCGCGCCCCCGACACTTTCATCAAAAAGCCGTTTTCGACCACCCGGTCGTCGCTGACGCTGGCTGCCGCCGGTCTGGTCGCCGGGTTCGGCACGGCCGCCTTGGCGGACACCGAGGGCTGGTATATCGGCGCCGAAGCCGGCGCCACCATCGTTCCGCATATCAAGTTCGAGGCCCTGGCCAACAGCTGGCAACAGACTCAGCAGACCGGCTACGAGGCGCTTGGCCAGGTCGGCTACGGCTTCGGTCAGGTTCGCCTGGAAGGCGAAGTCGGCTATCGCCAGAATGCCCTCCACCGTTTCACCAATGTACTCGGCCAGCAATCGGCCAGTGGTAACATTGGCGGCGTGGCGGTGATGGGAAACGCCTATTATGACTTCAGCACCGGCGGCAAGCTGACGCCGTTCCTGGGTGTCGGACTGGGCGGGTTGGATCTTTCGGCTGACAAGATCGCCGCCGGCGGATTGCCGGTCACCAACGGCAGCGACTTCGTTTTTGCCTATCAGGGAATCGCCGGGCTGGCTTACGCCGTCAACGACAATCTGGCGGTCAAGCTGGATTATCGCTATTTGCGCAGCGAGAAGGGCAGTTTGAGCCTCGACGCCGACTATGGTACCGGCAATGGCAGAGGCGCCTTTGTCTCGCATGCGTTCCTCGTCGGATTCACCTACCAGTTCGGACGCAAGGAAGCGGCCATCGCCGCCGCCGCCGCACCACCGCCGCCACCACCGCCTGCCCGCGCGCCGGCACCGCCGCCGCCGCCGCCAAAACCGGTGGTGGCCGCGCCGATCGCCAAGAACTTCATGGTGTTCTTCGATTTCGACAAGGATGCGATAACGCCTGAGGCCAGGCAGATCATCGTTCAGGCGGCCGAAGCGGCCAAGTCGAACCACAGCACGGTTATCGCCCTGACCGGCTATACCGATCTGGCCGGCACGATCCCCTATAATCTGAAACTGTCGGTAAGACGGGGTAACTCGGTGCGGAAGCTGCTGGAACAGTTGGGCATCCCGGCCGGCGAAATCACCGTGGTGGGCAAAGGCAAGAGCGATCCTTTGGTTCCAACCAAGGATGGCGTGCGCGAAGCGCAAAATCGTCGCGTGACCATCGTTCTCGAATGATAGGGACCGGCGCGGCCTGTTAGGCCGCGCCGTCGCCGCAGGTAAGAAATCGCCCTCATAAGTAATTTCCGATCCTGCCCGCGTCGCGGCGAAGGATGACACAGTGTGGCCGCGCCGTTGCCGCGCGAAAGTCCGAGTCTTATTCCAGGCGGGCGGTCGCGGCGGCGGCCTCAAGGACGACTGCAATGACTTTTCATTCTTTGCTGGTGCAACCGATAATCGCCTTGGTGGCAGGTATTCTGATTCTGGTACAGCCCAGTTTGCTTAGCTATATCGTTGCCATCTATCTGATTATCGTTGGTGTGATCGGGCTGATCCCTCAGTTCTCGTAGTGGCGCGGCATGCCTCGTACAAGCAATGAATTTTGCTGATTGGTGAATTTCATGAGCGCTGCGCTTTCGACCTGGTCGGCTTCGTCCGACTATGACGATTTCCTGTTCTCGTCGCTCGGCGAAGACAAGAAAGGGATGCCGCTCAGCGTCTTGTCGCTGCTGGCGCGCTTGAATCTCGATCCTCGGCTGGAAGCGGCCCAGCTGTCACAGTTGCCGCCGCCGGCGGCGATCCTCAGACTGGCCTGGCTGCTCGAATCGCTTCCCGAAGGGTTACAGGTATTTAGGCATCCGAATATAACAGCAACCGAACTGGTAGCGCTTCTCCCGCACGATGTAAAATATAAGTTTGAATCAGTGAAAAAAGAAACCAATAAGTCGTTGTACTCTACCGCCTGCATTGTTCTATTCTCCATGTTTTTTGTTCTTTTATTCTGTTTTGAGTATTATCCGTCAGAATCTATAAAGCAAGAATCGTCGCAGGGCCGTGCCGACATTTCAGAGCCGGTCAATTGACGACATCGTCGCATAATGTCTC
>Ga0302320_10029415_pt1 | contig 10510 bp, 8 predicted proteins | sample Bog_T0_3_FD_202130 | JGI IMG/M metagenome (GOLD analysis project Ga0302320, IMG submission 202130) | Peat permafrost microbial communities from Stordalen Mire near Abisko, Sweden - Bog_T0_3 | ecosystem: Environmental > Terrestrial > Soil > Wetlands > Peat | place: Sweden: Abisko, Stordalen Mire... | reverse complement strand
CCCTTCGGGCCAAAAGTGTAACCTATGTCTCCGGAACGTTCTGTTACCTATGTCTCCGGAACGGACAATTGGAAGGGTTGGTTGCGGGGGGTGGATTTGTTCCCCAGTCGGTCATTGATTCGTTGGAACTTATTGATTCTACGATGGCCTGGAATGACAAGAAAGGCGAGAAAGGCGACTTCTTCATTCAGTTTTCATTCAGTTTTCTGGTTTCGCTGCTCCAAAGGGGTTCGTGACATATTTACGCTTGCCCGCAAAGGTTTCCTTCATATGACAATATCTCAACCGGTTGTGCGATCATCCTCTCCTCCTCGCGCGTGATCCACATCGAGACTGCAGCGTATTTCCCCGAAGCCGACGTCTGGATTGGGATGATGTTCGGTTACCTGCAACCCGTGCTCGCGAAGGTATACCTCCGTGCGTGCCAAAACACTAAAAAAGTCTGGACCGCCCTTCAGAACAAGAAACCCGCTACCTGCTCCGCAATTTTCTCTGTCTTTTCCCGAAGCTCGCTTCCCTGAGGAGTGATAACGCTTGAACTCATTTTTACCGTAAAGGCCCGCTCCCGGACTCGACTCACGACTTGTTCTGAAAACTGATTCTTCTCGCGCAAGCTGCAAACCAGGGCTTCGTTGCCGATGGCGCGGAGCGGGGCGGCATCTCGTTCGCATTTTGTGCGGTAGGATGCAAACTCGCGAGTTGGATCCTTCAAGGTATCCACTTCGATTCGCAAGCTGGTAAGCACCGCGCCTTCCTGGTGAATGAATTCGCAGGTGGCGTCCGCGTTGTCTTGCCCGTGACGAGTAACGCTAAAGGTGACTGATCCCTTCAGCGCACCGGCGGCGGTGGCAGCATTGAGCCAAGGACAGTTTTCACTCGCCGCGCAAACGGCAGGCGTACAGAAAGAGAGCGCTAGAAAGAAAAAAGCGAATAGCAGACGATTCTGTCGCACGTCACACCTCCGGAAAAGTGGCGGATCCACGAAATCACAATGCGTGATGTCGCCTCACCTGAAATTGCTCTAGATCCACACAGTCACGCGGTTTCAACTATGGCTTCCCAGCGCCGATCGAGGACGGTTTCGACGGAATGCCTGCGAGATCAAGAGAAAGATCCTTGTGCATGTGCCAGGGCACACTTTCAGTTGAGATCTCGGGGTGATCGCGCAGAAACTCCAGCGAGTAGGTCGGGGAATTGGGATCGGCTTTCTTGTCGGCAAACAGCGTCGCCTGCTCGGATGCCTTGTCGTCCATTCCCAGCCGCGCGTAGATGAGGGAAAGGTTGTAGTGCGCCGCCACGTCATCGGGCTCGATGATCTGCAACGTTTCGAACTGAGCTTGAGCATCTTGCAGCCGGTTTAGACGGTAGTACGATTTTCCTAATTCTCTGCGTGCGTCCGAAGATTTCGGGTATTGCGCGACCACCTTTTCCAAGTCCGCCACTTCCGCCTCGGAGTTCCCGGTGCGGCGTTCCACCAGCGCCATATAGTAAAGGGCGCGCGCATTGTCAGGGCCTAGCGCCAGCGCTCTCTCCAGGCTGCCGCGAGCCGAGCCATACTTTTCCCAGAGAATATTCGTGAGCGCGATGTTCGTGTAGCCGTCAGCATAGTCAGGCCGCAGCTTCACCACCTGCGCGAACGCGATGACGGCGTCGGCATACTGTTGCTGATCCAGACACGCGATGCCGAAATTGTTCCATCGCATCCACTCTGGATTGTCCTGGGAAACAACAGGCCCCGCAGCCTGTTGCGGAGCGGGGGTTTGGGAAGCGGGAGTAACGGAAGCCGGGCTCTGCGAGGCCGGAGTCGCCGAGGCCATGTTCTGCGGAGCTGGTGGCGTCGCCGGGTTTTCGCCCAATTTCAGTATGCGGCTGCGCTCGCTGATTTCTATGATCGGGTAGGCAGGATGATCTTTCCCGAAGACATTGTTGAGGTAACTCTGCCGCAAGTGGCGGTAGTTGACGCGCGCCGTCACATTTAACGGCCCTTTAGCGTTGGATGGAATGTGGAACTGGTAACGAACAAGGACGGAGCGTCCGGCAGGAACCGTGCTGTCGTAAGCGACCGAATGTATGGTCCAAACCTTGTGATTGTCCACGAACTCACCATCCGTATTCACTGGCCGGTTGGTAAAGCTGTGCGCTCGAGGGTCAAGAGAACCATCTGGCTGGATGAAACCGCTGTGGTAAATCTCGGCTCCAGAGCTGTCTTTCACCTCGAACTCGACGTACGCTTCATACAAATCACGCACTTCAGGAATGAGCGAGTGCCCAATATTCTTATTCTGGATAACGACCATGGCCTCAACCGTATCGTTCCGCTTCAGTTGGAAGGGAACGGAACCGAGCGGAGCAATCAGACCATCCGTATAGGCTTTCGTTTCCGCCGCCCAGGGATCCACCTTCTTGATCGCGAAGAGATCCACATTCAGGAATGTGCCGGACTTGAGGAAGTCGATTGTCTTTTGCAACTGTTCGTCGAAGCCGTAGTAGAAAGGCACAGCCGTATTGCCTGCGGTCCAGCGATGAGATGCGAACGTCCCGTTCTTTTGGCCGACCTCAAACAGCGCCGGGGCGGAACGCTTCATGTGGCAATTCTGGCACGTCGTCAAATCGGCGGTATAGAACGTGAGCGGATTCCGCTTTGAGAATTTCGAGTTCTGCCACTCGTCAAAGACCGTGAAGGCGCGAACGAATTTGTAATCATTCAGAGGAGTCGGCAGGTTGGCCTTATGGCAGGCCGAGCAAAACTCCGGCGTGCGGTAAAAGTCCTTCATCACGGTTTTGGCGTGGCGCTCGGGATGGTCGAAAATCATTTCGTAAGGCACTTGCCCGGGGATGCGGTTTCCGTTTTCGTCGGATGTGACCGCGGGAACTCCCAGCACGAAACCGCCGTTGCCCACCGTGGGCTGCAGCTTTTGAACGGAGTGGCATGTGGTGCATGTCAGACCCTCTTCATCAAACGAGCGATCCACTTGCGAATCCTGAGTCAGCGCGCCCGACAAGACTCCAATCGGATTGTGGCAACTATCGCAATGGCGGGTAAATTCGATCCCTTTTGTGCGCAACAGGATATTCACGCTGGTGCGGTAAAACGGCGTGCGAAACGAGTTCGAATGGAGCGCCTGACGCCACTGGCTGTACGCTTCCTGATGACATTTGGAGCAGTACTTCGCCGTGGGGAAAGCGCCGGGCTGAATAAAGTCGTCACCAGCAACCTTGGCGTTACCAGGCGTCGATATGTCCCCCTGGCCAAAATGGTAGTTGTAGCTCTCGCGAACGTGGTCCGCGTAGTCTTTTCGGGCATTGTTCGAGTCCGCTTGAGATTGGGGAGAGTAGCTCCCGGCACTGTGGCTGTCAGAAGACTTCGGCTGAGAGGCCGCATCTTTGCTGGCGGGGTAACTGTTTCCCTGAGATTGGGGAGTGTAGGTCCCATTGCTGTTCCTGTCGGAAGACTGCGGCTTCGATTTCGAGTCCGCATTGGCGGGGTAAGTGTCCGCCGGCGTCTGTGCCGTACACGGCAACACAAAAAGAGAACTACTCACGAGGACTACGGTGAATACACTTTTACGCGCGAGTCGACATTTCATCGACGCCTCCCACAAAAGGCTGAATTGTTCCCCAACCCCAGAAGAACCTGAATGAGTAATCGCTACTTCGAGGAGCCTGGCGCAGCACTGTCGTAGACGCTGGACACCAACCCCTTGCCTTCTTCCACTACGAAGAACCGGTCGACGACTGGCAGAGCCACAGACTCCACCGCGCCGCTCGGCCAATGAATTTCCACTTTGTCCACGGCGGTTGAATCCCCAATGCCAAAGTGCAAGCGCTGATCGTTGGAGGATTCGTAGCTGCCGCCGCTGATAACGTCTTCCCGATGACGAGTGCCACCGGCGGTAATGTAGACGGTGGCTCCAACTGCATCCCGCGGACTCTTGGGGCCGCCGACCAGCTTGAGACCGATCCAGTGATGCTTGTCTGGATTCACGTTCTGCAAGAGCGCCGGCACATGATCAATGCAGTTGATCACGACATCGATCTTGCCATTGTTGAACAGGTCACCGTAGGCCGCACCCCGGCCCGGAATCACCAGCGCAAGCCCCGTGCCTTCAACTGCTGGCATGAGTTCAAACTTCTCGCCGTTTTTCAGGTTGTGAAATAACAACGGTCGCTGTGCCCAGGACGTGCCCCAGTTGTGATGATCGACCTGCGGAAAAACATGTCCGTTGACGGAAAGAATATCTTTCCAGCCATCGTTGTCGTAGTCGACGAACTCCGTGCTCCAGGTCAGGAACGGATAGGTGACATCCGCCATTCCCATCTGGGTTGCGATTTCGGTGAACCGGGCCTTGCCTTCGTTGCGGAACAACGGCTTGTAATCGTCGGAGAACGTACCGGTGTAAAGATCAAGCAATCCGTTATTGCGATAGTCTCCAATCGCCATCCCCATGTTGGCGACTTCCTGGCCGTCTTGATTCAGCGCAAAGCCTGAAGGGATGCTGACGTCTTTGAATGTTCCGTCTCCCTTATTCACGTAAAGATAATTTGGAGTCGAATCATTGGCGACCAGCAGATCCACTTTCCCGTCGTTATCCACGTCCACGAATACGGACGTAAATCCGTAGCGGCTGTGCCCCTCGTCCGCGACGCCAGCCTGTTTACTCACGTCAGTGAATGTTCCATCGCCATTGTTGTGAAAGAGGTGATCGGGTTCGCCTGGCAGGCCGCGCGGACCGCACATCACACTGGTGCCGCGGAACTGGCAGAACGAGATCGCGTTGGGCGCGGAACTGGGTGCGGGAGGAAGATGCGCCATGTCCCAGTGAATGTATCCAGGGACAAAGAGATCCAGCTTGCCGTCTCCATCGTAGTCGCCGAAGGTGGCTCCGGTGGTCCAGTTTCCGACCGTAACGCCCGCTGCTTCGGCTACATCGGTAAACGTGCCGTCGTGATTGTTGTGAAAGAGGCGATTCTTTCCATAGTTGGAGACATAGATGTCAGGCCAGCCATCGTTGTCGTAGTCGCCGACGGCGACTCCAAAGCCCCACCGATCGTTGGTTACCCCAGCCTTTTCCGCGACATTGGTAAATGTTCCATCGTGATTATTGTGGAAAAGTGCGGCGTGCGGTGGTTCGACTTTGCCATTCAGCGCGTCGAACGTGGAGCCGTTCACCATGTAAATATCAAGCCAGCCGTCATTGTCGTAATCCAGCAGGGCAACTCCCGAGCCAGTGGTCTCGAGAATGTAATTCTTCGCCGGAGTGCCCATGGTGTGGCGCCACATGGTCAACCCGGCTTTCTCGGCGATGTCCTTGAATATGACCGGGCCGTTTTTTACAAAGCCACCCGCCGTGATTGGACGTTTCTCAGAATCAAGAACCGGCGCAAACTCTCCCCGAGTGGCCGAGCCACCCGACTGAGGCTGGGCACTCGGGTCCGTGCCAAACGGCGACGAGACGCCGGATGCCTGCCCGTACGCACGAACTACCCCACATAGACAGAGAAACAGAATTACCGTCTTGTTCATAAGTAAACTCATCGGGTTGTATCAACGCTTGATACTCCGGGGCAATAAACGAAACCTATTAGTTAGACTTCGTGGAGGACTGACTACTGAGATTCAGCCGCAACTTTCTTCAACTACTCGCGGTAGGGTGACCCACGCCACTGTGGTCGTGAGAGATTTCCTCAAGCAGGGACTCAACGAATACGGAGAGCCATATTCTTCGCTACCTTGTCTTCGGATTTCTGGTAGAGCTTCTGAACGGTGCCAAACTCCTGATCTGCGGCCGCCGTATTGCCCAGTACCTGATACAAACGGCCTAGCTGATAGTGCGCATCGGTCTGGGAGGGATCGAGTGTAACGGCACGGCCAAACGCTGCCTGGGCATCCTTGTATTTTTCTTCCCGTAAATAGATGGAGCCCAAATCCATATACGCGAGCCGGATATCCTGATTGATCGTCGTCGCTCGCCGCAGCAGAGCCAGAGCTGCATCCGCCTGATCGCCCTTGAGGGCAATGTCTCCCAGATAGGTCAAGGCCATCGCATTGCCGGAATCGACGGACAGTTCACCCTCGAATGCTCGCTTTGCCTCGTCATACTCACGCGCCTTCCAATACAAATAACCTAGGCCAAAAAGGACCCTGGGCTCGTTGGATGAAATTGCCCTGGCCGCCTTGAATTCGGCAATGGCGTTCGAACTCTGACTCAGTCCGTCATAGGCCTCGCCCAAAAGGATGTGCGCTGCCACAGAGTTGGGATCCTGCTTCATAATCTGCTCGAAGTGTTTCTTCGAGCAGGCGTAGTTCTTCATCCACAGGCAAGACTCGGTAATAATCTCGTGAAGCTCCAAGTTTCCGGGTTGCGCTTGCGAAATGGGACCGAGGGACTCGACCGCTAGAGCGTATTGCTTGTCGCCGTACAGGCTCATCCCCAACAGGGTGCGCGCCTGGGTGCTGGACGGATCGGCGATCAGTGCGGATTTGAAGGCCGGGATTGCAGCACGGAGATGACCCTGCTTAAACTCGGCGAGCCCAAGATTGAGCTCGAGTCCGGGCATGCTGGGATTGAGCGCCAGCGCCTTGCGATACGAAGCCGCAGCCTCTTGATATTTCTGCTCTTTGGCAAGGACTACGCCCAGATGCGCGAATGCGCCGGCGTCCTGTGGGTTGCGCTGGGTCACCACCCTCCACACTTCGGCTGATTCCCCAAACTTGCCTTGTTGCTCAAACGCGAGAGCTTGCTCCGCAATCTGCGCGTTAGCGAGAAAGGAAATCGCGACGATGAGAGCCACGAGGGCGAATGGAGATCGTAATTGGTTCATTCTCTGTACTCCCAACTCTTTCTCCGCTCGCGTGTCACTTTTGCGCGTCGGCCAACAGACGGTCGGTCGAGTGAACATACCCCTCTTCCGCCAGTCGCCTACCGTTCTCGCGATATAAGCCCGGATCGTCGGGTGCCCATGTCGATAAGCCATCTACGTAACGGTTGTACATGCAAAAGGCGGCGGCGATCAGGACGGTGTCGTGGATCTCTTTATCGGTAGCGCCGTACTGGCGCGCGCGGGCAATATCTTCGGCGGTGACGTGCTTGCCGCCTTTTTGAACCTTCCCGGCAATCGCTAAGAGGGACTTCAGTTTGTCCGATATCTCAGCCGACTCGAAATTTAACTTCATCTCATTCACAAGCTTGTCATTTCCACCCAGACGGTAAGCAGCCACGGCGCCATGAGCGTGCTGGCAAAAATAGCAGTCGTTCTGGGATGAGACATAGGTCGCGATCATCTCGCGGTCGGCGGGAGTCAGACTATTCGGCCCGCGGAGAAGTACCTCTGCCAGAGCGTTGAGCGGTTTTGCGGTTTCCGGGCTGAAAACCATCGGCCCGAGGATTCCGGGAATGCCTTCCGGTAGTCTAATGTGCGCCATAGAGAATCTCCTGTTTTTTCAACTAGACTTCCACCTTGTCTTGTTTCGCTGCGATTGCCTGTAGCGGCTTCTTGTAGTCCCGCCCCACGTAACCGAGTCGGGAGGTCTGCTGTCCGATTTCGCGATAGATCTCGGGATCGCTCGGCTGCCATGTTGCGAGCCATCGACGTAGCGGTTGAACATACAGAAGGCCGCCGCAATCAGGACCGTATCGTGGATTTCCTTGTCGGTCGCGCCTTCCTGCCGGGCCCGTGCGACGTCATCGCCGGTCACACTCTTGCCGCCCTTCTGAACCTTGCCTGCAATCGCCAGCAATGCCTTCATTTTCGATGAAATCGCAGTCGCTTCGTAGTTCTGCTTCATGCTGGCGATCAGGTCATAGTCCGCGTCCTTGCCGCCGAGATGTTGTGCAGCGGTTGAACCGTGGCAACTCTGACAGTAGATGCAATCGTTTTGCGAGGAAACATACGTGGCAATCATTTCTCTTTCGGCCGGCGTCCACTGTGTGGACCTGTGAGCAGGACTTGCACCAGATCGCACAACGGCTTGGTGGTTTCGGGGCTGAATACCATTGGACCGCGAATTCCGGGCAAGCCTTCCGGAAGTTGAATGTGAGCCATAGGCCATTCTCCAGTGTGGCGAACCTATGCTGCCTCGCCTGTTTTTTCCCAGTCCGGCCTCACATAACCCACGTGGGCCATGATCTGTCCCATCTCGCGATAGTCGTTTGGATCGGTCGGTTGCCAGGTGTCCAGGCCATCGACGTAGCGGTTGAACATGCAGAAAGCCGCTGCGATCAAAACAGTATCGTGAATTTCCTTATCTGTGGCACCTTGCTGGCGTGCCCGCGCGATATCTTCAGGCGTCACATGCTTGCCACCCTTTTGAACCTTGCCTGCGATCGCCAGCAGCGACTTCAGCTTGTCGGAAATTTGCGCCGTGGCGTAGTTGCGTTTCACGCGATCGATCAAGTCGTAGTCTCCACCCAAGTGTTCAGCCGCTGCCGCTCCATGCGACAGTTGGCAGAAACAGCAGTCGTTCTGGGAAGAGACGTACATTGCAATCATTTCACGCTCGGCCGAGGTGAGAGTGTTTGGGCGGCGTAAGAGCACCTCCACAAGTTCGCGCAACGCCTTGGTACTTTCAGGGCTGATCGCCATGGGACCGAGTATGCCCGGAGCGCCTTCGGGTACTTGAATGTGAGCCATTCGATTGTTCTCCTTAACTATCTAAACTCGTTCTGTTTCTCAGTTCTCGAATTCTTAGTTAGAAATTCAGCCGGACGGAAAGCTGAATTTGTCGTGCGGGTGCTACAAAATTTGGTGTGCCGAATGTCGGATTGGCCGGACTGCTGACTCCGTCTCGATACTGCCGCGGAATCGGCCCAAGGAAGTCCGGGGCGCCATAAACTGTGTCAATGCCATTAACATTTGGGCGATTAAACAGATTGAAAACTTCGGCACTGGCTTCTGCCTTGATCCGTTCTCCCAGGTTGAACACTCTTTGCACGCGCATGTCGGTGGTGTAGGAGGGATCTCCCCGGTAGGTATTGCGACCGATATTGCCGACGCGATCGGAGAATGGAAATCCGTCGCCGTTGACGTCAAAACCAGCGAAGACCGTGTAGTAACGAGGACTTTGCAGGGTGTTGAGCATGGAAACCTTGAAGTTGCGGAGCAGCGGATTCCATGTGTTCGGAGATTCTCCCAGCAAAGTCAGCACAAAGTGATGGCGCATGTCATTCTCGCCCACCGCACGGTCAAGGTTGGGATGAAGATAGTCCATGGGTGTATCGGTCAACTGGATGTCGGTGGAGATGTCGATGGACTTCGAATACGTATAGTTCGCCAGGATGCTGTAGTGGTGTGCGAAGGGCTTCCGCACACTCAAAGTTCCGGCGTGGTAAATGGAATAGGCGGTCGGGGTGGCTTCGAGAGTAAATCCAAAGTTGGGATCGGCGGGCGCGAAAGACTGCACTCCGGTTGGAGTTGTGCCGTTCGGAACTCCGTTGATGCTGTCATATATCGGCAGTTTCAGCCCGTGCACGAACTGGTACCCAACCGAAACGAACAGGCCTTTCGCGACCTCGTTCTCGACTTCCAAGCTGGCTTCCTCGGCGTAGGCGTTGGGGAATTTGCGTTTCACGTACCCAAGTGGAAACTGAAGCAGGGTGTTGGGATCGGGATACACGCCATTGTGCGAAAAGTTGCTGAATGCCTGACTTGCCAAAAAAGGGCCGGCAATTCCAACGATCCCAGAAGGTCCAAATCCAACCAACTGGTTAGCCGGATCGGCGAACTCAGCCAGGATGGGCTGATTCATGTTCGTGAAGGCCGACGCCCCCTGCCAGCCCACCATGATGTCGCTGTAGTCGAACGGGCCCGTGAACAAGCCGAATCCCGCTCGGACAACTCCTTTTCCTCGACGGAACGAATAGGCAATGCCAACCCGCGGCTGCACATTCCCGTAGTTCGTCGGATGCATCCGGCCGTTCACTCTTACGTCAGCGGCGGAAGGAAAGAAATCAAGGTCATAACGCAAGCCGAGGGTCAGGGTCAGGTCCGTTCGTGCCTTCCACTGGTCTTGCGCATAGAAGCCTGCGAGCTTGTGCAAGAACTTCAGGTCCGTGCTGTTATTGAAGTCAGAGGCTGCCGGACCAGCGTACAGGCTGTTGAAAGGCAGCGTGCGCTGAGGAATTTGCTGCCCAAACAAAGAACGCGGCTCAAGGAACAAGAACTCGACTGGAGTTCCGGGGCCAAATGGCGGTTGGTCAAACGGCGGCGCTCCGAAGAAGCTCTGAGGGCTGAAAATGCCTGCTCCCGGCGTAAAGAATGTGGTGTGGGCGGTGATCCAGACGGGTTCGAAATCTCCACCGAATTTGAACGAGTGATTGCCCCGGATGTAGGTGAGATTTTCGGCACCCTGAATATGCTGCTCGCTGTAGTAGGACACGCTGCCGGTGAAGCCTCCGGAATTCAGGAGGTCGGCCACTACGATGGAAGGCTCGAAGCCCGCGCCAGCCGGGTCGAGGTTGAAGATTCTTCGCCCGAAGTTCAAAACACTTTCCGATGTCCAATGGCTTCCGAA
>Ga0302320_10029413_pt1 | contig 10510 bp, 13 predicted proteins | sample Bog_T0_3_FD_202130 | JGI IMG/M metagenome (GOLD analysis project Ga0302320, IMG submission 202130) | Peat permafrost microbial communities from Stordalen Mire near Abisko, Sweden - Bog_T0_3 | ecosystem: Environmental > Terrestrial > Soil > Wetlands > Peat | place: Sweden: Abisko, Stordalen Mire... | reverse complement strand
AGGACGGCAGCACGAGGCCCGCTGTCGGACTGATGAAAGGCGCGATGTATGGCGGTGTGCTCATGCTGTCACCTGTGCGCTCGAACCGGGCGCGTTCGTTATTACCAGTGTACCGAAACTCGTACTTACGGTTGCCGTAAAGGTGGAGTTGAATGTTGCCGTGTTGTGTACGAAGCTAAAATCAACTATTTGCAGGACATACGGACAGGGGAGAATCGTCTGCTGAATGATGAGCATGACCCCGGCCTGATTGGTCGGGGAACCGCTAGAGCCGATGAGCGACTGGAAGAGCGGAAAACCAATAGTCAGATTCTCCCACCACTCTCCCAAGAGCAGCCGAAGAGTCGTATAGATGATTTGCGCCACAGCGTCAAGATCTGAAAGAAACACTGGCCCATTCGCTCCTTCGACAGGATCGTTCTGAGGCATCGCATTTTGTTGAACCATGATCGTCGGTGTGCTCATCCTATGAACCATCCTGTTCCGTCTGAATATACTGGCAATGCGTAACTCCCGCCGCCGACATACGGAGCCTGAAATGTGTTAGCTATTGCGTCAGTGACAAACGCCCTCGCTCCAACCCCGGCCAATGGAGCTAACGGAATCGGCATCCCCGCTACGCTATAGACGCCAGTTCCAAGCGGAGACTTGAAGTTTGGCGTTCCAACGAAAGGAATAATCAGCAAGTCCATCACATTCAACGATGGAGAAGTGATTGTAATTCCCGCTGTAGCCAAATCAATCACCACAAGACCACTGTCGTTGCGAAGCTGTGCGCTAGTGGTTGAGTAGTTTGGGATTACGTTTGGAACACTTCTAACTCCGAATTCAGCGAAGGCATCACCAACGTCGTGTCGGAAGAGTACGCCGTCCGGTTGTTTCTGGACTCCGCCGTTCTGCCACCACATATCGAAGGCCATGTCTTGAAATGATAGCTCACACTCATCTCCGATTTTGATTGGAAGCGTTAGGCTCCATCCCCCGCCAGTAGGAATCTTGATTGGAACATCATCAAGGATGGGAAGAGTGGTAATCGTTGGGACCGCCCCGTTCCTGATAACTTCCTTTATCGTAGGCTGAACAGAGACAGTCATCTTCTGCGGGCTAAATGCATTTCCATCCAGATTAGCGACTACGACAGCCGGGATGTGGCAGCGAAAGTCGCACTCAAATTGATGCAGAGCAAGATCAATCGGAGACGATTGAATACTGAGGCGATGCTGAATCGGAATCATGGGAGTGTTGCTCATTTTGCAGCCCTCCTATCTAGTGGACTCGGACTTGTAGCATCAGCGATATATGCAGCCTTTCCTCCAATACTCGTCAAACCGACTATCTCTGTCTCCCACACATTTCCCCTGCTATCCCCCCGGAACTGCAACCCATTGATGAGGTAGAGTCCGTTCGGGTCAAGGATGGGGCGGTATCCTGGCGGCGTGAATTGCAACTGCCTGATGATTGAACTCGCAATGTTAATCTGCATCGGTGGAACAGTCACCTTGAGACGCGGGTCAAGTGCGACCACCAGCGTAACCCCGTTCTGTGTCTGTTGCGGAACTCCAAGAATTCCACTTGTCGAAGTGTAGGTTATCGTGCTGACTGTGTTCTGGTCAGTCATGGTGCTAATTCCAAGTCCGTCAAAACCGTACCACGACTGCATATTGTTCGCTGCGGCCACGCGGTCAATGAATTTATGCGGATCGCCGAAGAACGGACGCGCCCGTGGTAACTGCGTCTGAGGCAATGTATCGAGGCTGCTCTGTGAGGCCGAGGGAATAGGAATCGGAACCTGCGAACCGGAGCACATCTTCGCCACAAGCGCAGATTGCGTCATCATGGCTGTTCCGCGAAACACTGCAAAGTTCGCTACCGTCTCAGTAAGACCGGTGTAGCACATGAGAGTTACTTTTGAATCGACTACTCCGGGGCGTTCGTAAAGTGCCTGATAGACAGTTCCTTGAAAGATCACACCGTATGGGCCGGCCTGGTATCCTGCCGAAAGTGAAACCGTAGCTCCTTGCCCAAATATGAAGTTCTGCGCCTGGTCTGCGCTCAAGTTATAAAGCTCAATCTTTGCCGTCCAGAACGACGCATGAGAGGAGTACCCAAGAATGTTTACCTCAAAAACAATCCGCATCGGCTCTGGAGTCCACGCAGTTGATGAAATTGTGGCCGTCAACGCATCACCTTGGTCGTTAGAAGGATTTGTGACAGTAAGATTCCACATCCACCCGAAGTTAGGTATCTGTGACACCGGACTGTATTGAGTGCTCATGCGTTGTCATCCCACAGTAATAAGAAACTCGACCCTAATTCGTTTGAGTTCGGGTAATCGTCTGGCACCTGCCCTAGATTGATGATGTACGCGCTCCCGATATTTAGGTAGCCGAATTGCGCTAAGAGATTCGCGGCGGGCCATGAGCCGGTCACCATCGAGATAGAGGAGAGCAACAGATTTCCTTGCGAGTCCGAGATTGACATGATCCAATACTGAGCCATCTCGCTGTAGGTAATGAACAGGCCAAGGCGCAAGACCCCACCATTGACATTCAGCGCCACGGTGAGCGTCTGATTAGGTGCATTCGTCAGAGGGATAATCTGCGCCATTATGGGATACCCCCCGTATTGTTGCTGCTCCAGTTCCCTGCCCCTATAATCTTCGCGTTCTCCGATTGAAGCTGTTCAGATGATTGAACTCCTGTCGAAGAAGAAGGTAAACCATTCTGTGCTGTTACACCACTAGGTACGGGCTGCACGGCGGTTGTGCCGATAGCACTGCTTCCCGTTGTCTGGTTGCGTGCGCTGTTCGTCTGAGTAGCCACGCTGAATAGGAACATCTGCTTGAACTCAACCCGGCAGCGCAATCCAAATTGAGTCTGTGCTGTATCATCTGGTATCACGTTCATAATAAAAACCGGAGAGTAGGTTTTCAGGCGCGTTGTCAACGTCAGCGGAACACGAGCCAAGCGTAGAGCATCGAGCGTATCAAAACACGATATGGACTTAGATGCGTTCCCTACCCATTGACCTACAGCATAGGCAGGCAGAACGTCAGTCATTAACACATCCATCGTGATAGTTGCCTGATTCGCCCGGATGTGGTCAGTGAGGTTCGCCGCATCCTGAATTGGGTGCTCTGTCGCCGTCATGGGCTGAGAATGAGAAACGCGCATCACGCCATCAAATACAAGAAACTGTGGGGATGCGCTTTCCTTTGCAGAACTAGCTACGGAACTGTTCGTCACCGCTCCAACACTCGATTGCGTCTGGTTCTGCGATTGCACATAAGATGCGGGAACGGTAATCATCGTGAGCGCAGGTGAAGCCCACTGCGGAGGACGGAACGGGTTTGCGGCGGGAACCGACGCGGCAATAGAGGCTTTCATTGCCGCTGCCTTCGCAGACGTTACAGCGTAGACGATTATCTCCCCAGCGCCTGCAATCGCGGCGGATGTGGCTGCGGGAATAATCATACCGCCCATTACTGATATGCTCCATTCATCGCAAGAATCATGTGCTTTGTTGCCTCATCCATTCCATCCCGTACACCGTTCGCCACAGCCCGCGCCGTCTCATGCGGAGTCATGGCGCTGGCAGGAACATTGATTGTGATTGTCCCAACCGAGATTCCCCCCATTTGCTCCACACGCCGCACGTAATCTTCTGGAGACTTAGTTCTAAATCCTCCATATTCAGCAAGTGTGTCGTGGATATTTCCCTGATGCCTTTTGAGAAGTTGAAGGAGGTACTTTTCTCCGCCCTCAAAGTTCTGTCCTGCATCATAGGGGTCTACACCAAGCATCTTAGCTGTAGAAGGCAACAATTGCATCCTACCAATGGCACGTTCTGTTGTTCCCGCAATTGACGGCCCAAGTATTACTTTTCCAGAGCTATCATATTGCCGGTCCCCGGACTCGGCCATCGCAACACCATGAACAAGTTTCAGAAATTCTATAGGGAGTCCACTCACGTTGCTGGCGAGAGCGTTAGAGCGTGCAGGGCTAGAGAAGTTATCTCCATACTGCGTACCACCAAGGACTACTTGCCCTATTGATTGGAAACCATGAGCCGCTTTTACTGCCTCATCCGCAGCGTCATTTAGATATTTCCATGCTACATCAGGTGAGTTACCAGCACCGGCAGGATGCAAGAACGCCTTGCCTAAGTCCCATATTGAGCCTACGGAATGAACACCAACCGCCTCAAGTCCGAGCATGAGTTTAATAGCTTCTCCAAGCCAATAAACAACGTGCTCAATAGATAGCGCGAAGCTATCGAAGGATGCGGTTTTGGTATCAATGTTCGTATCGCCTGAAAGCGTTCCCACGAAGTTGTCGAAGTCAACCGACAGGTCAAGGAATAGACTCCCTGTTTTCTTGAGAATGTCCCACATCTGGCCGAGCGCAGGGATGAAATCATTAGTCAATTCATCTGACCAGCGCGGCATATTCTGCATTACCCATTCATTGAGACGCGACAACTGCATCTCAATACCGCCCTGCCCGAATCCCAATTTAGCAAGCAAGTCCTCGGCAAACTTCATGCCGAAGTATTCTCCCTTTACCTCAAGGCGTTGGAGTTGATAAATCACGCCTCTTATTTGCTTCATAGACTCTTCGTACCCAGGGCCGAGCATCAAAGCCAACTGCTTCTGGTCCTGAATTAAACCCTGGAACTGGTCTTGAATCTCCCGCGTCCCAAAGAACACGTCCTCAAGAGACAAGCCCATCGCATCTAAAGCCAAAGACACTGAGCGGTACTGCTGCACGCTCATCATGTTCTGCTGTGCGAGGATTTGCGTCTTTCGGTCTAACATTGCCAGCTTGTCTATGTAACCAATAAGACCAAAGCCCACGGTAGCGAAGGCGGTCGTTCCAGCCACTTGAAACGCAAGGAACTTTCCGAGGATTCCCCCTACGGAAGAGGAGACAGTTTTCTCCGCCCCGGTCATTGCTTGGGTGAATTTGTCAAAGGATTGCTTATCGACGTGAGCAGATAGGGAGACGAGATAAGATTTGATTACATCGGCCATCAGATCGCCTCCTTTGCCGCTCTCCATGCGCGGAAGTCGGCCTCGTTCTTTTCCTTCACGTCAAGATATTCATGCGCCTCGCACAAATCCTGAAATGTGAATACACCTTCAACAATATCCCGATGCGTCCAAACTCCAGCCAGCACGGGACGCCACAGAAACGGGTCTAGGTTTGGGAACTCGGTTGATTCGAATCCTTCGCCGGAGTCTTCCCTACTGACCCGGATCCTGGAAAAAAAGGGGCGATATTGAATGCCAATGTCTCCTTTGTCAGTTGCAGAATTGTTGGCCCATCGTACTCAAGTTCTGGTATTGCCCATGCACCATTCGGAAGTAAGATCGGAAGAGAAATTGGAGAACCTGTTTTGTTGCTGTAACGCCCACATACCGAAAGGCAGAGCGTTTGCATTTCCGCGTACTCGGTTCTCGATAGTTGCTCAGCTAGGAACTGGGCCGAAAGCATATATCCGAGTTCCGCAGGAACAGGAGTCGTAGGTTCAGCATTCGGATCGGGTTCAGGAAACGGATTTGCCTCTCTGTATTCCCGATACCGCTTTGCGAATATCGTAGCAATCCAGCTACCATCTGCCGCCTTCATGCGACCTATGCGGTAGGAAGATTCACCGATTTGAACGTCTTTGTGATCCATGTTACCCCTTACAGGTTGGCAATGTTAGCAGCACGGAGAGTCCAGCGGATGTACTCACCTTTTGGACCCATCGGCAATGGCGGTTTCTTGGTGAACGAAACTCCCGTGCAAACGCTCATATCGTTTGTAGTGAGGTTCTGCAATTCAAGAGAGATTGCGGCCCAGTTGCTAGGGTCCATATTGGCAAGTGCTGTTTGATGGGAATTCTGAGCGGCCTTGAGGTATGAGTTCAGCGAAGACGTCTGCTGGCATTCAATCTCAACCATTCCCTGAAACCCAATACTTGCAGAAACCATCACTGCGCCATCGACAGCAATATCGTTCTCCGTCCATTCATGCTCCATCGTGACGGTGACTTTCCCACGGCCAAGAAAAGCTCCAGCGAGAATGAATGGTCCGGCATACGGGGAATTGATAGCCCCGGTTACGCCCATGCCTGAATAAGTCGTTGTTCCGAATGCCATACATCACCTCACTGTTGCACGTTCACTGCGATTAAGAAGCTCTGCTGTGTTCCGGCCAAGACTACGGCCACATAGACCGGCATGGACTTGAATAGTGCTCTGTCGGAAGGAGACTGAGTAGAGAACGATGGAGAAGCCACCCAGTAACCCGTAGTCAACGCTGTACCCGGCGTTAACCCTGTACCGGGAGGCGTGGGAATCGTCTTACCATTCCACGTTCCAGCCGCAATGAATCCGCGATTGGCTGACCTCGCGCACGCTCCGCGTACTGCATTCAACACGAGAGCCTGCCCAGGATCCGTCTGTGGGATTGAGGGAAGAGACTGGAGCACATTCAGAATCGAAATCTGGCAATCAGCCGCCAGCATATCGAGGCCGAGGATGGTTGTAAAGCTCAGCCCATTCGCGTTCACGCCCTGATAGTAGAACGAATAACTGGCCGCGTAATCGTTGTAGCTATTGCCGTTATTTCCAAACCCAATCCCAGGCGTTCCGGCGAAGGTATTGATCTGAGTGAACGTGAGCGGAGCGCCTGTATTCGTATCAGGCCCGTCATTCACCGGAGTCTGCCCTACAAGCGTTTTTGCCGCCAGAGAGAAGTTGCTGTTTGCGAGTCCGGTATTGAGGCCCATTGCCACGCCTGCCAGAGCGCACGCCTGATATGCGTTCAGAGGCGCCGATCCGCCTTGGGTCGTTGCGTATAGGCCATGCCCACGGTTATAGTTGCCCGTCTTGAGAACGGTAAAGATGTTCCCGGCAAGCCCAAACAATGCTGATACGCTAGAGGTCTGGTAGAAGTTCTGCATGGCCGGCTGGACGCTCTGAGCGTATTCTGTGATCGCTATATTGTCGGAATCGGTCGCCGTGAGGCAAGTTACCAAATACCAGTTCGGTTGTTTGACTCGGCAGGACGTCACGGCCTGTAGGGGCGTCTCACCTATCGCGGTGACGTTGACCTTCAATCCCACTCCAACGCTCGGTAGGACTGCCGTACAGGTCAGCCCATTGGCTACCGTGTAGGCCGTGCCTTGCTTTCCAGGAATGATAGCAACGGTCTGGACCACTCCACCTGTCTCGGTGAGCACTTGCCCATATCCGTATGATGCTCCGCCTTGAGCGATAAGGAATTGGTCATTTGCAGCCCATCCGGTTCCGCCGAACCCCGAATCAACCTGAATGGTCTGGATTGCGGACGGGTCTTGGCAACCAACCCAAGCGTACTCTGGAGGAGTCACTGGAGATGCATCTTGAGCAAAATACTGCTCCATGCCGATGTATTCAGGATCAGTAGTCTGATACCCCAGTCCGACCATCGCCGTTTGCCAGTCAGCGCCGGGAATCAAGACGCAACGCGAGTTCGCGCCATAGGAGGGAAGCCGCCCGGAATTTCCGACGACAAGCCACTGGTTGAACGCCGGAACTGCTACGCCATCCGGGGTGACGGAAACCGTCACATCAGCAAGAATCGAAAGAGGAAGAGGCTGTGTCGCCATGTTCTAGCTCCTAAAGTCCAACCACTACATCACTGATTATACCCGCCTCACTTTGGAGCGCAACTTCAACGCTCCGTATGGCCTGTTTAGTCAGTGAATCGGTGACTTGTTCGTTCAATCTGATTGAAAATCCGCTACGCTCCCACCACTGATTCTGGAAGAGTTCCGGAGTGCGCCGCGATGTTCCAACAACGGTTTCAGGATACAGATTCGACGCCTCCAGAATATCACGCACGAAATCTTGGAAAATGCAGTCTTTTACCTGTCTGGAATGGTCAAAGCTGTTCGGCCCATAGAAGATTAAGTCTATCTGCCAGACGCGGGTGTAGATCGTATTCTCAGGGAAAGTCTGACTAAACTCCACAACGGGCTGTACCTCATGGGCTGTGTTGTAATCGTCCGGTGTCTCGATTGCCCGAATGAACGCCACATCCTGCGTTATGGCCCAGGCGGGCTGTCCAGGCGTAGGCCAGTCTATTCGCACCTGCGAGTACGCCGAAGCGTCTGTGGGGCCACTGGGAGAGATTCCAAGGCACTGTAGGAGGATGTTCTGCCAGATGATAGCCATTTGCTGCGCGGTAAGGCCCGTGCTGGTCATCGTACCGACATTGGGGACCGGGTAGCTACTCACCGCTCAACCTCGCTGCCAACGCCTTGCTGAAACCAAAATCCAACCATGGCAATACGGCAACGACGCGGTAGTCTTGACTTCTCCATGTGATCGTGTCGCCGATGCCGGACGTGCTGCCCTCCACCCGCGTGCGATACATCGGCTTCTCAGAAATAAAGGCAATCATCCCCGTCACCCGGTCGCCTTCGGCAATCTGCAATAAATCCTGATTTGAGGCTGGCTGAATAATTCCGTAGAAGGGAATCGGAACTGGTGTAAACACATATCCGCCCTGCTGAAATGTTCCTGTTGAGCGATTGACGATATAATCCTGCGCGAAACTAGGGCTATTAGCTACGCGAGTGAGCGAGATAGTCGGCATTAGACTACCTCCAAAATTTCAGCTAATTCCTCGCCTGCATCTTCTACTTCTTCCTCGGCCCGCGTACCAAAAGAAATATCATCGCCCGCTTCAAGTTCTGGGCCATTCCCCGTATGAACCGCGCCGCCCGCTTCAACAATGTGGGTGATAGCCCTTCGCATTTGTCCGGTAGAAATACCAGGCGTCTCGCTCCCTTTGGCCCGAATCGTAGAAGGCGCATTTGGCTCCCATCCGTTTCGAGGATCGGTAAACCACCGCTTCGATGCTGACTCTGCAATCGTACCGGCGCGGTCTAAATGGTGCATCATGCCTTTCTCATCACCGTCGAGAGCTGCCGTCGCCGCCGCTGACATTTCCTTAGCAATCAGGTATTTAGTTGGTTCGGCCTCAATTGCCGCCTCAATCACAACGCGCCCCGGCGTACCGCGCAACGGACTTCCATTCGTGAAAAGGAAAAGCAACTCTGCATTGCTGATTGGACTTTTCGCCGCATCTATTAGCTTTTGCGCCAGCTTTGTGACCTTACCGGATTTTGTCAGTTTAAGCATTGAGGCGCGTTCCAATAGTCCAGCTTTGCGGTCATCGCCCTCTGGAATCCCTACCAGCGCATCAGCCCCATTCAGCGCGTCGATACCGCGCATGATGCCATCCATGCCGGGGCCGCTTGAACTGTAGCTAATGTCAAATCCCATGACCTATCCTTTTACGTAAATTGGCCCCGTGTGCAGCCGCGCCATAGTTGCCAGTTGGACCCCGTACTGAGTAAGTGTCCACGTTCCCCAATTCTCCAACTTCGCGAGCACCTGCAACCCTTGGCTCACGCCATCCGCGCTCTGAGATACCGTGATCCCCGCCTGTAGGCTGTTCGCTACGATCTGGTTTGGCGTGGTCTGCGGATTCCCCTCAGTCTGCTCCCACAACGTCAGATAATGCGCGATATAGAGCGCCATCCCTAACTGCCATTGTTCACGCCAGCGCGACTGCATAAGTGAGGCATAGGCCAGATTGAGATACAGTTGAATGACGGCAAGCGCGATAGGCGGAGTTTCATAAACCTGCATAGTGATTGCGCCCGCTTGATTGGGAACACTCGACAAGGTAACTGAGTTGGTTCCAACGGACAAAATGACACTTGACGGAAGTATTGTTGACGCGGTAACAAGCTGACCCGGCAACGTGCCAGCGGTAGAATCCACGCTGGTGATGACTCCAGTAGTGCCGTCCGCAATGCCTGTTACGAGCGTGGGAGCGCCGAAGAACTTGGGATAGAGCGCCAGCAAGTTATTCACATAATAGGGAGGGTTACCAGTCTGCGGAAGGCCAGAAGCTAGGCCAAGATATGTTCCGCATAGACAGCCGTCATAACCACCAGCGCCCCAATCACCGCAGCCGTTATATCCGTAACCGCCATAGATTACCTGATAGAACAGTTCGATTCCTTGAGTTGGGAAGGCTGACATTTGTGACTCCTAAAAAATCGGGCAAGGCAACTTTGGTTGTCACCTTGCCCATGGTTTGCTTCGCCGGAGGAGGCCGCGAGTTAGATTCCCCACTGATACATGATGGTTGTGGGCCGATAGAGCTTCACAATGCCCGTGTTGGCGATGTAGGTGGCCACGAATGCCCCATCCTGGAGGCTGAGAGGACCGCCCATGCGCTGAATGTCCTGCAAAATACCGAAGTTCACGAAATCATCGTCGAACTTGTAGCAGGTCAACTGTGTGCTGCCGGTATGCGCCGCGCCACCGATGTTCTCCGCCCAGTAAGGAAGCGGGATAATCTCTGGCGTCTTGCCGTTGATTGAGATACCCCAGTAATTCGCCTTGATATATTCCAAGACGTTTTTAAAGGCGGGAATGGTAGTTGCCGCGCCGCCGGAT
>Ga0302320_10029410_pt1 | contig 10511 bp, 12 predicted proteins | sample Bog_T0_3_FD_202130 | JGI IMG/M metagenome (GOLD analysis project Ga0302320, IMG submission 202130) | Peat permafrost microbial communities from Stordalen Mire near Abisko, Sweden - Bog_T0_3 | ecosystem: Environmental > Terrestrial > Soil > Wetlands > Peat | place: Sweden: Abisko, Stordalen Mire... | reverse complement strand
TACGCAGCTGTCGCCAGCGGCATTGGCCTCTTCATCGCCTTCATCGGCTTCCGCAATTCCGGCCTGGTCATCGCCGATCCTGAAACCCTGGTCGGTCTCGGAAACCTGCGCAACCCCACCACATTCCTCGCCCTCTTCGGCCTCATCCTCATGGTCGCCTTGGAAGTGAAAAAAGTTCGCGGCGCAATTCTCGTCGGAGTCCTCTCCACCACCGCGGTCGCCTGGGCATTAGCCTTCGCAGTTCTCCACTGGGGATCCACAGCGAACTCAATGCTCTCGACAACCACGATCACCTGGGCGCAGAATCTGGTCCACTGGACGCCCGCTCCCGGCGGTTTCCACGCTCTTGCCGCCACTGCCTTCCAACTCGACATTCGTGGCGCACTCAACAAGGGCCTGCTTGAAATCGTCTTCGTCTTCTTCTTCGTCGACCTGTTCGACAACCTTGGAACTCTGGTCGCCGTTACCAAACGCGCAGGACTCATCGCCGCCGATCATTCCATCCCGCGCCTCAACAAGATTCTGCTTGCCGACGCCACAGCCACCGTCTTCGGCTCGCTCACCGGAACCTCCACCGTAACCAGCTATGTCGAGTCAACGGCAGGCGTCATGGCCGGAGGTCGCAGCGGCATCACCGCCATCGTAACCGGCTTGCTCTTTCTCGGAGCCATCGGCGCAGCCCCGTTTGTGGGCATCGTGCCGTCCGCTGCCACCGCTCCGGCGCTCATCCTTGTTGGGTCGCTCATGCTGGCCACCATCACCGAAATCCGTTGGACCGATCCTCTCGTAGCTGTCCCCTCGTTCCTCACCCTCATCCTTATCCCGCTCACCTACTCCATAGCCAACGGGTTGGGCTTCGGCATCATCGCCTGGGCGGTACTCCACCTCGCCACCGGAAAATTCCGCAAACAGGATTGGCTGCTCTACGTTCTCGCGGCCCTCTTCCTGGCGCGCTTCATTTATCTCGGCACAAGCTAGCCGTTCTTGGCGGACGACACCACCTCGCCTGCTAACATGTGTTTCGCATCAGGAAAGGACTCATCATGCGCTGGTATCACTCCATCGCCTGGTTCTTCGGAGGCGCATTCCTAGCCAACACCCTCCCTCATCTCATCAACGGAATCTCCGGAAATGCTTTTCAGAGCCCCTTCGCCTCGCCGCCAGGGCAGGGCTTGTCCTCCTCCACGGTCAATGTTCTCTGGGGCTCATTCAACCTCCTCGTGGCCTACCTGCTCACCTGCCGCGTTGGCAACTTCAATCTCCGCAAAACTCTCCATGTGCTTGTCTTCGGTGTCGGATTTCTGATCATGGCCCTCATGACCGCCCGAGCTTTTGGCCGCTTCCACGGCGGACTGTAATAAGACTGTCCGCCTTCACATGCTGCCAACGTTGTACGATCGAATTCCTCAACGCCCGCCAAGGTCAGAAAGTCGTAAACTCATCCCAATCAATCCTTGTAGTATGGGTGAAAGGTCCGAGTTTCATTCTCGAAGAATGCACATCACGAATAAAGCCCGGAATCTGCGTCCCCAGCCTGCACACAGGTTATCGGTGCCGCACCTGGCCCTCCTTGCGCTAGCCGCATTGGCCGTGGCGCTGGGCCTATCCGCCTGCGAGAACGTAGCCTCGTACTCCCAGCCCAGCCTGGTGCGCGTCATTGACGCCTCCTACATCGCTCCCGCCGTCAATGTAGATGTGGAAGGGACTTTACTCGCCACCAACATCGGCCAGGGAACTATCACCCCTTATGGCACCCTTCCTGCCTCCAGCGCCGCTGCCATCAAGATCACCGCGGCCACCGGCGGAGCAACGCTGGTCAGCACCAGCGGCACGCTGCTCGCCGGCCATCAGCACTCCGTCTTCCTTACCGACAACGGCGCAGCCCCCACCAGCTATGAAGTCACCATCCTTGAAGACCAGCAGGAAGCAGCAGCCAGCGGTCATTCAGCCTTCCGCTTTCTCAATCAGGCGCCCAAAACCGGCGCTGTCGATGTCTACATGGTTCCCAGCGGATCGACCCTGGCCGACTCCGTTCCCTTGGTAACAGCATTGCCTGTCGGAGCCACAGCCGGTTATGTAAGCTTCACGTCCCAGACCGTCACCATGATCATCACTCCCACCGGCCTGATCACGCCAAAGTACACTTCAACCGCGCTATCTCTCACCGGCGGCGAGGTTCGCACCGTTCTGATCGTCGATACCCAACTGACCAGCAACCCCCCGGTCGAAGTTTTCACCGCGAACGACGTAAACTAAGGCCGTTTCCACTGTTTCATAACTAATATCAAGAACAACTCTGTCATCCTGATCGACCGGAGCGCAGCGAAGGAAGTCGAAGGACCTGCTTTTGGAATGCCGATGACGCCACATTTACCCCTGAAGAAGCACAACAAATACACGGCATTCAAAAACGCGCTTCAGGTCCTGCTTGCACTCTTTCTTTGCGCCACTCAGTTCGCGCCAGCCGAACCCGCCGACACCTATCAGGTCATCCACACCTACCCCCACGACTCTCAGGCCTTCACACAGGGCCTCTTTTATCTAGACGGTCATCTCTACGAGAGCGCCGGTGAATATGGCAGATCTTCTCTGCGCATGGAGGAACTCGAAACCGGCAGCATCCTGCAACTCCACGACCTGCCCAGCAAGTATTTCGCCGAAGGCCTGACTGACTGGGGCAACACTCTGGTGCAGCTTACCTGGAAAGAGCGCGAGGTGTTCGTCTACGACCGCGTCAGCTTTCATCTGCTGCGCACTTTGCCTTATCCCGGCGACGGCTGGGGACTCACCCAGGATGGCACCCATCTCATCCTGTCCGACGGCACCGCAACGCTCCACTTCCTCGATCCGCAAACCTTGCATGAAGCGCGCCAAATCAAGGTCACAGACCATGGCAAGCCCGTTACCCAACTCAACGAACTCGAGTTCATCCACGGCCAGATCTACGCCAACATCTGGCACACCGATCGCATAGCCCGCATCTCACCCGCCACCGGCAAGGTGCTAGGTTGGATCGACCTGAGCGGCCTTCTTCCAGCATCGGATAAATCCGGCGCAGAGGCAGTGCTCAACGGCATCGCCTACGATCAGGTGCACGATCGCCTCTTCGTCACCGGAAAACTCTGGCCAAAGCTCTACGAAATTAAAGTCATTCCAGCCACGCATTAACAAAACACGGCCTGCTCACAACCGCTGAGTGCCCTGTCTTTCTGAGCAGCCTGACTTACTTCGGCAAGTTACGGGGAGCACGATGAACGGTGCAGCACAAAAGTTTCGTGCCCCGTTCTTGCGATTTTCCTATCGCAAGAGCGGGAAACCTCAACTCTCAATCAGTCCCGTTCATCTGGAGCGAAGTCGAAGAACCTGCTTCTCGTAATTCTGTTGAAAAGGGTGGGAATCCTCGACCCTGAGGTTCGTTACTGAAATATCGGCGGCCCAGCCAACCCGCCCGTCGGTAACGGAATCAGCGCCATCGATTGCAACGTGCCGACGTCAGACCCGGCGATGAACATCAGTTTGGAAGCAAAGGCCCTGTTCAAAGCGGTCGCAGCTTCCTCGTCCAGAGTCAATTTCACGCTCGTCAAATAAACCGTGCCATTGTCGGGGACAATCTGTTCAGAGACGTCCGTCGGTAGCGAAAAATCAAACAGCTTTACCCGACCTACGAATATCCCATTCACTTCAAGAAGTGTGCTGACAGACGAACTTCCAGTGAGCGTATCGATCACAAGGCCATCGAGCTTGACCGTCGTTTTGCCGGAAGTAAGCTTGATACCTCCGGAGTGAGCGATTTGTCCTGCCTTGGTGGAAACGCTGATTGCACCGGAGGTGATCGGAAATGTCATCGCCCCGAAAACGAATTGAGATGTGTCGGCTGCTGTCGGAATTACATTTCCTCTCGTGAGAGCAGATAGGAAAATGACATCGAACTGAACCGTAGTGCGCCCGCCATTCACAGCGAAAATATCCTGCGCCAGTGCGGAAGTTGATAAGAGCGTGAAAGCGACGGCCAGACCGCAGGCCGTGAAGAAAAGCTTCTTCATTGATAGTGTCATCTTGGTTTTCCTCCCGAGAATTGTGAAACCGTTCCGAGGTTCGGCCACACCCGTATTCCCTATTGGCACGCCACATGCCGAAACTTTCCCGAAAGGAGTTAGAAAACTTTAGTTTTTCAATAAACCACTCATGCTTCTCAGACAATCAACGACGGATTCAGAGAAGTTACCTGTGCCACAGCCTTGGTAAGCCGAGCCTCTTGTGGCCGCGCGCCTTTCACGTCCACCCGCGAGTAAATGTGCTCGATCTTATCCACCAGGTAGGCGCCCGGAATAAACTCGCCATCCTCATCGACCCCATCCCCCGGCAGTAGAACCACATCCCCCACCCTCGGCAGCGAATGCAGCGAGTCTAACGGAACCAGGTTGATACAACTCCCATCCCCGGTCACGTACTCCAGGCAGTTGGAACTATGTACCGTCAAATCTCGAGCCTGACGCGCCTCCTGCCGAGCCTTGAACGACTGGTAGTAGGTAGCAATAGTCATCGGCAGCGCGATCGTGAACCCAACGATGCTCGCATAGCGTGAAATCAACCCAGCAGTATCGATCATGGCGATTCAGCTCCAGAAAAGGCTAATCCATCATGCCACGCTTACTCCGCGAACCATCCTGCAAATTTGTTACTGGGTCAGTTTGAAATTAGGGACTGAAAATCACATGCAGCAGGAAGGACCCAAAGCCATATTGCGCGATGCAGTACACGCTCCCAAGAATTACCAGGACCGAAAAAACTAATTTCGCCCATTGTGGGAGCCTGTCAAAGGCCTTTGAAATCAATTCCATGATAGCTATAGTTTCAGAAAACAAACAGCAGCGCTACTTCCTTTTGGCCCTTACGTAAGAAAGAGCGGCCCCCAATAAAGGAAGCCGCCCTTTCCATGCCTGTACGAACTCTAATCACTAACCCCTAATCACTAATCACTGCCCTTAGTACCGGTAATTCTCCGCCTTGTATGGCCCTTCCACCGGCACGCCCAGGTAGTCCGCCTGCTTTTTGGAGAGAGTGGTAAGCTTCACGCCAATCTTCTCCAGGTGCAGCCGCGCTACTTCTTCGTCCAGGTGCTTCGGCAGTACATACACGCCGATCTTGTAGCTATCCTTCTTCGCCCAAAGATCGAGCTGCGCCAGCGTCTGGTTAGCAAAGCTGTTGGACATCACAAAGCTCGGATGCCCGGTAGCGCAACCCAGGTTCACAAGCCGTCCCTCTGCCAGCATGAAAATCTCATGCCCATCGGGGAAGATGTACTTGTCTACCTGCGGCTTGATGTTCACCTTCGTCACACCCGGCTCCGCGTTCAGCGGGTCAACCTGAATCTCGTTGTCGAAGTGCCCGATGTTGCAGACAATCGCCTGGTTCTTCATCTTCTTCATGTGCTCGAGCGTGATGATGTCCACGTTGCCCGTAGTAGTGACGTAGATATCGCCGCGTCCCAGCGTGTCTTCAACAGTGGTAACTTCGTAGCCTTCCATCGCCGCCTGCAATGCGTTGATCGGATCGATCTCGGTAATCACGCAGCGCGCGCCCATGCCGCGCAGCGATTGCGCGCAGCCCTTGCCCACATCGCCGTACCCGCAAATCACAGCCACCTTGCCCGCCACCATCACATCCGTAGCGCGCTTGATGCCGTCAGCCAGCGATTCGCGGCAGCCATACAGGTTGTCGAACTTGCTCTTGGTCACGGAGTCGTTCACATTGATCGCAGGCACCAGCAGCTTGCCCTGCTCCAGCATTTTGTAAAGGCGATGCACGCCGGTCGTCGTCTCTTCTGAAACGCCGCGCCACTCCTTCGCAACCTTGTGCCAGTGCTGAGGATCTTCCGCATACACCTTCTTCAGCAGGTCCTTGATCACCTGCTCTTCGTGGTTGCCGCTGGGTGTATTCACCCAGCCATCGCCATCCTCAAGCTCATAGCCTTTATGAATGAGCAGCGTCACATCGCCGCCATCGTCGACAACCAGCTCCGGCCCCTTGCCGCCCTTGTGCGCCAGTGCCTGGTACGTGCACCACCAGTAATCCTCGAGCGACTCACCCTTCCAGGCAAACACCGGCACACCCGCCGCAGCAATGGCCGCCGCCGCATGGTCCTGCGTCGAGAAGATGTTGCAGCTCGCCCAGCGAACGTCCGCGCCCAGGCTTACCAGCGTCTCAATCAACACCGCCGTCTGAATCGTCATGTGCAGCGAGCCAGTGATGCGCACCCCTGCCAGCGGCTTGCCCGCCGCATACTTGTCCCGGATCGAAACCAGGCCCGGCATCTCATGCTCGGCAATGTTGATTTCCTTCCGGCCCCAGTCCGCCAGCGACATGTCCGCTACCTTGTAAGCCAGTTCCGTAATTTCGAGGGTAGAGCTTGCCATCCGTGTTCTCCTTGTTGAATTTCTCAGTGAATTGCCATGTTGCAGGGCGTAGGCTTCGGACCATACATCCTGTCGTGCCGAGTTGAAGGGTGCGAGCTTCAGCCAATGCGCCCTGTCCTGCCGTTTTGAAGGGTACGAGCTTTAGCTCGTACATTAAAACCAACTGAGTTGCCCGGGCTTTGGCCCCTGAGGGAATGCGAGTTCAAAATTCAAATCACGCTTATATCGTCAAATCGTGATATGTTGATATGTATCAGAATCCCGCTCCGCCGTCAATTGTGAATATGCCTTCGATTGTAAAAACTTTGCGCGTAGTCGCCGACCCTAATCGGCTCCGCATCCTCCTTCTTCTCCGCGGCGAGGAGCTTTCCGTAGCCGAGTTGCAGGAAATCCTCGTCATGGGCCAAAGCACCATCTCCACGCATCTCTCTCAATTAAAACAAGCTGGCCTCGTCGAAGACCGCCGAACCGGCAAGAGCAGCCTCTACCGCCTCAGCCCCCCCAACGGCACCCCAGTCGACCAAATCCTCGCCCGTGCCAAAAACGAACTTCCCGAATCCGCACCCGATCAAGCCGCCATGCGTCGCGTCCTTAGAAAAAGGCAAGACAAGATGCGCAGCTTCTTCGACTCCGTGGCCGGCCGCCTCGGCAAGGACTACGTCCCCGGCAAGTCCTGGAAAAGCATGGCCGAAGCGCTTCTCCGCCTCATGCCGCCCATGATCATCGCCGACCTGGGCGCCGGCGAAGGAGCCTTCTCTCTACTCCTGGCCCAGCGCGCCAAGAAAGTAATAGCCGTAGACACCAGCGCCAAGATGATTGAAGTAGCCCGCGATCAGGCCCTCCGCCACGGAGTAGAAAATGTTGAATACCGTCTCGGCGACATGGAAGAGCTCCCCATCGACAACGCCGCGGTAGACCTGGTCTTCTTCTCGCAGTCGCTCCATCATGCACTGCACCCCGAGCGCGCCGTAGAAGAAGCCGCCAGGATACTAGTCCCCGGCGGCCGCATAGTAATCCTCGACCTGATGAAGCACCGCTTCGAAGAAGCCAGAGAGCTCTACGCCGACGAGTGGCTAGGCTTCAGCGAAACCGAGCTGGAGTCCATGCTCGAAAAAGCAAAGTTCAGCGAAATCCAAACCAGCGTAGTCCACAAAGAGCCAGAGACGCCGCAGTTCCAGACCCTGTTAGCCGTCGCCAACAAGTCGGCATAGCGAGCCGAACCAGGGCTGGCTGCGCCAATAACCTTCCGTGCCCCGTTCTTTCGACTTTTTCTGTCGAAAGGGCGGGAAATCTCAGCCCTCAACCAGCCTTGTTCATCGCGAACACCCCGATCATCAGCAGTGGTCCGGCCCAAATCACGCAAAGTGGGTATGGCCCACCGCAGATCGACGAAAGACACTAAACCCCTCCGCATTCAATGGCAAATCAACGTAGCATCGCATCGAATCTCGGCCTCTACGTCTACGCCGGAGGCGCCATCTTCCTCGGCCTCCTGGGCCTGGCCTCCCACGATTTCGCCACCTCCTGGCAAAACGTCGGCCCCAATGTGCCTCTGCGCGTGCCACTCGCCTACATCACCGCGGTCATCGAACTCGCTGGGGGGATCGCGCTCCTCGTGCCCCGTACCGCGCGAGCCGGCGCACTCACCCTGACGATCGTTTACTCAATTTTCACGCTCATCTGGACCCCCCAGGCATTTGTAAATCTCGGCAATTACGACCCCATCGGCAATGTCTTTGAGGAGTTGTCCCTGGTCGCAGCCGGACTGGTACTCTTCGCGATCTTCTCGCCTCCCGGTTCATCCATAGCGGCCCGCCGGCACTTCTTCGTGCTCCTCTTCGGTATTTGCCCCATATCCTTCGGCATCGTCCACATAAAAGACATGCCCGGCCTGTTGGACGCGATCCCGAGTTGGCTGCCGCCGGCCAGAATGTTCTGGGCCTACGCCACCACGCTGGGCTTTTTCGGCGCCGCTGTAGCCATCCTCACCGGCATCAAGGCGCCGCTCGCCGCACGCCTGCTCACGGCGGAGATCTTGATCTTCGAGTTGCTGTTCTGGATTCCAAATCTCACAGCCGCCCCCAAAAACCACTTCAACTGGTCCGCCAATGCCATCAGCATCGCCATCACCGGCGCCACTTGGGTCGTCTCCGACTCCATCAGCGCCGCGGCAAAATTCAAAACCATCCCCGCGGAATCCCCTGCCAAACGAAGCATCCCCGCCTGAACCCGTCCCTTGAAGACGACCTTTCGCCAATATATCCAAATTCATTCTGAGCAAAGCCGAAGGATATGCGGTTGCCTTTTCCCTACGAAGCCTCGTCAGTGTGGCCATTGACGGAAAACAATGCACACGGTTGTCTTATCCAGCACCGCGAACTCCAGCGGCCCCCAAGGTTTTTGACAGACCGTGTTTGAGTTGGGGTGCAGCATCTCCGGGCGCCGCGTCTTGATTTCCTCGTAGAGTTCGAAGATCGTATCCGTCTCGAGAGCAATTTCGGGCCGATCCTTGGCGGCGTACTCCGGGCTCTCGACCACATAGGCTTTTGCACCGTCGCGCTCGACAACGGCAAGGCTCTTATCCTGGTAAAGAACTTTGAATCCCAGGCAGTCCACAAACAGGTCGAGTCCCTCATGCAGCGTGTTGTAGAAGACTTTTGGAATGAGCCGCTGTATCATCCTCAGATTCAACCACACCTTTAGCAACGCGCTCAAGTCGATGAGCAGCGTTATCCCGAACCAGCGCAACAGGAAGCCTCGATTTTCTCCTTTATTCATCCCGATTCAGAACCAGCGTTCATGCATTCCGCCAAGAAACTTCGGAGTAATCGGATACCCGGAAGCGGACCCTATGACGGAGTCAACTGGACACTTGGGGCACAATGCGGTCCGGCCCTCATCGATCCAATCATAGATTTCACTCGGCGGAAAGATTGCGAGGCAATAAAAGCAGCCGCAACTAGAACTTTTCTCCAGTTCAGCGCGATTGTAGATGGAATGCTTGTGGGCCAACTCGTAATCCTGATTGGGACCAAGCGCGTCCAGTCCGAGCCTCGTCATGTCAAATACTTTAAATGATTCGGGAAAATCGACAGTGGCCCAACCCAACGCCATAGATCTCAACCGACTGGCCCTATCGCGCCGACGCTGCTCCTAAATAGCTGACCCGCTGTCAGTCAATGAGTCCCATAAGCCTCTCAGCGGTAACCCAGTCTTCTCCGTCGGAGCCGTTTCTCATCCCGCCATCGCACCACAGGCGATAAGCGACTTCAGCGATCTCTTCATGGGTGGGTATCCATCGCCTTCCTCCCCGAAAGATCGGAGGCTGTGCAATAAGGCGGGATGCATTTTGATTGGCGACCATCCATGAAGCTACGAGCGCGGATCTCAGTTCAACCAAATTGATAATCCGTTCAAAATCTTCTTTTAGATTCCGTGTGAAGATTGGTTCATGATGAGCGATCCGGTTGCGGAGTTTCCTTATAGATTCCAAATCTTGAAAAATCGCCTTACGAATGCTCACGACAGTGTCCGTCGGCTTATGACTCGGGAAAACCCGTTTCAAGTGAGCGTCCCAAAGTCGAACGTCGTGACGATGTGTAAACATCTCCTGCCAAAATACGAATTTAAGTTCAGGAATCACTTTACCTGTCGAAGGCTGCTTGGCAGCTACCCCCTTCAAATCACGGCGAGAGCTGTATTGGTTTCCGGGGGGATTGGGTAGACTGAGAACGAACGTCGCCTCCCACGGCCAACGATTACCATACACAGCCTCCAGAGCGTCGGCTGCTGCGTTTCTGATGACCACTTCGCAGATATGGAGGGGTGCCAACAGTGCCGCAGACACCTCGGCGTTCCACGCATAGAGAGCAAGCGCGCGCGAATCTTCGTCTCCCAAAGTGCCTGTCGCGGCCTCATAAGTCCCAATTCTCGCCGGAGATAGCGAGGCCTTGGCCGCATTCAGCACAGCTCTTGTGGTTGACATTTTCCAAAGGAAGTCTACTATAGAGAAACGAGCCGCCGGGAAACGTGGGCCACAAGCCTCCACCTGGGGACGTAAGCTAATAGTTCACAGAAGAGCCCGCCAAATGGCGG
>Ga0302320_10029408_pt1 | contig 10511 bp, 11 predicted proteins | sample Bog_T0_3_FD_202130 | JGI IMG/M metagenome (GOLD analysis project Ga0302320, IMG submission 202130) | Peat permafrost microbial communities from Stordalen Mire near Abisko, Sweden - Bog_T0_3 | ecosystem: Environmental > Terrestrial > Soil > Wetlands > Peat | place: Sweden: Abisko, Stordalen Mire... | reverse complement strand
GCTCCAAGGTCCCACGTCAGAAGTCCGGCGACAGCACTGTTCGGACTTTGGAGATCAATCCATGTCGAAAGCGTTCGGGTCGGGCAGCGCCACGCCGAGACGACGGCCTTCTGCAAGTTCCGTCATAACCGCGGTCGGGACTATGATTCGGCCGAATAGTTTTGGGAAAAGATCAAGCTGGCCAACTTGATACAGATATTGAAGCGGCGACGTGTTGACGATGACCTCAGCCAAGCTTCGTCTCCCGTTCCAGTTCCTCCTTGTTCAAATCAAACGTGCTGACTCCATAGTCCGCGAGTTTGGCCAGGAAAACGGGCTTTGGCACGCCTGCCAATTCCGCGGCAGCGCCCGAAGAAAGCCGGCCGAGTTCGTAGAGCTTGACCGCCGCCGCGAAAAGAAGTTCCCTTCCCAAAGCTTCGTTGGGCACTTTTAGTGCCAGCGAGGCGGTTTCCGGAAGTGTCATCGTAACTTCTGCCATAGCGGAACTTTACGCCGCAGATTGGCGATCGTCAAACTCTCCTCACCAGCGGCGCAACGAGAAAGCATTGGGAGCCGCCCGGAAACAGCTCAATTCACCCGCTCGGCCACGTCGATGCGAAACATCCGGCTTTTCATCCAACGAACGGCGAACAAATCGTAGGAGGAGGCGAAGAGGCGGTTCCAGACGCCGTAGTTGCTCGTGCCGGCGAATCGGGCGTTGTGGGAGACATCAATTTCGGTAACGACGAAGCCTTCAATCCGAAAGAGCGTCCCCATAAATCGGTGCATCCCCTTGAAAAACTTCAGATTCTCGATGCACTCGCGTTTGAAGGCGCGAAAGGTGCAGCCGGCGTCGGAGATCTCTTCGCCAGACACCTTGTTCCGCACCCAGTTGGCGATGCGCGACGAAGCCACCCGCACGAAGCTGTCCCCAGCGCTGCGCGCCTTCACCCGCGAGCCGCAAACGCAATCACAATTCTTCAGCGCCTCCATGAATTTCGGCAGGTCCTTGGGGTCATTTTGCAAATCAGCGTCGAGCGTGACGATGTAGCGGCCGCGCGAAGCCTTCATCCCAACCCACAGCGCCGCGCTCTCACCGCAGTTGCGGGCCAGCCGCAACGCGCGCACCCGCGGGTCCGCCGCTGCCAGTTCCTTGAGCAGCGACCACGAATTGTCCTTGCTGCAATCATCCGTGATCACGACCTCGTACGGGATTTGCAGGGGATCTGCCGCCGCGCAAATGGCCGCCAGCAACGCCCGCAACGTGTCCTGCTCGTTGTAGCAGGGAATGACCAGGCTAAGTTCAGGATTCATTTCTTTCCATAAAAGGCCGCCACGGTCTCGCAGACCCGGTCCGCCGCGTCAAGTGTCATTTCCCCGTGGATGGGCAGGGAGAGAATTTCCTTCACCGCCCGCTCCGTGTTGGGCAGGCGCGGAATGTGGCTGAACCGGCTGGTCACCGCCGGCTGCTGGTGATTGGGGACGGGATAATGGATGCCGGTTTCAACGCCATGTTCCTTGAGAAATTTCTGCAATTCATCACGGCGTTCCGCCCGCACCACGTACATGTGATAAACTGCCTTGGCCCACGGTCGCTCCACCGGGGTTTGCACAAGGCCGGCCAGGCGCTCGTGGTATCGGGCGGCGATGCGGCGGCGGTTCTCGTTGAACTCATCCAGGTGCTTCAGCATGACCCGTCCAATCGCCGCCTGGATTTCGTTGAAGCGGACATTGAAGCCGGGCATCTCATGGAGGTACTTGTCCTTGCGCCCGTGATTGCGCAACATCCGCACCTTCTCCGCCAGCGCCGCGTCGTTCGTGCAAAGACAGCCGCCATCGCCGAGCACCGTCAGGTTCTTGGATGGAAAAAAAGAGTAGCCGCCCGCCAGGCCCTGGGAGCCGACGCGTTGGCCCTTGTAAAAGGCGCCGTGCGCCTGCGCGCAATCCTCCAGCACCCAGAGTTTGTGCCGCGCCGCAATGTCAAATATACGATCCAGGTCGGCCGGATGCCCGTAAAGATGCACCGGAATGATCCCGACGGTGCGGGGCGTCACCGCCGCTTCGACCTGTCCGGCGTCGAGGCAAAACGTGTCGTCTATATCCACGAAGACCGGTGTGGCGCCGCAATGAATAAGCGGCTCCATCGTGGGAAAGGCGGTGTGCGAAGGGAGGATCACTTCGTCGCCGGGCTTGAGGCCCTGCGCCCGGTGCATCATATAGACGATCATCGTCCATGACGACCCGAGCACGCAGTGCTGGGTGCCGGCGTGGGCCGCCAATTCGGTCTCGAAGGCCTGACATTCCTTGGCCAGAATATACTGACCCGAACGCAAAGCCCGCAACGCCGCCTCTTCCACCTCGGCATTGACGAAACATCTTGAGAGCGGAATTTTCTGCATAAATCATTTATTGCAATGGCACCGCCTGGCCAATTTTGGCGGATTGCAACGCGGCATCCATGACCCGCACCGCCTCGTATCCCGACCAGGCGTCGGCAATCGGTTTTTCCCGCGATTTGATTGATTTCAGGAACGCGCGCAATTCCGCCTGGAGCGGTTCTTCGGGCGGGCATTCAATTTGCGTGACCACGCCCTCCAGGCCCTTGACATCGGCGCCGTCGCGGACGTGCCGGTTCTCGTGCAGTTTGATTTTATATTGCGACACGTTGTAGTCACACACGGCGCTACATTTCTCGCCGGCGACGATGACTTCGCGGTATTTTCCCGGATAAAAATAATCGTTCTCCACCACGGCCCAGGTCTTTCCGGCGGCGGTTTCGTATTCGAGCGAAAGGAGCGAGACATCCTCCATCCCGCGGCCGAGGAAATCGTGATGGATCGCTAGCACGCTGCGCGGGGTGGCATCGAGAATATAGTTGAACAAATCCAAGAAATGGATGCCGTCGGCCAGCATCACCCCGCTGTCGTTGCGCGGGCGTTTGAAGCCGCCGAAATGGCCGCGCAAAATCTGGACGCGGCCAAATTTTCCCTCCCGCACCGCTTCGCGCAGCCAGTGGGTGGCGGAGTCAAATCGAAAGATGTGCCCGACCTGGAGGATGCGTCCGGACCGATCCGCCAGCTCCGCCAACTGCTTCGCTTCCTGCGCCCGGAGCGTCAACGGTTTTTCCACGAACACATCCTTGCCCGCCTCCAGAAACTCGCGGCAGAGCGGGTAGTGGCACTGCGCCGGCGTAACGATGACGGCCGCCTCCACCAGCGGAACAAACTGTTGGTAATCGGTGGTCAGGTGGGAGGCGGGCAGGCCGAGTTTGCGCGCCGGTTCGAGCTGTTTTTCGCCGGTTTCGGCGACGAACAACTCGATCGGAAGGTTGTTGAGATTGCGCAGATGATTTACGCCCCAGCGTCCCAGCCCTAACAGCAACACTTTGGTCATCGTTACTATATTCTGGAAAGCCATTCCGCGAGGCAAGGAAAACCTTCGGCGCCAAGCCGTGCCCGGTCAGGTTTCATGGTTTTGGAACATCGAGCTGCTGACAGACGGCACGGACGGTACCTTCCTTTATTTCGCGATGCCGGGGAAGTGGAGCGACTTTCCCGTTGAGGTTATTCTTCCAGATGGAATGGTTGCCACCCTCTCGCGCGAGAAAGCAACCGTGGGCGCAAAGATGACGTTCCAATTCCCGCCGTTTCACGAAGCAGCCAGTTGAAATTCTTCGCGCATTGCGCCAGGGATGGGATTCTTCCGTGCTTCTTCCCGGTGATATTCCATAACTTGGGTCAGCGCGTCCAACAAGTTGCGCTTGGCTTCCGCCAGACTTTCGCCTTCGGAGAAGACTTCCGGCAACTCCTCGAAATGGCACGTATAGCCGCCCTCAGGCGCTGACTCGTAAACGGCTGTCAACTTCAGCTTCAAGTCATCCAAGTTCATGTTCTTATTGTCCCACAGCCGCCGCCGATGTTCAAGCGCCAACGCCAAACGCCGGCAACGCGCCAGTGAAGGCGGGAACGGAAAGGTAGGGTCGCCTCGCCGAGGCGACCGCTCTGGCGAGAAACAGCCGCGGACGGCTCGGCGAGCCGTCCCTACCCTCCGTCACTGATTTATTACAAAAGCCGCCGCGAGGATGGCGGTGATGGTTTCGAGGGCGTTGCCTTCGAGCCGATTGTTGACGTAGATGAACGTCTTCTTGCGCGGTTCGTAACGTTCGCCCTCCAAAAGCAGCGCCGCCCCGGCGCGCCGGCCTTCCTCGTTGACTTCGCGAATCCTGTCGTACGGCTGAAAATTCTTGACGGCTTCCTCGTACTTGCGACCGGGCTTGAGCAGGAAGCGGGCGGCCGCCAGGTTTGGATGGGTCCGGCTGCCGGGCAGCGCCATCTGTTCGCTGACCGACGGCATGGCGTCCCATGAATTAAATACGTGGGTGATCCCATGCCGGGCCAGGCAGGCGAAATACTCCGGCTGCAGCCAGCTCTTATTGCGCAATTCCATGCCATAGGGCCAGCCCGCGGGCAGCCGGCCAAAAAACTGGTCGAGGTCGGAAATGAATTGCGCCCCGTGCTGGTAATCCGCCGGGTAGAAACGCGTGAATTCGAAAATGAGGATGCCAACGTTCTGCCGGATCGTTTCGCACGGCTTCAAGAAATCGCTGACAAACAAATCGGCGTTGAGAAAGTTCTCGTTCCGCTGCCCCGCGCGCGCGCCGAAACGGGCCAGGTTGGGAAAACGTTTGACTGTAATCTCATCCGTGACCTTGAAGCCAAACTGGAAATCGGACGGCACCTGCGCGGCCAGACCCGCAAGATTTTTTTCCGCGGGAAAGGCGTAATAGGCCGCATCCACGCAAACGGTTTTGAAAACCTCGGCGTATTCCGCCAGGCAATCGCGCTCGAACCGCTTCACGGCGACCTTGCCGCGATACTCGTAGCGGCCGGGCGTATAAAGCTGGCCGAGCCAGCCCTCGTATTTCCACGAGGACGTGCCGATGAAAAGCCCCTTGGCGGCAAGTTGCGCCGCCTGCTGCTTCACAAGTTCGCGGTCGAATGGCACAACTCAAGATTAACCGGCGGGGGGCGGTCGGACGATGGAAAAATTCCGCTGGCGCGAATGGCGCGACGTGTTAGGTTGCCTCCGGTTTAAATGCAGGCTTCTTCCCGGCCATTTCCCGAACGCGCGCGCTGGCGACGTTTTGGGCACGGAAGAAGTGAAACTGGAATTTTGCCAATTGAACTCTAAGAACGAACGACTGGTGCTGTTGATCCTGGCGGCGGTGCAATTTTGCACGACGCTGGATTTTGTCATCATTCTGCCCCTGGGCCCGCAGTTCATGAAGGTGATGGGGATCAATCCATCGCAATTCAGCCTGATTGTCTCCTCCTACGCGATTGCCGCCGGAATTACCGGCGTGGCGGCGGGACTTTTTCTGGATTTGTTTGACCGGAAAACGGCGCTGCTCTGGCTGTTCGCCGGCTTCGCCATCGGCACCTTGCTCTGCGCGGTGGTGCAGACTTATCCGATGCTGGTGGCGGCGCGGGCGGTGGCCGGGGCGTTCGGCGGTGTGACGGGCGCGCTCGTGCTTTCCATCGTGGGCGACATCATTCCCGAACAACGCCGGGGCGAGGCGATGGGCTTGGTGATGTCGTCGTTCTCGGTGGCGTCCATTGCCGGATTGCCGTTGGGATTGTGGCTGGCGAACCGGTTTAGCTGGCATGCGCCCTTTTTCATTCTCGGCGGCGTGTGTCTCCCCATCATCGCGGCGGCCTTCGTCTGGATACCGTCGTTGCGCGGGCATCTCCTGCACGCGCGCGAGTCGCATCCGGTGGCGCGGGTTTGGGCCATCTTGATCGAGCCAAATCACCAGATGGCCTTTGTGTTCATGGCCTTCCTGACCGTCGCCGGCATGACCGTTTTCACCAACATGGCGAATTACATGGTCGCCAACGTGGGCCTGACCAATGGCCAGTTGCCGTATATCTATTTGACGGGCGGGATTTGCACGGTCTTCAGCATGAACTGGATTGGGCGCTGGGCCGATCGCGCGGGCAAACTGCGCGTGTTTACCATCATGTCGGTTTCGGCGACCATTCCGATTCTGCTGGTGACCAACCTCGGGCCGGTGCCGTTGGTGTCGGCGCTGGGAGTTTCGACGCTGTTGATGATCTGCATGTCGGGCCGGTTTGTGCCGGCGATGGCGATGATGACTTCGACGGTGGAATCGCGTTACCGCGGCGGTTTCATGAGCGTCAATTCCGCCGTGCAGCAATTCGCCTGCGGCGTGGCCGCGTGGATCAGTGGCGCCATCGTCGGCGAGGGGCCCAAAAAGGAAATCACAAATTTCCAGATGGTCGGGTTGGTTTCGATTTTCTGCGTGCTGGCGTGCATCTACCTGGCGCGTTTTCTAAAACCGGCGGCGCGGGAAGAAGGTGCGCCAGCGGTCTTTGTCGAGCCGGTTTGACCTGATTCTCCTGCTACTGGGCGGCGGCTTCGCGGACGCGTTCCAGGATCACATCGACGATATGCGGCTCGCTCCCGATGCTGGGGGTGTACCACAGACGTTTCCCCTCGCGCTCGGTTGGATTTCGCCACGTGGGCTGGCCGAGCTTCATTCGTTCCTGCACGGCGGATCGCGGCGCGCCGAGCATCACGGGAATATCTTCGTAGGAATGCAGGCCGTCGCTGATGAAGAATGGCACCACGACGATGTTTTTGGCCGGAGCCAGCCCGTAGCAATCGCCGATGCGGGGTTCTTCCTCCATGAAAATTCCCTGGACGTGCGCGTAGAGGTTTTTGGCGCGGATGATTTCCACCTGGCGCTCGATGGCGGTGCGGGAGTTCTCATTGTTGCCGGTGCCGTGCCCGGCGATGAAGAGCGCCGTTTCAGACGGTTTTGGCGTCCGCGGAAAGGGAAATTTCTCGACGATGTCGCGCGCGCGGGCCAGGAGGACTTCCGTGATGCTTGGATGCGTTCCGACCGGCCGGCAGTAAAAAAAAGTCTGCTCACCCCGCTTCTGCGTGCGGGAAAAACTGGTCTCGCCCTTCTGGCAAAAACCGAGTTCGCGCGGGATGACTTCCTCGGTGAAATAGCCGTCGCTGATGAAGAGCGGGAGCACAAAAACCCGCGGCGCAAACACTCCGCGCAAGACCTGCGAGAAATAAGGTTCCTGCTTCCAGAAAGTTTCCTGCACCTGCGCAAAAAGGCCGCGCCGGCGCAATTCGTCGGCGTGCTGCCAGGTGGGCGCGGCCGAATCGGCGTTGAGCGTCGAGCCGTGCCCGACCAGCACCAGGGCAGCATCTAAATACTCGTCAGTCACAAAAACAAGGTGGCCAATGCCGCGGGGAAGATCAAATCAAAGAGCAGACGGCACTTTCACCAAAACTCCACCGGCCCACTAAAGCCTTGAGCAACTGCGACGCAATTTCAAATCTCAAATCTCAAATCCAAAGCAGCCCCTACCGCTGGCCCCAGCCGAAGCGGCTCGTGGCCGGCGCGTGGCTGTCAATTGGCCAATAGACGAAAAGCGAGCGGCCGATGAAGTTTTCCTGCGGGACAAAACCCCAGAACCGGGAATCGAAACTGGTTTTCGTATTGTCGCCCATCACGTAGTAATGCTTGGGCGGCACCGACATCACGTTGTTCGGCTGTTCCAGATAGGTGCCCGGTTGCAGGATATGGCCGTTGTAATTTGTATCCTTCAACAGGTGGCTGTCCGCCGGCTCCCGTTTGGGATCGAACGAATAGACGTTGGCAAAATGCGGCGTGCTGGCGTCCAATCGCACCCCGTTGATCCGCACATGCCGGTCCAGGCCGATGCTGACCGCCTCGCCCGGCAAACCGACCAGCCGCTTGATATAAAACTGCGACTGATCCATTCGGGGATCCTGAATGCCCCGGGTCTTGAAGACAACAATTTCCCCGCGTTCGGGATGCCGGAAATTATAGGTCATCCGATCCACGAACAAATGGTCTCCCGTGGTTTCAGCAAAACGAATAATCGGTTCGCCCTTGTGAAATCGCACCGGCTGGGTGGGTCCGATGCGCTGTTCCAAATTCCTGTTGGGGTCGTCGGCCGGATTGGGGGCGAACCAAATGGTGAGCGGCTTGGTGGACCCGTCCGCGTAGCTGACGGTGAGGGTCTGCTTATGGAAAAACCGCAAAAAAGTTTCCGGCCGCCCGAAATCAACAATGGACCCATCCTCCGGCGCGATGAATTCGTGATAGATCGCCCCCTGCACGAGGAAGTCGTAAACCCTTTCGAGAAAACCGGGCATCTTAAAATTCGCATCGTAGAGCGGGTCAACCGTCACGCCATATAACGTTGGCTGCATCGAGCTGGTCGGAATCTTGAACGGCTGCAAAAAGAAGGTGCGGATGGCCATGGCCACCACAATCGCCACCAGAAAGACTTCGATGTTCTCGCGCCATTCCGCGTTGGGATACGGTTTAAGCCATTTGTTGGCGGCCGTTTCCAGCTCGTCGCCGCATTTCGTCAGCGCGGCATTGTCCGCGTTGGATTTCAGGACGGTCTGGGCATTCTGCAACGCCAGGTCCATTCCCTCCAGCGCCGGCGGCGAAAGGATGTCCGCCTGGGCATCGCGCAGCTTGCGCACATGCGCGTACATGTCGGAGGTTTGCCGCACCTTGCCCGATAAAAACCATCGTAATGACATACTCGGTTGGAAACTAATCGAAGGCCGTGGAATTTACGACAACGGATTTTTGCATTCGGGAGGAGCGAGCCATGCGCCGCCGGCGCATCCCGAATCGCGCAAGAAGCTGTTTTCCCGCGAGCCCAATAACTTCAACCCTGCCGCAAACGAGCGGACCCGACGAAAAAATCACTGGGGCGAAATACCCTGCCAGCGCAGCAGCCCTTTTTCAACCTGTCGAAGCTGATCAGGGGTCAGAATGCCAGGACGGCGCAAGAAATACTTGGGTGGCAACGCTTGAATTCCCTGAACGAGGAATGCGCCTTCGTCAAGAAATCGCGCTGGCACAGAAACCTCAAATTGCGAGCCACGCGTGGCCGTGGTGTGAGGAACCACGCCGATCAAGGCGCGATCGGCGTCTCCATACGGAATGCTGACGACCAAAGCTGGCCGGACCTTCTGCGTAATGCCGAAGTCCACCTGCCAGACCTCGCCGCGTTCAGGCACGGGGAGTGTTCTCCTCCTCGTCCAGCGCGCGGAACGAAGCCGCGGCCAGGGCGGCGAAATCATCGTCCGTCAAATCATCAGACATGGGAACACGTTCGACGATGGCGCGTCGAAGCTGTTGACGCTCCTTTTCCGAGAGTTGCTCGAACTCGCCGAGAATTTGGGCGACTGCTTGTGTCATGTCCCGAACATACACAAACCGAACCAACGGAGCAAGCGCGGGCCACTACCAAGCGGGGAGGGCACCAAAGGCCACCAATTAGCATTGGTGCGTTATTCCCACTCCGCGCCAGTTGCCACAACGAGTCGTCAGCCGCCCGACGCCGGCGCAGATCAAGCTCGCGCGGTGATTCCGCCAGATGCACTTTGCTGGGATGGTGACCATGACTGTCGGCCCGCAGCGTCCAACAACGGCTCGCCGCCTTCGCTCCAAGTCAAGTTTCCTTTGTTTATTCCCGCTTGCGTGTTTGCTTGATTCGTGTGCATAGTAATATCGCTTGGAGTTAATGTCTTATGAACCCGTTCCATAGTGAACATCCCCTTGGAGGAAGACATGAAATCGTTGCGACAAATTCGCTGGGCCACATCCGTTGTCACCGCCATTCTGGCTCTCACTTGCTCGGCGCCCGCTTCTGACCGCCCTTACGATTTGGCCCGCGTGGATGGCATGGTGGATTTCGGCGGGTCCGCCGCCGCCCAGAAGATTCTCGCAAAACAAGGCTTCGTCGTGGCCGCGCCGGAGTTTGCGCAGATTTTTCAGCCCTACATCGAAAGTCCGCTCCCGGTCATCATTACCCCCGATTCCGCCTGGCACACCTACCATTTGCTCCTGGAAAAGGGAGTCAAGGAATTGGAGGAACGCCAGGCCAGGTCGCTGTTGCTGTTTTCCAAGTCGTTGCTGGCCCATTGCCGGCCGATGGCTGACCGCGGAAACCGGGAGTTCGCCGACCTGACCCAGTACGCCGCAATCGGTGTTGCCCTGCAGGATTCATCCCAGGCAGCGGGTTTGAACGACTATCAGAAACGGTTGGTGAACGGCTTGATTTCGGGCACCGCAGGCGTTGCAGCACCCATTGGCTTCTCTTTATCCGCGGTCAATTTTCGTCCGCAGAGCTTTTATACGGAGTCAGCGGATTTGGCGGCTTACTATCGCGCGCGCCAATGGTATGCCAGTGTGGATTTCCGCCTCGCCGACGACCACGAAACCCGCCTCGCCCTCTCTCTTTCCTGGCTCATCGAGAGTGACCCCGACCTGCTCCAGCTTTGGCACGGCCTCACCGTCCCCTACGACGCAATGCTCGCCCTTCCAGAGGATGGAACCGTCAACTCCTATTTCGCTGTCACCAAGAAAGTATTGGGCCCGAAATTCGATTTGGCGGAAGTGCAATCTCACGCGGCGCAAATACAGACGCTGCTTCGGGCCG
>Ga0302320_10029406_pt1 | contig 10511 bp, 7 predicted proteins | sample Bog_T0_3_FD_202130 | JGI IMG/M metagenome (GOLD analysis project Ga0302320, IMG submission 202130) | Peat permafrost microbial communities from Stordalen Mire near Abisko, Sweden - Bog_T0_3 | ecosystem: Environmental > Terrestrial > Soil > Wetlands > Peat | place: Sweden: Abisko, Stordalen Mire... | reverse complement strand
GTCATCAAGCAGAGCCCGGGCGCGTCGGCCGAGATGATGAACGCTCGAGGGATTGCCCCAAACCTCGCCGAGCAGGGGCAGCATGGCCGCGCGCACCGCCGGGTCCAGCGGGGTGGTGGCATTATAATCCAGGTAAATGGTTGGCGGCACCCGGGTAGAATGCGGCGGAAACCGGGAGGCGGAAAGCAGAAATTGGGAACCCTTCAAGCGCGGCTGGCTTATTTGGAGGATTCCGTTAAGCTGTCCATCCGATGCCGAGGCCTCAGGCCGTTACATCATGAGTACCAAAGTGAAAATATGCGGGATCACGAATCTCGCGGACGCCCAACTGGCGGTGGCCGCCGGGGCGGACCTGCTGGGTTTTATCTTTCATGAAAAGAGTCCGCGTTACATGACGATTCCGGCCGTGGCGGCCATCACCGCGCAGTTGCCGCTGGAAGTCTTGCGGGTGGGGGTGTTTGTGAACGCCCCGGAAGCGCTCGTGTTGCAAGCGATTCACGCGTGCGGATTGAACCTGTTGCAATTCCACGGCGACGAACCGCCGGAATATTGCACCCAATTTGGTTTGATGAGCATGAAGGCGTTTCGCATCAGCGACGAGGCGTCGCTGGCGGCGTTGCCGGATTATCCCACGGACGCGTGGTTGCTGGATGCGTATCTGCCCGGGGTGCCGGGAGGCACGGGTCAGCGGTTTAACTGGGAACTGGCCGTGCAGGCGCGCGCGCTGGGCAAACCCCTGTTCCTGGCCGGCGGTCTCACGCCGGAAAATGTGGCGGCCGCGGTGGTCCAAGTCCGGCCCTTTGCGGTGGATGTGTCCAGCGGGGTGGAACAGTCGCCCGGCAAAAAAGACGCCGCCAAAGTCCGGGCCTTCATCACGAACGTCCGTCAAGCCAGCTTTTCATGAAACGAATCTGTGTGTTTTGCGGTTCTACGAAGGGGGTGCGCCCCAGCTATGCGGCGGCGGCCACGGCGCTGGGGCATTTGCTGGCCGAGCGAAAAATTGAATTGGTCTATGGCGGTGGTTGCGTCGGGCTGATGGGCGTGATCGCCAACGCGGCCCTGGACCATGGCGGCCATGTGATCGGGGTGATCCCGAAAGCCCTGGAAATCAAGGAGGTCGTGCATGAGCATCTGCCCGACCTGCGCGTCGTGAAAAACATGCACGAACGCAAAGCCCTGCTGGCGGAACTGGCCGACGGCTTCATCGCCCTGCCCGGCGGTTTCGGCACCTACGAGGAATTTTGTGAAATCCTCACCTGGAGCCAGTTGGGTTTCCACCGCAAACCCTTCGGGCTGCTGGACATTGACGGCTTTTACCGTTCCCTGCTGGAATTTTTCGATCACGCCACCGCCGAAGGCTTCATCCGCCCGGTTCATCGCCAACTGGTGTTGGAAGAAAAAGATCCGGCCGCCCTGCTGGCCAAACTGGCGGCCTGGCAACCGCCCGGCGAAGTCAAATGGGTTTCCCGGCCGAAAGGCCTGAGAGTGAAGTGAAGCGGCCATGGGACAACCCACATTTAAAACATGAGCGATCAACCGCCAGTTCCCGCCGGTGAAAACACGTTTGAGCGCCTCAAGCGGCGCAGCCCGGAAGGCAACGAATCATGGTCCGCCCGCGATCTGGCCCGGGTCTTGGAATACACGGATTTCCGCAATTTTGGCAGGGGTGACCGCCGAAGAGCTTGCGAAGTCTGTGGGGAATATTTTCCCATGGCAACAACAACGGCAAATTTTTTTGAAAAATAATGAGGCCGGTTTGGCCTCTTTTGTAATTCCCAATTGCCAGTTTTTGGGGCAAGCAGTGCTTTATATTGAGCGGGTTGGCAATCCAGATTTTACAAATCGGATAATTCCCCAGGAAGAGGCGAACTCAAATTGACGCAGGAAAGGCCCAGTGGGCTCGCCAGGGCGAAGTGCGGCTTGTGGCGCGGGGCCGGAACTCGGAAATTGGGTGGCACCCCCGCCCCTCTGCGTTCCCTGCGTTCTTTGTGGTTAATAAATTAAATCCCCTCGCAACAAGGTTAAACCAACCGATACCAAGATAAGTTTGCCGCCCCCGGCTTTCAGTATTTCCGATTTTCCGGGATTCAGTTAGGCTGTCGGCGCCGCATGGAACCGTCCTTGAATCCGTCCCGTCCGTTGCGTCCACTGACGCCGTCGCAGGCGGCGGCGGTGGCGGCGCGCGGCAATGTGCTGGTGATGGCGGGCGCGGGCACGGGCAAAACCCACACGCTCATTCAACGCTGCCTGGCCTGCCTGCGCGAAGACGGCGCGGCCCTGAACGAAATCTTGGTGGTGACCTTCACGGAAGCCGCCGCGGCGGAAATGCGCCAGCGCTTGCGGGGCGCGCTCGAGGAAATTTCCCGGGACCAGCCCGAAGATTTGGCCACGCAGGAACAACTCGCGTTGTTTGACACCGCCCACATCGGCACGCTCCACAGTTTTTGCCTCAACCTGGTGCGGGAACATTTTCACGAACTGGGCCTGGACCCGGACTTGACCGTGCTCGAAACCGTCGAGGCGCACTTGCGCGCCGAGGAAACGCTGGCGGCGGCCCTGCTGCGGCATTACGCGGGGGAAACCCCGTTTGACCTGGCGGTGCAGGAGTTGATCGAAATCCACGGCGGCGGCCGGGATGACAGCCTCCGCGCCCTGGTTTTGCGGCTGCACGATTACGCGCAATCGCGGCCGGATGCCGCCGGCTGGCTGGCCGGGCAACTCGAGCGGTTCGCCGCGCCCGAACCGGAGCTGTGGCGGGGCTGGCTGCTCGGGGCCATCGCGGAATGGCGGGCGGAATGGCGGCCCCAGTTGGAGGCGCTATGCGCCGACAACCCCAAGGCCGCCGAACTGCTGGAACTGTTCCGGCGGTTGCCCGACGCCTTCACGCGCGCGCAAGCGGCCGACTGGTTGGCGGCGGTTCAAGCGGCCAGCCGGGTCTGGCCGGCCAAGCAAAAGGGGCTGCTGGAAAAACCGTTAAAAGCGTTGTTTACCGAGGGCGAATTTCTCGGGTCGCTCGCCCGGCGATCGGACGGCGCGGATCCGCTGGCGGAGGATTGGGACTGGACGCGGGGGCACATGACCACCCTCCTGCAACTGGCGCAGAACTTTGCCACGGAATTTTCCGCCGGCAAAAAGGCGGACGGGGTTTTGGATTTTCATGATCTGGAACAATTCGCCCTGAAGCTGCTCTGGGATTTTGCGGCGGATGAACCGACCCCGGTGGCCCGGCGCTGGCAAGACAAACTGAAGTTTGTGTTTGTGGATGAATACCAGGACATCAATGCGGCGCAGGATCAGATCATCCGGGCCGTGAGCCGGGCGGACGGGGCGGCCAACCGGTTTCTGGTGGGCGACGTCAAGCAGAGCATCTACCGTTTCCGGCTGGCGGATCCGAAAATTTTCCGCGCGTATGCGCTGGATTGGCGGGGCGAGCAGGGCCGGACGCTGGCGTTGACAGAAAATTTCCGCAGCCGCGAAGGGTTGCTGAATTTCGTGAACTCGCTGTTTACGCCGCTCATGGGGGCGGCCATCGGCGGGGTGGATTACGATGCGGAGGCGCGGCTGCAATTCGGTTCGCCGGCGGAGCGCGGGCCGTTTGCGGCCGCCGCCGACAGCCCGCCGCGCGCTGAATTATTGCTGCTGAAGCGCGGCGAGAATCCCCCGGAGGATGAGCCGGAAGCCGGCCGGGAGGCGGTGGCGGAACGGGACGACACGGAAAAAGAGGCGCGGCGGCTGGCGCGGCGGCTGAGGGAGTTGCACGCCCAAGGCCATCAGATTTGGGATGTGGAAGGCAAGACGTTTCGCGCGGTCGCCTGGCGGGACATGGCGGTGTTGTTGCGCGCGCCGGGCGGCAAGGCGGAGGGGTATGCGCGGGAATTCGACCGCGCCGGCATCCCGCTGGTGGTCGAGCGGGGCGGCTTCTACGAAAGCGCGGAGGCGGGGGATTTGCTGAACCTGCTGCAACTGCTGGACAATCCGTTGCAGGATGCGCCGGTGATCGCCGTGCTGCGTTCGCCGCTGGTGGGGCTCTCGCTGGATGAGCTGGCGCACATCCGGCTGGCGGTGGCGCGCGAACCCTTTTGGACGGCGCTGAACCGGTGCCGGGAAATCCCGACGGGCCTCGGGGCCGAAGCGCTCGGGAAAGTGACCGGGTTTCTGGCGCGGTTTGCGGTTTGGCGCACGCAGGTGCGGCAGGTGCCGCTGGCCGCGTGCCTGGAAATGGTGCTGACCGAAACGCATTATCTGGAATGGTTGCGCAGCCGGCCGCAGGGGGCGGAGCGGCAGGCGAATGTCCGGCGGTTGTTGGCGCTGGCCGGGCAATTCGACCAGTTTCAGCACCAGGGGCTCCACCGGTTTTTGAAGTTCACCGAAGCGCAGCGCGAGGCCGGGGCGGAACCCGAGGTGGCGCCCGTGCCGGTGGAAAACGCCGTTCGCCTGATGAGCATCCATCAGAGCAAGGGGTTGGAATTTCCGGTGGTGGCGGTGGCGGATCTGGGCAAGGGCTTCAACCCGCAGGACCGGCGGGCCGACATCATTTTTGACGAAACCCTCGGGCTCTGTCCGCGCGTGAAACCGCCGGGCCTGGGCGGGCGTTATCCCAGTCTGCCGCACTGGCTGGCGCAGCGGGCGCTGCGGCGCGAGCAGGCGGGCGAGGAACTGCGGCTGTTATACGTGGCCCTCACCCGCGCGCGCGACACGTTGATTTTAACCGGCGGCACCACGGAAAAGAAATGGGAAACCCGGTGGCACGATCCCGAGCCCATCACCCCGCAGAAGATTCTCGCGGCCGGCAGTTACGCCGACTGGCTGGGATTGTGGTTTGCCCGGCAGGGGGCGTCCGCCGCCGTCGCTGGCGAACTGCCGCACCTAAGCTGGCGTTGGGAGCCGGAGTTCGTGGAGAACGCGGCCGCTGAACCGCCGGTGGTGGCGGAGGCTGGAACGCCGGGGCCGCCCCCGCTGGAGGCGGAGGCCGCCCAGCGGTTGCAGGCGGTGTTATCATGGCAATACGATCACCAGGCGGCGACGGTATATAAAGCCAAGACCTCCGTGACGGCCTTGCGGCGGCAGGCGGCCGAACTGGCGGACGACGAAGCACAGCCGCTGTTCCCCGCGCCTGCTGGCGTCCGGTGGGAACTGGCGGGCGGGCGTTCCGGTTTGTCGGCGGCGGACACGGGGACGGCCCACCACACTTTTCTCCAGCACGTCCGGCTGGACCAGACGGTGGACGTTGCTTCACTGGCGGCGGAGGCGGAACGCCTGACCCGGGAGAAGTTGTTATCGGCGGCGGCAAGCCGGGCCTTAGATCTGCCTGCCATCGCCGCCTTTTGGCAGTCTGCGGAGGGGGGTGACATCCGGGCACAGGCGGCGGCGGTGCGCCGCGAACTGGCGTTCACCGCCCGGTTTTCACCGGCGGAAGTGGCGGCCCTCACCGGGTTGCCGGCGGCGGGGGCGGACGGGGAACTGGCCGGGGAATTCGTAGTTGTGCAGGGCGTGGCGGATTTGGTGGTGCTGTTGCCGGGAGAAATCTGGCTGGTGGATTTCAAAACGGACAGCCTGGCCCCCGGCGAAGTGGAGGAGAAAAAGAGGCACCACCAGCCGCAATTAAAACTCTACGCCGGGGCGCTGGCGAAAATCTACGGCCGCCCGGTCACCCGCTGCCGGCTGCATTTCCTGGCCGCGCGGCAAACGGAAAGTATACGATTATAATTTACGACCCGGCCTTCAGGGCTGTAAGCCCGCCAGGTTAAAGCCCAGGCTGGAGGCCTGGGTCAGCCGTCCCTCGCGCATCCCCGGCCTGTAAGGTCGGCACCTGCCCCCGGAGGGTGTCTCACCCGCAGCGCGTCGCCGCAGAATGCGGGCGGAAAGGGGTTGCGCCCTCCGTTTTTGCGGGTAACCGTCCAACCCTCAGCGACCTCGTTGCGTAACAGCGGCCAAAGCCTTCCCCTCCCCGTGAACCTCAATCGGGCGGTGGTTGTGATTCCTTTGGAGTGCGCTGGCAGAGCGGAGCGGCGACGGCGCTTTCGAACGGGGTTGACCGTCCCCTGCCAAAGCGGTGTCGCGCTGCGCTTGCCACCGCACTCCAAATGCCTCCCCCGAAAATCGCCGGTTCAGGGGTTCAATACGCGAACTTTTTAGGGGAATTCTTCTCCCGGCTTGTCGCGCCGGAACGAAGCGAAATCAAACCCACCCTCGCCCCTTCCCCACATATCGGAATCAGATCACCCGCGCCGCCGCCCTCTACAAAATATGTCATTACCATTAACTGACCCCTTTCTGACCCCTTTCTGACCCCTTTCCGCCGGACACGTTCAACCTGATTGCCGAAATCGGGCTGGACGGCGAACGCATCACCCGCGAACGCGGCGAAGCAGACCACGCCCGGCAGGTTGCCGAGGCAGCGCAGGCGGCGTTTTTCACCACACCACAAAATCACCATGAATAATCACCCGTTAAATATCGTTTACAGTTACACCCGCGCCCAAGCCATTGCCGACGGCGTGCAAGTTGAAGTCACGAAAATAGCGCATGAAGCCGGAATCCGCTTTCCGGTTTTCATCACCCGCACCGCGTTTGACGCTTATGTGACCGTGCCCCCGGACGTGACCGGCCAGGACGAAGCCGGACGCCTTTGGGATGTTGTCTGGATGCTCCGCTTTGCCATTCTAAAAGCGCAGCCCGGACAGGCCCGCTTGCCGTTTGCGCTCTATGTCCGCAACGACAACCGCGCCCCGCGCCTTGTCAAATTGGTTGCCATGTGCGGCCCCCTCGACATGGACGCGCCGGAACCGGCCATCACAATAATGATGCCGGACGAGGATTGACCGCCCGCACACACCACGCGCCCGGCTGGATCGAATGGTTCAGCCGGGTTTGCCATATTGGGGACTCCGCTGCCGTCCCCAAACCCCGCCGCCAGAGGCATGGCCTCTGGACACGTTCGCACGCTGCGCTGGCTTTATCGCTTCGCGCCCTTTCCGGCGGGGCGGAAAGGAAACAGTATTAGACTTGTCCAAGACTGCCCGCTATTCTCGCTTACCGTGAACATATCGGGCAAAACAATCTGGCAACAGGCCGCAGGGGACACGAACCGGAATTACTCCGATTTGTGTCTCAAATGGGGCGTTATTTTGTTTGGACCTGGCTACGCTGGAAAATGGCCTGATTGTCGAAGCCAACTGCTCCAAGATGGATGGTCGTCTCGAAAGGTTACGACGCTAAGCAGATTTGCCGACGAAATGAAGAGTGGTGACTTCGTAGTATTGCGAATTGGCACATCAACCGTTCTCGGTGTTGGCGAAATTGTAGGTGGATATGAATGGATTAACGATTTTGGTGATGTTGACGGTTGGGACTTGCAGCATGTTCGCCGGGTGCGATGGCTATGGAATGGACTAGCCAATCCTAAAACGTTTAACACATATGACCTGAAACAGGGCGACACGACTCAGAGACTTAATGAAGGCGCGGTAGCTCAATGGATTGCCACACTCCCGGTCACGGACGAGGTTCTTTCCACTCCCTTGGTGAATCTGCCGACAGGAAAAAGCTCGAAAGAATTATCCATCGAGGAAATCTCAGAGTTCCTTTTCGATAAAGGCGTAGCGAGTGGTTCCATTACGCAACTGGTGCATGAAATTGCTGAACTCAAACGTATTGCCAAGTGGTATCAACGGTCCGATAAACCTTCTGAACACGAAACGGTTGCATACCTAGTTGTTCCTCTATTGCGGGCACTCGGTTGGACGCCGCAACGAATGGCCGTTGAGTGGAACCGTGTTGATCTGGCGTTGTTTGCCCAACTGCCTCGAAACGATGTTAACCTCCAAATCGTCGTTGAGGCCAAGAAGATGGACAATTCGTGCCTTTCCGCAGTTTCACAGGCTAGAGATTACGCAAATGGAAAGCCGGTATGTCATCGTTTGATCGTCACGGATGGTATCCGTTATGGCACATACGTTCGCAAGGGAGTCGAGGACTTTAAACTTTACGCTTATATGAACCTTGCTCGCTTGATGGATAGCTATCCTGTGTATGATTGCAAGGGAGCTAACGATGCCTTGCTGGCAATGGCCCCGGAGTGGAGGCTTACCGAAAACTAAAATTTCAGCGACTGGTCGGGTAAGGGAGCGGCGTTGCCGCCACTCCCTCCCCTCAGAACCGGACGTGAGAGTTTCCCCTCATCCGGCTCAAGCCTCTACAAAGCCCCGCGTGAGCGGAGCCGGTGTCACAACGGTTTAATCCCGGCCTGTCGGCGGGTGATGCCGAACTTCTTTTGGAACGCACGTTCCTTCAAGTAGTCCTGCCACTGCGGGTCAAACGGGTTGGCATCCCCCCGGATTTTGACATGCCGCCGGATTTTGGTTTCGCCCGCATACACGAGGCGCAGCCAAACGGGCTTGCCGTCCGGGGTTTGCTTTTCCGTCTTGCACGCAAACGTCCAAGCTCGCTTGCCCAGGGCTGGGAAGCAGTGCTTCTTGACCCAGTCGCGCGATTTCTTGGGGTGTCTGCGTCTGGCCCAACGCCAGAGTGCCCCCCAGATTTCATGGTCCACCCGGTCGAACGTCTCCTTGGCCGCACAGTGCCGATGATAGTTGGCCCAGCCACGAATGACCGGGTTCAACAGGCTAATCAACACTGTCTGGCTGACGGATTGGTTCGCATCAATAATTCCACGGACTTTCTCCAGAAACGCGTGCGTGTTCTTTTTCGACGGTTTCACCAGCGGCTTGCCGTCATATTTGCGGAGGTTTTGTCCGAGGAAGTCAAACCCCTCGTCAATATGGGTGATGCGTGTCTTGTCGGCGGAGAGCGTCAGCCCTCGTTCCTGCAAGAACCGCTCCACCAAGGGGCGAACTTCACTTTCCAGCAACTCCTTCGAGTCGCCGGTGATGATGAAGTCGTCCGCATAGCGAACGAGATTGACCTTGGGCGGCCAGACTTTGCCGGCTTTCCACTTTTGCCTTGGGAAGTGTTTGGCCAGCAGCGTTTCCAGTCCGTCCAGCGTCAGGTTCGCCAGCGTGGGCGAGATGATGCCGCCCTGCGGCGTGCCCGCCTCCGTGGGGAACAAGGTTCGATTTTCGATGTAACCGGCTTTCAACCATTTTTGGAGCACAAGCTTGTCCATGGGGACATGTTCGAGCATCCAATCATGGCTGATGTGGTCGAAGCAGCCTTTGATGTCGCCTTCCAGCACCCACTGCGGCGAACAGCCCCGGCACAGCGTGTTAAAACACTGTTGGAGCGCGTCGGCAGTGGAGCGTTTCGGTCGGAAGCCGTAGGAATTGGGATCGGCGGCGGTCTCCGCGATGGGTTCCAATGCCAGCAGATACAATGCCTGCATGGCACGGTCTTTCATCGTGGGGATGCCCAGCGGTCTTTGTTTTCCATTGGCTTTCGGGATCAGGACGCGGCGCAAGGGCAGCGGCCTGTAGCCACGACGTTGCAACGACCCGATGGCCGTGAGTCTGGCTGCCGGAGTGGTCCAGCTTACGCTGTCCACTCCCGGCGTTCGCCTGCCTTGATTATCCGTCACCCGTTTCACGGCCAAGGCTTTGCCGGAAAACGAGCAGGTCAGCAGCCGTTGCAAAGTTTTCACCTTGCCCCAGCGGCCTTCCCGTGTCGCCTTTACGATACGTGCTTGCAGCCTCCTGACTTGGCGTTCACACTTGGGCCAGTCCACCTGATCCCAGTGCGCCGCCTTGCCAGAGGACGCACACATGGATGAATCCACGTTCATTTGCTTTTCCTCTTGTTGAGGTTCTACGAGTTCTCTCGTAACGATTGACCATGCTGGAAGTCAGCCCGCTTGCGCGGCGGAGTTGAGATCGCAACTCCTATCCGTCCGATTACAGGACGGCCTTGGCTTTCTCCAGCGTTCCTCTGCCCGCCATTCCCGCAACGCTCCTTGCGGAGACGCCTGCCTCAAAAGGCGAAATGTCGGGTTTACCAAGTTTCGCTCGAACCGCATTGAATGATTTAGCCCCCGCCTCTGCACCGGCAGTCGTCGTGTCCGTGCGCCCGCATACTGAAGACGGGCAGCCTGACTGCGCACCGTTTTGGTTGGAGCCTGTCAGCGTTTTTGGCTCGTTACATTTGACGATGCTTGCGGCGGTTCACCTGGGTTGGGCGTGTCACCCAGTCTAGCCCTCCGACCGCCTTGACGCTGGCAGCCACGGAAACAACCTCACGGCCATTTCCGCACTCGGACGAGTGAGGTACATTGTCTCGGCAGCTTCCGACCCGACCGTTGCCAGTCACGCCGGTGCCGATAGACTCTGCGGACGGAACCGCAGGTTTGTTTACGATGTATCCATAACAAACAACTGTTCGAGCAACTTCATGTCGCATTCAGTGAAACTGTCAGTGATCATACTGAAAAATAGTGAAAAATTGTGGCGAGTAATGGCGAATTGTCCTTGATTTTACAGGGGTTTATGCGATTATATTGGCATCTGAATCGGTGACTTAGTCCGATTCCGACCCTCGCCTCCAAACCTAACCAGTTGGAACTG
>Ga0302320_10029404_pt1 | contig 10513 bp, 5 predicted proteins | sample Bog_T0_3_FD_202130 | JGI IMG/M metagenome (GOLD analysis project Ga0302320, IMG submission 202130) | Peat permafrost microbial communities from Stordalen Mire near Abisko, Sweden - Bog_T0_3 | ecosystem: Environmental > Terrestrial > Soil > Wetlands > Peat | place: Sweden: Abisko, Stordalen Mire... | reverse complement strand
GAAACGCTCGTCAACACGACCAGCAAGGGCCTCATCGGCTACTACGCCGACGCCACGATGCAGTACAACCTGACGGAGACGGCCGGGTTTTACCTGGGCGCCTCGACCCAGTTCACGGGCACCTACAGTCAGACCGCCGCGCTCGCCGGGGCCGGGAGCTATACGACCAGCGTCGATCTGAACAGCCTGGCCGGGGTGCGGGCTGGCATGGCCGTCAAGTTCTGAGGCGGCCAGGCGGCGCCCACTCGGCGACCGCCGGCCGATTTCGGATTTGCGGCTCGGGGGCGCCTTTGGTTGCCTCGCCCGCGTGCCGACCGCGCGCCCGCCCTGGCCGGCGGCGACCCTCGTTGTCCTGACCGGCCTCAATCTGTGCAATTACCTCGACCGGTACGTGCTGCCGGCGGTGCTTGCGCCGATTGAGCGCGATTTCCGGCTGACCGACGGCCAGGCGGGCATCCTGCTCAATGCCTTCATGCTGGGCTATTTTGCCACCTCGCCGTTCTTCGGCTACCTCGGCGACCGGCTGCCGCGCAAGTGGCTGGTCGCCGCCGGCGTGCTGGTCTGGTGCGCCGGGACGATTCTCTCCAGCTGCGCCCACGGCTACCTTTCCCTCCTTTGCTTCCGCCTGGTCATCGGCTTCGGCGAGGCGAGCTACGGCACGGCGAGTCCAGCGTGGATCGCCGATCTGTATGTCCCGGCCCGGCGCAACCTGGCCCTGTCGGTGTTTTATCTGGCCACCCCCGTCGGCTCCGCCCTGGGGTTCATCGTGGGCGGCGCCGTCGCGGCGCATTTTGGCTGGCGCGCGGCGTTCCTTTGCGCCGGCTTGCCGGGCCTGGCTCTGGCCGGGGCCCTGACGGCGCTGCGGGAGCCCGAGCGCGGGGGCCTCGATCCGGCCGCGCCCGCGGCGGCACCGGCCACCTTCGGGCTCGCCGCCTTCACCGGCCTGTTCGCGTATCCGGAATACCGGCTCGTGGTCGCAGGCTACGCAGCCCAGACGTTCGCCCTCGGGGCCTTCGCCAACTGGGCAGGACCCTTCCTGCAGCGCGCGCATGGCCTCTCCCTGGCCGCCGCCGACCGCTTTTTCGGATTGGCGATTGTCGTCACGGGCCTGGCGGCGACCGCCTTGGGCGGACTCGGGGCCAGCGCCTGGCAGCGGCGAAGTCCGGCGGGCTACGCGTGGGTCCTGGCCCTGAGCGCCGCGGCGGCCATTCCCTTCTCCTTCGCCGCCTTCCTCTGCCGCCAGCTGGCCCCGGCGCAGGTCTGCCTCGTGGGCGCCATGTTTCTGCTCTTTCTTTCCACCGGGCCGGTCAACACCCTGATCCTGGAGACGGTCCCGGCTGCCCGGCGGGCGAGCGCCATGGCGGTGGCGATCTTCACGATCCACGCGGCCGGCGACCTGTGGTCGTCCTCCTTGGTCGGACTCCTCTCCGATCACTTCGGCGATCTGCGACGGGCGGTGCTCTGGACGCTGCCCGAGGCGATTGCCGCCTGCGCGGTCTGCTGGGCGCTCTTGGTCGCGCACCAGCGGCGCGGCCGCGGCGGCCCGGAGCTGCCGGCCGGCGGCGCTTAGTCGGCGGCTTTCTCGGCGGCGGCGCCGAGTTCGGCCAGGACCTCCGCCGGGCTGCGCAGCGCGCCGGCGGGGAAGAAGGAGTTGATCCGGTCGATCACCTGCTGGATGATTCCATCCGGGCATGAGGCCCCGCCGGTGATCAAAATTTTTCGGGGGCGGCCCGTCTGCGCCCCGGGGTTGAACGGCCGGGCTTCGGTGTGGCCGGCGGGCTGGCCCTTGCCGGGGAACACGTAGTGCTCGACTGAGCCGGGAGGCCGGATGCTGTCCTCGCCTTGGATGAAAAAGGCGCGCTCGCCCAGGGTCTGGGCGCACAGGCGGTAGAGCTGGTAGGTGTTGGAGGAGTTTTTGCCGCCGACCACGAAGGCCGCGTCCAGCGGTTCGGCGAGCGCCCGGGCGAGGGCGTCCTGGTTCACCTGGGTCGCATAGCAGAGCGTGTCGTTGCGGCCGCTGCCGCCGACCCGGGCGGGCCGGCCCGGGGCGTCAGCGCCGTACTTCGCCGCGTAGGCTTCGCGGAAATAGGAGATGATCTCCCGGGTTTCGTTCATCAGGAGCGTCGTCTGGTTGACGATCGCGATCCGCTCCAAATCCTGGCCGACGTCGAACCCGGGGGTGTATTTGCCGGCGAACAGTTCATAGAAGCGGTCCTTCACCCGCGGATCCGGGCTGGCGATCATGGCGCCCAGCTGCCGCGCCTCCTCCAGATTGCGCACGATCACCGCCTTGGCGTGGCGCCGGGTGTTCGAGAAGGTGGCCTTGGTCTCCTCGTGCTCATACTTGCCGTGGATCACCACGGTGTAGCCTTCGCGTCCATAGGCGCGCGCCGCTTTCCAGACCTTCTCCACCAGCATGCAGGTGGCATCGTTCGGATAGACCGCGATGCCGCGGCGCACCAGCCGGCGCTTGTCCTCGTCGGTCGCGCCGAAGGCCGGGATGATCACCACGTCCTCGGGCGTGAGGGTGTCCCACCAAAGCGCCTGGCCGGGGGCCTCGGTGGCGGGCCGGTCCTCGACCGTGTACGCAATGCCCTTGTCGGACTGCAGATAGCGCAGGCCGCGCCGGCGCAGGTCATCGTTGACGAAGGAATTGTGGATCAATTCCGAGAGCATGAAGACCCGGCGGTCGGGATTCTCGGCCAGGGTTTCATAGGCCCGCTCGATCGCATTCTTCACCCCCAGGCAAAAGCCGAAATGGCTTGGGATCAGGTACTGCACCGCCCCGAAATCCAGCGCGACGGGAGCGGCCGCCATCCGCTCCTGGCGGCGCGCCAGCGCCTTGATGGCGGCGAACAGCTCCGACTGGTAGAGGGCGCCGGCCGCGGCGTCCTGGCCGTAGATCGAGAAGTTCCGCGCCTTCTCGGGGCGAAACTTGTAGATGAAGTCGGCCTCCGACAGATGCAGATAGGGAATCTCGACCAGCTGGGGCTCCAGCTCGGCCAGGGCGGCCGCCAGCTCCGCCTCCAGTTCGCCGGGGCGCAGCTCCAGTTCGTCAAGGGACCAAAAAACAATGGCCGGATCCTGGGGCGGGCCGCCGGCCTGGGAAACATGGATCCGGAGGGCGGGGGAGCCCGCCGCCGGGGAGGACTTCTTGGGCGCGGTATGGACGGGAAAGGCCGCGTCCAGCTGCGCCAGGGCCGATTGCAGCCCGGCGCCGGCGAAGGCGAGCCCCAGCTTGCTGCCGCGGCGCACCGCCAGGCGGTTGTGCGCATCGAAGAGGAGGATGCAGTCCCGGGAGCCGGAGGTCGCGGTGGCCGTCGACATGAGACCCTAACTTGAGCGGGCCGGGCCCGGTTCGCAAGGGCCGCTTGCGGTCAGTCCAGGGAAGGGGGCGGCGAATCGGAGATCCCCTCGAAGAAGCCTTCCCGTTCCAGGACGCCCATTACTCCGGCCACCACCCGGGCCCGCTCGGGAGGGGAAAGCCGCAGGTAGTCGGCGGTGATCATCTCCTCGATCCCGGCGCGCGCCTCGGCGCGGTTGGAGGCTCCGGCCAGCGCCTCGTCCGCCTGGTCGGCGATGCGGTCGATGATCGCTTGGAGGGATTCATCCATGGCGCGGGCGGCGGAATCTCGGCGGTTTTTCTGCGCCCAGCCTAATCAAGATTCTGCCGCTGGCAACTGCTCCAGCCGGGACTTGGGCGGCCTAGACGGCCGCCAGGGCGGCCGCGAGCTTGGCAGTATCCCGGCCTCCGCCCATGGCAAAGTCGGGCTTGCCGCCGCCCTTGCCGCCGAGCTGCAGGCTGATCGACTGGACCAATTTGCCGGCCTGGTGGCCGGCCTGGACCGCCTCGGGCGAGCAAAAGGCCACGACGGCGGCCTTCTCGCCGAGCTGCGCGCCGAGGATCACCACTGCCGGCCCGAGCTTGCCGGCCACCTGCGCGCCGAGCGCGCGGAGCGCTTCCTGGGAATCGGCGGCCACCGCGGCCGCGACCCATTTGACCGGACCGCGGACCACCGCGGCCGCCGCCAGGGCATCGGCCGCACCGGCGGCCGCCTTCTGGGCGAAGGCGCGCAGGCGCTTTTCCAGGTCGGCCTTCTCGGCCAAGACGCTCTCCAGGCGCTTTTCCAGGTCGCCCGGGGCCGCCCCGAGGCGAGCCGCGACAAATTCCAGGGTGGCGAACGCCCGCTGCGCTCCCAAATGCGCCGCACCGCCCGCCACGGCCTCGATGCGCCGGGTGCCCGCGGCGATGGCGCTCTCATGGGTGACCTTGATCAGGCCGATCTCCCCGGTCGTCGCCACATGGGTGCCCGCGCACAGTTCCCGGCTGTAGCCTCCGATGTCCACGACCCGGACCACCTTGCCGTACTTTTCGCCGAAAAAGGCGAGGGTGCCCTCCGGCTTGCGGTCAAACTCCACCTCGAAGGCCTGGACCGGGGCGTTGTCGAGGATCTTCCCGTTGACCAAATCCTCGATCTCCCGGAGCTGGGCCGCCGTGACCGCCTCGAAGTGCGAAAAGTCGAAGCGCAACCGGTCCGGGGCGTTGAGCGAGCCGGCCTGGCGCACGTGGGTCCCGAGCACCTTGCGCAGCGCCCAGTGCAGGAGGTGGGTGGCGGAGTGGTGGCGGCTGATCGCGCGGCGCCGCTCGAGCGCGACGGCGAGGGTCGCGGCCGCGCCGCGCAGGCGCTGCGGGGCCGCCGCGCCGGCGGCCGGGTCCAGCTTGTGCAGATGCCGTCCGGACTTGTCCTTGACGGTGTCGACGATCGCATAGGCGGCCCCGCCGATCAGGGCGTCGCCCTGGTCGCCGAGCTGGCCGCCCATTTCGGCATAGAAGGGGCTCCGGTCGAAGACGAGGAAGGCGCCCGCCTCCGAGACCACGACGTCGCTGACGCGGGCATGGGTGTCCGCCGCCGCGGCCAGGGCATAGCCCGTGAAGACCGTGGGCTGCTGGTCGGCCGGCGCGTCGCTTTCGGTGGCGGCCACGATCACTTCCTTCTTCAAGGCGGCGCGGCCGCGTTCGCGCTGCCGGTCCATCGCGGCGGCGAAGCCGGCGTGGTCCACCGCCAGGCCGCGCTCGCTCGCCAGCAGCTGGGTCATGTCGAGGGGGAAGCCGTAGGTGTCGTAGAGTTCGAACGCGTCCGCCCCGGAAATCGACCCGCCGGCCGCCGGCGCGGCCGCGGCAAAGCGCTTGAGCCCGCGATCGAGGGTGTGCCCGAAGGACTCCTCCTCGGCGCGGATCACCCGGCCGATCAAATCGCCCTGGGCGATCAGCTCCGGAAAGACCGGGCCCAGCGCGGCGGCCACGGGGGCAACCAGCTGCTCGAAAAAGCCGGGCGCCAGGCCGAGCTTCTTGCCGTAGAGGATCCCCCGGCGGAGGATCCGCCGGATCACGTAATTGCGTCCCTCGTTGCCGGGCAGGATGCCGTCGGCCACGGCGCAGGAAACGCAGCGCGCGTGGTCCGCCAGGACGCGGAAGGCGACGTCGGTCATTTCCTGCTCGCTCAGTCCCTCGCGCCGGGTGGGGACAGTGCGGCCATAGGCCTTCCCGGAGAGGGCGGCGATTTGCGCAAAGAGCGGCGCAAACACGTCGGCCTCGTAGTTCGAGGGTTCGGCCGAGAAATCCTGGAAGCCCCGCGTCGCCGCCTGGATGCCGGCGACACGCTCAAAGCCCATGCCGGTGTCGACGTGGCGGGCGGCCAGGGGCGCAAAGGTGCCGTCCTCGTTGGCGTTGAATTGGATGAAGACGTGGTTCCAGATCTCGATGCACCGGGGGCTGCCACTGTTGACAAGGCGGCGTCCGGCGGCCTCGTCGTCGGCGGGGAGCAGGTTGAAGTGGATCTCCGAGCACGGACCGCAGGGTCCGGTGTCGCCCATCATCCAGAAATTGTCCTTCTTCTGGCCGAAGACGATGTGCACGGCCGGATCCAGCCCGGCGCGGGTGAAGATCGCCTGCCAGATCTCAAAGGCCTCCTGGTCGAAGGCGGAGGGGTCGCCGGCGCCCGGCTGGTAGACCGTCGCGAACAGCCGCTTGGCCGGGATCCCCCAGACCTGGGTGAGCAATTCCCAGCCCCACTCGAGCGATTCCTTCTTGAAATAGTCGCCGAAGGACCAGTTGCCCAGCATCTCGAAGAGGGTGTGATGGTAGGTGTCGAAGCCGACATCCTCGAGGTCGTTGTGCTTGCCGCCCGCCCGGATGCACTTCTGGGTGTCCGTCGCCCGTGTGTCGCGTCCCGGCTTCGCCCCGGCCCAGTGGGCGACGTCGGGCTGCCGGTCGCCGAGGAAGATCGGCACGAACTGGTTCATCCCGGCGTTGGTGAAGAGCAGGCCGGGCGAATCGGGCAGGAGCGAGGAGGAGGGCACGATCGTGTGGCCCTTGCCGGCAAAAAAATCGAGGAACGACTGGCGGATCTCGGCGGAAGTCATGGGAGGAGGACCGGCGCGGCCTTAGAGCTGGGCCAGGATGGCGTCGGTCATCGCCCGGGTGCCGACGGCGGCGCCCCCGAAGGCGATGTCCGCCGTGCGGGCCCCGCCGGTGACCGCGCGCTTGACCGCCGCCTCGATCCGGGCCGCGGTCTTCTCCAGGCCGAAGCTGTAGCGGAGCATCAGCGCCGCCGAGAGGATCTGGGCGCAGGGGTTGGCGAGGTTCTTCCCCGCGATGTCGGGCGCGGTGCCGCCGGCCGGCTCAAACAGGCCGAAGGGCAGGCCAAGGGAGTTCTTGCCGGCCCCCAGGGAAGCCGAGGAGAGCATCCCCAGCGAGCCGCAGACGCAGGCCATCTCGTCGGAGAGAATGTCGCCGAACATGTTCTCGGTGACGAACACGTCGAACTGGTTGGGGTTGCGCACCAGCTGCATGGCGGCGTTGTCCACGTACATGTGCGTGAGCTCCAATTCCGGGGCGTGCCGGGCGACATACTCGGTCACCGTCTTGCGCCACAGGACGGAGGTCTCCAGGACGTTGGCCTTGTCGACCGAGCAGAGCTTGCCTTTGCGCGCGCGGGCGGTGGCGATCGCGGTGGCGGTGATCCGCTCGATTTCGCTGCGCCGGTAGATCATCGTGTCGACCGCCTGGACGTCGCCGCCAGGCAGGGCGGTCGTCTCCTTCGGCAGGCCGAAATACAGCCCGCCGGTCAGCTCGCGGATGCACACGATGTCGATCCCCTCGGGGATCCGCTCCCGTTTGAGCGGCGAGGCGTCCGTGAGCTCGCGGTAAAGCAGGCCGGGCCGGATGTTGGCAAAGAGGGTGAAATGCTTGCGCAGGGGCAGCAGGGCCGCCCGCTCCGGCTGCTCCTTGGGCGGCAGGCGCTCCCACTTCGGGCCGCCGACCGAACCGAACAGGATGGCGTCGCTGGCCGCGCAGGCCTGCAGGGTCGAATCCGGCAAGGCCTTGCCATGGCGGTCGATGCCGGCGCCGCCCACGTCCGCCGGGGCCGGGGCGAGTGTCAGGTTCTCCTGGCGGGCCACGTGCTCGAGGACACGCAGCGCCTCGGCCATGACCTCGGGCCCGATGTAGTCACCAGCCAGCACGGCGAACTTGAGGGTTGGCATAAAGAAGGGTCAGCCTGGCACGGTCCGGCGGACGCTGGCAAGGGGTTTTGAGGCCGGTCTTGAAGCCCGCGCAGGGTTGACCGGCCGGCCGGTTTGCGGGCAGGGTGGCGGGAGTATCGACCAAGCCGATCAGCCGGCGAGCACCTTGGCGAGGCTCGCCAGCAGCAGTTCGCGGGTGAAGGGCTTGGGGAGGATCTCGATCGAGGCGGGATCCTCCAGCTGGGCGAAAACGTCCTGCTCGCTGTAGCCGCTCATCATGAGCACCTTGGCTTCCGGGCTGAGCGCGCGGATCTCGCGCAGGGCCTCGGCGCCGTTCAGGCCCGACATCGTCAGGTCGAGCAGCACCGCGCTAAAGCCTCCGGGGGCGGCGCGGAAGCGCGCGAGGGCCTCGGAGCCGTTCGCCACGCCCACGACCTGGTAGCCCTCATGCTCGAGTACGTACTTGACCGTGGCGAGGACCCCGGCCTCGTCGTCGGCGACGAGAATCGTGCCGCGGGGTCCCGGCCCCTCGGGAGCGGCGGGCGGGGGCGGCGGCGGGGGCGGCGACTCGGCCTTGCTCGCCTCGGGCAGGTACAGGCGGAAGGTCGTCCCGACCGCCGGCGTGCTTTCCACCGTGAGCGCCCCGCGGCAGGTGCGGACGATGCCCAGCACGGCCGCCAGACCCAGCCCGCGCCCGGTAAATTTGGTGGTGAAGAACGGATCAAAGATGCGCGCCAGCGTGGCCGGAGGCATCCCGCAGCCGGAATCGGCCACCTCGAGGCAGGCGCACGCGCCCTCGGGCAGGTCGAACGAATGGGTCACCGCTCCGAGCCCCGGGGCGGGCCGGCCGCGCCGGCTGGACAGGCGGATCTCTCCGGCGGCTTCGCCGAGGGCGTCGGAGGCGTTGATCACCAGGTTCATCACCACCTGCTGGATCTGGGAGGCGTCGGCCTCGACTGCCGGCAGGTCGTCGGCCAGGTTCAGAGTGAGCTGGGCCTTCTTGCTGATCGACACCTGCAGCAGGTTCATCGTCTCGCGGACCAGATGGTTCAGGTCGATCCGCTCGACGAGAAACCGGCCCTTGCCGGAATAGGCGAGCATTTGCCGGCAGAGGTCGGCGGCGCGGTACGCGGCCGTCTCAATCACCTGCAGGCGCTCGGCGCGGCCGCGGGCGTCCTGTTCGGCCAGGCGCAGGATGCTGCTGTTGGCCAGGATGACGGTCAACAGGTTGTTGAAATCGTGCGCGATCCCGCCGGCCAGCACGCCCAGGCTCTCGAGTTTCTGGGTCTCGAGCATTTTCTGCTGGAGCGTCTTGCGCTCCTCCTCGACCCGTTTCAGATCGGTGAGATCCACCAGGGTGGTGATCTCCTGGGCCTCGCCGGTCACCGGATCGCGGTAGAGATGCATGGAGAGCATCGCCCAGACCACCGCGCCGCCGGGGTGGACGTAGCGCTTCTCCAGCGAAAAGTGGTCGATCTCCCCGCGGTAGAGCCGCTCCATCAGCGCCTCCTGCGCCGCCCGGTCCTCCGGCAAAGTGGCGGCGATGTAGTTGGCGGTGTCGTGGGAGCGGGAGGCGCTGACGCCGGTGATGCGCTCGTGGGCCGGATTGACCAGGCGGCTTTCGGCGTCCTGGCGCTGGACCCAGGATAGCCCGACCGGCGCGTGCTCGTAGATGAAGCGGAACTGGGCCTCCTGGCGGACGAGATTGGCCTGGGCGAGCTTCAGGTCCGTGATGTCCGTGTGGGTCCCGGCCAAACGGACCGGTTTGCCGTCCGCGCCGCGCGCCACCACTTTGCCGCGGTCGAGAATCCAGCGCCAATCGCCGCCCTTGGTCCGCATCCGATATTCGCTGTGGTGGCGGCCGGAGGGGTTTTTTCCGCTCTGGGCCCAGAGGGCATCCCGGCGGCCGCGATCGTCCGGATGGACCAGGTTGAGGCCGCCCTCGAACGTCGGCTCGATCTCCGCCAGGGTGTAGCCGAGCATCGAGGCCCAGCGCTCGCTGCGGTCGATCCGGCCGGAACGCAGATCCCAGTCCCAGAAGCCGTCTTCGCTGCCCGCCAGGACAAGCGTCAAGCGCTCCTCGCTGAGCCGGACGGCCTCGGTCTGGCGCGCCAGGCGGCTCAGCATCTGGCGCTGGCGGAGCAGGACCCAGAGGATGGCGGCCAGGAGCACCGCTGCCGGCAGGAGATACGGCCTGATTTCCGCGAAACGCAGGCCGCGGGGATCGAGCGGATCGATCCACTTCTCATAAATCCGGTCGTAGGAACCGTCGGCGTGCAGGCGGGCCAGCCCTTCGTTGATCAGCGCCAGCCGGGCGGAATCGCCGAGGTGCAGCCCGATATGGAGCCGCTGGGCGAAATCGGACACGGCGAGGCCCGCCACCTCGAGATTGGTCAGGTGCTCGTCGCTGATCTCCTTCAGGCCGATGATCCGGGCGTCGAGGGCGACATCCGCGCGGCCCTCGGTCACGTCCCGCAGCGAATCGCGCAGGGTCGGGGAGGAGACGATGTGCTGGTCCCAGTGGTGGGAGACCAGGTACTCATAGGGCGCGCTGCCGAGTTTGACCGCGACCCGCAGGTTGCGCAGTTCATTCAGGGTGGTGATCTCGCGCTCGCCCTTGCGCACGAACAAGGCGCCGTTCATCACGATGTGGGGCACCGAGAACTCGAGCTCGGCGGCCCGCTGGTTGGTGTAGGTGATGTTCGCGAGGGCGTCGATCCGCCCGGCCGTGAAATCCGCGAACATCTGGTTCCAGGGCTTGGCCACATACACGACCTGGAAGCCCATCTCGCGGGCGATGCCGTTCATGATGTCCACGGCGAAGCCCTCCGGCACGCCTTTGGCGTCCACGAAGGTCATCGGCTCGCCGTCCAGATCGATCCCGACGCGCAGCGGCGGAGCCGCGGCGTGGCCCAAACCTGCCAAGGCCAGGCTCGTCAGGAGCAGTCCAAGACGCGGGGGTTTAAGCGTAATCAATGCAGGGGGATTG
>Ga0302320_10029399_pt1 | contig 10514 bp, 9 predicted proteins | sample Bog_T0_3_FD_202130 | JGI IMG/M metagenome (GOLD analysis project Ga0302320, IMG submission 202130) | Peat permafrost microbial communities from Stordalen Mire near Abisko, Sweden - Bog_T0_3 | ecosystem: Environmental > Terrestrial > Soil > Wetlands > Peat | place: Sweden: Abisko, Stordalen Mire... | reverse complement strand
CCGACCGCCCAGAGCTTTGATTTCTTCGACTGCGGCCGAAGCGTCGTTAAGGTCGAGAATTTCGACGATCGCGCCTTCTTTTGCGAGACGAATCGCCGCGGCTTTGCCGAGGCCCGCTGCGGCGCCTGTTACAACGGCAATACGATCCTGCAGGCGTTTTTCCATTTACTGCAATCCTTCCCTTTTCATTCGTCTCTGCTCGGCCTGCACGATCACGAGGCACATGAGCATGCCCAATGGATGCGCGCCCGCATCCACCAGCGGATGAGACTTGAGCGACCGCAGAATATCGATGCTCTCATCCTTCATCAGCGCGAGGGCGGACGTTTCGGTTTCGGTCAACTGGTACTCCGCGGCCAGGCCCGCGGTGTCCTGGAACAACCGGCGGCGAAGAGCCTGGTGATGCCGGAGGTCGTAAAGCACTTTGTTCAGCCGGTAGACCGCCGGGTCGGGGTGTTTATAGAACTGGTAGCCGCCCGCATTCTCGAACTTCCATTCCGGCGCGGGCTCGGGCGTTGCCGGGGCCTTGCCGGAAGCGGGAAGGAACTGCATCACTGCGTGTCCGTGATGCCAGGTGGGCTGATATGTCAGTAGCTCGCCGGGTTGATTCCCGATCGCGCCGAACAGCACCATCCAGGGCAGCATCTCAGTGTTGCCGACTTCATCCAGTTGTTCGTTAGTCAGGTTCAGGAGCGCGGCCGGGTTGCCGCGTTCCATCTGAGCGATTGCCCACCAGTCGAAATCGAATGCGGGCTGCGGGTACTTCCATGTTCCGGGATAGTGCGACATGCCGCCGCTCGCGACAATCGCGACGCGCTCGGCACCGGCTTCCACGATCTCTTTAATCGCACGGCCCAGTTGTTCGCAGCGGCGGGCGTGCGGCAGCGGCGGCAGATAGGTGTTGACGAAGACCGGCACCACGGGGATTTTGCGGCCTTCGATGACCCACTCATAGACGGCGGCGAAGGAATGCCCCAGCACTGCGTCCTGAGAGTAGACCATGTCGAAACCGCGGTCGACGAGTTTATCGAGCAGTTCCTCGGCCAGCGGATGGATGGGCAACTCGTAATTTTTGCCCGCGAAAGATGCCTGCGACGTTCGTCCGGCGATAATCGCGAAGGTGGGAACGGCCGAAAGGAAGAAGGTTTCGAGGTGGTCGCTGCCGATCACGATGATGGCGTCGGGTTTGGTTTCGTCGAGCGATTTCCCCAGCTGTCGCATGGCCGCGATATCGGCATCCAGTTGCGCCGGATCCTCTGTTGGAGGACGCGTAAATAACTGCGGCGCGTGGACCGTTGCCATTGCCGCTACGATCTTTCCCATGGCTATTCTTCTCCCTCGATATACTCGACGCCCAGCTCTTTGAGCTTGCTTCTCAGTCCGTAGAAATCAACACCCAGTTCGCGGTTTCGCAGACGCTCGCGAGTGGCGGATTCCTTCGCGATGCGCTTCTCGCCGAGGGCGGCTACTTCCGCGGCCAGGGCGCGAGGCACCACAACCACTCCATCGGCATCGGCCACAATCACGTCGCCAGGATTCACCGAAGCACCGGCGCATACCACCGGAACATTCACCGATCCCGCAGTCGATTTCACAGTGCCCTGGGCGGAAACGGCCTTCGCCCACACAGGGAACTTCATCTCGGTGAGATCGGCCGTATCGCGCACGCCAGCGTCGATCACAAGTCCGACGACTCCACACGCCTGGCAGGAAACACCCAGCAGATCGCCGAACATGCCATCAGTCGATTCGGACGTTGTGGTCACGACGAGAATATCGCCGGGCCGGCAGACTTCGATGGCGGCGTGGATCATGAGGTTGTCGCCGGGTTGCGAGGAAATCGTGATCGCCACTCCAGCGGCTCGCGCGGCGGGATAGATGGGGCGCATGTACGTCCGCATCAGACCCGTTCTGCCCTGCGCTTCATGCACTGTGGCAACGCCGAGTTCGCTCAGGATCCGAACCGCCCCGGCATCAGGACGCGGAATGTTGCGAACGATTCTCGGTTTCGGCAGGCTCATGAAAGTTCGGAGGTCACCTGCGGATAAACGCGCTGGAACGCCTCGGCATATTTGATCTTTTTGTCGCCGCCGTTGCGCACGGCCTGCACGCCGCGGCGCTTGCCGAGATCGGTGTAATACTCCCAAAGGTGCGTCTGGGCTTCCATCGATTCCATGGACTTATGCTTGGTTTCCCAGACCGGGGTCACATCGAGAAGCACCTGCGGTTTGAATTCGCACTGCTCGGGCTGGTGCGGCTCGAAGATAAAGACCGGCGGGGCATTGATCGGCTTGCCGGGCGTGGGATAACCGAGCGCCTGGGCGTAAACCCGAGTCTCGAGCGTGACTCGGTTGGCGGTGGGATGGTCGGGATTATAGGGATCGAGAAACGAATGAGTGAGGACGAATTCGGGCTGCAATTCGCGGAATTCGCACACCATCGCGTCGATGGTTTCCTGGGTGGGCTGGATCGGGTAGTCGCCGGAATCGAAGAAACGAATCTCAGCGCCCAGAATGCCCGCCGCGCGAGTGGATTCGGCGCGCCTGATTTCCTTTACTCGCTCAATTGTCATGCCCGGTTGCTTCCACGCGCCCTGACTTTCACCGCGTTCGCCGAAGGAGAGGCAGAGAATTCGGACCCTGTAGCCGCGCGAGGCATAGAGAGCTATGGCGCCGCCGGCGCGCCAGACGAAGTCCGCGGCATGAGCGCTGACGACGAGAATGTTCTTCTGCTCCGCCATGCTATTCCACCATGCCTGCGGGATTCGTCACGGCCATACGACGCACGTCGGCCACAGTGAATCCATCGTCGAGAAGCTTCTGCGCGAACATCGCGAAGCCTTCGGCAACAGGCGGATTGATGGTTTGGCCGAGGTCGGTCGAAATGATGCAGCGCACGGGGCCGACCTTGCGTATGCTGTCCATCACCGTTTCCCAGGGCGCTTTGCCGGTGTGCATGGTGGTGAAACAGTGTTCGATGAGCGCGCCCAGATCGGCAAGTTCGATCTGCTGCTCGGCGGAGAGGTTCTGCGAGGGAAATTCGGCGTGGGTCACGAGCACTCGTTGAAGTTTCAGTTCCTTCGCGGTTTTCACGAGGGCATGAATCTCGCGCCAGCCGAGGTGCCCGGTCGCGAGAACCATGTTGTACTTGCCAATCAGTTCGAGGCAAGTGCGAGCGACTGCCGTGAGGGCGCCGGATTCGTCGATCACTGTCATTGGCGGTGGATTGATTCCGGTGGCCGCGAGTTCCCGCTGGATTTCAGCCCAGAAGGGCAGCTTCTTGTGTCCGCCGTCGGGCCGGCCCGCGGTTTCGTTGGCGGCGTCCACGGTGGGCATCCAGACGATGCGGCACTTCGAGCGGCCCGCGAGTTCGACCGCTACCGGATTCAGGCCGCCGACGCTGTGGTTGAGCGCGATGGCGCCATAAGCGTGGATGCCCGGTACCGCTTTCGTAACCACTTGCGCCCGCTCGGCGGTGGGGAAGTAGTGCGATTTCAGGACGAAGCCGACGAGTCCGTGCGAGAGGAACTCTTTGGCGAGGTCGAGGTCGTCAATTCGGCGGGAGATGACATCGGGGGCTACATGGACCTGAAGGTCGTAACCGCCCTGCAGCGATTCCCATGCCTGATCCGACGGGGGTTTTTCACTCATAATTTTGGCTCACGAACGATGATATATCAGATCCTCTGTTCGGCAGGGGACCGGGCGTAACGAGAGCTTCCGTTTTCCCCGATCTCAAACCATGCTTCGAGTCGTTTAAAGGTACGCTGTCGGCTCAAATCGATATGCACGCGCATCGCGTGCCCCGCAACTTCGGGGTCGCCTTTTGAGAGGGCCTTTACCAGGTCCTGATGGTGCTTCCGGACAGGGCCGGACTTTTGGGTGACGCAGTTCCAGGTGGACGCGAGCGCATGGGTTTTTTCGATTGCTGCGCTCAAGGCGGGGCAGCGGGCGTACTCCGCAATCCGGCCGTGCAGTCGCTCATGCAGCGACAGATAAACGATCCGATCGGCGTCGGAGGACTGGCCCAGGGCGTCTACCCGCATGGCCATTCGCATGAGTTCCGTCTTTTCTTCGCGGGTCGCATGCTCCGCGAACAGGCGTGCGGCCTGAACCTCAAGCGCCTCGCGCACCGCATAGTGGCCGTTAATATCCTGCTTTGTGGGGATGCGGACGCGGGTGCCTGCCCGGGCGCGGCTTTCGAGCAGGCCTTCAAATTCGAGCCGCATGAAGGCTTCCGAAACCGGCAGGAAACTCATGCCCAGTTCCGCCGCGACCTTGCGGCGTGAGATTGTCTGGCCTATCACGAGTTCGCCCCGGAGGATTCTCTGCCTGACAGTCAGGTAGGCCTCGAACGCCAAACTCTGCGATTTTTCAGCTTCTGACATATCATCATGATAATGCCGAACAGCATACTTCCCCAAACCAAACGCCGAACTCAAGTGGGAATCCTGGGAGCGGGCCCGGCGGGCCTGATGCTCTCTCAGATCCTGCATCTCGAGGGCATTGAGTCCGTGATTATCGAAAATAGATCTCGCCGCTATGTGGAGGAGAGAGTGCGCGCGGGCGTCCTCGAACAGGGAACGGTCGACATGATGCGCGAGATCGGCGCGGGAGAGAGGATGAACCGGGAGGGCCTGAAGCACCATGGGTTCGAGCTTCGCTTCAACGGCGAAGGCCACCGCATCGATATGTATCAACTGACGGGGGGGCGTTGCATTACGGTTTATGGCCAGAACGAAGTGGTGCACGATCTGATCGATCTGCGGCTGGCCTCGGGCGGCGAGATTCATTTCGAAGCAGAAGGGGTCGGCGTCGAAGGCTTCGACGGCGAGTCGCCGAAAATCGTTTTCAGCGAGAACGGCGAGCATCATGAGATCGATTGCGACTTCATCGCCGGCTGCGACGGTTTTCACGGCATCTGCCGCCCGGCGATTCCCGAGGAAGTTTTGACGTTTTACGACAAGACGTATCCGTTCGGGTGGCTGGGCATCCTGGCCGAAGCTCCGCCTTCGTCGGAGGAGTTGATTTATGCCCGGCACGATCGCGGGTTTGCGCTTCACAGCATGAGGTCTCCTAAGGTGACTCGCCTGTATCTGCAGTGCGAGCCGGATGAGAAGCTGGACGTGTGGCCGGACGAGCGTATCTGGGACGAACTCGACCGCCGCTTCGAAACACATGCCGGGTTTCAGCTTTCGCGCGGGCCGATTTTCCAGAAGGCCGTGACGCCGATGCGTGGCTTTGTTACGGAGCCGATGCAGTACCGGCGATTGTTTCTCGCGGGCGACGCAGCCCACATCGTTCCCCCCACCGGCGCCAAGGGACTGAACCTGGCCGCGGCGGACGTGCGGGTTCTGGGCCGGGCGTTTGCACGGTTCTTTAAGAATGGTGCGAGTGAGGATCTGGATCGTTATTCGGAGAGGTGTTTGCGAAGGGTCTGGCGCGCACAGCATTTTTCGTGGTGGATGACATCGATGCTGCATCGTTTCCCGGCTGCCGATGCTTACGATCACCGGCGCCAGTTAGCGGAACTGGATAACATCGTGAGTTCGGAAGCTGCGGCGCGGAATATTGCGGAGAATTATTCCGGGCTTCCTTTTGCGGATTGAGCGGTGGGCATGCCGCGTACTGGAGGAGCATCTCAAACAAATGCGCGAGCAGGAGTTCGAGGAGCAGGAAAGACGCGCGTATATTGCTCAGCCACAGCGGAATGAGGAATTTCGTGTTTGCGAAGATGCCGCGGTATGGCCGGAAAACTGAGCGGCGGCGATATCCACCTGTGCCGATTCCACTCACCGCGCAAAGAGCGTCCTGTTCTGATTCTGACCAGAGACAGTTCGATCGGCGTCCTGTCGAGCATTACGGTTGCTCCGATCAATTCCACCATCCGCGGAGTGCGGTTTCCGAAACCGCTCTCGATGTCGATGAAGGGATGATGGGACCCTGCGCAATCAACCTTCACAATGCGGTTACGATTTCACAGGAGCGCCTGGGACGACGCGTCGCGCCAATGGGTGTACCTGAAGCAGTCACGCCTTCGCAATCTGCGGAATCACCTTCCCATACACATCCGTCAGCCGCATATCCCGTCCATTAAACCGATAAGTCAACCGCGTATGATCCATTCCCAGTAGATTCAAAATCGTCGCATGCAGATCATGCACCGCAATCGGCTGTTCCTCCGCCTTATACCCAAACTCATCGCTCGACCCAATCACTTGCCCGCCCTGTATCTTCGCACCCGCCATCCACATACTCATGGCCCCTGGGTTATGATCCCGACCCAGACCGCGCTGTGAAATGGGCATGCGCCCGAACTCACCGTGCCACACAACCAGCGTCGAATCCAGCAGCCCGGTATTCCTGAGATCGGTCAACAAACCGGTAATCGGCTGATCCACTTCATAGGCATGCCGCCGGTGATTGTCCTCGACATTCTCATGGGCATCCCACGTATCCACGTTCTGGATCCCCAGACCGCCATGGAACAATTGCACGAAACGAACCCCGCGCTCAACAAGCCTTCGCGCCATCAGACACTGCTTGCCGAAGGGCTCCGTCTTCGGATCGTCCAGTCCATACAGCTTCTTCACCGATGCCGATTCCGCATTAATATCCACTGCCTCCGGAGCGCAACCCTGCATCCGGTAAGCCAGCTCATACGACGCAATCCGCGCGGTCAATTCCGAATTGCCCGGATACTTGCGCGCATCCATTTCATTCAGTTTCTCCAGAAGACTCAAACGATCCCGCTGCTGCTCCGGCGTAATGCTGTCCGGCGGTTTCAGATCGATAATCGGCACGCCCGAGGCGCGGAACACCGTCCCCTGATATGCCGCCGGCATGAACCCCGAGCTCCAGTTCGCGGGCCCGCCGAACGGCCCGCCACGCGCGTCGTAAATCACCACGTAAGCCGGCAGATTCTGATTCTCCGAACCGAGCCCATACGAAATCCACGCGCCCATGCTGGGGAAACCCATCCGAATCATCCCGGTGCTCATTTCGTAATGCGCCTGCACATGGTCGTTCGACTGGCCCACTACCGACCTCAGGAGCGCCAGTTCATCCACCTTCGTGGCAAGCTTGGGGAAAATCTCCGACACATCCATCCCGCTCTGCCCGTATTTCTTAAACGTAAACGGACTCGGCATCAGCGGCCCCGGATTGCCCTGCCGAACAATCACGTCGCCCTTGCCTTCGAGCGGCTGCCCCGCATAGCGCGAAAGCGCGGGCTTGGGGTCGAACGTATCCATGTGGCTCACGCCGCCGCTCATGAACAGCGAAATCACGGCCTTCGCGCGAGGCTCGAAATGTGGCTTCTTCGCCGCCGACACATTGCCCTCGCAAACCCCTGTTGCGCCCAGCAGCCCGTCCTGGTTCAGCAGATACGCCAGACCCAGTCCGCTGATCCCTCCGCAGCTCTCGAACAGAAAATCCCGGCGCGACCTAAATGTTTTCATCGCCTCATCTCATGTAGAGAAACTCGTTCAGGTTCAGGAGCACGTTCGTGAAATCGGCCAGCCCGCGCTGTTTGAGGAATTCCTCCGCCAGCCGTTTTTCTTCGGGCTCCGGAGGGCGCGAAAGAGCAATCGCATAGGCCCGTTCAATCTGCCGAGCCCGATCGCCCGGCGCCGCCTCCTCAATCCGCTGTGCGAACAATTGCGCCTGCTGCAAAATGAAGTCGTTATTCATAAGCGTGAGCGCCTGGGTCGGAACCGTCGTAACGTTTCTTGCCCCGCACGAAATATTCTGGTTCGGCAAATCGAAAACATCGAGCAGCGGCATCGGCAGCCCGCGCTTCCGGTATATATAAACGCTGCGCCGCCACACCTCAGGGCCTTCTTTGGTCTGTTTCCAGATCCCGTTGGTCATGGATTTGAGGATCTCGTCCGGAATGACGGGGAACACCGGCGGACCGCCCAAATGGCGATTCAGCGCGCCGCTCGCAGCCAGAACGGAATCGCGAATGCTTTCGGCATCGAGGCGCTGCAGGCGATAGCGCCACAACAAGTTGTTCTCGGGATCCTTAGCCATACCCGCGTTCAGCATGGCTTCAGGAACCTCTGAAGCCATCCGATAGGCCTCTGACATCATGATCAACCGGTTCAACTTCTTAACGCTCCAGCCGCGATCCATGAACTCGGTCGCGAGCCAGTCGAGCAGTTCCGGATTGCTCGGTGCCTCGCCCATCTTCCCGAAGTTATCCAGCGTCGGGACTATGCCGACTCCGAAATGATGCTGCCAGATCCGGTTGACCGCCACGCGCGCGGTCATCGGATTATCCCGCGAAACGATCCACTCCGCGAGCGCCAGGCGGCGTCCCGAGGTATGCGGGGTCGAAGGCGGCAGCACCGTTGGAGGGTTGCCGTAGGTGATCACCTTGACGAACCCGGGATGGGTTTCCGGTCCCCTGCTGTTTACATCGCCGCGAATCAGAAAGTACGAAGGTGGAGGCTGATAAGGATCGGTTCCCATATGAAGATAACTGCCCGCGCCGACGTCCTGCTTCTTTCCTTTACCCGGCGCCGGCTCGTCGCCCGGTCCATCCGGCGTGAAGCGATAGTCGCCATCGGTAACCGCCATCGCCAGCGGAATGGGTGCCGGTCTGTCGTGCTCCGCGCCGCGAATCGCAGCCTCGATCCTCTGCTTCTCCACCTTATCGGCGCCGGAAATAACGCGATTGATCTCCGCGTCGGAAACATCCACGGTGCGGATCACCTGGCTCGCCAGCAAAGCCTGCCCCGGTGTCCGCTGAGATTCAGGAGTCGCGATCGCATCCTGAACGTTCTGAGGAAACTTCTTATATTTCGCGGGGAGCAGTCGATCCTTATAAGGCTTCTCCAGTTCTCGGAGTTGCGCCTTGAGGTCGGCCGCGCGGGCATCCACCTCGGCGTTCTTCTTCCGCCACGCATCGGCCACTTCCCTGGAAGTCAGCGGCTGATCCACTTCCACATAGCCCCACAACGACGACTGCAGACGGTAATAGTCGGCCTGCTGGATCGGGTCGAATTTATGATCGTGGCAGCGGGCGCACTGCACCGTAAGCCCCAGCACGCCTCTGCCTATTGTGGCGATCTGATCGTCGAGATACTCGTAGCGAAATTCGGGATTATCCTTCTCGCGAAAGCCCACTTTCGCGTAACTGCGAAGAAATCCCGTCGCGATCAAACTGTCGTTCGTCACATTCGAGAGTTCGTCACCCGCGATCTGCTCGCGCAGGAATTGATCGTAGGGCTTATCTTCGTTGAATGCGCGAATCACGTAATCGCGATAACGCCAGGCGTTGGGACGGTCGAAGTCATGCTCGAAACCATTCGAGTCCGCGTAACGTACCACATCGAGCCAGTGCCGGCCGAAGCGCTCTCCATAATGTGGTGACGCCAGCAGCCGGTCCACCAGCTTTTCCCAGGCATCGGGTGATTTGTCATTCAGAAACTCGGAAGCTTCCTCGGGTGTTGGCGGCAATCCGGTCAGGTCGAGATAGGCTCTTCTCAGCAAGGTAACGCTATCCGCGCGCGGCGGGCGTTTCAGCCTGTTCTTCTCAAGCGCGGACGCAACAAACGCATCGATCGGATTCCCACCGGTCTGCGGGACCGCAGGCTTTACCGGGAGCCGGAATGCCCAGTAATCGCGCTCCTCACGGCGAATGGGCGCATCCTGCAGGGGATCGGGCCTTGCCGATGTAACCGTCGTCGCCGAGCCTTCCCAAGCCGCGCCCTGATCGATCCACAGCCGGATCGATTCGATCTCATCGGACGAAAGCTTCCCTCCCATCGGCATAGTGGGTTCTTCCTGCCCCGCCACCACGCGATAGAGGCGGCTCCTGACCGCATCTCCGGGGACAAGGTCCACGCCGCGCGCGCCGCCCTTCAGCGCCGACTCGCGATTCAACAGGCTCAGTTTCGACAACTGCACGGACGAACCGTGACAGGTCCGGCATCTCTTCTCGAAAACGGGCTCGATCAGCTTTTCGAACGATACCCGCGTGTCCTGTGCGAAAAGCAGAGAACAGCCGGCCACGGCGAAGAGCAGAATGCGATGGATCACTGCAAGCGATTATATTTCAATTTTCAGGGAGATTCTGCGGGACCGGACGGAAAAAAAAAGCTAAAAAGAGACAAGATTGGTTGCGGGGAACTGCAACATTCCGAACGTACTCACGCTGCCATTTCGCCTCGAATTGAAGGCAACTGCTTGAGAGGGCGCAAGATTATCGTCCGATCCGAATCGACCGTACTGAGCGGCTGCAAAGGCCAGTGGCGGCTATGTCGATCAGGTGCCGCCACTTTGAACCGAGCCAGGAACCCCGTCAACCCTCCCAATTGCAGGGTCGCGGCGATGTTTTCGAATCTCACCAGTTTGAGACAGAGAGGCTTTCCGCTGCAACCCTCCCCGCTCACGTTGTTTTGGTTCAGCGTGAAAATGAGCAGGCAGTCGGGCCGAAGAGGAGAGATTCCGCCCTTCGGGCGGGGATTTTCAAGGCAAGGGGATCTACCGATCCGATGTCGTGTGTCA
>Ga0302320_10029397_pt1 | contig 10514 bp, 8 predicted proteins | sample Bog_T0_3_FD_202130 | JGI IMG/M metagenome (GOLD analysis project Ga0302320, IMG submission 202130) | Peat permafrost microbial communities from Stordalen Mire near Abisko, Sweden - Bog_T0_3 | ecosystem: Environmental > Terrestrial > Soil > Wetlands > Peat | place: Sweden: Abisko, Stordalen Mire... | reverse complement strand
CCTGCGTCATCGGTCTCGTGTTCGGCATTTACCCTGCGTGGAAGGCCGCCAACCTCGACCCGATTGAGGCGCTAAGGTACGAGTGACTGCGTCAGGTGTTTGTCGCCAAAAATGGCAGTGTCCCGAAGGAACTGACACCTGACACCTGTAAACTGCTTTTGTCATGCCGCACATGCTGGCACTAGCAATCGAAATCGCGACGACAGCGTTGACCGTGGCCGGGATGGGCTACTTTCTCGCTAGCCTGTTGGCGGCGCGGGATTTTCTGCGCGAGCGGCGCGCACCGAAAGCTGCATTCGCGCCCGGCATCAGCATTCTCAAATCGCTCAAGGGCGTCGATCCCGGCATGATGGATGCCTTCCGCAGCCATTGCCGGCAGAAGTATGCCGGCGAGTTCGAACTGCTGTTCGGCGTGAGTTCGCCCGAAGATCCCGCTGCGACGGAAGTCCAAAATCTAATCGCGGAGTTTTCCGAACTTGCGATTCGGCTGGTGGATTGCCCGGAGCGGCTGGGAACCAACGGCAAAGTGAGTACGCTGGCGCAACTCGCCCGCCACGCGCACTACGATGTTCTGCTGATCAACGATTCCGACATTACCGTGGGGCCGCATTATCTGGAGCGGGTTGCGTGCTGCCTCGCGCCGGCGGGGCAAGATGCGGCTGATTCGCCGGTCGGCCTGGTGACGGCGCTCTATCGCGGGCGCGCGCACGGCACACTCGCCTCGCGATTTGAAGCGCTGGGCATTGCCACTGATTTCATGCCCAGCGTGCTCCTCTCAAAGTTGCTCGAAGGCGGGCTGCATTACGGCCTCGGTTCCACGCTCGCAGTAAAGCGCGAGGCTTTGGAAAAAGCGGGGGGCTTGCTGGCTCTTGTCGATCAACTGGCCGACGACTACGAGATGGGCGTGCGTGTGGAACGTGCCGGCTTTCGCGTGTTACTGAGCGCGGAGGTTGTGGAAACGAGCGTGCCGGCGTATGGGTGGCGCAGCTTCTTCGATCACCAATTGCGCTGGCTACGCACCGTTCGCGACGCGCGGCCGGCCGGTTATGTGGGCCTGATTTTTACGCATGGGCTTGGGTGGGCGCTGCTCAATGTGCTGGCCAGCGGCGTGAGCCCCGTGAGCCTGTGGCTGCTCGGGTTGAGCTTTTTCTTGCGGCTGGCGCAGGCCATGACGGTGGGGGCAGAAGTGCTCGGCGATCACGAAGTGCTTGCCAACCTGTGGTTATTGCCACTGCGCGATATAGTGGCGATGGGCTTGTGGGTTGCGGGCTTTGCCGGGAACACGATTGTGTGGCGCGGCGAACGCTTTGCGCTGAAAAAAGGGCAGCTCGTGAAGGCTGAGCGAGGCTAGTCGTTCGCCATCGCAGCGTCGGCCTCTTGCAATGCGCGGATGGCGTCGCAGTCAAACGTGAGGCACGCGCCCAATTCATCAAAGTCTTTCTCCCAGCGCGGACGTTCTTCTTTCGAGAGCGCGGAAAGCGCATAACCCGAGGTGCGCAGAATCTCGTACCAGATGTTTTGTGCCTGCCAAAGATTCAGGTCGAACGGAAGCTCCGCGAGGGCGCGTGCCAGCACCAGCGCGCGATCCAGCATTTCCAGCGACCCCGACGACATTTGCAGCTCAACCATGGCGCGCTTCATGAGCTTGTCGGCAATGTAAGAGAGCGTGGCCGTCTCAAGCGGCACTTGATCGGACTTGGCGAGCGCGAGATAGGAGCGCAGTTGCGCCACGTCGACGGGCTCGACCTCAAGCACGCGGCGCACGCCGGCATTGACGGCGAAGCCGGCGGCGAGGGTGAGCGCGGGAGGCTTGGGCAGGCCCGCCTGCGCGAGATAGTGGAGCAGGCTGGCGTGGTCGTGGTAGATGGTGGTGAGCGAGCTTTCGATATCCCAGAGCGTGGAGTTGAGAATGAGCTGCACGATGCGCCGCTGCTCGTCGGTGAACAGCGAGGTGAGCGAATAGTCGGCGTGGCCGTAGAAGCGATCGAGAAGGCGAATGACCTCAGGGAAATCGGCGCGTTGCACATGGCCGGCCGCATCGGTAGAAAAAGCCTCGAAGGCGGAGGCGTCTGCATCGCTGTAGGCCTTCACGGCAGCAGTAATGTTCTGGTCGCCGAAATGGAGAACGGCGAAGGAAAAGCTTTGCGCGTGACCGGTGATGGAACTCGCGACATGGATGCGGCCCAGCGCCAGGCGGCCGCGGCCCGAAGTATGAATTTCGTAGGACACGCGGCGCACGCGGAAGCAAAAGAGCTCGGTTTCATCCGCAAAAGAGGAGAACACGGAGCTGATGGCGTAGTGCGCGGCCACCTGCTCGAGATGCAGCTCCTGCGTGTCGACGCATTTCTTGTAGATGCTGGCGCCGTCGCCGGCTGCGGGATCGTTGGAGTGAGCCTCAGCCAGGCGCGCGAGAAATGCTGGTTCGAGCGGCGCTGCCTGCTGGCCGAAAATCTGGCGCGCAAGCTGCAAAACACGCGCGGCGTAAGCGATCACCTGCACGGTCTCAATGCCAGCGATGTCGTCGAAAAACCAGCCGCAACTTGTGAACATGAGTTGCGCGTGGCGCTGCATCTCCATGAGCTCGAGAGCGCGGACGCGCTCGTCTTCGCTGAGCGGATGGGTCTGGTGCGCGGCAAAAAAGCGATCGGCAGACTCTGTGCCGCGGTCGAGCACCACCTGAATGTAAGCGTCGCGTGCGGACCACACATCGCGAAGGAGGCTGACGCCGTACTGCTCTGTGAGCGGAATCAACGCGTCGCGCAGCTCGTCGAGTGCCTTGCGCAGCGGCGCGCGCCACTCCTGATTCCATCCGGGCCGACCGCCGTTGCAACCGCAGTTGGAGCGCCAGCGCTCCACGCCGTGCGAGCAACTCCATGAAGTGTTCTCTTCGATTTCGCACTCGAACTCCGGCGGAAACTGCTCGAGGAAAGTGGCGTAGTTGGTGAGCTTGACGGTTTTGTCCTGCTCCAGCAGGCGCATGGCGTAGGCCAGCGCCATCTCGCCATGCCTGTGATGATGCCCGTATGACTCTCCATCAGTGGCCACGTTGACCAATTGCGGTTGTGCGCTGTCTTTAAATCCGCCCTTGAGGCGCGCGACAAAGTTGTCGCCGGAATCGAGCAGGCGCTCGAAGGCGATGGCGCGCGCGACGGGCCCGTTGTAGAAGAAGACGGCAATCGAGGTTCCGGAAGCAGAGCGCACAAGATACGGGCGTGTGGTGTCCACTGTGGCATCGGGAGTATCGGTCCAGTGGCTAGCTGTCTTAAGGGGGCGAATCCGCCTGCACTGGTGCGGGGCGAGTACGGTGAAGCGAATGCCGTTGGCGGCGAGGGCTTCGAGCGTTGCGTTGTCGGCCGCGGTTTCCGCCAACCACATGCCTTCGGGTGGCGATCCAAAGCTGTTTTCGTAGTCGGCGATGCCCCATCGGATCTGCGTGGCCTTGTCGCGCGCGTTGGCCAGCGGCAGAATCATGTGGTTGTAGACCTGCCCCATCGCCGAACTGTGGCCGCGGTTGCGCTGGCGGCTGCGTCCCTCGCCGTCAAGGATCATGCGATAGGTGCGTGGGGCGTTTTCTCTGAGCCAGCTGATGAGCGTGGGTCCGAAGTTGAAGCTGATGCGCGCGTAATTATTGACAATGCGTGTGATCTGGTTTTTGACGTTGACCACGCGGGCCGCGCCATTCGGCGCGTAGCACTCCGCGCAGATGCGCTCATTCCAGTCGTGATAGGGAGCGGCCGTGTCCTGCGTTTCCACCGTCTCCAGCCACGGATTTTCGCGGGGTGGCTGATAGAAGTGGCCGTGAATACAGATAAAGCGTCTGACAGGAGGCATGAACGATTCCGATAGCGTGCATTGCGGCCTGGGTTTCCGGACGCTGACGCTATTGTACGGCGATGCAGAGAGTCTATCGGCCGCGCGAAGCGTTTATCGAGTTGACCGGCCGGCCTGTTCAGTCCCTTTCGCCAGATCGCAGGCGCGCCACAAGTACCAGCTGGCCACGGAGCGGTACGGCGCCCAGCGTTGGCCGCGTCGAAAAACGACGTCGGGTTTGGGAAGATCGGCTGCTTCGAGAGGGCGCGATTTGGGCACGCGCTGGAAGGTGAGCGCGTAACCCTTGCGCACGCCATAGTCGGTTACTGGAAGCACATCGGGTCGGCCCAAGCGGAAAATGAGCAGCATCTCCACGGTCCAGGAGCCGATGCCGCGCACTTCCGTCAGGCGCTCCACGATGTCGGCGTCGCTCATCTTGCGAATCGCGGCGTGCGTGGGCACGGTGCCGTCAAGAGTGCGCGCGGCGAGGTCTTTCAGGGCCCTGATTTTGTTTCCCGACACCCCCGCCGTCCGCAGGACTTCGTCGGGAGTGTCGAGCAGGAGCTGCGGCGCGGGGTCGCCGCCAAAGTACTCGCGGACGCGGCGGTGGATGGTGGCAGCGGCCTTGCCATGCAATTGCTGATAGAGGATCGATTCCAGCAGCGACTCAAACGGCGAGGTGGAGTTGTCGAGACGCAACGTGAATGGGCCAACGCGATCGATAAGCGCGGCAAGTTTGGCGTCGCGTGCGCGGAGATGCGCGATGGCCTCGTCGGGATCGAATGGCAGCTTGCGTTTACGGCCGTCGTGAATCATGGATGGAGTGTATCGCACACGGATCGAGTGCGGGGAGGAGTGGTACACTTCCTTCGGTTTGTGCGGAGGATGTGCATCGATGCAGCGCAGGGATTTTGTAAAGACGATGGCGGCCGCGGGAGCGGGCATGGTGTTGCGTCCGGAAGCCGCGTGGGCGAAGGGCACAGAAGCGGTGACGCCGGATGCAGGGGTGAAGCGCGTGCTGGTGATGTTCAAGTGCCACTTCGATGCCGGATTTATCGATACGCAATATAACGTCGTTCACAAGTACTTCAATCAATACTTTCCGCAGGCGATCGAGATTGCGCGCGCCGCGAATGCCGGTGGCAAGCGGCGGTATGTGTGGACCGCCGGCTCTTGGCTGCTCTACGAGTATCTGGAGCAGGCTTCCGTGGCCGAGCGCAAAACGATGGAAGATGCGATTGTGCGCGGCGATATTGCGTGGCACGCATTGCCGTTCACGTGGCAGACGGAGATGTTGAGCCCGTCAATGATCGAGGGCAGCCTGGCGCTGGCGCAGTCGCTCGACCGGCGCTTTGGTAAGGTGACCACCGGCGCAAAGATGACCGACGTGCCAGGGCACACGCGTGGCATGATTCCTCCGCTGGCGAAGCACGGCGTTACGTTTCTCGAGATCGGCGTGAATGGCGGATCGACGCCTGCTGTGCTGCCGCCGCTTTTCCTGTGGAAGGATCCTTCGGGCGCGAATCTCGCAATGATGTCTCACCATGAGTATCAGGGCATCGCCGTGGTTCCCGGATCGGACCTGGCTCTGGTGACGCGTGTGCGCGACGACAACAGCGGGCCGCACAAGCCCGAAGAGATCGATCGTATTCATGCGGCCTTAGCGGCGCGGTTCCCGAATGCGGAGATTGTGGCCGCGAATTTGAGCGAGATGGCGAATGCTCTTGCGCCGTTCCACGACAAGCTGCCCGTGGTGACGCAAGAGATTGGTGACACGTGGATCTACGGATGCGCGAGCGATCCGGGCAAAGTGGCGCGCTATCGCGAGATTGCGCGGCTGCGCGAGGCGTGGATCGCAAAAGGCGCATTGCGGGTGGGCGATGCAACGGATTTAGCGTTGCTGCGCCATATGTTGCTGCTGCCCGAGCATACCTGGGGAACAGATACCAAGACGTGGTTGGACTACGACAACCTAATACCGTCTGACTTAGCGGGCAAGTTAGACACAAAGAACTACAAGGTGGTCGAATTTAGTTGGATCGAGAAGCGGCAGGATCTGCTGGACGGGATCGCAACGCTTCCGAAGGCGCTTCGCGAAGAGGCGCAACTGACGATTGCCGGTGTTGTCGCGACGTGGCCGGCAGCCGCGCCAAAGGCCGTCGCCGTCGAGCCAGGAAAACTGATCGAGACCGAGCATTTCCTATTGCAAGTGGACGCTAGAACGGGCGCCATCACTCGGTTGCGCGATAAAGCCACCGGACGCGAGTGGGCGAGCGCCCAGAATCCCATCGCGCTTCTGACTTACCAGACGCTTTCGCAGGAAGATTACACCCGCTATCGCGCGAATTACGTCATTTCAAAGGCGGATTGGGCGCAGAAGGATTTTGGCAAACCGAACGTGGAGAAGTTTGGTGCACGGAGGCAGGAGTGGCACCCCGCAAACGCCGAGATCCGCGAGGAGGAGACAGACTCAGGTTTCCGGATTTTGATCCGTTTGCAATTCCAGGACGACGAGGCCACTCGGTCGGGCCGCGCGGCATTTCCGCGGGAAGTTCTTGTCGAGATCCAAACGCGAAATGGGCTTCCCGCGCTAAGATTCGAGATCCGCTGTGTCGGCAAACCGGCCACGCGCATGCCCGAAGCGCTGTGGCTCACCTTTAACCCCATCGTCGAAGACCCAAAAGGCTGGAAGCTCGAAAAATCCGGAGAATGGATCTCGCCCTTCGATGTGGTTGCCTCAGGTAATCGCCATATGCACGCTGTGCAACAAGGATTCAAATTCGAATCCGGCAGACATGCCCTCTATGTCGACACGCTCGATGCGCCGGTGGTGGCTCTCGGCGAGCGCGATCCGCTGCTCTTCTCGAACGATGAGCCGGATCTGAGCAAGGGACTGCATTCGTGCCTCTTCAACAACTGCTGGGGCACGAACTACATCATGTGGTACGGCGAGGATCTGCGCGCGCGCTACGTGATTCGCGCATAAGGAGACATCGCTACCCCACCCTGGCGACAAGTGAGAAAAATGTCGCCAGGGTGTGGCGCTCATCCCTCAGCCATCACTTCGATTCCGTGGCAGCCGGGGTCGCGTGCACGATGACAATCTGCGTCTGTCCGCCAGCCGGCTGTTCCGATATGGTCACGATCACCGACTCGCCGGCCCCCTTATCGAGCATGAACGTCTCCCCGTTGGCGTTGGTGCTCGTCTTTGCGTCGGGGCCAAGGCTGTTTTGGTAGAACGCGATCACTTTGTCTTTTGAGTCGGAGGTTTGGAAGGTCGCCGTGAGCGTGTCTTTGCCGGCGACGGTCAAACGCATGTTTACCTTTTGCTCGGCGCCGGGATAAAGATCGACGCCGAGGTCAGCAGCCGAAACCGGCGTTGTGCTGGTGGCAAAATGCCCGGACTTGGCGACCTTGTAGATTCCGTAGCCCACAATGCCGGCTCCGATGATTCCGAGGCCGACGAAGATGGCGACGATGATCAGGATGATCTTCAGCGCGCTCGGCCCCTTTTTCGGTGGAGGGTAGATTACAGGCGGATAGGGCGGTGGCGGGTACTGCTGCGGCGGGTAAGGCTGCTGGGGATATCCCTGAGGCGGCTGATTGCCGGGAATGTCGGTCATGGTGCCATCCTTGCGAGTAGAGTGTTAGCGGCGCTGGCTAACTGCGATCCGAAGTTGCAGCCACTATACCGCATCTACCGCGTTCTGGCATCGGTTTTGAGCGTGAAAACTTCCCGGCCGCGGCACCGTTCCGAATCGGGTTGCAGACGACATTGGAAAGCCAAGGGAAGCGGACAACTCCCAGCCGTGCGCTTTACCATCATGAACGTAGATACTTTGCGTGAGGAGCTCCACCATGAAGATGCGGCCGGGATCGCAGACAGGATTTCTGCTGTGCGGCAAGGAATGGACCGACGGAGAGACGATGGAAGTGCGCTCGCCGTGGGATCAGGGACTGGTGGGGCGCGTGACCAGGGCGACGCGTGCCGATGCGCGCCAGGCCGTGCATCACGCCGTGGCCAGCCTGCGCAGGACGCGCGCATTGCCGCGCTGGAAACGCCGCGAAATTCTGGAAGATGTGGCCGCCGCCTTGATTGAGCAGAAGGAGCGCTTTGCGCAATTGATTGTGGCCGAAGCCGGCAAGCCGGTGCGGCTGGCACGCATCGAAGTGGATCGCGCCGTGCTCACCTTCAAAACCGCGGCCGAAGAGGCGGCGCGGTTGGGCGGCGAAAGCATTCCGTTGGACCTGACCGAAGGGAATGAGGGCCGATGGGGCCTGGTACAGCGCTTTCCCATCGGGCCTGTTCTGGCGATTACGCCATTCAATCTGCCGCTGAGTCTGGTGGCGCACAAGGCAGCTCCGGCCATGGCGGCCGGTTGCCCATTGATTCTGAAGCCTGCGCCTCAGGGCACATTTGCCGCATTGGCGCTGGGCGAGGTGATTCTGAAGGCCGGTTGGCCCGAAGAGGCTCTGGCCGTGTTGCCGCTCGACAATGCCGACACGGCGTGGCTGGCAGAGAAGGAAGATCGCATTAAGCTGGTGAGCTTTACCGGCTCGGCCAAAGTGGGCTGGGAGCTGAAGGTGCACTCGGGACGCAAGCGTGTGCTGCTGGAGTTGGGCGGGAATGCCGCGCTCGTGGTGCACAGCGACTGGAAAGAACTGGAGGACGCGGCGATGCGCACCGCGCACTCCGCTTTCAATTTCGCGGGTCAGTCCTGCATCAGCACGCAGCGCGTGTATGTGGAACGCAGCATCTTCCAAACTTTTCTATGGAAGGTGGTGGATGCTGCGGGCAAGCTTGTGCTGGGCGATCCCTCGAATGAGGCAACGGAGATTGGTCCGATGATTCGGGTAAGCGACGCGGAGCGGGTGGAGGCGTGGGTGAAGGAAGCCGTTGCGAGCGGCGCAAAGCTGGTGACCGGCGGTGAGCGCAAGGGATCGATGATTACGCCTACGATTCTGACCGCAACCGCACCAGGGATGAAATTGCACGACGAAGAGGTCTTGGGACCGGTTCTGGCCATTGAGCCGTACGACGATTTTGAAGATGCGCTGGCGCGGGTGAATCACTCGAAGTACGGTTTGCAGGCTGGGCTGATGACGCACGACTCCCGCCGCATTCTCACCGCGTATCGGGAGCTCGAAGTGGGCGCGCTGATTGTCGGCGACACGCCGGGCTGGCGGCTGGATCCGATGCCTTTCGGCGGCGTGAAGGATTCTGGCCTGGGGCGCGAGGGGATCCGCCCGGCGATTGAAGAGATGACAGAGCCGCGGATGCTGGTAATGGCGTCACTGGGATAGTAGAGCCCTTGAGGTTTGCGCGGCGGGTAGATTACTTCGCAGCCATATCGAGCATGGCTTTCACATCGGCGGCGTGGGGGCCGTCGGGGGCAAGGTCAAGATATTTCTGCAGTGCCTGGCGGCATTCGGAGGAGATGACAAACCTGCCCTGCGGATCGGACTTTGCATCCACAAAGAGAAACGATCCGAGGATGAACCAGGTGTCAGCGTGCGTTGGATCAGTTGTCGCGGCCTTGCGGCAGGCGTTGGGTCCGCGCTCATTGTCCCCTATGTTGTAGAGCACTGCACAGATATTGAAGTAGGCCAGTCCGGGGTTTGAAGATAGCTGGGCGGATCGGTTATAAGCGTCGAGTGCTTCCGAATTACGCTTCAGTTTGAGGAGCGCATTTCCCTTCCCGACATAGATCTTCGCCATGCCGTCTTTCCACGCAGTATCCGACTGGCCCTCCGCAGGCTTCTCCTGCTGTGCCATGGCGAGGGCACTGTCATAGATCGCAAGAGTTGCTTCCATCTTGCTTGTGTCGTGTTGCGCGCTTGCTGCGTTGAGTTGCGCGTTTGCCAGCATCAGCAGATTGGCCGCCGTGGGGTATCTGTCGACCAACTGTTGCGCGGTGGCGAGCGCGCTGGGCCAATCCTGCGCTTTGATGGCCTGATTGTATTGAGCAGTGAGTTCCGCGGGCGTAGCCTGGGGAGTGGCTGTTTGCGGCGCAGACGGCCTGGCCAACAGAAGCGTCAGCGCAAGGCCAGTTGCAATGAGAACAGTACGGCGCATCGCGGACCTCCGATCATGAGAGATGCGTGACAGGAGCGGGCCGGAGGTCTGCGGCCGCGGTCTGTGCGCGGCCCCTACGCAAAATGACCTGCTCACCATTGAGAGACTGGAGGACAGGCTGAATCCTGGCTCTCCTGGTGAGACCTACTGGCGCGATTGCGGCGACTTGCGTTCCGTCAAACTGGCGAACGATTAAGTCTCTTACTTCGCCTTGGTTTTCAGCTTGGCCCAACGCCTGTGCTGAGCGTCGGCGATCTTCTTGCGCGCTTCGGCGCTCAAGACCCGCTTCTTTCTGGTCTTGGTTTTGGTGGCAGCTTTCTTCGCGGGCGGTGCGGCTTTGGTGGCAGTGGTTCCGAGCGTGGCCAGCAGAGCGCGTGCCTGCTGCAGTCTGGCTATCTCGGCGTCGATTTGAGCAAGAATGTTTTCAATCGCCATAGATTAAGAATAATGCATGAGTTGCGCCTTGAACAGTTTTGTCGAAGGTGTTGTTGCGACTTAGAGCACTAACTGGGAAGATAGGACGCCGCAATTGCTGCAGGCGTATACGGTGTTGAGAGGCTTGGTGCTTCTGGGTTGTAACTCCCCTTGCCTGCTGCAAGATTTTGCGCGGGCAGCGAGCGCCGGGGGT
>Ga0302320_10029395_pt1 | contig 10515 bp, 6 predicted proteins | sample Bog_T0_3_FD_202130 | JGI IMG/M metagenome (GOLD analysis project Ga0302320, IMG submission 202130) | Peat permafrost microbial communities from Stordalen Mire near Abisko, Sweden - Bog_T0_3 | ecosystem: Environmental > Terrestrial > Soil > Wetlands > Peat | place: Sweden: Abisko, Stordalen Mire... | reverse complement strand
CCGATAAATCCCACCACGGGCTACACAGACGGACTCAGTTCGCCCACGAGCGTCGCCATCGATATCTCAGGGAATGTCTGGATTGCAAATCACGGCAGCAATTCTGTCACCAAAATTCTCGGAGCCGCGGCGCCAACCGTCCCATTGGCAACGGGGGTCGCCAACATAGCGCCTGCAACCAAACCATAGCGCGGGGCTAGTACTTAGACCGTTTGGATTGGTAGTCTCCCAGGTCTCAAACGCGAGACCCTGGGGCACCCGCAGTTGGAGGGCGAATTACACAATCACACGGTCGTGGGACGAGAGAGTCTCATGGTGGCAGATTCGCGAGAACGCCGAGAAAACGCTGAACTGGAATTCGAGTGGTTAACCGGCACTCCGGGAGTAAATGCCCGATTGATCCCCAAACCTCTTACCCTGAGCTATGTCGTTGTCCCTCCTGACCCAGATAACTGGAGCACATTGCCGGAACGCAGTATTCTCCCACTAAATCGATAAACTTCGGCAGACATCGCTCCCACCTTGTACATTTTCTAAAGGATGCCAACCCGTTTCCAAGAATCTGCCGGCTTCCCGGCAAGCACTGGACTCAGAGCACCAAATCCAGCCCAGCCGGCCGCGCTCGCCGTTTGCGCGCCGTCTTCGGAGGAACGTTCCCATGCTGTCTCGCCTCAAGTTCCCGCTCCTGCTCTCGTCCGCATTTCTCGCCCTTGGCACTGCGGCCGCGCCCGCCCAGCAGGCAGTCTATCTCGACACCAAACTCACGCCGGCAGCCCGTGCACACGACTTGGTTGGCCGCATGACCCTGGACGAGAAAGCGAGCCAGCTTGAGGACTGGGGCACCGCCATCCCGCGCCTCGGCATTCCCGACTACCAGACCTGGAACGAAGCCCTCCATGGCATAGCCCGTGCCGGATACGCAACTGTCTTTCCCCAGGCCATCGGCATGGCTGCCACATGGGATCCGTCGATCGTCCACGCCATGGGCAACGTCATCTCCACAGAAGCGCGCGCCAAGTACAACCAAGCCCAGCGCCAGGGCAATCACCGCATCTTTTACGGGCTCACCTTCTGGTCGCCCAACATCAATATTTTTCGGGATCCTCGCTGGGGCCGAGGCCAGGAAACCTACGGCGAAGACCCCTTCCTCACCGGCAAAATGGGGGTAGCCTTCATCCACGGCGTGCAAGGCGAAGACCTCGACCACCTCCGCGCCGTCGCCACCAGCAAGCACTTCGCCGTTCACTCCGGCCCCGAGAGCCAGCGTCACGGCTTCAATGTCGACCCCTCCGCACGCGACCTCGAAGAATCCTACCTGCCCGCTTTCCGCACGACAGTCATGGACGGCCATGTGCAATCGGTCATGTGCGCCTACAACTCCATCGATGAATTCCCCGCCTGCACCAACAAGATGCTCCTCAAAGATCATCTCCGCGACGCGTGGGGCTTCAAGGGCTTCGTCGTCTCCGACTGCGGAGCCATCGTCGACGTGAACCAGGGCCACAAGAAAACTCCGGACATCCTGCACTCCGCCGCTCTTTCACTTCAGGCCGGAACCGATCTCTCCTGCAGCATGTGGACCCCCGGCTTCAACACCCTGGCCGACGCCGTCCGCAAGGGCCTGGTTACAGAAGACGAGGTCACCAAAGCCGCCGAACACCTCTACACCGCGCGCTTCCAACTTGGCCTGTTCGATCCGCAAGGCTCCAACCCGCTCGACCATATTCCGTTCAACAATGCCGCCTCGCCCGCCAACCGCCAGACTTCTCTCAAAGCCGCCGAAGAGAGCATGGTGCTCCTCAAAAACTCCGGTGTTCTTCCGCTCAAGTCATCGCCCGGTCACATCGCCGTCATTGGCCCAACAGCGGATCTGCTGCCTTCCATCCTCGGCAACTACGTCGGCACGCCCTTATTTCCCGTCACTCCGCTGGAAGGCATGTATCGTCAGTTCCGCGCCTCGCCAATCCTCTATGCACAAGGCTCAACGCTGGCCACCGGTGTTGGCGTTCCCGTCCCTCGCAGCGCCTTCGGCCTCAACAAGGGCTTGAAGACCGAGTTCTTCGCATCCACCGATTGCACTGGCCGCCCCGTCGCAACCACCACCCAACCCGAAGTACAAACCGACTGGGAAAATGCACGCCCAGTGCCGCAAATCGAGACCAGCAATTACTCTGTCCGCTGGTCGGGCTCGCTCACCGTTCCCGCGCCCGGTCACTATGTATTCACCCTCGAAACCGGCGACAGCTTCCCCTATTCGCCCGCCGAAACCTACCGGTTGCTGATCGACGGCAAAGTAGTCTCCGAAGGCAGCCTGCGCCAGAGCGGCGACATCTCCAGCATGGGAAACTTCCATTCCGAAGCCGGAGCCTCGCCCACTGCGCCTCCCATGATGCAGTTCCCCAAGGTTCCTACCATCCCCTACGACTTCAGCGACACCAACCCTCACGAGTTCCAACTCGAATACACCCACTCCGGCGACCAGTCCGGCGGCGGACTCACGCTTAAATGGGAAGCCCCAGCCCAGGCCTTGCTCGACGAGGCCGTTTCCCAGGCCAAGCAGGCGGATGTCATAGTCGCCTTCGTCGGCCTTTCTCCGGAATTGGAAGGCGAGGAGATGCCCATCAAGATTGAGGGCTTCACCGGTGGAGACCGCACGAGCATCGACCTGCCCGCCCCGCAGCAAAAGCTACTTGAAGACTTGTCCGCCACCGGCAAACCGCTCATCGTGGTTCTGCAGAGCGGCAGCGCCGTCGCCCTGAATTGGGCTAACGAACACGCCAACGCCATCCTCGAAGCCTGGTATCCCGGTGTCGACGGCGGCAACGCGATTGCGCGCACCCTCGCCGGCCTCAACAACCCAGCCGGCCGTCTGCCCATCACCTTCTACGCCTCGCTCGACGGCCTGCCGGAATTCACCGACTACAACTTCAAGACTGCCTCCGGCGGCCGCACTTATCGTTACTACACAGGCAAACCGCTCTGGGGATTTGGCTACGGCCTCAGCTATGCAAAATTCGCCTATGGCCCCGTCAAGCTTTCCGCCGACACAGTGAAAGCCGGCGATCCGATCACCGCGACCGTCTCCGTAACCAACTCCACAACAGTCTCTGGTGACGAGATCGTCGAGGCCTATGTGAAAACACCACAGAATGACGGCCCCATCCACTCTCTCGTCGGATTTGAGCGCGTCACAGTTCCCGCCGGTCAAACCAAGGATGTGAAGATCACCATCGATCCGCGCTCTTTATCCAGCGTCGACGATCAGGGCAACCGCTCCATTCTGGAAGGCAAGTACACAATAACCCTCGCCGGCGCGCAACCTCAGGAAACCGAATCCAAATCCGAAGCCGCTTTCACCGTCAGCGGCTCTCTGGCCATGCCCAAATAGCCCCCCCAAAAAACGCGGGCAGACTCGCGAAAGTCTGCCCGCACCCCTGTTTCTTCTCCCATGCACAGCCCAAGCCGAACACCGTAAATTCGCTTATTCCTTCGGGTAGGAAGCCCTCAGCCGCTCCTCCCGGAGCAGCAGCTGATCCTGTTGTGCCAGCCGCTTCCGCTCGGCACCCTCAAGCTTTTCCTCTCGTTCCAGCCGCTTCCGCTCCAGGCGGTCCGGCCGATTGCGATCGTAGCCGGCTATGCGGAACTGCCCGACAATCGCGCAGAGCAGCGCCCAAACTATCAGCAGAAGTCCCAGCGCCGTCAGCGCCAGACCACCGATTGCCGCAGGTCCCGTGGTAGCAATGGACATGTTCAGGTTGGCCGCTGCAAACGGGTAGGCGGCATTAAATCCAGAAGTGCCAGCGCCATACGCAAATATAATCGTCAACCCTGCTGCCAGAAACAGGACAGCAAGAATCAGGGGGCCATCGGATTTCATAGGTGTCACCTCTCATCAAGGTTTGCGGCGCAAATGCGGCGCCGGAGTACTCGAGTCCTACACGGGGCTCATCGACATAATGAGATGCGGTTTCGCGACCGAAAGCCGCCCGGTGCAAGAACTCGACCCAAAACCTCGCCGCCGGTGACCCGCGTCACAGGAGGCCCTATTCAATTCCGAAATAATCGTGAAGGATAAGTAGACCCTGCTACCCTTCAGGTGCTATTCATCCCTCAACCTTTATTCGTCCCAACCCAGCGCGGAGGCACTTTGCTCTTAGGCATCCTCAAGGAAACCGCCCCCGGCGAAACCCGTGTCGCCCTCCTGCCGGAGAGCCTCAAGTCGCTCATCGCCCAGGGAATCGCAATCACTGTCGAATCCGGCGCGGGTCTAGCAGCCGGTGCATCCGATCGGGACTACGTCGATGCCGGCGCGATCATCACCACGAATCGCGCTTCCCTTCTGGCTTCCGCCGACCTGTTGCCACTTGTCAACGCTCCAAGCACAGGCGATCAGTCCAGCCTCAAGCCCGCCGCCGTCGTCATCGGATTCCTCAAACCCCTCGACGCGCCTCATGCCCTTGCCGCCGCAATCGCTCGTCCCACCACTCTCTTCAGCATGGAGCTGGTTCCCCGCATCAGCCGCGCTCAATCCATGGACGCGCTCTCCTCGATGGCCACGGTCGCCGGCTATAAAGCCGTCATCGCCGCCGCCGACCGACTCCCGCGCCTTTTTCCCATGCTCATGACCGCCGCGGGAACCATCCCTCCGGCCCGCGTCTTTGTTATCGGAGCAGGCGTAGCCGGTCTGCAAGCCATCGCAACAGCACGCCGTCTCGGCGCAGTGGTCGAGGCCTACGACGTCCGCGCCGCCGCCGGGGAACAAGTCCGCTCCCTGGGCGCAAAATTCCTAGACGTCGATCTCGGCGGCATCAGCGCTGAAGGCGGCGGAGGCTACGCTGCCGAACTCACCGAGGAAGCCCTCGACCGCGGACGCGACCTCATTACCCGCACCGCGGCGCACTCCGATGTCATTGTCACAACCGCCCAGGTTCCCGGCCGTCCCGCTCCGCGCCTTATCCGCCGTGCAGCCATCGAAGCCATGCGCCCCGGCTCCGTGCTTGTCGATCTGGCTGCCCCCGCCGGAGGCAACTGCGAACTCACCCAACCGGGCATCGAGCAAACCATCAACGGCGTCGTTCTTTTAGCGCCGCTGAATCTCCCTGCGGAAGTTCCAGTCCACGCCAGCCAGCTTTATGCAAGAAACATCCTCAACTTCCTATCCCTAATCGTAAAAAAAGGCGAGCTATCCGTCGATCTCGCCGACGAAGTCCTGGCCGGTGCCTGCGTAGCCCACAACGGAACCCCAGTAAATCCACGCGTAGCAAAACTGCTGGAAGTCGCAACAACCGGCTGACTCGCTGACTTGCTAACCGGCCGGGTGCCCCTGGTCCCTCGCATTTGGGGACCAGGGAAACCTCAGAACCAAGCCCACTGAATCGTACCCCACCATCGAGAACAGAATGAACCCCGCCGTCCTGATCGCTTCCGTTTACGTCTTCGCCCTGGCCGCCTTTCTCGGCTACCAGGTCATCAGCCGCGTCCCTCCATTGCTGCACACGCCGCTCATGTCCGCCACCAACGCCATCTCCGGCATCTCGCTGATCGGCTCGCTCGTACTGGCAGGCGCGGTGCATTATCCCCTCGGCGCACATATCCTCGGCTTTGTCGCCGTCACCACCGCAACCATCAACGTAGTCGGCGGATTCGGCATCACCGACCGCATGTTGAAAATGTTTGGCAAGCGCAAGCCCGAAACGAACCTCGAAGCAAAGAAGGAGGCGACCAAGTGAGTTTGACCTCCTACTTCATGGAAGCCACGTATCTCGTCGCCTCCATCCTCTTCATCCTCTCGCTCAAAATGATGTCCCACCCCGAGACCGCCCGCCGCGGCATGTTCCTCGCGGAAGGTGGCATGTTCGCGGCCATCGTCGGCACGCTGGTCGGCGCACACATCGTTACCTGGGTATGGATCATCGCCGGCCTCACCGTCGGCTCCATCATCGGCGCGTGGATGGCCGTCAGCGTCCCCATGACCGCCATGCCCCAGCGGACCGCGCTCTCCCACGCATTCGGCGCACTCGCCGCGGCCCTGGTCGGCATCGGCGAATTCGTCGTCAAAGCCTCGGAGATGGGCGCAGTCACCCGCGGCGCTCTCGGCTTTGAAGTCATGCTCGGCGCTCTCACCACCACCGGCTCGCTCATCGCAGCAGGCAAACTGCAAGGAGTCATCGCCGGCAAGCCAGTTCAATTCCGCGGCCAGAACGCCATCAACCTCATCATCGCTCTCGCCATGGTCTCCAGCTTCATCCTCTTCTGGATTCACCCCGAAATCGCCGCGGCCTTTTACACCATGCTCGGCCTGGCGTTCGTCTTCGGCGTCATGCTGGTTATCCCCATCGGCTCGGCAGACATGCCCGTCGTCATGTCCCTGCTCAATTCCTACGCAGGCCTCGCCGCGGCCGCAACAGGCTTCGTCCTCGGCAACAACGTGCTTATCATTGCCGGCACCCTGGACGGCTTCTCCGGCTTCATTCTTTCCGTACTCATGTGCAAGGCCATGAACCGCTCCATCACCAACGTCCTATTCGGCGGCTTCGGCGCGGTAATCGCCGAAGCCTCCTCAGCCAACGCCGGCGGTGTCATGCGCGAAATCTCTCTAGACGATGCCGCCATGCAGCTCGCTTTCGCCAATCGAGTAGTCTTCGTCCCCGGCTACGGCCTCGCGACTGCACAAGCCCAGCACGCATGCCGCGAATTAGGCGAATTGCTTGAAGGCCGCGGCGTCACCGTCAAATACGCCATCCATCCCGTCGCCGGTAGAATGCCTGGCCACATGAACGTCCTGCTCGCCGAGGCCAACGTCCCTTATTCGTCCCTCTACGAAATGGAACAGATCAATCCCGAGTTCCCATCGACAGATGTGGCTGTAGTCATCGGCGCCAACGACGTAGTCAACCCCGATGCCCGAGACAATCCAAAATCCCTCATCGCCGGCATGCCCATCCTCGAAGTCGATCGCGCCAAGAGCGTCATCGTACTCAAGCGCGGACAAGGCCGCGGCTTCAGCGGCCTCGAAAACCCGCTCTTCTTCAAGCCCTGCACCACCATGCTCTACGGCGATGCCAAATCCAGCCTCAGCCACCTGGCCCAGGCCGTCCAACACGTATAGTGCTCCTTTTGGCTTAATAAAAACAGAAACTATGCGCCCCATCTGAACCATGCGCCTCATCTGGACCAACAGGAAAGATAAGTATAGGAAAGGATTGAAGATAGGCCAGGCTCTCTTATTATTTTCTTGACATGATTTGCGTCTTGACGTACTCTGACTGGAGGCTGGGATGTGCCGATCTTGTTTGCGGTGCGCAGGGTTGTATATCCCTCCCGGCCGATCCATGGGAGGTTGCATATGTGCAACCTCCTTTTTATTGGAATGAACAATGCACCTTTTGTATGCCGATGAGTCCGGAAGTATTGGAGATCCCCAGCAGCAGCACTTCGTATTGGCAGGGGTATCGGTTTTTGAACGAGAGACACATTGGATCGAGTGCGAATTAAACAGGATCGCTGCGCGATTCTCCCCGCACCTCCCACATGCCGTGGAACTTCACGGCTCGCCGATGAGAACCGGGCGCAACGGATGGGACAGACATTCGCAAGCAGACCGCCATCAAGCCATACTCGACGCCCTGAATGTGGGAGTATGCACCCGCCATCCCCACGTAAGAATTTTTGCGGCGGTCCTTGAGAAGAAGAATTTCTCTGGCCAGGATATTGCCGAAGTAGCCTTCGAACAATTGAGCAGCCGCTTTGATCAGTATCTGGGCCGGCTGTATCGGCAGAAACAAGACAGCCAGAGAGGCCTCATTTTGTTCGACAAATCGTCCACAGAGAGACGTATCCAGACATTGGCAAGAGAGTTCAAGTACACTGGCCACACGTATGGAGTGACCAGAAACTACGCGGAAGTCCCTGTATTTATTGATTCGCAAGCATCCAGGCTCATCCAGCTAGCCGACTTAGTCGCGTATGCCATATTCTTGAAGTTCGAGCGCGGCGACGATCGCTACTACAAATCAATCGAGAGATGCTTCGATTCCGAGGGCGGTGTTGTCCACGGCCTGTATGTTAGGTAGGGCATCCCACGAACTCGGACTTCCATATGGGTCACCCCACCCCCAAAAATGGGCGGCAAAGGTATTAGCCTTTGCCGCCGCCCGTCCCTGGGTTGTCTTGAATTCACTGCAATGCTGCATTTGCTGCTAAATCTGTTCGCTTCACAAGCTGCTTATTGCAACAGCTTGGTAACCTCCTGCTGCACGGTGTTGGCCTGCGCCAGCGCGGCAATGCCGGTCTGGCTCAAAATTTCATACTTCGACATGTTCGAAGTAGCTGAAGCATAGTCTGTGGCCTGGATCGCATTCTGCGCCGACACCACGTTATCCTGTTGCGTGGTCATCACCTGGCCCACCGAATTCAGCGTGTTGATTTGCGCGCCAATATACCCGTCCATTGCTGCGGCGTCCGTAATGGCGACATTCAACTCGTTGAGCGCGCTCTCGGCGTGGGCCTGGGTCAGCAGATCCGTGCCGCTGAGCGACTGGCCGGCAGCGTCGGAATAGCCCATGGTGGCTGTTCCCCCCGCGGCATTGGCGTCCACCGTGATGCCCACGTTTGCCGTCCCGCCATACGTCGTCACACTATTGGCTACAACCGCGGTGCTGCTATCCGTGATGTTGCCGGAGATTCCGATGCTGTAGTAGTTGGATGCGGTCGTCGGTCCGCCGGTCAGAGCACCAACTCCGGAAGCATTTGAACCGTGAAGGACCGTAGCATCCAGGTTCGTGGTGTTCACTGTCATCGCCGGGTTCGCCGACGCAAACGTCATCACACCGGTGCTTGGGTCGTACGCTGCGGTGACGCCGTAGTCGCCCTCGTTGATAGCAGCCGTTAATAGCGCCGCATTGTTCTGCGTCGAGCCAATTGCGATCGTGTTATTCCCGATCGCGAGGATGCCGCTAAGCGTATCTGTAAGCGGAATTGTGAGAGAACCCAGTGTAGTTATCGCTGTGGAGCCATTCACCGGGGTCTTTGTGAGCGATATCGAAGTCTCTACCCCTGGCGTTTCATCGGTGATACTTCCTACGTTGGCCAGAGTCGGTGTGCCGGTGTCTCCCGCCGTCGCTGAGAATGACAGGACGGTACCGTTCTGGCTGAGTTTTGCCGTAATTCCATACTGCGCATCGGTGACGTTGATGGTTTGCGCCAGATCCTGAAGCGTGTCGGTACTTCCCGTATTTCCCAGAGGGATGGTGTAAGAGATCGTGCCGTTCCCTTCCACGCCGCTGAGCGTTCCACTCAGTAAGTCGGATGCGGTGTTGACTGTCAGGCTGCCAAGACTGCCACTCGGAGCGATGTTTGTAATATCCGAATCGGTGATTGTCGAGCCCACCACAGAAGCTGCGAAACCGCCGCTAGTCTGAGTGAACGTCAGCTGAGTTCCAGCCTGGTTGAGGGTGGCGGCGATCCCAAGATTCTTCTCCGCCCCGGTTGTGAAATCCTTCGCCAGGTCAGCCAGCGTGTCGGTGAACCCCGTTGTGCCCAGTTGGAGGGTGCTTGCCCCGCCAAAGCCCGAATTGATTTTCAGGGAACCACTCAAGAGATCGGCGGTTCCGATCACTCCCAATGTGTCCTGCATTGCACCGGCCGCCGTGTTGATCGTAACGTTCGAAGGAGTGGCGTTCTGGTCGACGATGACCGTTGACTCAATCACATTCGCGTTGCCGGCGCCCAGATCTCCGGGGGTTGCTATGAATGTCACGGCCGTCGCCAGACTGGCATTTGCGTTGTTCAGAACCGCCGTGATCCCCAGGTCGGACAGGTTCTGGCTGCCGGTAGCGGTATTGAAGTCGGCGGCAATCTGAGCGAGAGTTTGGCCGCTGAGATTGAAGGTCGATGCAGTCTGGTTCGTATCGATGCCTTCGGTGATGCTGAGGGTCCCCGTGAGCGTATCGCCCGCTGCCCCGACTCCCAGCACATTGGCGTGCCCGCCTCCACCTTCGATCGCCCCGGTAATCGCGGTGACGGGTATTTGCGGCGTCGCCGCTGCGTTGGTCTGGTCCAGAATCGGGCTTGCGATATCGTTCTGGATATTCGCGGTGTCCGTGTCTCCGTCGGTTTGCGAAAATACCAGCGACGTCCCATTGGGGCTGACAGTGGCCGTGATCCCGTCGGCCTGCAGGTTGACGAATGCGCCGACTGCGCCATTGAAGTCGTCGGCGATGTTTTGCAGGGTCTGGCCATTGCCTAGCGTGAATATGTGATTAGCCGCAAGACCGGTGGTGCCGCTCGTGATGTCGAATGTCCCGTACACAACATCGCTCTTGTTGGCCACCGTCAGTGTGTTCAGGATGGTGCCGGGTGCGACAATTTGATTGGTCGTCGAAGACGGTGTCATGTCCTGAATGTTCAGGCCGCTGACGGCATTCGGACCGCTGCCGGTAAAGGCCAGAACATTCGTAACGGCATTGTAGGTGGCCGTGATCCCGGACGTGTCGTTTTGCCCGTCGGGCGGCCGGT
>Ga0302320_10029394_pt1 | contig 10515 bp, 8 predicted proteins | sample Bog_T0_3_FD_202130 | JGI IMG/M metagenome (GOLD analysis project Ga0302320, IMG submission 202130) | Peat permafrost microbial communities from Stordalen Mire near Abisko, Sweden - Bog_T0_3 | ecosystem: Environmental > Terrestrial > Soil > Wetlands > Peat | place: Sweden: Abisko, Stordalen Mire... | reverse complement strand
TAACTAATTATTCTGCTTTACCAACTTTTGATAAGAGTGGCATGACTGCCCAACAATATGCCGATTGGATCCCAGAACTACGCCAAAGATTTGAGAGAATGGTTCTCATAGAAAAATAAAAATGATCTAATTTTATTTCAATTTCTGAAATAAAAATGAGTTTTGAAATCCTACCAAGAGATGTCCTTTTATTGATCTTAGCTAAAGTAGGTGACCCATCTAAACTATTTTGTTGTTCTAAGTATCTAAATGAGTTTGGAAAGAAGCATCAGCTAAGAGCAAAAGAAGTAGCTATAAAGGAATTGAATAGAATAGCCCCATATGCAGATATTATTGGTTGCCCTCAATGCAATCTTGCTATGCTCAAACGTGGGCAAGAAACGGCCTACACTGCGATTTTAGATTATCAGGACACCAAACCAAATCATGTTCAGAGAGGAAGAGTTTATACTATCGATGGATTTGTATTGGGTCTGTTAAGATATCAAAAATTTGATGGGGCCCATCCCTATTTTTCTCTGAAAGGACCACCAGCTCGAAAAGGTTCCAAAATTTCTCTGTTTGGAGCAATGATTGATAAGTCTTATCATAAAAGTGATGGAGACGGAGGTTACTATGAAATTTCAAAATCATACTTCGAATTTGAGTATGCAACAGCTGAGACCTTAGAAAAAACAGCTCTCTGGCCATATTTTTGTAAAGCATCCATTGATACAGCTTATGAAAGGTCTAAAGATCTTTTAGACCTTGAACAGTGGAAGGAAAGAGAACTGATAAGATCGGAGTTTGATAGGCTCAAGGAAGAAAAGAATAACAAGGAAGAAAAGAAGGAAGAAAAGAATGAAAATCTAGAAGAAGATCCATTTAATGAAACTGAGAAGGAGAAAGATATATATCGACGTTTATCGGCATTAGATGAAACTCATAGAAAGTTTCAAACAGCTCTCGAAGAACAAATATACGCAAATCGAGAGCTAGTAGTTAAACTTTCTAAGGAAGTTTTATTAGAAAAAGGAGAATATGCTGGTTACATCTTTGGTGTTTATCCACTCTTAAACAAATAAATTAAAAATGATAATTAAATTTTTCTTAAGATTTAATTAAAAGAAATTAAGAAGATGGCAAGCCAAATGATGGCACCATGTACTCATTCTCCGATCAGTAAAGAAGGTGACCCAGAATACGATGAAGATTTCGATTTTCCATGTGAATTTAGCCATAGTTGTCATATCTGTGGTCCAAACCTTCTCTACTGCCAATATCAAATCGCCAATCAATGTTTCCTCTGTGGTCAGGAATATTGTAGCCAGCACGTCGGTATTGAAGATCACATCGCAATCTGTTCACAGTGTTTCAACAAAAATTAAATATTAAACAGTTTAAATATTAAAAAAGGATAAAAAGAAAAGGATGGAAGATGAGAAAATGGAAAAAAGGAGAGCAATTAGAAGAAGATTAGAGACAATTGAAAAGACTATTGATCGGTTACTCAAATCCGATATTGCTACTTGTAATACTAAAACTTGTGAACAGATCGTTAATTTAGAACTAGAGTTACAAATCTTGACGGTCTATTATGATTTATTGGATGATATTATAAAGAATCCTAATTATCTCTCTGATAAAGATTACCAACTTAAGATTAACCAAGATTTATTAGACCAACTGGATAGTTCTACCAAAGTGTCCTTAATCTGTCTAACCGAAGGACTTTGTGGCATTAAATAACCAATTTAAAAACAAAAAAGACAATTATAAAAACAATTTTATAATTCTTTCAACCATAGAGTCTAAAATATAAATAAAAAATCATGACGACGTTCGTTGACTCTCTTTCATATTATTTTGTGGTATGGGTACAAGTTTACCTATTTGGAGTCTTATGTTACAAAAGTGTAATTGGATTTTTAATCAGATATAACATTTGGCAACCAGGCGTGAAGCTAATTGATGCCTATAATTTAGGCTGGAACCTATGGACAAGATTTCTATCATCCATTCATGCTAGTATAATCGCTTATTATGCCCTTTCAATTATTAATAACGACTATGACTTATCACCTGTTAATTTTTCCTTTAGGTATTCATCTTCTGATTTTGTCCACAACATCTTATTTTTCGCTTTCGGAAGGATTTTACCCGAAGGCATAGAACGTTTTAATACTCTAACGGCCTTCATGGTAGCCTACCTAAGTACTGATTGTATATTTATGTTAATAATGAGAACAGAAAAAGATATCAAATGGACGGTTGTTCATCATTTGACAGGAGGAATAGGTATGTTCGGATTCGCTAATGGAAATCGTTTTCATTTCAATGGCCTTTACTACATGGTGACAGAAATAACAACTCCTTTTCTTAATCTGTCTTGGGCAATTTTACATCACAAGTCTCAGGTTACAGATTTAGGGAAAGTCATTTTAGTGTTTTCTGGTGTTATTACTTGGTTTCTATTCTTATTGGTAAGATTTTTAGGTGCCATTTGGCTATTTTACATGGTCTATCATAACTTACATATATTATTAACCTATGATCATTGGGAGATTATAGTAGCATTCACCGTTAATCCATTGATCTGTGGTCTTAATTGGTGGTGGTTTTACAAGTTAACCAAAATCGTCTTTAGTAAGGGAAAATAAAAAACTATAAAATATAGAAAATGAATAGGAATAAATGCCGAACCAGCATTTAAACATTAACAGGTAACGAGTCTAGTTTAAAATTAAATTTTAAACATTTTGAAATCGAAAAGAAAAAAGATCATTAATAGATGGATCCAACTGATATAGTTTTATCTCCTGGAGATCCAAGTCTCGGAGTAAATAATTGTATTCATAATTCCGCGAAGAATGACGTCTGCCTGAAATGCACAAAGTGTGTTTTCTGTCAGAATAATATTAATTCGTCTAACTATGCTACATTCGATGCTGACAATGCAACCCAAATTTTCTGTCATGAAACATGTCTTACTTGTCCTTCAGGACTCGGAGAATGCCGAGAATACAGTTCTGTTATTAAGGATGGTATGGGAAACTTGATAATTACACCATATTGTGAACATGACACTCCATGGTGTTTAAAATGTGGAAATCCCAGCGCTTTAAGAATGGGTATGGATCTTGTCGCAATTTTTGCTGGTAAAAATAGATTTTATTATCATAATAATTGCCAACCAGTTAATGAATGTCAAGTATGCCAGAAGAATATTACGCTCAAGACGATGATGCAGACTGGAAATATTTATCATCATATTGAATTTGCTTGCACTCCTGGTCAATGTGTCTTCTGTTCTAAACTAGTATTGGATAGTCCTTGTATGGTCAAATTTCCAAATCTTGGCGGATATACTACTCTTATAGTACATGCTACTTGCATGACCTCAAGAAAGTGTCATCGATGCGGAACCTCTAAAGGAGAAATGTTTGTTGATATGAACTGGAATAAATATGAGTTAGTCCATCAAAATAAATGCTATTCCGACATATGTCCTGCGTGTTCGGTCGTTATTGGTATTGAACCATCAGTTGAAGTTAAAAATATAAACGTAATTGACCGTTATCATTTGTCGTGTCTCAAAGATTTTGCTTGTTACGTTTGCGGAGCTTCACATCATATGAATTTGATTAAAGATGTTGTATATATTAGGCATTCTGTTTGTGATCCTACCCTTTGTGCTGCATGCAATGTAGTAATAGGAGTGAAACCCAAACGAATCATCGATGGAATTTCTTATCATGGTGGACCTAATCCATGTGGACCTAAATGTAATATATGTTCGATCGTAAAATATGATGATTCTCATACTTTGAAGAAACACGGGGACGGACCTTATGTTCACGAAACTTGCAGTGGAGAGAGATGTAGAGTTTGTACCAAGCATTTGGGTGAATCTTCGAAATGGCTACAAGATCAGATTAGCGGCGAACAAGTTAAATATCATAAACAATGTTCCTATATATGCTCTAAATGTGAGATGAGATCTTTTGCTGTTGACAGAATCCCCTTCGATTCTGAAATTAATGTTAAGAACTTACCATTTCTTCCACACAAAAGACGGTTAGAAGCTAGTGCTTGTCGAAGAGCTTTGTTACGGAGAGGTTTACAGAAAGACGTTCGGCGCATTATTGTTAAACTGATACTTAACACACCTCATGATAAAACACTTCTTCCGTATAGAGATAATGGAAAGATCGACCTACGTAATTGTTGTACGCCAGTACGCTGCAAAACTGATAAATGTCAAAAATGTTTGAAAACTCTCAACTGGACGAAAAATCCTCTCAGTAACTATTGTAATTCTGAAATGTGTTTCTATATTAAAACGGCACTTCATAAGATTATATGTTTAGTTTTTGGCGGGAAGACACAGCAACTTGATCCGCTAGAATTTCATTTTAATTGGCCAGATACTGAAGAGAACGGATTGAAAGCGGTTTCCTCACTAATGATTAGTAGGGTTGCAACACTGACTGAAAAGCAAATCTCTATATACAATGCTCTAATGACTAGTATCAGACAGCTTCTTCAAGTTAAAAAGAACGAAGAAGAAGACTCTTCCAGTTCTGAATAAAAAACAATAAAACAATAAATAAATATCAAAAAATGATATTTATTTAAATATCACTTGATAATTATAAAATAAAGTTTAGAATGACTGCAAGAATTTTTAATGGAAATGAGGAATACTTTCAAACCCCGAGGACTAGTGAATATTGGGTAACTAGGCCAAATACTATGTATTGTGAAAAGAACAACACACCTTGTAGTCAGCATAATCATCGTTGCGTTGGTTATGTTCCAGTTAAATGCGAAGGATGTAATGGTGTTGCTGATGGTGGTTGGGGATCAGACGATGAAGGAGTTTTTTATCCTCCCGGTTGTATAAAATGTAAGAGAATTACCTGTTATTTCTGTAACAGTATTGAGGACAATATGATGTGCAAGAAATGTACAGGTTTCGAAACCATAATCAAAAACGATATTTAAGGTTTCGGAACCATAATCAAAACAAAATTAAAAATGCAAGACGAAAGATTAGATTTGTTGGTTAAATTATTAGAAATCTGTCCAATATGTGTTAGCGGCTATGTCAAAGCTCCAACATTTAAGACAACAAAACTTTCAGGTGACGCGTCTTATCCTCCTTCTTATGTTGATGTTCTTGATACGGTGTCGTCGTATAAAACTGTGAACTGTACTAATGAAAAATGTGCACATTCCGTCACTTTTAAAAATCCATACTATTTATCTATTAATCCTGTTCCAGAAAAGACAAAAGTTCTAGAGAATGAATATGAGCTGTTCGGTTAAATTGTCAATGATAAAAAAATGATATTTAAGAAATATCATTCATCAAAGAAAAATAAAAAGGGATCAAATGGAAGAGAAAAAAGAATGGGAGATTAAAAGAAGTTTAATAAAGTGATATTTTATAATGAAAACATTATAAAAAGATTAGATAATTTAAAGCTGTTCAAAAAGGCTATTAAGCCAAAAATATAGAAATTAACATGAGTATAATAAGAAGTGTATTATTCTGAAATCAAACAACACAATATTAAGAAGATGTTAAAGATTATAAACACGGCTCTTAGCATTTTTCGATTTTAAAAATGCTAAGGAAACTATAGTAGAATCAGAAGTGATATAAAATCATTAAAAATGTTTTAGTTGTTCCAACTGTAAAAACTCCGGCCTAAGCCTTAAGATTCCCGAAAAAGTCATTGACGGATTTAGAACTTAGAGGTCGTCTCGAGAATTTTAGGAACAGTGACAACAGAATAGATTAAACTCTGAAGGAAGATTTAAGATTCCCGAAAAGTTGTTGATAGTTTTAGAACTTACTTAGTAGAATATGCGTTCTGATAATTTTTGGGAATCTAAAAATCTCACCCAGAATTTTAAGATTAAAAGGAATCCTAACAGAAAACCTGAGTAGGAGTGTCGAGAATGATTTAAGATTCCCGAAAAAGTGTTTTAGAATTTCACAGATATTTCTTTATATTAGCCAATTGGCTAATATATTCTCTTTTCTTTTCATTATCCCTTTTATTCTCTTTTCTTTTATTTTCCCTTTTCCTGCAATTTCTCATAGAATTCTATCACCGCCCCAGCATTAGCTAAATCGGCTTTAAGGTTGGAGATTTTTCGATTTTGGGTTTCAAAAGTCTCCTTAAACGCTTTCATTACTTGGTCTTTTTGAGCAATTTCCTCATTTCGTTGGTCTAGTGCAAATTTGACATTTCCACAAACTCTTTCCGACTCTTGAAGTTTCTCAGTCTGGGCTTTAAGCTTTTCGGATTGGCCTTCGAACTCTACCAGATTCTCTTCAATGGTCTTCTTCTTGTCGCCAGCCGTCTTCATATATGTTAAAATGATTTCGGTCTTTTCCTTAATTTCTCTCTTTTGACCCTTATTTTCCTTCTTCAGAGTAGTTACAATTTTTGCTTGGTCTTCTATCACTGCATTCTTCTTAACCATGTTTTCATGATTATCAGCAATGAGCTTTCTTTGTAGTCTAATCGCGTCGTTTAGTCTTACGATTTCTTCGGTTTTCTCTTTGTTATTGGCTGAAGCTCCTTCAAGCGCGAAGATAGTGTTCTTTTGTTCCCCTATGGTCTTTGATAGCTCTTCAATAGTCTTCTTCAGCTTGTTAATTTCATCTTGTAGACTAACCCAGCCAGTGGTCTTCTCCAGACCTTCTATTCTCCCCTTTTGCTCTCTCATCACGTTTTCATAAGAGATTCTGGTCTTTTCCTTGTCAGCAATATAGGCCTCTTGATCCTTTACCTTCTTATTAAGATTGTAAAGAGCCACATCTTTTTCAGCGAGATCTTTCTTCAAAGCATAAATAGTTTTCTTAAATTCTTCTATCAACCCGTCCTTAGTTTTGAGATTTTCACTATCTTCATAGATGAGTTTCTTGAGCTCATTCATTCTAAGATTCAATTCCTCAATAATTCTGGCATTATCTTGGTTTTCTTTTCTTAATTCGGAAATCATTTTCGTCTCTAATTGAACTTCTTCTATCAATTCTTCAGTATAGTTGTTCTGTGCTCTAAGTCTGTCTCTGTACTCGGCGAGCTTTTTCTTATACACTCCAATTTCCTTGGTTTGCTCATCATCAGGTACGTTATTAAGATATCCCTTCAGTTGAATGACCAAAGCTTCTTGTTCGCGGATCGTTTGTTTACAATCTGCTAACTCCTTGGCTTTAACCTGTCCCACTTCTATTAAGTTTTTAATCTCTACATCACTTTCTTGTAGCAAATTAATCTTCTCAGTTACTAACTGTTGCAGTTTCTCAATTTCTTTTTCAGCCCACGGCGAGACTTCGATAGAATTTCCAAAAAGGACTTTGCCTGGTCGTTCAGATGATCGGCTTTCGGCGTCAGCAATATGTTTCTTTTGTTCCTCATTTTCCCTTTTTAAGCTTTCAACAGTCTTGTCTTGATCTATCCGTTGTCCTTCAAGACAAATAATTGTTACGCCGGCCTTTCTTAACTCATTTAAGTAACTTAAGATTATCTTCTCCGCATCTTTAACAGTCTTCTTCAAAGTAGAGATTTCTTTCACTTGTTCTTCGATTGTCTCGACACATTCGTCTTTTTCTTCATCTCTATAATTGAGAGTCACTCTCAAATCTTTCTGTACTCTATTTAACTCTCCAACTTCTTGAGTAAGACGATCAACAGTTTCCATAAAACCCGAAATCGTTTCCTTCTGTTTCTCAATCATCTTGATTTGTTCATTTATGATTTGATCTTTCTCTACTATAATCTTTTCCTTTTTGTTGAGTTCCTCCAGACACTCTTCCATCAACGATACATGCTCTTTATTGTTATTGTTGTTATTGACTGGCTCTTCGTCTGAGATTGAAATTGTCACCGTGTCCTTGGTAGTAATCTTAACTGGTGTGGATTTTACGGTTTCGGCTTGCAAATTCATCGAGGTTGCAACTTTCGCAATCGGCTTAAAGGTCTTAGGATCATTATCTTGGGAAGCTTTAACAGCGATATGAAGTAAACAAGGATGAGTACCACTTGCTTCGTTAAATCGACCAAACTTTCCACATTGTTTTCCATCCTTAGCATTAACATGTTCACATGGCAAAAGTTGCTTCCCAAAATCGATGTTATTTTTAGGAACTAGAGCTACGGTTTGGCTTTCCAAGACCTTATTATAACTAGAAATAGCGTCCGATAATGATTTTATCGTTGCCCCATCGTGTCTAGACTTAATATGAAGGTATTGCACTGTTGCCTTATGACCATCTTTTTCTACCTTCAAAGCTTTTCTAGTCTTGCGCAATTTGGCCTTAGTTTTGTCAAGTTTCTTCCTGAGGTTCTTCAATTTCTTAGCGGCTCTCTTTTGCTTTCCGTCCTTCGACTTAACTGGCTGGCAACCCTCGACCATTCCTGTTTCTTCTTAGACCTTTCAAAATAAAAAGTAAAACTTTCTGTTTATTTTTCCTAATTTTTATTTTTCATTTTTGTTAAATTTAGACCTATCTTACTAATGTCATAGTAAGATAGCTTTCCGGTTTCTATTTTTTTATGGTTTTATTTTTATGGTTTTATTTTTATGGTTTTATTTTTATGGTTTTATTTTTATTTCCGGTTCTATACTTATTGCAGAGAGACGCCGAAGATGGTATTGAAAGCCAGCAATAGATGGGTTGAAATCATGTCGTAATCTCTTTGTCTATCACCATAATAATTGAGGCCTAGTTTTTCTAAAAGTAGATTGCTGTATTGTGCATCGGATTTTGCGTTAGTTTTACATAATTCTTCCATTTCTGCCATCTTTTTAAACAATGATCCTTCTTTTAATAACCTTTGACATACATCTTCTGCTAGCAATGTAGCACACGAATAACTACATTCATCCAATGGAAATTTCATTCTCTGTTCAAAAGGACAACCTCTTTGAGCTACGATTTTCTTAACTTTAGATTGGTCAAGGTCTCTAAAGATGGCCAAGAATCTCACCTTGAAAGCGTACGTGTGCAGATAAAGGACAGCTAAACGAATTTTTGCTGCTTTAATCCTCAAAGACTCTTCAAGGGTTCCTCTTTGAGAAACAACTACGTATTTCAAGATTTTGTCGACGCAAGTGATTGGAAACTTATAGCCTGCTCTTCGAGTCGATAGAAGAAAAGTCTTGGTCATAGATCTGAACTTTTCACCGCGGTTGCAATGAGTTTGGACTCGCCAGTTATCATATTTCAAAGCAAGATTAACAAAATCTTCACTATTGGTCTTTCTGGTATCTACTAGACTTAAAATCGTATCATTAGGCGGTAAAGTAAAAGTTTTCGATTTATTCCAATATCCTTGTCCCAGTAAACAAACTATCCAAGGATTTCCATAATCATCAGTCGAATAAAGATCTCCTCCGAATGGCAAAGCCTCTTCATATCTTTTGATATCACTAGCGAAACATTGATCTTCAAAAAGGCACCAAAGTCGTTCGTTTCTATGATTTTGTGTCATGTAAGGTCTTAGAACTTCATAAACGGCTACGCACCTGGATCTAGGTGATAAACTGGCTAAAAAGATTTCTTTTTGTTTTGGAGTAAATCTGATGAGAACCGTATTAATAAATAATTTTTCACTTTCTGGATGGCATAAACCAAATTGCATATAAAGATTTTTGAAAAGGGATGGATCACTATCCAAAACTGCTATAATCTTGTCAACCAATTCTAAATTGTGAGTTCGACGATAGTTTTTGATCAAAAACTCGATAGTAATTGAATATTCTTCTCGCCATTTAGCGGTCTTCTGATCTTGGTCTTCGATCATTTTAAAGTAGTGGGAAAGTTCTGGAAATTTTTCATAATGATTAATTTTACCAAAGAGTGACATGAGTTTCTCAATGAGAAAGATTTTAATATCGTCAGTCAGGCATTTGCATGAAAACAAAAAGCTTTGATAAAAACGAGGGAAAAAATAGCTAAATGTTTCGAAACGATATGACGTGTCGGTATCATCTTTCTTATTACTAAAAACATAATCAGCAGATATAATAACAAAAATTGGATGGTATCGTTTGCAACCTTCTCCGCAACAATTAGTTCCGTACTTCATAACTGCTTCTCCGTATTTTTCTTCATAACATAGTTTTCGAAGGTCCCGTGGAAGATTTTTCAATAAAGAATAACTCTTAAAATAAGCAAAAGGACTAACCGGCTTAATGAAGTCTTGAAAATTTTTGTAGAGGAGCTTGAACCTTTTCTTATCATTGGCAGACAACTGAAGACCATCGATCTCTTCCTCAACTTGCTTGTCCATTTTAGAAAACGAGAGGCTCGTTTTAATTTTAATTTCTTGAAATTAAAATTTCTTTTTTATTCTATCGAGTATCATCTTTTTAATGAGTTCAAATTTTTTCCCACTTCAGTAATATAGGTATTTTTTGAAGATTTTTCGAATTAACTAATTTATTACTAGTTTTTAATTTGGCGACAGTATTTGCGAAGAAGTGAATATCTAATATACCCACTATCAGTAA
>Ga0302320_10029393_pt1 | contig 10515 bp, 9 predicted proteins | sample Bog_T0_3_FD_202130 | JGI IMG/M metagenome (GOLD analysis project Ga0302320, IMG submission 202130) | Peat permafrost microbial communities from Stordalen Mire near Abisko, Sweden - Bog_T0_3 | ecosystem: Environmental > Terrestrial > Soil > Wetlands > Peat | place: Sweden: Abisko, Stordalen Mire... | reverse complement strand
CGACGCAGACCTCCATGAGGCACTTCTCGAGAAAGGGGTTGCCGACCTGGACCGCGGGACGTCGCTCACTGGAGGCTTCGTTGAGCTCAACCGAGGCGAAGGTGGCCCCATGGATGCCGTCACGGCCGGTGTCGGCACCGACCAGAAGGACGAGGTTACCGGGACCGGCGGCAGCCGCTAGGGTCAGCTTGGACTGCTCGATGACGCCGACGCACATGGCGTTGACCAGGCAGTTGTGCCGGTAGGACTCGTCGAAGTAGATCTCGCCACCGACGGTGGGGACGCCGATGCAGTTGCCGTAGCCGCCGATGCCGGCCACGACACCATCGAGGAGGTGCCGCTGCGCCGGCTCGTCCAATGGTCCGAAGCGCAGTGAATCAAGCAGGGCGACGGGCCGTGCGCCCATGGTGAAGACGTCGCGGAGGATGCCGCCGACCCCGGTGGCCGCTCCCTGGTACGGCTCGATCGCGGACGGGTGATTGTGGGACTCGATCTTGAATACGCAGGCGAGTCCGCCTCCGATGTCGACCGCGCCGGCGTTCTCCCCCGGCCCCTGCAGCACCCGCGCGCCACTCACCGGCAGACGGGCGAGAAGGGGCTTGCTCGTCTTGTACCCGCAGTGCTCGCTCCACATCGCACCGATCACGCCCAGCTCCACCTCGGTCGGGACTCGCCCCAACCGGCGGGATGCCAGCTCGTACTCGCCACGGGTCAGCGCCACCTCGGCCAGGGTGGCATCGGAGACGGGGGCCTTGGCGGTCATGGGGCCACCGTGAAGACGGAGCGCTCGGCCACCGCCTCGACCACGCTCCGGAAGATGCTCATCCCATCCTCGCTCCCGAGCAGCGTCTCGACCGCGCGCTCCGGGTGGGGCATCATCCCCAGCACGTTGCGGCCCTCGCTCACGATGCCGGCGATGTCGCGCATGGATCCGTTGGGAGAGGCCTCGCCGACCCCCGAGCCGTCGCGGGCGACGTAGCGGAAGGCGACCCGCTGCTCGGCCTCCAAACGGTCCAGCGTGGACGGGTCGGCGACGAAACGGCCCTCACCGTGGCTGACCGGGATGGCCAGCACTCCGCCCCTCTCGCAAGCCCGGGTAAATGGCGTGTCGACCGTCTCCACCCGCAGCCAGGTGGTCTCGCAGCGGAACTCGAGCGAGGCGTTGCGGGTCAGGGCACCCGGGAGCAGATGAGCCTCGCAGAGGATCTGGAAGCCGTTGCAGATCCCGAGAACCAGCCCGCCCGCGGCCGCGAACTCCTGCACCGCCTCCATGAGCGGGGCGAATCGGGCGACGGCGCCGGTGCGAAGGTGGTCGCCGTAGGCGAAGCCGCCCGGGAGGATGACGCAGTCGGAGCCCTGGAGATCGCGCTCCCGATGCCAGAGGCGGACGGATTGGTGTCCGAGCACCTCGACGGCCCGCGCGCAGTCGCCATCGCTCCAGGTTCCGGGAAAGACCGCGATCCCAAACCTCATGCGGATGGGGCGGGCGGTGTGGGCGACAGATCGTGGGAAGGCCGGAGCTCGATGCGGTAGTCCTCGATGACCGGGTTGCGCAGGAGCTTCTCGCACATGCCGGCCACTCGTTGCCGGACGCTCGACTCGGAGTCGCCGTCCACCTCCATGCTGATGTGCTTCCCCACCCGCACCTCCGAAACCTCGGAGAAGCCGAGCTGGTGAAGTCCAGCCCGCACGGTGAGCCCCTGCGGGTCGTTGACCACGGGCTTGAGCGAGATCACCACCTCGACGGTGTACCTCATAGCTCCAGCCCACAGATCCGTCGGGCCGCCTCGCGGTAGCGCGCGGTGGTCGCCGCCACCACCTCCGGGGGAAGCGAAGGGCCGGGGGGCCGCTTGTCCCAGTCCAGCGTCTCCAGGTAGTCGCGGACCGGCTGCTTGTCGAAGGACACTGCGGTCTCCCCCTCGCGCCACTCCGACGCCTCCCAGAAGCGCGAGGAATCGGGAGTGAAGATCTCGTCGATCAGGCAGAGGCGACCGTCGATCATCCCGAACTCGAACTTGGTGTCGGCAAGGATGATGCCATGGCCGATGCAGTGCAGAGCGGCGAAGCGGAAGAGCTCGAGCGAGGTGCGCTCGAGCAGTCCAGCGAGCTCGGCCCCGATGGTCCCGGCCAGCTCGGCACGACTGATGTTCTCATCGTGCCCGCCGTCGTTCTTGGTGGACGGAGTGAAGCGCAGCTCGGGGAGCGGCGACGAATCGCGCAACCCCGAGGGCAGCGGCTCGCCGGCCAGCGTTCCCTGGTCGCGGTACTCCTTCCAGCCGGAGCCCGAGAGGTGGCCCCTGACCACGCACTCGATGTCGATGCGCTCCGCCCGCGCACAGTGCATCGAGCGCTCCCGCCACTCTGCCCAGATGGCCGGAGGCACCGCGTCCGGCCGGTCCGGGAGCAGGTGGTTGGCCACGACATGCGCGGTCCTCTCGAACCACCAGCGCGAGATCTGTGTCAGCACCCTCCCCTTCTCCGGGATCGGGTCGGGCAGCACGACGTCGAAGGCGGAGAGCCGGTCGGTCGCCACCATCAGGAGGCTGCCGTCGTCGAGAACAAAGGTGTCCCGCACCTTGCCACGCCGGAACACCTCGAGCCCGACGTCCTGAGCCGCCATCAGCACCGGGGTCATGCAAGCCCTCCTCCAATCCCCGCCTCGATGGCGAGCTGTGGACGCTCCTCGGTCGCCGTCCCCGTCTCCGCGTCGCGGATCTCGAGCCCGAGCCGCCGGTAGGTGACGTCGATGCCGGCCATGTAGGGGGCGAGGTCGAAGCAGGCGGTCAGCCGCTCCGGTGAGAGGACCTCGCCGAGCTGGCCGCGCACCAGCGCCTCGAAGCCAGCCTCGCCCCGGCGGGCCCTCTCGGCCAGGGTCTGCACCTCGCGATACGCCCGTTCCCGGGCCCATCCGGCAACGAGCAGGGCATCGAGCACGCGGGGGGAACAGGTGATCCGGCCCAGGGTATCGACGTCTGCCAACATCTTGTCAGGATTGACACGAACTTGTGCGACCAGGCGCGTGCACAGCCTGAGCATGTAGTCGAGCAGCGCGCAGGAGTCGGGCAGCACGATCCGCTCGGCGGATGAATGGGAGATGTCGCGCTCGTGCCAGAGGGCGACGTCTTCCATGGCGGTGACGGCGTAGCCCCGCAGCACCCGAGCCATACCGCAGACCCGCTCGGAGAGGACGGGGTTGTGCTTGTGGGGCATCGCCGACGACCCCTTCTGCCGCTGTGCGAAGGGCTCCTCCAGCTCTGAGATCTCGGTCTGCTGGAGCAGCCGGACGGTGGTGGCGAGCCGCTCGAGGCTGGCCCCCAGGATGGCGATCGAGGCGACGAAAGCGGCGTGACGATCCCGCGCCAGCACCTGGGTGGCGGCGTCGGCGACGGCCAGCCCGAGGCCCCGGCAGACGTGCTCCTCGACCTCGGGTGGGACCGACGTGTAGGTTCCCACCGGTCCGCTGACCTGGCCCACCGAAACCTCGGACGCCGCGGCGGCCAGGCGGGCCCGGCCGCGCCTCACCTCGTCGTAGTGATTGGCGAGCTTGACCCCGAGGCTGAGCGGCTCGGCGTGAACCCCGTGGGTCCGGCCCGGCATCATGGTGAGCCGGTGCCTCACCGCCTGGGCGGCGAGCGCCGCCTCGAGGCCGGCCGCTTCGTCGTCAATCTGGCGGGCCGCGTCTCGGAGCTGGGTGGCCAGAGCGGTGTCGACCACGTCGGAGGAGGTGAGCCCCAGGTGGAAGAAGCGCCCCTCGTCGCCGACGGTCTCCTGGACCGCCTGGACGAAGGCGGCGACGTCATGGCCCTGCTCGGCCTCGAGCTCGGCGACGCGAGCTGCATCCACATGGGCGCCGGACCTGAGCCGCTCCGCCGCCTCCGGGGGGATCCGCCCGATGGCGGCCCAGCCCTCGGCGGCCAGGAGCTCCACCTCCAGCCACCGCCGGAGTCGGGATTCGTCGCTGAAGAGGGCGGCGATCGCGGCCGGCGTGTAACGGGGGATCACGTGAGCCAATTCTATTCGGTGGCGGACTCCGAACCGGGTTTGGCGTATGAGGGTTCAGATTGGGCAGGCGCCACAGCTCCCGTGAGACACCTCGACTGGTCACCTATAGTGGAAGGAGACCAACCGTCCTGATCCGCCTGCACGCTCGAGGGGGTGGCCGAGCGCGCGTGTCCGCAGACCGCCGCCGATGACATGAGCTGCCCCGTAACCTCCCCACCCGCCGATCCGTTCACCAGGCACACACGCCTGGGGATGAGAGACGTGCGATGACCCTTCCCCGGGCCTATGAGGATCAGCTGGTCGAGCGTGCCAGGACGGACGCCGACGCTTTCGGGGAGTTGTACGACCACTACTTTGGTCAGATCTACCGGTTCGCCTACAGCCGGACACGAGACCAGGACGCCGCTGAGGAGGTCACCCAGGAGGTCTTCATGAAGGCACTCCGGGCGATGCCGCGCTACCGGACGTCTGGGCACCCGTTCAGCTCGTGGCTGTACCAGATCAGCGCCAACGCCATCGCCGATCACTTCCGCCAGCGGCGGCCGCAGGCGAGTCTCGACGCGGCCGTCGAGATCGCCGACCCGGCCCGCCCAGTGGCGGAAAGGGTGGTCGAGTCGGCTGAGGCCGCACGCGTCTGGGCGGCGATCGACGCCCTTCCGAAGCAGCAGCGGATTGCCATGACCCTGAAGTTGGGAGAGGACCTCAAGCTGGCTCAGATCGGCGAGATCATGGGCAAGAGCGAGGGTGCCGTCAAGCTGCTGGTCCACCGCGGCATGATCGGCGTCCGGCAGCGGCTGGGCGTCTCCGCGGTCGCCGGAGAGACGCTGTGAGCGAGCGCCGCGACCGCTTCGACGCCGAGCTCTCCGAGCTGTTCGGCGAGGACCCCGACCTGCTCCAGCTCGCTCAGGTGGTCCGCGAGAGCCGGCCCGAGCCGGACCTCGATCCGAGGTTCCCGCTCATCCTCCGCGCCCGGCTGATGGATGAGGCGCGCACGGTGCTGGCCCCCCGGCGCACCTTCCGGACCAGGAGAGCTCCCCGCCGGCTGGCGATCTGGGGCAGCTTCGGAGCCGCGACGGCCCTGGCCGCGGCGGCGGCGTTGGTGGTGGCGCTCACGGGTGGCACCCCTCCGCCGGGCAGGCTGGCCATCGTCGCCTCCAACGTGAGCCACCGGCAGGCGGTCGACCCCCACCAGGCCATCACCCTCAGCTTCAACGAGCCGCTCAGCCCGCAGAGCGAAGCCGCGGTGGTGAGCGCGCTCAAGATCCAGCCGGCCACCCAGGTGACGGTCGCGTGGCAGAGTGCCGAGACCCTGGTGGTCACGCCCACCCACCCCCTTGCCGCCGACACCGACTATCAGGTCACGATCCCCAAGGCGGCGATCCAGAACACGGGTGGCCAGACGCTCTCTTCCAACGTGACGATCGAGTTCGGCACCCAGGCGGTGGCCACACCCGGCCCGACGGCATCACCGGTGCCCGCGCTCGAGCCCGCTGCAGTGGGGCCGGCCGCCGGCGACGGGCTGGCCTTCTGGGGCCCTGATGACGCTCCCGGGGTGACCGACTCCACCGCCGGGCAGCCGACGCCGAGCCCGTCGTCGAGCGCCTCCCCCCTGCACTCGGCCACCGCCTCGCCGGCCAGCTCTCCCAGTGCATCGCCGCTCACCGCCACCCCGTCGCCGTCGAACGCTGCGGCGATCACCCCGGCCGCTGCGTCGGTCGAGGGTGCGGTCTACTTCCCCGCGGACCAGGCCGCGGTGCCACTCAGCGACCTGCCGGCCACGGCGGTGGCGGTGGCACCCGATGGCCTGTATGTCGCCCTCGCCGTCTCCCAGCCGGACGGCACCAGCACGATCGTGGTGGAGAATCCCGACGGGAGCTCGGCGAGCCGCGTCTGGCCGTCGGCGTCCACGGGCGGGGCTCTGGTGACGGCCCTTGCCTGGGATGGCAGCAACCGGATCGTCTTCGTCACCCCCGAGGGGGTCGACGCCGTGGACCTGGACGACCACTCGTCTCAGCTCTACGCCTTCCCCGTGGGGGGCTCGCCGGCCGGCGTGGTGCTCGCTGCCGATGGACAGGCCGCCTTCCTCCCCGCCGCTGACGTCGCCGGTCAGGCGGGGCCAGGAGCGACCGTGTCCCCTTCCGCCTCGGCCACCTCCCCCTCCGGGGCCGCGTACCCGCCGACCGCGGAGGACGGATGGCTGGTCACGTTCCCGCCCAATGGCACCAGCATGCCGGCCCCCACCCAGCTGCCCGGGAGCGTCAGTGGGGTGGTGACGTTCAGCGGCGCCGGGGATGAGGTGGCGTGGGTGGACGTGAGCGGGGGCACCTCCACCGTACTGGAGGCACCCGTCAGCGACCCAGCCACCATCACACCGGTCTCCGGCGCCCCCACCGAGGGGATCAAGGGGCTGGCGGTGGACGCCCACGGGGCCACCGTCGCCTACGCTCTCAATCCCGGCGGGATCGAGGTCGAGACGGCGAGCGGGACGGTGCTGGGCACCAGCCCCGACGAGGCCAGCTCGCTGGCCCTCTCCACCGACGGAACCCGGCTCGCGTTCGTGGCGGCCGGGAGCCTCGACGCCGCCCAGGTCCAGACCGCCTCGACACCGCCCGGGGCCACCTCCCTCTGCGAGGACGCAGATCAGGTGCTGACCCAATTCGTGAGCGATCAGGTCGCCCACGAACAGGCCGGCATGGCCACCCTGACCTCCCCCGAAGCCCCGCCGGCCGGCACGCTGACGCCATCATCGATCGACCGCGGATACGTCATCAGCTCCAGCTGCGCGGCGGCGAGCGCGACCACCGGGCCCACCCTGACCGCCTCGGCCCGACTCATCGTGGATCCAACCCCCACCTCTCCCGGTCAGATCACTGACGAGACCGTCGTGCTCGGAGAGAGCGACGGGGGCGGGTGGCTGGTGACAGGGCTCACGGTGCCTCCTCTACGCATCCAGGGCGGCGGGCCCCATGTCCTCAGCGTCAGCGTGACGCCGCCGGTCGCAGGGTCGGTCAACCCGGAGAGTGTCGTGACCGTCACCTTCGACTCCGACCTGGAGGCCTCGAGCGTCGGTGTCACCTCCCTCTGGCTGGAGACGGGCGACGGACAGACCCTCGCCCCGGTCAGGCCGCCGAGCTACGACCCCGACACCCGTGAGGCGACCCTGATCGTGGCCGGCCCACTCCCTGCCGGCATCGAGGTGGTCGTCGGCACCTCGCTCGCCGACATCGACGGCGGTCAGCCGGCAGCCAGCGCCACCTACCCGGTTGGCGGTTAGCTCACCACCAGCGCGGCAGCGATGGCCGCCACATGGGCGGGGTCGCGGAGCAGGCGGTCGTACCGCTTCCTCCGCTCCTCCCACGCCTGGGCCGCGGGCACCAGCTCGGGGTGGTCCTCGATGAAGTGCGTCGTGTACTCGCCCGCACGGAAGTCGGGGGAGTCGAGGATGGCGAGGTGGAAGGCGATGTTGGTCCGGATGCCGGTGATCGCGTACTCGATCAGCGCACGGCGCATCCTGCCGATGGCCAGCTCGCGCGTCGGGCCCCAGACGATCAGCTTGGCGATCATCGGGTCGTAGCTGGGCGAGACCATCCCTGGCCCGGCGAGCGCTGCATCGACCCGGACCCCGGGCCCGGAGGGCTCGTGGTAGCCGGTGACCCGGCCCGGCGAGGGCATGAAGCCGTTCGCGTAGTCCTCGGCATTGATCCGGCATTCGATGGCGTGACCCCGTGGCACCAGGTCCTCCTGGCGGAGTTGGAGGGGCTCGCCGGCCGCGATCCGCAGCTGCTCGACGACAAGGTCCACGGAGTACACGGCCTCAGTGACGGGATGCTCGACCTGCAACCGCGTGTTCATCTCCAGAAAGAAGAACTCGCCCTTCGAGTAGATGAGCTCCACGGTGCCGGCGTTCACGTAGCCGACAGCGCGCGCGGCGGTGACGGCGACCTCGCCCATGCGCGCCCGGGTCTCCGCATCGATGACCACCGAGGGCGACTCCTCGAGGATCTTCTGGTGACGGCGCTGGATCGTGCACTCGCGCTCCCCGAGGTGGATGACATGGCCGTGGGAGTCGGCGAGCACCTGGACCTCGATGTGGCGGGGCTCCTCGACGTAGCGCTCGAGGAAGACGGTGGCGTTGCCGAAGGCGCGTTCCGCGGTGGAGCGGGCAGCTTCCAGGCCGCTCCGGAGCTCCGCGGGATCGCGAGCCACCCGCATGCCGATGCCGCCCCCTCCAGCGGAGGCCTTGATGAGCACCGGATAACCGATCCGGGCAGCCACCTTCTTCGCCTCCTCCGGATCGGTGAGCGCTCCGCTGCCCGGGACGACCGGCACTCCTGAGGCCAGCATCCGTTCCCGAGCCGGCACCTTCTCTCCCATCGCGGCCATCGCCTCGGGAGGAGGACCGATGAAGACGATCCCGGCGGCGGCGCAGGCCCGGGCAAATGCCTGGTTCTCGCTGAGGAAGCCGTAGCCGGGATGGATCGCCTCAGCCCCCGTGGACCTCGCTGCCGCAACGATCCGCTCGATGTCGAGATACGACTGTGACGGCGCCGCAGGACCGATCTCCACCGCCTCGTCGGCGAGGATGGTGAAGGGAGCGCCGCGATCGGCCTGGCTGTGGACCGCCACGGAGGCGATGCCGAGGTCGCGACAGGCACGGATCACCCGGAGGGCGATCTCGCCACGGTTGGCGACGAGCACCTTGGAGAACACGGCTCCATGGTGCCATCCGGAGCGATGGGGCCGGGCGGCCGCGCGTGGGGAGCTGTGGAGCGGCCGGGAGAACCGGGCGCCGGCCGAGCCGGGTGCCATCATGGGGGACGAATCGGAGCTTGAGCAGGAGGCCGCACGATGCCGCGAGACAGAGACGAGGCGTGGCACGAGGTGGGCCGTAACGCGGCCGAGCTCGGCTCCCGGCTCCGGGAGCACTACCGGGCACAGCACGACGCGGACCCGAGCAGGCCCCCCATCGAGACGGCCCTGGAGGCGATGGGCCGCCAGGCGAGGATCGCCGTCGAGGCCACGGCCCAGGCGCTCCGCGACCAGGAGGTGCGCGACCATGCGCTCCGGATGTCGCGAGCCATCGCCGATGCCGTTGAGGTGTCGGTCGCCAGTCTGAGCGGCGAGGTCAAGCAGGCGCGCAAGCACGCGCCCAAGCGGCGGGACCGGTAGGCACGCTTCGCCACCGGCGGGCTCGATCGATGGGCCCGGCGCGTAGCATCGGCCTCGATGCAGTACCGGCGACCCTCGCCACGGCTGTGGCTGGCCCGCCAGACGGTGCTTGGACTGACGAGCCTCGTCCTGCTGGTGATTCTCGGCGTGTCGGGCGGGATCCTCTGGGGCGCGCCGGGTGGCCTCGCCGGGGTCGGGGCCGGCCTGGCCGTGGCCGTCATCTCGTGGTTCGTCGAGCGGGGCCGGTATCGCTCGTGGGGGTACCTGGAGCGGGACGAGGACCTGGTGGTCCAGCGCGGTCTGGTCTTTCATCGACTCACCGTCGTCCCCTTCGGACGGATGCAGTTCGTGGACGTCACGGCAGGCCCGGTCGACCGCCTCTTTGACCTGGCCACGGTCCAGCTTCACACCGCCGCCGCGGCCACGGATGCCCGCATCCCCGGCCTGCGCAGCGCCGACGCCGCGCAGCTCCGCGACCGACTGTCCACGCTCGGCGAGGCCCGGGCCTCGGGGCTCTGATGCCCCTCGCCGCGTCTCAGGCTCCCGCGCTGTCCGGTACCTGGTGCCGGCTCCATCCCCTCTCCCCGGTCGCCCGGATCGGAATCACCCTCGGGGCGCTGCTGCTCGCGGGCGTCTCCTTGGTCTCAGGGGCGCAGACCTCGTCCGGGCGGACGGCAGAGACGCTCGTGGTCGCGGCGGTGGCGGTGCTCGGGATGGTGGCCTCGGTCGTCTCCTGGCTGGTGACGCGCTGGCGGGTCGTCGGCGACGAGCTCCAGATCGACACCGGCCTGGTCTACCGCCAGTCGCTCCGGTTCCCGCTTCGCCGGATCCAGGCGGTGGACGTCGTCGCGCCGCTCACGGCCCGCATCCTCGGTCTCGCCGAGGTGCGGGTGATCTCCGCCGGGACCGGTCACCGCCAGCACGGGCGTCTCGCCTATCTGAGCAATCAGGACGCGGCGGCGGTGAGAGCACAGCTGCTCGCCCTGGCCCACGGGCTCGCGGCCGAGACCCCGGAGCCGCCCGCCCTCCCCCTCTTCCGGGTCGACAACGGGCGGCTCATCGCGGCGAGCCTGCTCCGCGGAGCCTGGCTGCTGGTGCTCGTGCTCGTCGCCGTGGGGGCGATCCTGGCCGCCGTCGATCCCACCGGTGCCGGCGGGGCCGTTCGCCAGGGCGGGGCCGATGCCGCCACCTCACTCATCACCGGGGTCGCGACCGGGCTCTTTGCCCTCGGCCTCGATGCGGCCCGCTCCGTGAACGGGGACTTCGACTTCACGATCGGCCAGGCGCCCGACGGCCTGCGCCTCCATCGGGGCCTCCTCCAGAAGCGCCACGAGACCATCCCCT
>Ga0302320_10029391_pt1 | contig 10516 bp, 12 predicted proteins | sample Bog_T0_3_FD_202130 | JGI IMG/M metagenome (GOLD analysis project Ga0302320, IMG submission 202130) | Peat permafrost microbial communities from Stordalen Mire near Abisko, Sweden - Bog_T0_3 | ecosystem: Environmental > Terrestrial > Soil > Wetlands > Peat | place: Sweden: Abisko, Stordalen Mire... | reverse complement strand
ACGACAAACATGTGTTTCCGCCCTATCAGGCGTGCATCGTGGTCCGCTCGGATTCACTGGCGTCCACGCCGAATCTTTGGGCGGTCCTCTCGGAGCTATCGGGCAAAATCTCCACCGAGGCGATGCGCCAGATGAACTACCAGGTGGACGGAAAGCACCGTCCGGCTTCTGATGTTGCTGCTAAATTCCTGCTACAGTTGAAATTGAATCGCAATTAAAGCACTGCTGGATTAGTGCCGATCTGTCTGCGTTAGGCATGTCTCCTCAATTCCAGCGCGTCGTGACCCTGACCGTGATGGTACTGTTGGTCGCGTTGTTCACCTGGATATACTCTCGTGAACGCCAGCAACGCGTCCGGTTATGGATGATCGGCTGGATTTGTATTTTAGTTCATTTCGGTGGGGCGGCAGTGGCGAGTTTCCATCTGATCCCGCCTTTCCTGGCCAATTGGCAAGCCTACTGCACCCTGATCTTGGCAGCCTCTGCTTTCTATCTTTCGGTCAGCCGTACCTGTACCACCCCGCGGCTCACCTTGGTCTTTTGGACCGGATTATTTCTGCCCGCCATCGTATACTGGACTTGTCTTTGTCTGGACCTCAACGCAAGCTGGCTCTATGAAGCCATCCTGATCGAACTGCTGGCCTCCGCTCTCACGCTCGCGCTGAACGATCTCCGGCAGTCGTGGGTGTTCTGCGCTGAATGCAGTTGCCTGGTCCTGATTCCCTGGATCTGGGTCCTCTACCACGTGCCTCAACATCCGGAGTACGGCATCGACTTCATTCTTTTTGAATGCTTCTCGCTTACGGGTTGGCGTTACTGGCGGCACTATCGCCGGCCCACTCCCGGTGTCCTCGTGACCTCCCTATCCTTCCTCGCGTGGGGACTCGTTTTCCCAGTCGCCGAATTGGGCCAGGCCTTGGGGAGTTCAATTCCAGGCGATCACGTTCTTTGGGATCTCCCGAAGTACTTCGTCGCGTTTGGGATGATCGTCACGTTATTTGAGAATCAGACGGAAGTTTTGCAAATCGAGGTGGCCGAACGGAAGCGCGCCGAAGCGGCGGCTAGGGCGGCCAATGACGCAAAGAGCATTTTCCTCGCTTCCATGAGCCACGAGATTCGCACGCCCATGAACGGAATCATCGGCATGACGGATCTTCTGCTGGATTCGGACCTCAGCGAGGAACAGAAAGACGATTTGGAAATGGTTCGGGTGTCGGCCGAGGCGTTGATGATGGTGATCAACGACATCCTCGACTTTTCGAAGATTGAGGCGGGACGATTGGAATTGGAGTCCATCGATTTCGATCCTCACGAGACCATTCGCGAGACGATTCGGACCATGAGTTTCCGAGCGCGGCAAAAAAATCTGGAGTTGATCGACAATATCAACGAGGGAGTGCCCACTTTGGTGACCGGAGATCCAGGCCGCCTCCGTCAAGTGCTGCTGAACCTGATTGGAAACGCGATAAAATTCACGGATCGGGGCAAGGTGGTGGTCGCCGTTCAACAGGAGCAGGAAACCGACGCGGATGCGATTCTGCACTTCAGCGTGCTCGATACCGGTGTCGGGATACCGATCGAAAAGCATCGCGACATCTTCGAAGCTTTCGCCCAGGCAGATGTATCTACAACACGTAAGTTTGGGGGCACTGGGTTAGGTCTGACTATCTCAGCCCGCCTGGTGACGATGATGGGCGGACGCATCTGGGTGGAGAGCGGCGAGGCTCGTAACGGTAGCATCTTCCATTTCACCGTGCGATGCGGACGGCTAAAGCGAGATGCGGAACTCGGCGCCGCCGTCGGGGCGGTTGCCGGCTGATACCGCTCCGCCGTGCTGCTCGACGATCGACTGCACGACATACAAACCGAGTCCGGAGAAAATCGATTTCGTCGAAACGTGGGGCTGAAAAATGTGCGGCAGAAGATCGGCCGGAATACCGGGGCCGTTGTCACAGACCACGATAGCGTCCACCTCGGCGCGCACATTCACACGAGTCGCGCCCGCTTCCGCCGCATTGAGAAATAGATTTACGAGGACGCGCTCCCATGCGGCCGGGTCGCCGACCAGCCGGCAAAGCGGCTCGATAACGTAAGTAAAGGCAATCTCCGGTCCGTGTACGGACTCTAAAAAATCGCCGGCAAAGTGAATCGCCGCCTCCACCACCGCGCTCGGTTCCGCGGCCGACCGCTTCTTCTCGAGTATGCTGTTGGCCAGCCCTTGCCCGTGATCGACGGTGCGTTGTAGCGTTCGCGCCAGCTTGGCCCATTTCGGATCGCTGCGCAACAACTCCGCGCTTTCTCCAATGGTTTGAAATACGTTATTGAGATCGTGAACCAGCCCCTCCAGGGTCAGTTCCATTTTGTCCATGGGAATCATTCGGCGATCCTGCGCAGAGTGTCGTAGAATTCGGGAAAAGAAACGGAGGCGGCCTCGGCGTTTTCGATGGTGCTAGGGCCGTCGGCGGCCAGCGCGGCAACGGAGAAAGCCATGGCAATACGGTGATCGCCGAAGGAGTCCAGTTCCGCCGCGTGGAACTTCTGTTTACCGGGAATTTCAAAGCCGTCCGGCTGCACCGTTATTTCCACTCCCATACGCCGGAAGTTTTCGGCTACAGTGGCGATGCGGTCGGTCTCTTTCACGCGCAGCTCCGCGGCATCGCGCACTACCAGACCGTTCTCGCTGATCGCTCCCAGCACCGCCAAGACAGGGATCTCGTCGATCAAGGCGGCCGTCTGCTCCTTCTCTAAAACCCCGCCCTTCGCGCGTGTGTTGCGGATCAGAATGTCGCCAATTAACTCTCCGCCGGTTTGGCTTAGCTCCAGCACTTTGGTAGGCGCACCCATGCCGGCCAGAAAATCGAGCAACGCGGATCGAGTGGGATTCAAGCCCACGCCGTGGATGGTAAGCGAGGAACCGGGAAGGATCAGCGCCGCTACCAGAAAGAAAGCAGCCGACGACAGATCCCCCGGAACCGTCAATTCGCGAGCCTGCAAATGGGCCGGTCCGCGCAAGGTGATGGTGCGGCGCACCACGTCAATGTCCGCACCGAATTCGCGCAGGGCCAGTTCGCTATGATCGCGCGTGCGAACGGGTTCGTGGACCGTGGTCGTGCCTTCGCCAAACAGTCCGCCGAACAGCACACACGTCTTGACCTGCGCACTGGCCATCGGCAAGGTGTACTCGATCGGATGCAAGGTGCGTCCGTGGATGGTCAAAGGAGGAAAGCGGCCCTGGTGTGCTTCAAACGCAGCGCCCATTTCCGTCAGAGGCTTCATAATGCGATCCATCGGTCTTCGCGATAACGACTCGTCGCCGCCAATACGGCAGGTGAATCCTTGCGCCGCGAGGATACCCGACAGCATTCTGATGGTCGAGCCGGAATTTCCCGCGTCCAGCATCTCCGCCGGTTCACGCAGCCCAGCCGCGCCTTTGCCGTGGATCGTCACTTTGCCAGGAATCTTTTCAACCTCGATTCCCAGCGATCGAACGCATCCGAGCGTGGACTGGCAATCGGCGCCGGTCGAGTAATTGTGGATCTTGGTGGCGCCCTCGGCGATGGCGGCCAGCATCGCGTAGCGATGGGATATGGATTTGTCGCCGGGAAGGGAGACGGCTCCATTGACCGTGCGGGCGGGAAAGATTTGCTGAGGCATCCGAATAGAGTAGTGTATCTGAAGCTTAGGCTAGTAACTTGGCTATCTCATCGGCGTCGTTATCCACCACAACCGGCCGGTTGCCGTAATTCGATTGAATCAAGCCAATTCCAGGAGCTTCCAATTCGCCGCTATGGTACCGGTAGATGTAATCCGGATCCTTCAATACATTACCAGTCAGAACGGCGACAACGTCATCGTCGCGCCCGATTTGGTGGTCTTCCGTAAACTTGCGGATTCCGGCCAGTGTCGCGGCGGAAGCGGGCTCGGAGCCGATCCCGCAGCGGCCAATGACGGCCTTGGCGTCAGCAATCTCCTGCTCGCTCACTTGGCCTACAATTCCGTTCGACTCGCGAATCTCCCGCAGCGCCTTCGGCCACGAAACCGGGTCGCCGATTTTGATCGCAGTGGCCAATGTCTCGGGATGCGTGACAGCGTGAAATACCCCGTCCGACTGCACGAGGTGATAGAACGGAGCCGCCCCCTCAGCCTGCACAACAGCCAGCCTGGGCATCTTCTCGATGAACCCCAAATCCCGCAACTCACGTAAAGCCTTGCCGAAGGCGGAAACGTTTCCGAGATTGCCGCCAGGCAGCACAATCCAATCCGGCGGATTCCAATCGCGCTGATCCAGCATTTCCAGCATGATCGTCTTCTGGCCTTCGATGCGAAAGGGGTTAATGGAGTTCAACAGGTAGATGCCCAGGCGCTCCGCCAATACGCGGACCAGAGCCAGGATCTGGTCGAAGTTAGCTTTCACCTGAAAGGTTCGCGCGCCATATTCGAGAGCCTGCGCCAGCTTGCCGTAGGAAATGTTGCCGTGTGGAATGAAAACGGCCGGGTCCAACCCGCCGGCGCTCGCGTAAGCGGCCATTGATGCCGAAGTATTTCCCGTAGATACGCAAGCCACGCGGCGCATCCCCAGCCTTCTCGCCTGCGTTGCGCCGCAAGTCATGCCGTTGTCCTTGAACGATCCGGTCGGATTGAAACCCTGGTGCTTGAACACGATGCTGCGCAAACCGCCGTATTCTGCCGCGCGCGGGGCGTCCAGCAGTGGCGTGTTGCCCTCGCGCAAAGTAATCACATGCCGCAGTTGATCGGCAAAGGGTAAGAATTCGCGATAACGCCAAACTCCGCTCTGATCCAGCGGATGGTTCGAAAGCCGCCGGTCCCGCCACGTCGCTTTGAGTGCTGAAGGATCGCCAATGCTGCACGGAGCGGAAACTTCGAGCAGTCCGCCACAACTGGGGCACGCGTAGATCGCGTCTGTGATGGGAAAGCGCCGGCGGCAGGAAGATTCGAAGCAGACTAACTCAGAAGACATGAACCTTTCAGTGTAGCTGTTAGCTCGAAAACAGAGTCTAAGGGTGAGATAGGAGAATCACATGCCGGAGAAGAGAACCCTGGAAAGAGCGCGCAAGGACAAGGAACAGGGTAAGTCCGCTTCCACACAAGCGGGCGAATTTGTTCGGGAGGAGATGGACCATATTCGCGCGGGCAAGCATGGCGCGAAGAATACCAAGCAGGCGATTGCTATCGGCCTGTCGAAGGCCCGCCGCGCTGGAGTGAAACTGGCTTCGCCAAAGAAGGGTACAACTTCGGAAGTGACCCGCAAGCAGGCTGACAGGGATTCCGAGCGTGGGCGCAAATCTCCGAACGCCAAGCCGTCGCCCAAGCGTTCGAAAGCGGCGTCGGAAGCCCTCAAGCGGGAACCGCGGTCGGCGGCATCGCACTTGGCATTGTCGAGACATGCCAAGAAAGCCGCGGCGCAACGGAAAGCTAATGGCTCGGTGAAGTCTGGGTCTTGATCCCAGGCGACGGTTTCCACCAGGAGCGGTTTGTAGGATACTGTAACTGCACCCGATATGACCCCTCTTGGCGGTATTGAAGCCGGCGGCACCAAGTTCATCTGTGGCGCCGGGACGAGCCCCGACGATCTCGTGACTATCGAATTTCCCACCACAACACCGGACGAAACGATCGGCCGCGCTGTGGCGTTCTTTCTCCAACATCCCACCCCGGCGATCGGAATCGGGTCGTTTGGCCCAGTAGATTTGAATCACACCTCGCCGACTTATGGCCACATCACCACCACCCCGAAGCTCGCGTGGCGCAATGTCGATCTGGTGGGAGCCATTCGGACGGCGACCAACGCCCGTGTGGTGCTGGACACCGACGTCAACGCGGCGGCCGTCGGCGAACACCTCTGGGGCGCGGCCCGCGATGTGGACACATTCATTTACTTGACGGTGGGAACCGGCATCGGCGGCGGCGGGATGGTCAACGGTCAATTGATGCACGGCCTGCTGCATCCGGAAATGGGGCATATCCGGCTTCCCCACGACCTGACTGCCGATCCTTACCCGGGCGGCTGTCCGTCCCACGGAGACTGTCTGGAAGGTTTGGCGGCTGGGCCTACTCTCACGGCACGCTACGGCGTTCCGGGCTCCCAACTGGCACCGAGCCACATCGCCTGGGAACTGGAGTCCCATTACCTGGCGCTCGGCTTGGTCACCTGGATCTGCACTTTATCCCCGCAGAGGATCATTCTCGGCGGCGGTGTAATGAAGCAGGTCAACTTGTTTCCAAAGATCCGCCAAAAGGTCCAGAAGCTGTTGAACGGCTATATACAGGTTCCCGAGATTCTCGACCGTATCGACGAGTACATCGTTCCGGCGGGCTTGGGTGGCCAAGCGGGAATATTGGGCGCAATCGGGCTCGTCAGCTAACATTTATGCTAATCTTCGGCTAGAGATGGAAGGTCATCTCGCAAGGGAAATACGCCATGCTCGACGACAATGATAAACGCTGGATCACGGAGACGATCGGAGTGAAGCTGGACGAGATGGGCGAGCGCATGGAGGCGATGGAAACCAGGCTCCTGACGGAGTTCCACCGCTGGGCCCAGACCTATGAAGTTCGCGTCCGGGGCACGACGCGGGCGGTGGTGGACTTCGAGGAGCGTCTGGGGTTGGTCGAGGAACGTATCTCCCGCCTGGAGCGCGGCAGAACTCAACCTCCTCAGTAGCGTAAAGAATACAGTCCCCGTTATAAATTGACTGCACATTCTAGCGGTCGCGAGACTACAATGAGCACTATAATCGAACTAGCGTTGGACGCAGGCTGAGCGGGGTTCTGCACGTTTTCCTGATTTTCGCGTCAGGATTTTGTAGGCCATGACAACTGCGGTTCAACCCTTTGAGGGACTGATGAGCGAGCGCGGCATCCCATCCGAGGTCGGCACTGACAGCCAAGCCACGCACGAACAGCAAAGTCGTTTCATTTCAGACAATCTGCGCCGGGTTTTCCTGCTGATCTACCGGATTGTGGGGAATGTGGCCGACGCCCAGGATCTAACCCAGGAAGCCTTTATCAAGGCGCTGCAGCGTCACGAGCAGCTAAAAGACTTGGATAAAGCGACGCATTGGCTGTCGCGCATCGCCAGTAACACGGCCATCGATTTTCTGCGGCGGCACGGCAAGGTGAATTTCTGCGAAATCGACACTCTGGTCGAGCCTTTGCGGGAGCCGTCGGAAAGCCCGGAGCAGGCCGTGTTGCGGACTGAGAAGCGGGCGTATCTGGAAGAAGGGTTGCGGGTGCTGACGGTGCGGGAACGGACGGCGCTGATCCTACGCGATGTGGAAGGTCTGCCGGCTGAAGAAGTTGCCAAACGCTTGAATTGTTCGAAGGCCACCGTCCGGTCGCATATCGCCAATGCCCGGATCAAATTTCGCCGCTACCTGGAAAAGAACCGTGGCGCAGGCGATAGGAAGGAGTCCTGATGCGTGCGAATCATCCGCCGGAGACAGAGCTTGCTCTGTACTCGGGCAACGATCTAAGCGCTTGGCGGAGTTGGGGTATTCGGCGCCACTTGGCCGCCTGCTCCGAGTGCCGGAACGAAGTGAAAGCGCACCGCGATGGTTTGGCGGCAATCCACGATGCGGCTGTAAGCGAGACTCCCGGACACGGCAACTGGCAGCGTCTGTCGCTGGAAATGACGGGTAATATCCGGGTTGGATTGGCGGCTGGAGAATGCATCGCCGGATTCGAAAAGACCATCCGGCCGATGAAACCGCGGCTGCTGTGGCACACGGCTCTCGTTTTTGCGGCAGTGAGCCTGGTATCGATCGCCGCTTTGTCGATCAATCTGTCGAAAGACGAGCGGAATGGATTGTTCGCGAACTTGGGGAAGATCCGCTGGGAGCGCATGTTCAGGCCGCTTCGCCCACCCTCTTTCGCACAGGACGCCGTGGTTTTGGAGGCCGGTCCGGCGGAGATTGAAGTGAAATCGAATGGCCGCGCCTTGTCCCTGACACACCCCCACTCCGACGGAGGCACGGTATCGGTCAACATGCAGGATTCGGCCGGGGTCCGGTACGTGGATGCGGACAGCGGCCAAGTGACGACGAACCGGGTTTATTATGCGCAGTAAAGCGGGGGTCGCCCTCCTGGCCGGTTCGCTCTTGGGCGGACTGCTGCAGGCGGGTGTACTTCCCAAAATCGATTTTCCGAAAGATTCCCCGGTGTCGTTTATCGGCGCCGATTACGGCGAGTCGAATGAATCCGCTCGCGGCGGCGCCATGCTTTTGGATTTGCATGCCGCGCTTTCCCTGCGCAATTCCAGCCAGCGGCGTATCCGCGGCATCACGCTGATCGTCACGGCCCAGGATGTAACGCCCGGCGGTAAGGGGTCGGTCACGGTGACCAGTCTCGATGTCGGGCCGGCGGAGAGCTTCCCGGTGCGGATCGATTTGCGTCTATTGCGGCCCGTGCAGGGAGGCGGAAACGCTCCGCTGCTGGTTGGTTTGGATGGCGTGTTGTTCGACGATCTGGGGTTCTATGGCCCCGATAAGCTGAATTCCAAGCGCGCCCTGACGCTGTGCGAATTTGAAGCGCGCCGTGACCGGCGCTATTTCAAGCAGTTGCTGGCGGAAGGGGGTCCGGAGAAACTGCAACGCGAGGTGCTGGACAGCATCGCCCGCGAGCGCGATCGCCCGAACGTAGACGTGCAGATGGTGCGCAGCGGACGCGCCACTAACTTCGAGCCGGAGAAGCAGGTGCAGTTTGCGTTCCTGAATCTTCCGGATGCCCCCATCGAACCGCTGGACGGCATGGCCAAGATTGCCGGCAACGAAGCCCGCGCTCCACGCCTTGACGTGAAGAATCGTTCGGATCGAGCCGTGCGCTACCTGGAGATCGGGTGGATTTTGCGGGACGGTCAAGGACGCGAATTCCTGGCGGGCGCGGTACCGGCGCAGTTGAATCTGGCTCCGGGGCAGAAGAGTCCGATTCTAAACGATACCGCTCTGCGCTTTCCACCGCGGGACGGGCAGCCACTGGCGATTGAGGGCATGACCGGCTTTGTCAGTAACGTCGAGTTCGCCGACGGAAGCGTCTGGATTCCCAACCGGGCGGACCTGGCCATTCCCAGACTTCAGAAGATCGTAGGCCCATCCGCGGAAGAGCAGCGCCTGTTGCAGATCTACCGCAAGCGCGGCCTGACAGCCCTGATCGGCGAGCTACAGAACCGCGATCGTTAGCTGTGCATAATCACCTCGTCGGTTAAAAATTCGACAAAATCAGAATATCGCCGATACGTTTACTGTGGTGACCAAACACAGTGTGGTGGGAATCTCGACGGCACTCAAGAATTTGCCCCCGTTTCCGCCGGTGGCCTGTAAAGTAATGAATCTGCTAAGCCAGAAGGAGTTCTCCTTTCGCGAGGTGGGTGATACGCTTAAAACCGACGCGGGTTTGAGCGCCGAAGTGCTGCGGCTGGCGAACTCTGCCCTCGCTGGAGCGCGGTACCGGGTAACAAGCATTCTTCAAGCGCTCGCCATGGTTGGCGCGGACCGGCTGGCAGGACTTCTGCTGACGCTAAGCTTGTCCAGATTGCTGAAGCGGGCTGGGGGTAGCAAAACCATCCGAAACTGTTGGCGTCATAGTCTCGCCACCGCGCTGGCGGCCAGAGAGTTTTCGTCCTCTTTTGGGGCCGAAGCCGAAGAGGCCTATCAAGCCGGCTTGTTCCACGATGTAGGCCGTCTGGCGCTCCTGGTCATTGACGCGGACCTTTATGATGAACTGCTTTCGCAGGAGGGCGATTTGGTCGACTTAGAGCGAGCGCACTTCGGCGCCGATCACTGTGAAACCGGCGGCTTGTTGATCGAACAGTGGAAGCTTCCGCAACTCTTCGCTGAAGTTGCCCGTCAACATCGCGATCCGAAGCTCGACGCCGGCAGCCTGACGCTGGTTGTTCACGCATCTTGTGAGTATGCAGATCAGCTCGGCTTTTCACTAAGGCCTCCGGAGGGCGGCCCGAATGTTTCCGAAGAACTGGGCTTCTTCATCGCGGCAACCATCAACTCTCTCGAGTGCGAGTACGAGATCTGAACCAGGCAGCACAAACCCTTTGTCGGGCTCGTTATCACATCTTAATGTGATACACTACCTTAGGTGGAGACTCGGAACATCACGTTGAGCCTACCGGTGGATCTGATCCGTCAGGCGAAAGTCTATTCGGCCGAGCACGATATAACTATGAACGCGCTCGTGCGCGAGTTACTGCGGGAAACTTTGTCGCAGAAGAGCCGGGTACAGCAGGCTGCTCAGCGATTTCTTCAGATTGCCGAAGGGGCGCCTCACTCGGCTGTCAACCCAAAATCAATCCGCCGTGACGAGCTACATCAGCGCGACTAAAAGCCTTCTTCGACACCAACGTGTTGCTATATATGTTCAGCAACGCCGACTTGAGCAAGCAAACGGAAGCGAAAGAACTTTCTCGGCAGTGCGCCGGTTCCGGCACTCTCGTCTTAAGTACACAAGTGGTTCAGGAGTTTCTTGTAGCCGGTTTGCGGCAGCTTCC
>Ga0302320_10029390_pt1 | contig 10516 bp, 10 predicted proteins | sample Bog_T0_3_FD_202130 | JGI IMG/M metagenome (GOLD analysis project Ga0302320, IMG submission 202130) | Peat permafrost microbial communities from Stordalen Mire near Abisko, Sweden - Bog_T0_3 | ecosystem: Environmental > Terrestrial > Soil > Wetlands > Peat | place: Sweden: Abisko, Stordalen Mire... | reverse complement strand
TCGATGAGCCGCGCGAGCGCGGCCTCTCCGAACGGCCCACGCCGCTGCTCGGCGGCCTGGCGATTTTCGCCGGCACCCTGGTTGCTGCGCTCATCTGGCTGCCCGCGGGCTACGGCAAGTCCGCTCAGCTGTGGCATGGCGTGCTGCTGGCCGCCGGCGTGATCACGCTCGTCGGCGCAATCGATGATCGCCTCGACCTCTCTCCGGCCATCAAGCTGCTCGGTCAGACGGTCGCCGCGGTGATCGTCGTGCACTTCGGGGTCGGGGTGAAGGTGATCGCCCTGCCCTTCATCGGCCTGCTGCACTTCCCCAACGCCGGGATTACCAACGCCGGCCCGATCCTCACGGTGATCGGTCTGGTCGCGATGATGAACGTCGTCAACTTCTCAGACGGTGTCGACGGTCTGGCGGCGGGGGTCTGCGCGATCATCGCCGCCGCGATGGCCGTCATCGCCTTTGACCTGAACCGCCAGGCGCCCGGCGTGCTCGCCGCGCTGACGGCCGGCGCGGCGCTCGGCTTTCTCGTCTTCAACTTTCCCCCGGCCTCCAGCTTCATGGGCGACTGCGGAGCCAACCTGCTCGGTCTGCTGATGGGCGTGATCACGGTGGAGGCCGCGGTCAAGACGACCGCCGTCGTCTCGCTGGTGGTGCCGCTGATCCTGCTCGCTGTGCCGTTTCTCGACACGACCTTCGTGGTGCTGAAGCGCCTGAAGTACCGCCAGCCGATCTACCGGCCGGACAACGAGCACTTCCATCATCGGATGGCTCGGATCGGCTTCTCCAGCCGGCGCACGATTGCTTACTTCTATGCGTGGACATTGCTCCTCGCCGGGCTCGCCCTGGCACTCCGGTTCGTCCCCTACAGCGACCACAAAGGGCACATCCACACGGGCTGGGCGCTTGTCATGGTCGGCTTCGGCCTGATCGTGATTGCCGCCAGCATCTACCTCGTGTATGTCCTCGAGATCCTCAAGTTCAGGCGCATGGATTCGATCCGCCTGCGGCGAATCCGCCCCGGCGCCTCAACGCCGGAGATCGACCGTGATGTCGCGCGGGACCTGGAAACGGGCGAAATCGACGCCGTTGCCGGTCTGGATGGCCGCGGTGTGGTGCCGATGGCTGGGAAGGGGAGGGCTGAGCAGCGGGTTGGCCAGCGGAAGGTGGATGAGCACCGCATAGGCACAGAAGACGAGCGTGGCGACACACAGGCGCCGGTTGCCGCTGACGGCCGCTAGCGGCAGCACCCAGATCACGTACCACGGCAACAGCCAAGCGGTCGAGAACAGCAGGGCCAGCGTCGTCCATCCTGCCGCAACGCGCCAATCGGCCCCGCGCGCGGTTCGCCAGAGCGCAAGAGCCAGCACCAACACGAAGCCCGCCAGGAAGATATGCCGCCACCAGTTCGGTGTGCCGCTCACGCCGAACCATCGCGCCGTCTCAGCGGGGATGCTGTGAGTCGCCACCATCTGCTGCTGCTCTGAGATGGCGTTCAGAAAGCCCAGCGCGTGGACGCCGAAACCGATCAGCGCGATCACCCCGATGCCGATCAGGAAGAGAACCGCCGCACCGGCGAGCTTCAGGCGCTCGCGCGTGCCCCTGGCGGCGAGGATGATGAACGGCAGCGCGAGCCCGGCGGTCACCTTGATGCCCACTCCCACCGCCATCGCCGCGCAGGCCGAGCGTAGCCGCGGACTGCCGGCGGCGGCCAGCAGCACCGCAGCCCCGAGCAGCATCATCACGAGCGTGTCGTTGTGCGCCCCTCCCACGGCCATAACCAGGAGGACGGGGTTCAGGCCGACGAACACCGCCGCCCAGCGCCGCGAGCGGCCGAGCCTGCCCGCTGCAGCCGTCACCAGCGCGATGCCCGCCAGGCTCGCCGCGACGGCGACACCTTTCAGCGCCCACAGGCCCGCCGCGAGACCGAGCGGCGCGACGGCGTAGCTCGCCAGCGTGAACAGCGGGCCGTATGGAGAGTGCTCGTAGAACCAGCCGACGAACTGAAAGGCCGGATCGGTCGGCGCGTCGGCCGCCACGTGCGTATAGGGGTCGAGGCCGTGGAGCGCGCCGAGCCGGGCGAAGTCCAGATAGCCGAAGACGTCCTGCGATATGAGCGGTGGGCCGAGGAGCAGGACCGCATGCGTGCACACGATCGCCGCGGCGATCGCGCCCATCGGCAGGCGCCGGGCGAGCAGAAGCACGGCCAGGTAGCTCGCGCACATGAGCAGCATGAACGCCTGGAAGCTGCCGGCGCTGATGCCGACATCGAAGCCCTCGAACGGTCCGGCCAGCCAGTGCGGCCACCCGCCGTAGCGGGCAGGGACGTACGCGGAGGGTTTCGAGGCCGATCCGGCGGTCACGAAAACGACGCTCACGGTGATTCCGACCAGGCCGATCAGGCCTGCCAGCCGCGATGCTCCCGCGCCGCGTCGCGTCTCCGCCGCCGGGCCGAGGGGTCCTCCGGCACCGCCCGCGACCCGCAGGCGGTGTGTGGGGGTCACGGTTCCGATCTGGCCATTGTTACGTCTAGGCGATCTGCAAGTGTTCCGCCCACCCGGTAACCTGTACTTGCCGCTGCGCCCGACGGGGAGCATTTTCCGCTACGCGCGGCCGGGTCTCAGGCTCGCAGCGCGACTCGGGCCCGATCTCTATGCGACGTCGCTACCGCACACCCAAATCAAGCCGGACTCCGGGGCCCCAACGCGTCCTGATCCTCTCCGCCGACGTCGGCGAGGGCCACGCGGCGGCCGCGCGCGTCCTGGCACAGCAGATCAACGACTCTCCACAGCCGGCCGAGGTGACGGTCATCGACGGACTCGCCGCCATGGGCCGGGTGCTGCGGCCGGTGGTCGAGGACGGCTATCGCGTGCAGCTGCGCGTGATCCCGTGGAGTTACACGATCGTCTACTGGCTGCTGAAGCGCATCGCGCCGATACGCGGCGTCGCCCGGCAGCTGCTCTGTCTGTTCGGCGCACGCTCGCTTGCGCGCACCATCAATGAATACGAGCCGGATGTGATCGTCTCCACCTACCCGGCGGTGACCGTCGTGCTGGCACGGCTCCGGCGCACGGGCGCCGTTGGCTGCCCAACGGTCGCGACGATCACCGATTTGACGGGCCTCTTCTTCTGGGCGCAGGCCGGAATCGATATGCACCTGGTCATGTACGGAGAGTCGCTCAGCTCCGTCGAGCGCATCGCAGGCGCGGGCAGTGTGCGACTCGTGCGCCCGCTCATCTCGGCCGAGTTCCTCGAGCCTCGCTGCGCGCTTGAGACTCGCCGCGACCTCGGTCTGCCCCAGGAGGGACGCATGGTGCTCGTGTCCGGCGGCGGCTGGGGTGTGGGTGATCTTGCCGGGGCCGTGCGCGAGTTCACGCAGGTTCACGAGGTGACGAGCATCGTCTGTCTGGCTGGGCGCAACGAGCAGCTCGCAGCGAAGCTGCGCACCTCCTTCGCCGGTGAGCCGAGGGTGCATGTCTATGGTTTCACTGACCGCATGCCCGAGCTGCTGGCCGCCGCCGATGTGCTCGTGCACTCGACCGGCGGCGTGACCTGCCTTGAGGCCAGGGCCACCGGCACGCCCGTGGTCTCCTACGGCCTCCCTGTCGGCCACGCGCGCCTGAACACGCGGGCGATGGCCGATCTGGACCTCGTTCGTCTCGCCAACGACACCAAAGAGCTCCGCGAGCAGGTGCAGGCGAGCTTCGCCGTATCCGACGCCTCGTCCGATGACGGCGCCGGTGGTGGCGTGGGCGCTGATCCCTCGGCCGTCGAGCTGGTGCTCGACCCGCCGCGGCGGGTGCGTCCGATTCCCCGCTGGCGGCTGCGGGCGGTGGCAATCGGCACGCAGATAACGCTCCTCGCGGCGGCCGGCACGTGGATGATGTCCACCGATGAGGTGACGGCCCTTGCCTACAAGATCCTTGACGTGAAGCCGCTCACCCATGTGGCCACAGGCCAGCGAGACGTCGGGTTGATCGTGCACGCGCCGGCCGCCGACGTGCCGCTGATCGCGGCCGAGCTGGCCCAGCGCGGGATCCACGCCTCGTTCGCCGATGACGGTGGCGTGCCGGCGCGGGCGACGATCGCGACGTTGCACTCGCTGAAGGACGGGTTTCTGCCGGAAGTATCCGGCTCGGCGTTCCTTCGCTGGTTGCACACCCGCGGCGCGCTCCATTCGCAGGCGCGCGCACTCGGGCTGCACCATCACTTCTACTACCTGCAGCCGCGTGGTGGCCTGACCGTTGGTCAGCTCGTGCTCGCGCGCACCACCGGCGCAATCCCCGTGAAGGGGGCGCTGCGGCTCAGCGCGACGTCTCCGCTGCCTCAGCGGACAATCCGGGCGGGCGACGTGGTGGTCGTCGAACTGAGCGGGTCGCCGTCTTCGGTGGCCGGGCTCGAGCGGATCGACTCCTGGGTCGCGTCCGAGCGGCTCGGCGTCGAGCCGCTCTCGTCGCTCACGCGCTGACCTTCCATCAGCGCCAACAGCAGCGGCGAGCGCGCGAGCATGGCTGCCCCCGCCACAAGCAGTGCCAGCGACGCGCCGAGCGGAATGCCGCCGAGCGGGGTGTCCGCGAAGCTCTCTCCGAGCAGCAACGGCGCAAGGATGATCGGGATCGCCGTTTGGGTCACGAACACGACCGGCGCCACCTGGATCGCGGGCCGTGACTGCAGGGCGCTCATCTCGCTCAGCACGCCCACGCCCGAGGCCGCCGCCGTGGACAGCGCCCAAGCGGCTGCCGCGGCGAGATGACGGTGACTGAGGTCATCCGAGGCGAGCTTTGTCGCGACGCCGCTCCAGCCGAAGGCCAGCCCTGCGCCGATCATCGTGACGGAGGCCGGCGAGCGCCCGAGCGAGCGCAGCACGTAGGGCACAAGGCTCGCGAGGGCGAGTCCGAGCAGCACAAGCGTGATCGTCAGCTCCTGAGAGGTGTGCGTGGTGGTGCGCGGGGGAGCCGTTATGGCGATGCCCACCACGCCCACCACGATCGCCCCCATCGCCCGGTACTCCGCCCGCCCCGCGTGCTCGCCGAGCAGGCGCTGGGCGATGAACATCAGCACCAGCAGGCCGACGGCCAGCGAGGGCTGCACGACGACGAGCGGCGCCAGCAACAGCGCGAGCACCTGTAGCGGCCAGCCCAGGATCGAGAGCCCGGTGCCCGCCAGCCAGCGCATGCGTCTGATCAGCCCCCACACGAGCGCCACGCGCAGGTGGTCTTCCTGAGGCGCCTCTCTGGCGTCCAGCGCCTGAATCGCGATCCCTAAGCTGTAAAGGGTCGACGCGCCCACCGCCGCTGCGATTCCCAACACGAGATCGACCATGTCCACATACGATCATCGCACTCCAGGCTCCTCAGCCTTGGGTGCACTCGGTGGGATCGCGATGGCCGGTTATCTGCTCCCAGGTCTTGCGGGCGCCTGGCCCGCAATCCGCGGGCCGCTCGGGATCGAGGATCACACCGCCAGCGGGCACGGCTACGCGCTCACGTTCGATGACGGTCCACATGCCCAGGGCACGCCGGCGGTGCTCGAGACGCTCGCGCGCGCTGACGTGCGGGCGACGTTCTTCCTCGTCGGCGAGCAGGTGCGACGCAATCCGGGCCTGGCGGCGGAGATCGTCTCAGCGGGACATGAAGTCGGGCTGCACTGCGACCGGCATCGCAACCTGCTTCGCCTGGCGCCGTGGCAGGTGCGCGAGGACATCGCCCGCGCGGAGGAGGCGATCGTCAACGCCACCGGCTTGTCGATCGCGCTGTACCGACCTCCGTATGGGATCGCAAACGCGGCGGCGCTGCGTCTCGCGCGCCGGCGTGGCTGGCGCACACTGCTGTGGAGCCAATGGGGCCGTGACTGGGAGGCGAAGGCCACGCAGGAGTCGATCGAGGCCCTGGTGACGAAGGACGCCGGTGAGGGCGCGGTGCTGTTGTTGCACGATGCCGACGATTACTCCGCGCCCGGCTCATGGCGGCGCACCGCGGCTGCGCTCCCGGGCGTCCTTGAGACGCTGGCCGGGCGCGGCGTTCGGCCGACCTCGCCCTGAGCCGGCAGGCACGCGAATATGCGTTCCTGGCGTGTGGGCCGGCGGATAACATCGATGGCTTGCCGAGCACCGCTCCGATAGACGCGTTCGCCCCTCCTGACCCGGGCGCCACGCCGCTCGCCTCATCCGATCCAGCCGGGATTGCGCCCCACTCGCGCCAGGGATTCGCCGGGGCGGCCGCCGCCGCGCCGGCCCGGCCGCTTGGGATCCGCCGCACCCGCTGGTGGGGAGAGTTGCTGGTTGTGGTCTGGCTGAGCTGGGTCTACGACATGATCAACAACCTCGCGCCGCTGCGCGTGAGCGTAGCTCTCGCGCATGCGCGCGCGATCCTCCACCTGGAGCAGACGCTGCATCTGGACCCCGAGCGAGCGCTCGATCGCTGGCTGGCCGGCCATCACACGCTCGGCCTTGTGCTCTCCCTCTACTACGACAATGCGCACTTCATCGTCACGCTCGGCCTGCTCGGGTGGCTGTGGTGGCGGCGCCCGGACATCTATCGCCCGCTACGCAACTCCCTCGTGATCGTGAACCTGTTGGGGTTTGTGGTCTTCTGGCTCTACCCCGTCGCGCCTCCGCGCATGCTCAACGGCTTCACCGACGTGGTCGCCGCGAGCCACACCTTCGGCTCTTGGCACACGGGCGCCCTGGCCTCGCAGGCGAATCAGCTCGCGGCGATGCCCTCACTGCACATCGCGTGGGCGGTCTGGTGCACGCTCGCCGTCTGGCGTCTCACGAGCAGCCGCACGCTCCGCCTCCTCGCACTGCTGTACCCGTGCGTGACCTCCGTTGCGGTGCTCGCGACCGGCAACCACTTCCTGCTGGACATCCTCGGCGGACTCGTCGTGATCGCGCTCGCCGCCGCGATGGCACCCGCCGTGGGCGTGCTCGGCATGCGGCTGAAGCCAATCGCCGCGAGCCTTCAGGCTCGTCGCGCCTGAATCCCGCAAACTCCGCACGGGCTGCGTACCGAGTGTCACAAAGTTGTTACGAAGTCCAAGACAAGGTAGAGTAGCCTCCCAGCCGCAGAGGTTGACAAGCGCCAGTGGAGTTTTCGAAATGGCGCTTCGACGGTTCCGCGCCGCATCAGGGCGCGAGGGCTTTCTCGTCTGTAGGGTGGCCCCACGTAATGCCAGATTTCGATGCCAACGATGCTCTGAGTAGCCTGTCCGGTGCTGGGCCGGGACGGCTGATCGCACCCTCTCCCAGGCGTCTGGCGATCCTCGACTACCTGGATGTCGTGGTGGTCATCGTCGCCCTGCCCATCGCCCTCGTGCTGGGTGCGCCGGTCTTCGGCTGCCTTGTCGGGGCGGGCGCGTGGGTCGTGCAACGCATCCTTGCGGGCGTCGACAGGCGCTGGCTGAGCAGGTCCGCAGAGCGGCGGTTCGGCCTCCCCCTGGTTGAGGCGTTCGGGCGGATCTGGCTGCTGGCCGGCGCGATCGTCCTCGCCGGCGCCGCCGGCGGCCGCGCCGACGGACTAACGGCAGCGCTGATGATCTTTGGTGCGTATTCGGTTGCATTCGCCATGCGCCTGCTCGACGGGCGACCAACGGGAGGACCCGAGCGATGAGCGCGGTCGCCGGGGCTCCGCCGATGGCACCGAGCACGGGAGCGCCTTCCGGGAAGGCGCCGATGAGCCAGGGGAAAAAGCTCCTCTACGCGATCCTTGGAGCATGGATCGGCGGGATCGTCCTGTTCATCATCCTGTTCGGTTTCAAGTCGCACAAGGCCCCGGCCGTCGCCAGCGGCGTCTTCTCCCCGACCAACGAGTTCAAACTCGACACCTGGTTCAAGCTCGGCCCGGTTGCATTCAACAAGGGTGTTCTGTATCTGCTGATCACGGTCGCCATCACGATCGGGGTGATGACCTACATCGCCAGGCGCCTGAAGCAGCGCCCCGGACGCCTCCAGACGGCGGTCGAGATGTTCTACGAATTCACCCGCCGCATGTCGAGGGAAAACCTCGACGAAAGCATGGAGCGCAAGTATTTCCCGCTGATCGCGACGATCTTCGTGTTCATCCTCGTCAGCAACCTGATCGGCTACATCCCGTTGCCGGTCGACAGCGGCGAGAGCTTCAACGTGTTCGGTGCGGCCATTCCGTCGTTCCAGATCTATGCCGCCGACACGAACGTCGCCTTTCCCCTGATCCTCGCGCTCGGGGTGTTTGTGCTGTTCAACTACGAGGGGGTCAAGCACCATGGGCCGATCGGATACCTCAAAAGCCTGATGCCGGGCGGCATCAAAGGTCCGATCGTCGGCCTGATCTTCCCGATCGAGATACTTTCGAACTTCCTTCGCCTCATCTCGCTGACGGTGCGACTGTGGGCAAACCTGCTCGCCGGTCACATGCTGATCGCGTTCATGGGCGGCGAGCTCGGAGTGCTCGTCGGGGATCAGTGGGTCCAATGGTTCCTGCTGCCGGCCGGGATCCTCATCTTCCTGTTCGAGGCCGTGCTGATCGCCGGCCTACAGGCCTTCATCTTTGCCATCTTGACCGCCATCTACCTCGGCGGAGCGGTCGAAAGCCACTAACAAAACAAGGGAGCTATCGAGCAATGCAGTTTCTCCACCTTTTCAGTTCATTCCACCCCTTTCTGGGAGTGGTCGAACCCATCATCAAGCAGGCTCAGGATGCCGGCCGCGCGATCGCTCTTGGCGCGGGCGCCGGTGGCGGCGCCGCCGGAGCCGGGGCCGGAATCGGCGCGGTGTTCAACGCATCCATCCAGGCCAAGACCCGCCAGCCGGAGTTGCGCGAGGAGATCGAGCGCGATCAGTGGCTCGGCTTCGCGCTCACCGAGGCATGCTTCTTCTACGGCCTCGTCGGCGGCTTCATCGCCTTCTTCCTCTAGACCGACATGCTCACGGCCCCCCACATCCCACTCGCCTCCAGCGGCTCGTTCCTGATCAGCCCCAATGTGGGGATCATGATCTGGACCATCGTCGTGTTCGTGATCTCGCTGTCCATCCTGCGGAAGTGGGTGTTCCCGCTGATCGGTGAAGCCCTGGACAGGCGCGCGAAGACCATTGAGGGCGACATCGACGCCGCCGCAGATCTGCGCGAGGACGCCGACAAGCTGCTGGGTGAATACCGCGAGCGCCTGAAGGAGGCCAGGACGCAGTCCGAGGAGATCCTCCAGCGCGCACGCCAGACGGCCGATTCGCACGAGCATGAGGCGCGCGAGCAGGTGCAGGAGATCCTCGCCGAGGCAGCCAAGCGCGCAGAGCGCGAGATCGACGCCGCGACCAAGCGAGCGCTCGACGACATCCGCAGGGAGGTCGCCGACCTGACGATCATGGCCACCGAGAAGGTCACCCGCAAGACGCTCAACGACGACGACCAGCGACGCCTGGTCGAGGAGGCCCTCGGCGAACTCGACTTCTCGAGTCTCTCCTCGGGCGCACAGAGCAACTGATGGAGGAGCTCGCCCAGGTCTACGGCCGCTCCCTCTTCCAGGCGGCGCTCGAGCAGGGCCGCTTGGACGACCTGCGCGAGCAGCTCGGGCAGTTCGCCGATGCGCTGGACAAACAGCGAGAGCTCGCCGTGTTCTTCTTCTCGCCGTACTTCTCCAGCGAGGAGAAGAAGCAGTCGCTCAACACACTGCTCGATGGAGCAGATGAGCTCCTGCTGAACTTCCTTGCGCTGCTGATCGAGAACCACCGCATGCCGGTCATCTTCCGCATCCGCCACGAGTTCGACCGGCTGTGGGATGAGGAGAACAAGACGCTGCCGGTCGAGATCACCAGTGCGGTGGCGCTCGACGGCGAGACGACCGAGAGCCTTGGCAGGACGATCGGGGAGCGGGCCGGGCGCAAGGTCACCCTCGCCGCCCGCGTGGATCCGGACATCATCGGAGGCATCGTCATACGGGTCGGAAATTCGATCCTCGACGCCTCTATTCGAAACCGACTGGAGCAGCTGCGCAGGCACGTTGCCCAAGGAGCCTCTTAGGAGACGACATGCAGATCAATCCCGACGAGATCACGAGCATTCTGAAGAGCCGCATCGAGGGGCTCGACAGCGGCACGGCCGAGTTGACCGAGGTCGGCACCGTACTGTCGGTCGCCGACGGTATCGCCCGCCTTCACGGCCTTGAGAACTGCATGTCTTTTGAGATGCTCGAGCTTCCCCACGGCGTCACCGGCCTGGCGCTGAACCTCGAGTCCGACAACGTGGGTGCGGTGCTGTTCGGCGAATGGGAGCACATCTCGGAGGGCGATACCGTGAAGCGGACCGGCTCCCTTCTGGAGATCCCGGTCGGCGACCAGCTGCTCGGGCGCATCGTCGATCCGCTCGGCCGTGCGCTTGACGGCAAGGGCGCGATCACGGTCGATCAGACTCGCCCGGCCGAGTTCAAGGCACCGGGAATCGTTCAGCGCCAGCCGGTCAAGCAGCCAATGCAGACCGGCCTGAAGGCGATCGACGCCATGATCCCGATTGGCCGCGGTCAGCGCGAGCTCATCATCGGCGATCGTCAGACGGGA
>Ga0302320_10029389_pt1 | contig 10516 bp, 10 predicted proteins | sample Bog_T0_3_FD_202130 | JGI IMG/M metagenome (GOLD analysis project Ga0302320, IMG submission 202130) | Peat permafrost microbial communities from Stordalen Mire near Abisko, Sweden - Bog_T0_3 | ecosystem: Environmental > Terrestrial > Soil > Wetlands > Peat | place: Sweden: Abisko, Stordalen Mire... | reverse complement strand
ATGCGCGGGTCATGCGAATCGTGTCTCCGGAGTTTTTAACGGAACTTCAGACAAGCAAGCGTTCGGCGTAGAGCGCACCGGCGGGCGTATCTTCGTGCTTAAAGATGGCATAGGTTACGTAGCCGTTCTGAACATACTGCTTGACCCGGTGCTGGATTTCGAGGAGTTCAGATTCCGTATAGTCCGGCTTGCGCAAACGCAGGTAAACGAAATCGGCGGTGAGTACGTGCGGCGTTTCCAAGGTTTCGTTTTCGGCCAGGCAGAGGCCGACGTTGGCGTCGCGCATAATCTTGTAAACGTCTTCGCTAAACCAACTGGCATTACGGAATTCGAATACGTATTTGCTTGTTTTTGGAAGCAAACGAACAAATTCCGCCAGACGTTCGAGATCGGCTTTGAACGAAGGCGCCAATTGAAATAGAATCGGACCGAGACGGCAGGCGTGGCGCAGCGGTTCCAGCGATTCGAGAAAGACACGCGTAAACTCTTCCGCGTCTTTCAGCTTGAACTGGTGCGTAATCTTCATGTGCGCCTTTGGCAGAAACACGAAGCCCGGCTCGGTGGCGGCGATCCACTTTGCAAACGTAGCGGCGGAGGCGAGACGGCGGTATGTGTAATTGATTTCAACCGCGTTCAAGCGCGTGGAGTAGTATGACAGAAACTTGGAGCTGGGGAGTTTTTCGGGATAGAACCCGGGCTTCCAGGTTGGGTAAGAGAATCCAGATGTACCGCAGTAAAGTTTTATTTCAGCCAATCGTTACAAACCTGAGAACCAATCATATCCCTGTTCATACCAGAAATCGCGGGGGCGTTGGTTCGTAAAGCGAATCAAACCAATGCGCTTGATATTCTTAATGCCGTATTTCACCGGAATAATGAGACGCAGCGGGGCGCCATGCTCGTAGACAAGTGGCTTATCGTTTTGCTCCCAAACTAAAAGGGTTTGCGGATGGAGCGCGCTTTTAGTATCGAGGCCCACGAAATAATCCTCTCCGTCCGTTGCCATGTAAATGTAATCGGTAAGGTGGGAGCCGGGCGGGAGAAATTTCTTGGTGAAATCGGAAAAGCGGGCGCCGGTCCACTTTTGCACGACGCTCCAGCCCTCGATGCAACAGAACTTGGTGGTGATTTTTTGTACGGGCAGGGACTGGATGTCGGCGAGCTGCAGAGTGACGGGTGACGCGCCGGGCGATTCGAGTTGAAGACCATCCCATGCCGGAGGATTACCTTGATCGTCGGCTTCTTCATCGAGGCCGTGGTCGCCGTTCGGTTTCAGATAGCGAATCGCGCTCTCCGGATAGGTCGGCATGAGGTGCGAATCGTCAAGATAACTCTTCCAAAGTTTGCCGTTGAAATCGAGAACACGGCGCTGCGGCCAAGGAACTTCGTTCTCTTTGTGAGCAAGGCGCACGCTCTCGTAGGCACCTAGAGCTCCGGCAGCCGCCAAACCACCTAGAATAAATCCTCGGCGTGATTTCTTCCGCAGTTCGCGGTTGAGGTCGGCTTCGGGCAGGACAATTTCGGGGTGACGGTTTGTCATTTGCTCTCTCCGCCCTTCACTAATTCCCAACCAATCACCATGCTGCGGAAATTATTCCAGCCGGCCAGCATCACTTGGCCGATATGGACAACAAAGAAACCGATGTAGCCCATGGTGAGGGCGAAATGGATGAGCCGCGCAAACTCATAACCGCCGCAGAGAGCAGCCAGCCACGAAAGATTGGCAGGCTTGTAAATAGCAAGACCGGTGATGAACGACCCAAGCCCCATGACGATGATGCCGGTATAAGCAATTTGTTGGGCGGCATTGTATTTTTCCTGGGGCGGCATTTCTTTGACTAGGTGAAGATCATGCAGGACGACTTGCCACGCATCGCGAAAAGCCGAAAGTGAAGTGGGAACGAGATAGCGCCATTCCCCCGAGAACAGCGTATAGCCAACGTAGGCGATGCCGTTGACTATGAAAATCCACATAAAGACGAAATGCAGACCCATGCCTTCGGCCAAACGGAATTTCAAGCCGAACAAGCCAAAAAGCCACTGCGGAAACAACGCTATGGGGCCTAGATGATACGCAGGGTAGGCCCAATAAATGAGCATACCGCTCCAAATCATCAGAAACAGAATCGGGAAATTAATCCAGTGGAACCAACGGATGGCCAGCAGGTGCTTCAGAACCAGTTTCGACATGCCATTTGTTCTTTCGGTTGACGGAACCAAACAGTTACGGTAACGTCTGACAATGGTAACAAGAGAGAATAGGCAGTGAAATGCAGCCATTGACCATGTTGTGCCTGGCAAGCTATGAAAAAGGCCAGCGATTCCTGGAAGAAGCAAAGCAGCAGGGCTGTCGGGTGCTGCTCCTGACGTCGCAAAGTTTGGAAGGGAAATGGCCGGTTGGAATTTATGATGAGATTTTCTACCTGCCCGACAAAGAGTTTGAATGGAACTTGCAGCACATGCTGGCAGGAGTCAACCATCTGTGCCGAACGGAAAAAGTTCAGCGGATCGTACCGTTGGACGATTTCGATTTAGAAAAGGCCGCGCTACTGAGGGAACATCTGCGCGTGCCCGGATTTGGCGAAACCGCCACAAGATATTTCCGTGACAAGCTGGCCATGCGTATGCGGGCGGCGGAAAGCGGAATTAATGTGCCGCCGTTCACAAGCACGTCTCATTACCAGGACATTACCGATTTTCTTGAGAAAGTGCCGCCGCCGTGGGTGATAAAGCCTAGAATGATGGCGGGCGCGATGGGCATTCGCAAGTGCGATAACAAAGAAGACGTCTGGGACAGAATTCACAGGTTGGGGGACGAGCAATCGTACTTCGTGTTGGAGCAGTTCGTACCGGGCGATATTTTTCACGTGGATTCAATCTGGTTTAAAGGCGAAGTCGTTTTTGCGATATCGAGCGCTTATGGAACACCGCCGCTGGAAGTGGCCAACGACGGTGGAATCTTTACAACGGAGACGCTCGAAGCGGGGAGCAGTGTGGACGTAAGTTTGCGCGAGATGAACAAGACTGTCTTAAGCGCTTTTGGCTTGCGCGATGGCGTGTCACACACTGAGTTCATAAAGGCGAAATCGGATGGCGCCGTTTATTTCCTGGAGACGTCGGCGCGTGTGGGTGGAGCGAACATTGCGGATTTGATTGAAACCGCAAGCGGATTGAATATGTGGGCGGAATGGGCGAAGGTAGAAACGGCCACGGCGACCGGCGGCGATTACAAGCCAATAGAAGAGCCACGGCAGCAAGCGGGCTTGCTCGTGTCGCTGGCCAGGCAAGAGTGGCCCGATACAGGCGGCTTCAACGAGCCTGAGTTGGTTTGGCAGTTGAAGAAAAAACACCACGTCGGTTTCATAGTAAAATCACCTCAAAGAGAAAGAGTCGCAGAACTTCTAAAGTTATATACCGAGCGTGTGCGCAGAGATTTTCATGCCTCTGCACCACCACGTGATAAGCCGGGAGAATAGATGACTGTTTCAAGAGCGTTAGGGTTCACCGCAGGGGCGGTGGTAGGCGGATTATCGGCGGCAGCAGCATATGGAACCGTATCAAGAAATTCGCAGTTGTTCGGCCCGTCAGTGTACTGCGGGCCCAGTACAAGAAAAGCGATAGCGCTCACTTTTGACGATGGCCCCAGTGAGGGTACGCCTGATTTGCTGGACTATCTGGACAAAGAGGGCGTCGCAGCCACTTTTTTTGAGTGTGGCATGCATGTGAAGAGGTTGCCTCATATCGCAGGACAGGTTGCGGCAGCCGGGCATGAGATTGGGAATCATTCGTATTCGCATCCCAGGCTGCCCTTTAAATCGCACGAATTTATCGATATCGAATTCAGTGAAGCACAGCGCGTGATTCAAGGAGAAACCGGCGTGACGCCTACGCTGTTGCGCGCTCCATATGGCTTTCGCTGGCTGGGGTTGCGCGCGGTGCAAGAGAAGTTGCTGCTGCTGGGCGTGATGTGGACGGTGATTGGTAACGATTGGCGTTGGCCTGAGGAGAAAATTAGCAAGTATGTCTTGGGCCACAGTTCACCCGGCGGCATTATTTGCCTGCACGACGGACGTGGGGCGAGTGTTCGGCCGGAGATCAGGAATACGATCGCGGCGGTGAAAGAGATCGTACCTCGGTTAAAGGATCTAGGTTATCGGTTTGAGACGGTGAGCAAGCTGCTGGAAGGCTAGCGCTGCTTCCCGCACAAGCAAGCCCATTTTGGGGTGGCTTGGCTCAAGCGCCGGCTTCAGGCCGTGAGTGTGCAGAGCTTCGCTACAGGTTGGCCCAATCGAGGCGATGAAGGTATTCGCGAGCGCGCTGAGCGCTTCAGCGCGTTTGCCCTTCTGCTCAGCGAATTCAATGACATGGTCAATCTGCACGCCAGTGGTGAATATGGCCACTTTGATTTGGCCAGCGAGAAGTTGTTCCAGCGCGGCTGCGAGCGGCGCGGTGTCTTCCGGCAGAGCCCACTGATAGACCGGCACTCGGGTGTAATGCCTGCCTTGCGCCGAGAGTCCGTCAAGAAGATCCAAATTCGGGCGGCCGTATTCTTGTACGGCTACTGACTTTTCCGGGCGCGACTTCACAGCTTCGAGCAGCTCTCGCCAGGTGTTGGGTTCGGGAACTGCAACCGCCACGGGAACTTGCCACTCGCGCAGCACGGCCATAGGCTTCGGACCACGGGCGACAACGGTGACTTTGCGTAAGGCTTCTGGAAAAAGATTTTCAGGTTCGCGGGTTGCCAGGACCCGCTGCAAAAGGCGAGTGCCGACGCCGGTCATGAAGATGACCATCTCGAACTTGCCGGCATAGAGCGTATCGGCAAATTTGAAAGCCTCGGGATTGTCTGCTAATGGAATTTCGCGCAGTGCGGGGGCCACAACCGGTTCGCCGCCGTTAATGCGAATGAGTTCAGCCATCTCTTTTTCGCGGCGGCTTTCGAAAGCGAGGACACGGCTTTGACCAAACGACATACAAAATGGTATCGCGGATTAAATTGATACGATGAGGTAAAGGTGGTTATGCAACTGAGCACGCGCGTTTTTCTATCCGGACTTTTGATTTCAATGGGCGCGCTGGCGCAAACTCCGGCAGCACCCACTCCGCAAACCGAAGCGCCGGTGTTTCTGGATAATCACCGTCCGTTGAATCCGAAGAAGGACAAGAATCCGACATCGAGGACCGTGACGGGACAGGTGTTTGACGATTCAGGCAGCGCGTTAGAAGGGGCGCTTGTCACGCTTGTGAACAGCAAGACGAAAGAGAAGTTCGAATACTTCACGAAGAAAGACGGCCGCTACAGGTTTGAAGACTTAAGCTTTTCGGTGGATTATCAACTACAGGCTAAATGGAAGAACCTGATCAGCGACGAACGGAAACTCAGCCAGTACGATCACACCGCGATGATCGTTAGGCGGCTGGAAGTGACGACGCCCGATGGAGCGCCGCCACCTTCTTCGGCAGCGAATGCAAAGTCCGACAAACCAAAACAGCTTTAACGTTTACAGAGTTCCGGGTAATATTTTTTTAAATTGCTGACCTTAGGTGCATCGTTATAGACGATGTACGGTTGGAACGGATTGTTCTGCATGTAGTGTTGGTGATAATCCTCAGCGGCGTAAAAAGCCTTGAGCGGCACTATCTCCGTAACGATGGGATGAGAATAAATTCCGGCTGCGTCCAACTGCTTGACGTAAGCTTCGGCCACTTTCTTCTGGTCTTCGTTGGTGTAGAAGATCACCGACCGGTATTGCGTACCGCTATCCGGACCTTGCCGGTTTTTCGTGGTAGGGTCATGTGCGACGGAAAAGAAAATCTTAAGCAACTGGCCATAGCTAATCTGGCTGGGGTCATACTTGATCTGCACAGATTCAGCGTGACCTGTGTTGCCTTCGCTGACCATTTCGTAGTGGGCCGTTGATTTCTCACCGCCTGAATAGCCGGCGGTAGCGGATTTCACACCCTTCACTTTTTCGTAGACGCCTTCGACACCCCAAAAACAGCCGCCAGACAACACGGCGATTTGATCGCCGCTCGCTGCCGGAACGTCGATGGCCGGATCTGGAAATGCGGGCTTGTCCTTGCCGGCAAACATCAGCGCCGCCCCGGCCAGGAAGGAAACCATTAATTTTCGATTCAACATTGCGTAAGCACCTTTCGTTTAGATTGCTCTACTCACCAGTTCGCTGCGGAATCTGCAAAAGTTATTAACGCCAGCCCGGATTCTTGCCCAGACTGACAAGGTTGGCGAGAATTCGATACGCGCCGGGAACACCCGCCGGAAGTTGACGGTATAAGGCGAAGGCATCATAGACATAAAGTCCCTTGCCGTAATGGGCTAATAAAAGGCCACCCCGCTGGGGATCCTGATCGGGGTCATGTGTTTCCACTAAGGCTTGATAATTCTTTTCATCCCATTTCTCAAGGAAGCCATGCCCGCGCTCTTCCTCCCAGCCGGAGAAATCAGTGGCAGTGATCTTGTTTGGCCAATTGAATAGAGGGTTCTGTGGCTCCAGTATTTTCACGGGCGAGGCTTCGTCAACCACTCTGGGGCCTTTCCCAACGTTGAGTGAATATGGGCCATAATCCGGGTCGAAATTCTGGACGTTGTATTGAACGATTAAGACGCCGCCATTATTGACGTAGTTGAGCAGACGGCTGTTGGCAGAGCGCAGTTCGGGACGCACGGCATATGCGCGAACACCAAGAACGATGGCATCAAAGTGGGACAGATCTCCTGTCTCGATATCGGCGGCCGACAACGTTTGTAATTGTGCGCCGAGATCGATGAGCGCCTGTGGCACATCGTCACCAGTGCCGGGCAGGAAGCCGACGTGCAGATTTTCAGCGGTTTTGACATCAACGCCCACAGCCTTATAAGTTGCGGCGTGATAGCTCGGATAATGGCGAACGCCGGGATAGCCAACCATGCGGAAGCCTTCTTCGTAGTGCTTGCCATCGTACTCGGCCACGGCGCGGATCTCATAATCGCCGGCGTGCAGGGCATGGGGCGTTACTTGAAACGTAATGGTTTCGCTATCGCCATCGCGCGCAAAGGAGAAAGGCGCTTGCGCTGGGGAAGAAGACCAACCCGCAGGCAGACGCAAGCTCACAGAACCTTTGGCAGGGCCTTTGACGTTGCTGCGAAGACCACAGGAGAACGTGAATGAGGTGGATTTGAGAGGAACGACGCCCGCGGAAGGACTGACAGAAACCGAAATGGCGGGCGCGACAATCAGCGGGTCGGTGCTGATACCGATGCCTTCTGTGCGCTGATTCGCCCCTACCACGCGATGCAAGGTGAAATCGACACCGTTAAAACTGAGACGCGCCGTGGCGTAGAGCGGATACGGCGCCAGTGAGAGGTTGCGAAAGCGTTCGTCCACCAAGTTGTAGTACGGTTGCTCTTGATTGGGCCGGGTGAAATAGGCTTTGGTGAGAGCGGCATCGGGCGGCGCGACGACGGTAAATCTGAGCTTATTTTCAGACCCGCCCGGAAGCGAAGCGGCGGCAGATTTCTCGGTTTGGATGGACCATGCTTTTCCATCAGACGGCTGAATCACAACTTCTGCGACGCTCACGTCGGCCGCACCCTCGTTGTGAAGCACCGTTTGGACGGGGAACTTCTGACCTGGAATCGCGATGGAAAAAGTCACGGCTTGGCCGCCGCCGAAGCGATTATCCGGCTCCTTTTCGGGGGCGACAACCGCATCGAGAGAAACACCCAGCGCCAAGGTAAGAGCTTTTTCGAACTGATCTTGTTTGACCTTTAGTTCGAACTTCACATCGCTTTTACCGGGCTCTGCTAAGGCGCTGGAGTTCACTTCGTTCATCAAAGCGCGCGTGGCTTTCAGGCCATCGGCGAGAAAAGGGGCAATCGCGGATGGGTTGGCAGATCGATATTTATCGGAAGCGTCGGACGCAATCTTCGAGATATTTTCCAAACCGCGCTTCAAGAACGCGGTATCGCCCTGCGCGAGTGAGGCGATACCGGCTAGAGAGATGTCGATGCCGTCATAAAAATTGGACTCCTTGTCGGATGCGTCTACACGCGATCCGTAGCGGTGATAGGGAGCCGAGTAAAGACTTTCTGGCGGAGTTGTGTTACCGCCATTTTGACTTTTCTGGAAGCCCCAGCCCGTGCGCGAGATTTGCAGATAGGTTAAGCCAGCGGGCTGATCGAACTTGCCTTCCTGGTATTGGAGATTGGTGGCGGGGCGTTGGTTGATCCAAGTATCATCGACGTAGTTGTGGAAACGGATGGGACCGTACTTATCGGTGGCGTAATCGTAGATGGTCTTGTCTTTTGTGGGGGCGAAGAAAGGAACGCGCGCGTACACCTTAATAGGCGCCCAAGGCCGCAAGCCTTCGCGGATCTGCTCGGGAAAACGGTTGGGATCGGCCGCCGCTTTGAAGACTTCCTGTGCGACTTGCCCTGCCACTTGATGGTTACCGTGGCCGTCGGTAGGAGCGCCGACGAAGCTGGAGGTAATGATGAGGGGACGGGTCATGCGCACGACGCGCACAGCGTCTGACAGCACGCGGTCGTAGCCCCATTTTTCGATGCACTCTTCGCGGGTCTTTGAGAAGCCGTAATCAATGACGGTGCCCCAGTATTGGTCAACACCGTAATAGCGATCGGCCTGCAAGAGTTCCTGAGTGCGGAGAAGACCCATTTCGTCATACATATCGATAGACATGGCATTCTGGCCGCCTTCGCCGCGCGTCAAGGTCATAAGAGCGGCGCGAGTACCACGCCCGCGCGTTTCGGAAGCGAGCATTCCGCCGTCTTCGTCGTCAGGGTGGGCGTTGATGACCAACATACTGGCCCGTGTCTGTAAGGCAGCGAGCGCGCGGGACAGGCCAGCGGCTCCGCGATCTTCAGCGATCGGCTGCGCGTTGGGATCGAGGCGAGCGAGTTCTTGGGGCGATTGTGCGAAGGCCAGACCGAGAACGGCAGCGATGGTGAGAACAGAAGCGTAGATGGGAAGACGGTTTCTGAGCATTGGGCACACTTTAATAGGGGTAGTTTTTATAGTACGCCACGCGTGCGGACTTCGTACGATTGCATTAGTGTCACGGAGCGAGGGGATTAGCCCGCTAAGAGAGTTTAATTTGATTTGCCAAATAGAGCGGTATCCTTTGAAAGGCGGGGTTCGTCCAACGGTTGAAGTCGCAGGAGGAGTTTAGAACTATGAGAAGAAATAATATATTCGTTGCGGTCGTTTTAAGCGCCGCACTAGCCTCGCTCGGATTGAGCCAGAATTATCCACCGTCGCAGCAGCAGCCTTATCCCCAGGCGCAGCAACCGTATCCTCAGCAACAAGGGCAGCAACCTTATCCACAAGGGCAGCAACAGCCTTACCCCCAGGATCAACAGCAGTATCCGCAGGGTCAGCCGCCGCAGGGCCAGCAGCAGTATCCGCCGCAAGGCCAGCAGCAGTACCCGCAACAATACCCGGAGCAGCAGTATCCGCCGGCACAAGGGGCGCAATACCCGGCCGTTGGGCCGGGCCAGCCCCCGGTATTTCCACCACAGCAATTGGAACAGATGGTTGCGTCCATCGCTCTCTATCCGGATGGTCTGTTAGCGCACGTGTTAACGGCTGCGACGGTTTATCAGCAGATTCCGCCAGCGGCGGGTTGGGCGAACCAACATGCTTATTTGCATGGCGCGGCTTTGGCGGAAGCTATTCGCGAGGATAATCTGCCTTGGGACGTGAGCGTTTTGTCACTACTTCCCTTCCCGCAGGTGTTGAGCCAGATGGCGCAATATATGCAATGGACGGAGCAACTGGGTGATGCGGTGTTAGCGCAACGGCCGGATGTGATGGATGCGATTCAGCGCTTGCGCGCCAGAGCGGCCCAGTATGGATATTTCCGGGATCCGCAATTCGAGCGTTACGAGCGCGTGGTGGTGGCGGGTCCTGGTTTGTATGAGATTGACCCAATTGGGGCCGATTATTACGTTCCTTTTTACAACCCGCGGATTTTCTTTGGAGCGCCGCGTGCGGGTTTCGCGGTCGGGTTTAGCTTCGGTCCAGCGATCTCGATTGGGGGATTTTTCGGTAGCTGGGGCTGGGGTCCTGGTGTGGCGTTCGGTTGGCGTGACCACGCGATTCTGTTTGGCGGAAGCCCTTGGAATCGGGGATGGGTTGATCGCGGACGGTTTAATCGTCCGGCGCCATGGGGAGGCGACCGACGCCCAGAATCACACGGCTATGTTCCGCAGCGTCACGAGGAGCCGCGGGGACGGGGCGGCGAAGAGCATAGGGAACATCACTAAAGAGTGTTGAGTGAGAAGTGAAAGCTGCCGCGAGGGATTCTCTCGCGGCAGCTTTTTTGGTTGAGACACAGTTGCGCCACTCCCTGGGGAAAAATATTCGGTTGTCAAGGAACTGGTGGCCAAGGCTTCGAACGCGTTACGGCGAAGAGAGGTTGGCGCGTGCTTACTGCGGGTTGCGTGACGGGCAGGACCAACCACTTACTTCGTGCGTGGCACTGCTAGAGGGTGTCG
>Ga0302320_10029388_pt1 | contig 10516 bp, 8 predicted proteins | sample Bog_T0_3_FD_202130 | JGI IMG/M metagenome (GOLD analysis project Ga0302320, IMG submission 202130) | Peat permafrost microbial communities from Stordalen Mire near Abisko, Sweden - Bog_T0_3 | ecosystem: Environmental > Terrestrial > Soil > Wetlands > Peat | place: Sweden: Abisko, Stordalen Mire... | reverse complement strand
CGCTGCTGATTCTTCAGTGCATGTACAAGCCGCACTCCAGCTTCGTTCATTAACTCCTGTAGTTGACCATCTCCGCGATGGAACTGGTCGCGGCTGTGCAAGCGCTTCGGTCGTTGGACAGCAGTTCTAAATGAAATGGAACCCGGTCTCTCCGGAGGCCTTGCAGCCCTGCTTCGACCAGGTCATCAAGCAACTGCGTGAGCGCGACGGCCTGAAGGCATTTCAACGGCTGGGTGGACGGACGTTGGTGGCCCTCGATGGCACGGAGTATTTCTGTTCGCAAAAGCTGAGTTGCCCGCAGTGTCTTACGCGCAATCGAGCAAACGGCAAGATCAAGAGTTATCACGCCATGCTGGCCGCCATGATCGTTGCCCCCGGCCACAACATGGTGCTGCCGCTGATGCCGGAGTTTATAACGCCGCAGGATGGAGCCGAGAAGCAGGATTGCGAGCGCAATGCCGCTAAACGCTGGGTGAGCGCGCATGGCAAGCGGGTTCAGGACTTGTGCCCGGTCTATCTGGGCGACGCGCTGTTCAGTTGCCAGCCGCTGGCCGAAGCGGTGCTGGCAACGGGCGCGGATTTTCTGTTTGTCGTCAAGAAAGACGGCCACAAGACCTTGTACGAGTTCGTCGCGGGCGCGCCGCCGGATGAGCGCACGGTGATCGAACGCAAGCCCGGCAAGCGCAGCCTGACCTATCGCTACCGCCGGATCCAAGCGGTTCCGCTGCGCGACGGCAAGGATGCGCTCACGGTCAACTGGCTGGCTGTTACCATCACCGATGAAACGGGAAAGACCACCTATGACGGGGCTTTTGTGACCAGCTTCCAGATGGTATGCACATGCAGGATGGCGCCGGCTGCAGGACGGTCGCGATAGAGGATCAGGTGCAGCCCGGTTTCGGCGGAAGGCTTTCCCGTGCCAGCCAGCACACGACCATCGAGGTCAACCTCCATCAAGCCGGCGGGCGTGATCGTGCCCTTGTCCAGGCCGCTGGCAGTAACCAGTACGCGCCCACTGGCGCGGACGCTGAAGTTGCCGCTGGTAGCTGCAACCCAACCGCGACTGTAGCACCAGCGCGCCGTCGCGCAAAGCGATTCGGCGGCAGATTGAAGAACATCCGGATCGGGAATCATACGTACACCCCAGTGTTGCAATCCGTTGAGGAGACAGAAGCTCTGTAAATCTGGGCCCGAAGGGGCGTGAGCCTCCATCACTAGGCAACAACCGGCGCGCGAAAATCAGCGGTGAGGGATCGGTTGCTGTACAGCGGCCTTATCAGATAAAACAGCCGAAACTGTCTCCGAACCCTTGTTCAACGCGACCGTCCGGCCACACAACGATAGGCACCAGTTTGCCGTGTTGCCGCGCTTCATCCAATGTTGCCTGGCTAAGTTCCACGCGGCGCTCGTCATAGACAAACTTCTCGGCGTCCCACGTTGCCAGAAGCTTGACGCAGGAGTCGCAGCCGCGAATGGTATACACGATGGCAATTTCGCCTCGGTCCGCCACAGTTCTATCCTCGGTCATTATCCAGCATCCGATAAGTGCAGGGCCGAGGCGAGAAGTTGACCGATTTCCTTGACAGCGTCGCGTCGCCATTGGTCTGCATGCGGCTCAATCCGCGAGATAACGTCCAGAAGAAGCTCTTGCCTCGCTGGATCGGGGAGGTTGCCGAAGGTGGCCGACGCGGGCAGATTCAACTTCGCCTTCGCTTGTTCCATGGCAAGCGCCAACCCGGCGTGAGCGCTCGCGGTGCCCTCGGTGAAATGCGTAATGTACTTTGTGTCGGCCGTATAGAAGACAAACACAGGAATGGCGCGCGATTTACCACCGTTGCTTAGGAACTCATCCATGATGTCATAAGTTCTCGTCGCGCAGAAAGAATACGCAAGTCGATTCCAGCAGACTCCGCGATGCGTATTGCGGTGGGCAACTCCCGGTAGAAATCGCCACACCGCGCTGCTCCGTTCCCGATAATTCAACCCCAGAGAAACTCGAGCGCTTTCCCCGCGCGCCCGGTATATAGCCACAGACGGCACTGCGCTATTGACACAGCTCATTCGCGCGCAGAGACATTATTGGGCCACTAAGCGCCACGTAACTTGCGGCTGTCATTGCTTGCCGCAGGGCGCTTTTGTCGGGGTAATGAAGATTAAAAGTAGCACTCGGGAGAATTGAACGGACACCCACTGCTATTTCCTGTAGGCTCGGATTATTTCTTCAAAGGTTCCGGCGTCGGGTTGCGGGGCAGTAGCTCCGGGCGGGTAGCAGCATTGTAGACAAACCACGCTTCAATTGCCGCTCCCTGCTCCACATCGCCCTGCTGAACGCGATCAAAGAGATCCATGTTCGAGTGGTGCGTGCGGGTACTGTACTCCAACTGATCCTGCACAAAACCGTAGCCGTTCAGGCCCAGCCAGCTAAAGGAGGTCGAGTCCGTGCCACCCGGCTCGCGGGTCGGTGGTGCTGTCGCGCCCAGAATGTGCGTGAACTCCAGATCCTTGAGCGGAGCAGCCCACTGCTCGAAGATCGACTTGACCAGCAGATTGCCATTCGCGGAGATTCCGCGGAAGCGTCCGCCGCCATTGTCGTCGTTGAAGTAGGCGTCCAGTTTGGCGTACTCGGGAGTGAGCTTCATCGTATCGCGCGGAGCAAAGTGCTTTTGCACATACTCTTTCGATCCAAGCAGGCCTTCCTCCTCGCCACCCCACAGGGCGATGCGCACTGTGCGGGCCAGCGGCTTTTTGAGCGTCGTCAAGATGCGAACCGCCTCAATCGCCACCGAAGAACCGGTGCCGTTGTCGGTTGCGCCTGTGCCGCCCTGCCACGAGTCGAGATGACCGCCCAGCATGACAACCTCATCGGCCTTCGAGGTACCCGGAATCTCTCCGATCACGTTGAAGCTGTACTGGTCATCCTTGTAGAAGGCCGTCTCGATGTCGAAGGTCAGCTTGGGCGTAATGCCGTGCTGCAACAGGCGAACGACGCGGTTGTAGTGCTCGGGAGTGATGGCGACCAGCGCCGGCGGTACCGGTGCGGTTGGGTCCTGCGATCCACCGTAGGTGGCAAAGACCGTTCCGCCGTCTCCATTGGTGCCATAGTTCAAGCCAACCAGCACGCCCTCGTCGGAGAGGAACTGATTCATGTCGTTGCGCAGCTTGATGATTGATTCACGGGACGGCGGCAACGATGGAGTTGCCTGTACCCCATTGGCAGCTCGCGGTGGCCCACCAAAACCACCAGCACGCGACGGGTCGGGAGTCTTGGCCCGGGTGTCGAGCTCTTCGTCAGTCCATCGCTTGGACTCGGCCTCGGTGTGCAACAGCACATCCTTCGACTCCGCCAGAAGAACGACTTTGCCCTTGAGCTTGCCACGGTACTTTTCAAAATCGGCCTGCGATTTGATCGGTGCGTAGATCGCCTCACCAGTTACCGGGCCGTTGGTGCCAGGGGTCCAGGCCAAGGGGAAACCGATGAGGGGAGCGTAGTTGGGCTCAACCAGAGCGCCGTAGAACTTCTTATACTGCCAGGAATTTCCGAAAGGCCCCCACGGCTCCAGGTGAACATTCTTGAGACCGTAGGATTCCAACCGTTTCACAATCCACTCGGCCGCTGCGCGATGATTCGGGCTTCCCGTGATGCGCGGCCCGTATACATCGGAAATATAAAAGAGATGCTCCAAGACCTGCGAGTGATTGAATGCCTGATCTTTGATCTCGTTCAGAACGCCTAAATCAATCTGCTCGACAGGCTGCTGCCCTGCCAGCGGCAAAGCCGCCAACAGGGCAAGGGTAAATACTGCCTTTTTCATGATCGCTCCTTAAAAGCTGATCTTGCCAGCGAGCTGGATGTTGAACGGTTCACCCGATCCAATACCCGGAGCGTTTGCCGCGTTGCGGGTGTTGGTGATGATGCCGAAGGTGGAAGAGGTGGGAGTCGTGGTCGGATTGGCGAAGTTATGCAGGTTGAATATGTTGAAGATCTCAACGCGGAACTCGCTCGAAACTCTTTCTGTGATCGGCGTGTGCTTGATCACAGAGAAGTCCACGGTGTGGAAGCTCGGGCCCGAGAAGAAGTCCCTCTGCAGGTTGCCGTACTGGTAGGCCGTAGAGGTGCAAGTTGCAGGCGCGCCACTCTTTTCCTTGGTCGTATCTGGGCAAACGAATGAAGGATTGCTGGCGTTGTTGACCAAGTATTTGTAGGTCCGAGCCGTAGAGGTGCTTGTATTGCTTTGCACTCCGCCAACCAGCGGACTCACTCCCGTGTAGTTGGGGCGATCATGCAGTTCGTTGGTGCCGCTGACGTTCGTGCTATAGGCAATGGCCAGGGGCGTGCCCGTGGAATAAAGCAGCAGCGCATCCAACTGGTAGCCCTGCGTCAGGCGCTGCAGGTGATTGGTAAACTTGGGCACGCTGTAGTAGACGTAGCCATTCAACACATTACGCACGTCGAAGGTTGAGCGACCATAGTCGGCGTTCAGGTTGTAGCTGTTCATGGGCGCAGTAGCATAGGTGGAGTCGTTATCCAACGCCTTCCCCCAGGTGTAGTTGAGGGAGCCGGAGATTCCCTTCCACGAAGACTGCTTCAGGCTGGCCTGCAGCGCGCTGTAGTTGGACGAGGCCGCAAAGTTCAACTGGTTGATGCCAAGCAGCTTTTTGCCCGTGAACTGCGAGTCCTCACCCGTAAAGCCGGTCTGCTGGTAAGGACGAGCATTGGCCAGCGTGGTGCCAGCCTGCAACTGACCGATAGGAGCCTGGTTCAGATCAAGAAGCACCTGAAGGTTCTTGCCAAAGTTGCCCACGTAGCCCAACGTGAACAGCGTCTTCTGGCTCAACTGCTGCTCCACATTGAAGCTGACCGTCTGATAGTGCGGCATCTTGAAGTCTTGATTGACTCCGAAAGCACCCACCTGCGGAGCAGAAGCGCTCGAGAAGGGGTTTACGTTTGTAGCCCAGCGAACACCGTTGACCGTATAGGTCGCAGCCGCATCCGCGCCAGCCGGGTTGTTCTGCGCATACTGGGCTCCGCCATTGGTCGTGGAACCTTGAACCCAGCTACGCATGGCCGGGAAGTCATAGAAGATGCCCCACGAACCGCGGACCACAGTCTTGCCGTCTGCAAAGGTGTCATAGCTGAAGCCAGCGCGGGGAGCAATACCCCGGTAGTAGTTCGGGTAGTTTTGCTTATAGAACCCAGGGGTTGAACCAGGTATGAACTGGTAGATGTCGTCTTCGTTTGCGCGAATCGCGCCCGGAATTGTGTAACGCGCGCCCAGATTCAGATTCAAACGCTTGGCGATCTTGAAGTTGTCCTGAGCCCAAAGATCGTCCGTGTCCAGCAACCAAGTGCGCTCGGTGTTTCCAATCAGCAACTTTGCACCGCCCGAGGCGGTTGTCTGGCCGGTCAAATAATCGGCAAGAGCAAGTTCTGCATTCGACAGCGGCAGTTTGCTTCCAGCGGCATACGTGACTCCATTAACGGTTCCGGCATAGTTTGTTGTGCCCGTCCATGGGCCTGCCGTTCCGTCAAAGGTAAAGGTGCCACGAACGTTGGAGAAGTAGAACACATCTGCGTGGGCACGCGTAAACTGGCCACCGAACTTCAGATCGTGGCGGCCCAGGCTCACATGCAGATTGTCCGTTATGTGACCATCGGTATCGATTCTACCCAGGGGCTGCGTTGCACCCACATAATCAAAGTTGGAGATGGTGATGGTGGGCGACCCGGCAGCCAACACGGTTCCGGCAGTGAGTCCAACATTCAGACCCGCCGTATCCGGATTGTAGTTCTGATCGGCATCGTTGAAGGTCTGCAAGAAGTAGTTCACGCCCATCGTCAACTGGTTAAGAACTCGCGGAGAGAAAATGTAGTTGTGCACCACGGAAAAATTATGCACGTGCATCGGAGCCTTCTGGAAGAACTCCGCATAGTAGGAGCCGATTGGAGCGACCTGCGTGCCGGTCGTCCCAAGATAGCGCACCGAAAGATGTTGTTTCGAGCTGAAGTCGTGGTCAAGCTTGATGATGCCGTTGTAGCTGTTATACGTCGCCAGGTTCGCGGCAACAATGTTGTTCAAAGTTGCGCCCGGTACCGACTTGTACTCCGACGGAAACAGCCGATCATACAGGCTCTTGCTCAGCGTGTTCACGCCATAAGGCGAACCCGTGGCCGGGTCCTTGAACAAGGCAATCTCCGGAGTCACATCTGCAATCCACGCATCTGTCAGCACAGTATCCGCGATGGAAGTCTTGATCTTTGCCACCTGGAACTCACCAGCCAGGAACAGGAACGTATGGTCCTTCCAAAGGGGGCCGCCGAGGGTGAAACCGCCCTGATGGTTGCGAATGAGCGGAGCACTGCTTCCCTCGGGCGCCACCGGAGAAATGGCCGCCAGCATTTCATTGCGGTCAAAGTAAAAAGTGTCGCCATGAATCTTGTTGGTGCCGGATTTGATAACCATGTTCTGCGTGGCGCCGGCGTTGCGGCCCTGATCGGCCTCACCACCTGCCTGAATTGAGAACTGATCAATCGCCTCGATTGGGATCAGACCACCGGCCACACCGGCAATACCACCCTGGTTGGAGGCCACAATCCCATTCCAGTTGTCCACGTTGTCGGTACCGTCGACCTGGAAGTTGATGGCGGTGGTCCGGGCGCCGTTCACCGAGTTTGTAAGGGCGTTGGCGCCGGGAACCAGCTTGACAAGTTGCGTAAAGTCCCGGCCGTTGAGCGGAATTTCGGATACAGCCTTTGAATCAATCAGGCCAACCAGGGCGCTCGACGTGGTGTCGGTCTGGACCGCTGTGTCAGCAGCGCCGACCTCGATCACCGTGTTGGCGGCGCCAATCGCCAGCTCCACCTTCAGATTCGTCACCTTCGTTACGTGGATATCGATGCTGTCCAGCTTCTTGGTCTGGAATCCTGGGCTGGCAACGCTGAGCGTGTACTTACCTGGTATTAGTTCCGGAAAGTTGAAGTCGCCAACCGAGTTGGAGGTAGACTTATTCACTGTGCCCGTTGCTGGGTTGGTCAGTTCAAGTGTGGCATTGGGCAGAACGTTGCCCTGGGCATCCACAACGGTGCCAGAGAGTGTGCCGCGAAAGGTCTGCCCGAGCATCGCTACCGGCGACACCAAAAGCAGAACAAGCAAAACGGGAAGACGACGCATGAAACCTCCAAAATAGAAAAAGAGAGTTGTGCATTCACAGATGTCTTGTTCCTTTTGGAAACTAGGAAACGAGACTAATGAGAGTAGGGACGGAGACTGATAGGAGAGAAATGCAAGCTAAGTGTCAGCAGGCTAATAGCAACAACAAGAGCAGGCGCGCAGCGTTTCACCTGCTTGGGCAGGAGCTACTACCTGATGGGTTGGCGACAACTTGTGCATTTAGGTTGAATGTTAAAGTGGAGGCTGCTAGCTGTCAACGTGAAAGTAGGCTCTCAGATCGTGACATTACCTTCTCTCGAGCGAACGCCCGAGATTGCCGAGCATGAGGATGACGAAGGCCAGGCTCCAGAGTCCCGCACTTTTCCAGTCGTAGCGGAAGTATTCGATCTTGCCGGGAAGCAATGCCGAGTAAAGATGCCGCAGGTTGCTTGAGATTCCAAACTGCTTGTTGCCGACAAGCAACAGCACCGGAACGAAGAGTCCGATAATTGGGCCCGCAACATACCAGGGCCATGGTGCCGCCAGCCAGGTGCACATGTAGTCATGCAACCCCTGGGTTGCGGCCCTGGCGCAGATCCCAAAGTGCCGCAACGAGAGCATCGATTTCTTCACAGGTGTTATAGAGTGCCAGCGTAGCGCGCAGCGTGCTCTCCACTCCGAAGCGGCGGAGGATGGGTTGTGCGCAGTGGTGGCCGCCGCGCACCGCGATGCCCTTGCGGTTCAGGTAGTCGCCGATCTCTTCGGTACGGAAGCCATCCATCACAAAGGATAGAACGCCAGCCTTTTCTTTTGCCGTGCCAATGATGTGAAGCCCCGGGATGCGTTGAAGCGCCTCGGTTGCATACACCAGCAACGTATGCTCATGGCGCGCTACGTTCGCGATGCCAACGCGATCGAGGTAATCGATTGCCGCGCCCAAACCGACGGCGTCAGCAATATTTCCGGTACCGGCTTCAAAGCGTTGCGGAGGTGGCTGGTAGAGCGTCTTCTCGAAAGTTACGTCCTGGATCATATTGCCGCCACCTTGCCAGGGCGGCATGTTATCCAGCACCTCCGACTTTCCATAGACCACACCAATGCCGGTGGGCGCAAATACCTTGTGCCCTGAGAAGACATAGAAGTCGCAGTTAATGGCCTGCATATCGACGCGCATGTGCGAGACGGCCTGCGCGCCATCCACCAGCACGCGCGCTCCATGACGATGAGCGGCTTCAACCATCTCCTTCACGGGGACTACAGTGCCCAATGCGTTCGAGACCTGCGTGATCGAGACCAGACGTGTCTTCGGCCCGAGCAGCTTTTCGTACTCATCCAGTAACACCTGGCCGGAATCGTCCACTGGAGCAACGCGAAGGCGTGCTTCCTTTTCCGCGCAGAGCATCTGCCACGGCACGATGTTGGCGTGATGCTCGAGCCACGTGATGACGATCTCGTCGTCCTTCTGGATGTTGCGCCGTCCCCAGCTTTGCGCCACCAGGTTGATCGCCTCTGTGGCTCCGCGGACAAAGACAATCTCACGCGTTGCTCCTGCGTTGAGAAAGCGACGCGTCTTCTCGCGGGCCGACTCGTAGGCGTCAGTGGCGCGCGCAGCCAACTCATGCGCAGCGCGATGCACATTCGAGTTTTCGTGCCCGTAGAAATAGCTGATACGGTCGATGACCGACTGCGGCTTCTGCGTAGTTGCACCATTGTCCAGCCAAATCAGCGGACGGCCGTTGACGACTTCGCGAAGAATAGGAAAATCGCGGCGAATCGTTTCCACATCGAACGCATAGGAAGAGAGGCCGAGATCCTGGGGCAATTCGGGCTGTCCGCCAACAGGCGCCACAACGGGAACGCCGTCGAATGCGTAAAACGGGCGCGGCTGGGTTGCACCGTCGTGCGACGGCGGAGCGCTGGAACTTGGCGCTTGTGCCCGCGCTTCGGGAGCGTGGGCTACGGCGCCAGGTATCTGCGGCGCGTTTTGGTCAAGCGGGGCTACGAAAGGATTGCCAGCGCTCGAAGCGGCGTCAGCCGGCATCGGGCCAGGCAAGGTCGCCGGACTCGAAAATAGCGGCCGCGCGTCTTCAAGGAAACTGAACGCAGGAATCGCAGAGGAGTCGAACCCGCTTAGGGCGCCGGGAACAGCCGGGGCCGGCGGCTGCGGTGCACCTGTGGGTCGCGATTGCGGAACATCCGTGAACAACGAGGATGGAATCGACGCGAAGCTCTCCTCGCTGGGTACACTCTTGCCGAATGCGGAAGAAGGTGTGTTTTGAAGCGCAGGCTCGGCGGCTGGCAGATCAAAGAGCGGACGCGCATCGGTGAGGAATCCGAAGGGTGGGATGGCTGAGGGAGCAGGAGCAGCCGCCCTTGCGGCCTGAGAACTTACCGCCGCCGCGGGAACCGTCGCGCTGGACCGCACGTCCGGCGGTACACTGTGATCCGGCGTCACGACGAAAGGACCGGGCTGCAGTTCTGCAGAATTGGCGAGAATTCCAGGCACGGCCGGCACGGTGGGGGCGGGCACAGCCGCATAGGGGTTTCCACTGAATGCGGAGTTCGCAGGCAACACCGCGCGAGCCGAGGCAATCGCCGGCTGCTGGACCTCATCCGGCAGCGCATTGAACATTTCGTTGGCCATGCGCGCAAGTTCGGCAGGGGAGAGAATGCCGGTGCCTATTCCTGCATTTACCGGCATTCCCGCAGCCCCGTTCACCGGCGCTGGGGATGCCGCCGCAACCGGACTCTGCTCACTTGTACTCATAGTATTGGCCTACGTCTACATCTTCGAGCAGGGCAATTGCGTCGTCTGTCAACACGGCCGCCGAGCAGTAGAGCGACACCAGGTAGGAAGCCAGCGCTCGTTCGTCGATACCCATGAAACGTACAGACAGACCGGGGCTTTGCTCTCCGGGAAGTCCCGGCTGGAAAAGGCCAACCACTCCCTGCTTCTTTTCCCCGACGCGCAGCAGCAGTATCTTTGACGTGTGGTCCTTGCTTCTCACAGCGATCTTATCGGTGGGTATCAGCGGGATTCCACGCCAAGTCAGGAACGGTGTTCCAAACAGTGTCACGGTTGGCGGAGGCACTCCGCGGCGTGTGCATTCCCGTCCAAAGGCCGCAATGGCGCGGGGATGCGCCAAGAACAAGGACGGCTCTTTCCAGACCTTGGTCAACAGCTCGTCCAGATCGTCCGGCGTCGGCGCACCCTTCCGAGTCTTGAGCTTCTGCGAGGCAGCCACATTATTCAGAAGCCCGTAATCGGCGTTGTTCAGTAGCTCGCTTTCCTGCTTCTCTTTGACGCTCTCAATGAGCAGTCTCAACTGCTCGCGAACCTGATCGTAAGGATTGCTGAACAGAACGGA
>Ga0302320_10029387_pt1 | contig 10516 bp, 6 predicted proteins | sample Bog_T0_3_FD_202130 | JGI IMG/M metagenome (GOLD analysis project Ga0302320, IMG submission 202130) | Peat permafrost microbial communities from Stordalen Mire near Abisko, Sweden - Bog_T0_3 | ecosystem: Environmental > Terrestrial > Soil > Wetlands > Peat | place: Sweden: Abisko, Stordalen Mire... | reverse complement strand
TGCACCGACAAGCCGGACCTGCGCTTTTCCATGGAGATCGTCGATCTGAGCGAGGCCGTCGCCGGCACCGAGTTCAAGGCTTTCGCTGGTTCACAGGTCGTGCGCGCCATCCTCTTTAAAGGTGGGGGAGACTCGACGAGAAGCCGGCTCGACTCGTTGGTCGATCGCGCCCGTCAGCTCGGGGCGGCGGGGCTTGTTTGGATGCGCGTGCAGCCAGGAGGCGTCGTGGAGTCGCCCGTGGCGAAGTTCCTCAGCGAGGACCATCAGCGCCTGATCGTGGCCGCAACCTCAGCAGAACCCGGAGACCTCGTTCTCATCGTCGCCGGCGAGCGCCACCTCACCTGCAAGGTGCTCGGTCAGCTGCGCCTCGACCTTGGCCAGCCCCCCATGAGCGAGCGGCCCTTCCGCTTCACTTGGATCACCGAGTTTCCCCTCTTCGAGGGCATCGACGAAGAGGGCCACCTGATCGCGGCCCACCACCCCTTCACCATGCCGCACCCAGACGACATCGACCTGCTCGAGACCGATCCCCTCGCTGTGCGGTCCCAGAGCTACGACCTGGTCTTGAATGGTTGGGAGCTGGGTTCGGGGAGCATCCGTATTCATAGAGCTGACATCCAGCGGCAGGTGTTCACGGCTCTTGGTATCTCCGACGAGGACGCCGATTCCCGATTCGGATTCCTCCTCGGGGCCTTCCGCTACGGCGCTCCTCCCCACGGCGGCTTCGCCGTCGGCATCGACCGGCTCGTCGCCCTCTTAGCTGGTGAGGACAACATCCGCGAGGTGATCGCCTACCCGAAGACTCAATCGGGAGCCGATTTGATGTCGGGAGCGCCCAGGCCCATCGGCTCAAAGCAACTGTCCGAGCTCGGCATTCGCGTCGTCGCGCAGCCTGTCTTGGGAGCACCGGCCTCGAGCGGGGCGTGACGCCGGGACCATCTGGCCGGGCGGGCGGAAGCCGCCCACCCGACTTGTTCGACATGGCGGCAGCCGAGGAGCTCACGACACGTGCGCCGCTCGCAGCGCGCCTTAGGCCCACGCGTCTCGACGATGTCGTCGGCCAGCGTCATCTCCTCGGCCCCGGAGCCCCCCTTCGAGCTCTCGTCGAAGACGACCGGCTGAGCTCGGCGATCTTCTTCGGGCCGCCCGGCACGGGCAAGACGACCGTCGCCCGGCTGCTCGCAGAGCACACGGCGCGGCGCTTCCGCTCCCTGTCGGCCGTAGAAGCTGGTGTCAAAGACGTACGAAGCGAGCTCGACGAGGCGCGCCGGGCCCTTGGGACCGAGGGGCGGGGGACGATCCTGTTCCTCGACGAGGTCCACCGTTTCAACAAGTCACAGCAAGACGCCCTCCTGCACGGCGTCGAAGAGGGTGTCATCGTGCTCGTAGGGGCCACGACGGAGAACCCGTTCTTCGCCCTCAACGCCCCCTTGCTGAGCCGGTCCACGCTCTGGCGCTTCGAGGCTCTCACGCCGGCGGACCTGCGCGAGCTCGCCGAGCGGGCTTTGCGGGTCGAGGGCTTTGCCGCCGACGACTCCGCCCTTTCCCGCCTCGTCGACTTGGCCGAAGGTGACGCCCGCGCCGTCCTCACGACCTTGGAGGTGGCGATGGCCCTTGCTCGCGCACGCAAGCGCAGCGCCAAGGCGGAGCCGGACCTTACTGCGGGCGTCGCAACGATCAACCTGGACGATATCGAGGGGGCGCGGGAGACCCGGGCTTTCCGTCACGGGCGTGAGGAGCACTACGACCTCATCTCCGCCCTCATCAAGAGCGTGCGGGGCTCGGACCCCGACGCCGGCTTGTACTGGATGGCACGGCTCATCGAAGCGGGGGAGGACCCCCGTTATGTCGCAAGACGACTCGTCATTCTTGCCAGCGAGGACGTCGGAATGGCCGATCCGCGTGCTCTCGGCATCGCTATGGCGGCCGCCCAGGCCGTCGAGTTCGTCGGTCTGCCCGAGGCCGGGCTGAACCTCGCCCAGGCGGTTGTCCATCTCGCACTGGCGCCGAAGTCGAACCGGGTGGCGCTCGGGTGGTGGGCGGCGCAGAGCGATGTCCGCGACCGCCCCCTTGGACCAGTCCCGGCGGAGCTGCGCGACGCGCACTATCGCGGTGCGGCGGCCTTGGGGCACGGCGTCGGCTACGAGTATCCTCACGATGACCCGCGAGGGTTCGTCGAAGCTGTGTACCTGCCCGAGGGGCTCGCCGGGCGCCGCTACTACGAACCGTCGCGACACGGGTCCGAAAAAGGGCTCGCCGAGGCTTGGAAAGCGCGGCGCGAGAGCAACCCTAAGGCCAAGGCGGACGAAGAGGAGCGAGGCGAGCAGTGAACGCCGACGAGTTGCGCAACACCTTCACGCAGTTTTTCGTTGAGCGTGGTCATCTTGCGCTCCCGGCCGCAAGCCTGGTGCCGAACGACCCTTCGATGCTGTTCACGATCGCCGGCATGGTCCAGTTCAAGCCCTACTTCCTCGCCGAGTCCCCACCTCCGGGGCCCCGGGCAACGACCGTGCAGCCCTGCGTGCGCACCGTCGACATAGACGTCATCGGCACGACGTCGCGCCACGTCACCTTCTTCGAGATGCTTGGCAACTTCAGCTTCGGGGACTATTTCAAGGACCTGGCCATCGCCTATGCCTGGGAGCTGTTCACCGACGGCCTCGGCCTTGACCCCGAGCGTCTCTGGGCCACCGTCCACATCTCTGACGATGAGGCTGAGGCAATATGGCGGGACGTTCCCGGACTGTTGCCGGGGCGCCTGCAGCGCCTCGACGAGGACAACTTCTGGAAGATGGGCGACACAGGTCCCTGCGGGCCTTGTTCGGAGATCTTCTTCGACCGGGGACCGCAGTACGGGCCCGACGGCGGCCCCGCCCAGGGCGGTGAGCGCTATGTCGAGCTGTGGAACCTCGTATTCATGCAGTACGAGCGGCACTCTGACGGTTCGCTGAGCGACCTGCCGCAGAAGAACATCGATACCGGGGCCGGCCTCGATCGGATCCTCACCCAGATTGAAGGGGTCGAGTCGGTCTTCGACACCGACCTCGTGGCGCCCATCTTGGGAGCGGCATCGGATGTCACCGGGCGTTCCTACGGCAAAAGCGAGGAGACCGACGTCGGTTTGCGCATCGTGGCGGACCACGCCCGCACATTGACCTTCCTCATCGCGGACGGCGTCTTTCCTTCCAATGAAAGCCGCGGCTACGTGCTTCGCCGACTCATCCGCCGTGCGGTGCTCGTGGCCCAGCGGCTAGGGGCCAAAGAGCTCGTCACCCCCGGCATCATCGACGTCGTGACCGAGGTCATGGGCGGCGCCTACCCCAACTTGCGCCGCGACCGGGAGCTCGTAAAGCGGATCGCCGTTCACGAAGAGGAAGCCTTCTTGCGTACCTTGCGCTCGGGGATGACCCTGCTCGAAGCGGAGCTCGCGGGCGGGACCGGCAAGCTAGGCGGGGACACGGTCTTCCAGCTCCATGACACCTACGGATTTGCCAAGGAAATGACCGAGGAAATCGCCCGCGAGCGCGGCATCGAGGTCGACTGGGAAGGTTTTGACGAGGCGATGCAAGCCCAGCGGCGCCGCGCACGCGAGGCCGGCAGGGCCGGTGTCGCCGGCGCCTCCCAGGCAGAAGAAGTGGCCGCGATATGGAGCGAGATACGTTTCGAGTTCGGCCCGACAGAGTTCCTCGGTTACAACGAGGCCGAGGCCGAAGCGCGGGTGCTGGCTGTCGTGGCGAGCTCGGTGCCGCACGACTTTTCCAACATCGACGGCGAGAAGGCGCCTAAAGGCGCTGACCTCGTCGAAGTCTTCTTGGACCGGACCCCGTTTTACGCCGAGGGCGGCGGCCAAGTGGGCGATAGCGGTCTCATCACGACCGCAAGCGGCCGGGTGCGCGTCCTTGACGCCACCGCGGTCGTAGAAGGGCTGACGCGTCATCTCGGCTACGTGGTGGAAGGGACCGTGGAAGCCGGACAAGAGGCCGTCGCCGCCATCGATCGCGAGCGTCGGGAGTCCATCAGGCGCAACCACACCGCCACCCATTTGTTGCACTGGGCGCTGCGGCGCGTCCTCGGGGAGCATGTCCGCCAGCAAGGCTCGCTCGTCGCCCCGGACAGGCTCCGCTTCGACTTCAGCCACTTCGGTCCTATGACCGAGGAGGAGATCGATCGCGTGGAGGACCTCGTCAATCACGAGGTCTTGGCGAACGAGCCCGTGAGCAACTACGAGACGTCCCGCAAGGAGGCCGAAAGCGCCGGGGCAATCGCCTTTTTCGGCGAGAAGTACGGGGAGGTTGTGCGTGTCGTCCAAGCCGGCAACGACTCAGTAGAGCTGTGTGGGGGCACCCATGTGAACGCCCTCGGCACGATCGGGCCTTTGCAGGTTGTCTCGGAAGCCTCCATCGGCTCCAACACGCGTCGTATCGAGGCCGTGACGGGCGCGGCTTCGCTCGCCCGGCTGCGGTTTTTCGATCAGACCCTCGAGGAGACCGCGCAAAAGTTGCGTTCCCAGCCCGCCGATCTGCCCTCTGCGGTCGACCGGCTGCTCGCGAGCCAGCACACGCTGGAGGACCAGCTCCGCTCTTTGCGATCAGCGCAACTGGGCAACGAAGCCGACGAGCTCTCCGCCCGTGCCGTCGACCGCCCGAACAGCAACGGTCGTTTGGTCGTGGGGCGACGGGACGGCCTCGATGCGGGCGAGCTGAGGGACCTCGCCATAGCGGTACGGGATCATCCCGGCATCGATGTCGTCGGCCTCGTCGGGGTCACAGGCCCCGACCGTGTGGCGGTCGTGGTCGCAGCGCGCAAGGACTTGGGCATCGACGCCCGCGCGGCCGCCAAAACGGCGGCGGCAGCAGTTGGCGGGGGCGGCGGGGGGACAGCCGAGCTCGCTACGGCCGGTGGCCGGAACGTGGCCGGCGTCGAAGAGGCGATCGTGAAGCTTCGCGAGGTGTTGGGACGCGACCCGGGCGGGCCCGGCCTTGGCGGCCAGGCATCGCTTTGACTAGCGATCGGTACGACGCCGAGCCCTTAGGGCGCCCGGCTGCGCCGGTCACAAGGGTGATCGGCATCGACCTCGGCGAGCGCCGCATCGGAGTCGCCGTCAGCGACTCGCGTCGCGTGCTCGCGAGCCCGCACTCAGTCATCGTTCGCAGCGGTGACGTGGGAGCTGACCATCGGGCGATCGCGGCTTTGGTGTCTGAATTCGACGCCGGTCTCGTCGTCGTGGGGCTGCCGTTGTCACTTTCCGGCAGACAGGGTCCGGCCGCGCAGGCCGCTTCGGCCGAGGCCTCCGTGCTCGAAGAAGCACTCGAGGTGGATGTCGTTTTGCACGACGAGCGTCTCACAACCGTGGAGGCTGACCGTTTGCGGCGCCTCGGGTCGGATCCGATCGGGGTCTTTGGCCGGGACCAGCGCCGTTCGCGGACACGAGGGGCCCGGCCGCGTGCGGGCGACAGGAGCGGTATGGGCATCGATGCCCTGGCGGCAACGGTCCTGCTGCAGTCCTGGCTCGACTTAAAGCGGGCCGAGTCGTGAGCCTGCCGGAGGATCCTGTCCCTCCCGCAGTTGGGTCCGAACCAGCCGTTGAGCTGTCCATTCCGACCCGCTCGGCGCTCTGGCCGGCTTCGACGACACAGATCGCCGGGGTGGTCGGCTCCCCGGTTCGTCACTCGCTTTCGCCAACTCTGCACAATGCCGCCTACAGCAAGATGGGCATTGACTGGTGCTACCTCGCCTTCGAGGTACTGCCAGGCACGTTAGGAAAAGCAGTCTCGGGTGCAGTGGCCCTTGGCTTGCGCGGGCTGTCGGTGACGATGCCCCACAAGGACGCCGCCGCCAGGCTGGCCACGCGGCATTCCCGCCAAGTGCGGCGTTTAGGGGCCGCCAACACCCTTATCTTCGACCAAGGCGAGATAAGAGCCGAGAGCTGTGATGGCGACGGCCTGCTCGACGACCTGGGATATGCCCTCGGGTTCGACCCGGCGGGACGTCGTTGCGGAGTGATCGGCGCCGGGGGAGCGGGCAGGGCGACCGTGCTGGCGTTGGCGGAAGCAGGCGCGGCGGAGATCATCGTCGTGAACAGGACCGCAGCCAGGGCGTGGCGATCGGTGGCGCTGGCACCGAAAATCGCTCATGTCGGGCGGGCAGAAGAGCTCAAGAACTGCGATCTGGTCGTCCAGGCGACCCCCTCCGGCATGTCGGCACCCCTAGAGCTCTCAACGAGCCAAGTGGCTCGTGGCAGTGGTCTTTCAGGCGCTCAGCCTTGGACGCATGGACCTGGACCATATGGCTCTCAACCGACTCGGCAAATGACCCCTCACCAAGCCCCTTCTGGCTCGCAAAGGGCCAGCCAGGCTGGCCCGAGCCATAAGGCCACCCAAGATAGTGGTGAGGCTCCGCAAAGCGGCGACGCGAGCGTCCTTGGGGTCGTTACGGCCAGCCGTGCGGACAGCTTGAACGGGCCGTCGCCGGACAGCTCAGGGAGTGGTTTGCAGGATTTAGAGCAGTCCGCTGCCGCCGTTGGGTCGCCGGGCGTCACCGGTGCCGTCGTCGCCGGGGTCGACCCCGACTGGTTCGGTGTGGGACAGCTTGTGGTCGACCTCATCTACTACCCGGCATTGACGCCGTTTCTTCTAAAGGCCGAGCGCCAAGGAGCGACGGTGCGCGGTGGCCTTGGCATGCTCGTCCACCAGGCCGCCCGCCAGATCAGGCTCTTCACCGGACTAGAAGCACCCCTAGACGCCATGTGGGCAGCAGTGAGCGAGCAACAACCAGAGCCACGTGGTTCGAAGGACATTCCCTTTTGACCAGAGCCTGACTGGAGCGACACTTGGCCAAAGGTTCGGGAAAATGGTCTTAGATTGTCCGCTTTCCCTAAGGACGGCACCGCTTGTGACTAGGTGAAACAAGCTGCCATCTGATCTCAGCCCGGCACGAGCACGGGTGCGCACGGCTCTGGTAGCCAACACAATTGAGGTGCGTTTTGCTGGCTCGCGGGTGTCTGTGCCGGGCCAATGCGCCCGTCGCGACAGACACCGTGCAGAAAGGCGACGGCCCATCGACGTTATCCTTGCCTCACATGGCCGTTCATTCCCCGAGCGTGCCGGCTCGGTGGAGCCATCGCAGAGAAAGGCATCCGCTTTGGGAGGCGGTGCGCCACTGCGACTTCATCCTCGTCGGCAGCGCCGTGCTGCTGTCGCTCATCGGTGTGGTCATGGTCTATTCCGCCACCAAGGTCGCCCAGCTCGATGCGGGTGAGGACCCCAAGTACTACTTGAAGCGCCAGCTCGTCTGGGTGGCGATCGGCCTGGTCGTAATGGTCGTGGTGGCCCTGATCGACTATCACTGGCTCGAGCAATGGGCCTATGTGATCTATGGCCTTGTCGTGCTCTCCCTCGTCGCCGTGCTGACTCATTTCGGCCACACCTCGCTCGGGGCGCAAAGGTGGTTCTCTCTCGGCCCTCTTGAGCTCCAGCCTTCAGAATTCGCCGCTCTCGCCCTGATCATCACGGTCGCGGTGTACTGCAGCCGCCAGGAGGCGATGTTCCCGCGCAACATTGCCGTAGTACTTGTACTAGCGGGCGTCCCGATCCTGCTCGTGTACAAACAACCAGACCTCGGGACGGCCCTCATCATGAGCGTCGTTCTGACGGCGATGATCATCACGTCAGGTGTGCGACTCCGCTACCTGGGCTTCCTCGCCGTTGTGGGCATCGTGGGCTTAGTCGGGGGCATCCACTTCAAGTTGATACACGCCTACCAGTTGCAGCGTTTCCACTCCTTTATGGATCAGAGCGCCGGCACGAGCAGTGCCAACTACAACCTGACCCAGTCCATCCTCGCTATCGGCGCTGGCGGGATTTTCGGCACCGGCATCTTTCACGGCGCGGCGACCAATGGCGGTTTCGTCCCGGCCCAGCAGACCGACTTCATCTTCAGCGCCGTTGGCGAGCAGCTTGGTTTTGTCGGCGGCCTGATGGTCGTCGCCCTTTTCGGGGCGATTGTGTTCCGCCTGCTGCGGGCGGCGCAGATCGCCAGGGATCCGCTCGGTCGCTTGCTCTGCGCGGGAGCTCTCGCGTTGCTCGCCTACTCTGCCATCCAGAACGTGGGCATGACGATCGGCCTGATTCCCATCGCCGGAATCCCCCTGCCGTTCGTGAGCTACGGTGGCTCTGCCATGATCGTATTTTTCGCTACGGTCGGGCTCGTGGTGAACGTCGAGCTGCGCCGGTCCATCAGGCGATGAGTCCCATGAGCACTGACGGAGATGTCGTCGAGGTCGGGTCTGGACAGGAGTCGATGCCACGCGCCAACGGTGACGCCCGGACACCCTCGCAAGCCAACTTGGCAACTCTCGGACACGGCGAGAGCGGCCCCGGCTTAGGCGCAGATGGTGTCGTATCCGAAGAAGAGACCGAGCTGACGGACTCGGTTTCGCAAGCGGGTCCGACACAGGACAGGGACCTTCTTGAGGATAACGGCGAGGAGCCCGAAGCGGGGGAGCCCGACGAGTCGGGCAAAGAGGCGACTGAACAACAAGATGGCCCCGCTTTTTTCGACGTGCTGGAGGAAACCGCCGTCGAGCCCGAGCCCGAGGCCGAGCCCGACCCGATGCTCGCTCCGCTCGAAATGATGCCGATGCTCTTTGTCGAGGTTGTCCTCATGCTGCCGGCGACTCATCCGGTCGTTGTGCTCCAAGAGGCGGATGCACCTTTCCGGGAGCTACGGATCCCCGTCGGAGGTGCCGAGGGCATTGCCATCGCCTACGCCGCGAGAGGTATCGCCACGCCCCGCCCGCTCACCCACGAGCTTTTTGCCAAGGTGCTCGAGGAATTCACGATGACCATCGACGTGGTGCGCATAACCGACGTGACCGGGAGCGCCTTCAGCGCCGAAATGGTGGTCTCCGGTCCCCTCGGGTCCCGGCAGATCGACTGCCGGCCCTCAGATGCGATCGCCCTCGCACTTCGCGCACGCCTGCCGGTGCCGATAGTGGCCTCGCCTATCGTGCTCGCAATAGCCGGGACAGACCCGATTGGGGCGAACTAGCCCGGTTTGGCCTCGGCCGTCCGGCGCCCCGAGTTAGAGGGCGCCGTCGGATGTAGAGCCGGTTGTTCCCGGCGAGTAGCGGTCTAGTCCCCTCGGATGGTCTGAAGTTGTCGCGGGAGGTCGGACCTGGCCCGTCGACCCCCTCCAGTCCTCGGATCTCGTCGCATCGCTCCTCGAGCCGGCAACGGCTCGTCGGCGCACGCGCGCTGTCCGGTGGACCGGGCCGATCGGGACACCGAGAGGGGTGGCGCCTTCGGAGGAGATGCGCACGATGAGAGCCACGAGGACGTAGTTCGCCAAGAGGGAGGAGCCCCCGTAGCCGATGAAAGGCAGCGACACTCCGGTGAGGGGCAAAAGGCGCACGACCCCGCCCATGATGAAAAAGGATTGGAAGCCCAAGATGGCTGTGAAGCCAACAGCTGCCAGCTGGGAGAACTCGGAGCGGGCCCTGATGGCGGCACGGATCCCGGACCCGACTAAGAGGAGGAACCCGACGACGACGGCCGTGGTGCCGAGTAGGCCCAGCTCTTCGCCGATGGCGGCGAAGATGAAGTCGCTGTAGGCGACCGGGATGTTGTAGGGCGTGCCGAGGCCGAGCCCTGAGCCCGTCAGGCCACCACGCCCGAGGGCGAGCTCTCCTTGCACTGTCTGGTAGCCGTACGAGCTGTAATGAGCCCAGGGATTTATCCAGGCGCCCACGCGTTGGTCGATGAGCACTTTCGCGAACGGCAGGTGTGCCGCCAGGTAAGTACCCGCCACGAAGGCCACGAGGCCGCCGACGACGTAGGTCCAGCGCCCGGTGGCTACCCAGAGCATGGCGATGAACATGACGAACAACAGCAATGAGAAGCCGATGTCGTGCTCGAAGAGGATGACCATTATCGATACGACCCAGGCCACAGCGATCGGGGCGAGCGGACGGACGTCGGGCAGGAGGCGGTTGCCCACGCGCCGCGTGGCGAGCGACAGCATCTCGCGCTTTTCCACGAAATAGGAGGCGAAGAAGATGACAAGGAGGAGCTTGGCGATCTCGACGGGTTGAAAGGTGACCGGGCCAACCCGGATCCAGAGCTTGACCCCGTTCAGCTGAGCCTCCGGTGTCCGGCCGAGATAGGGCGCGAGGGGGAGCACCAAAAGCACAAGGGCGGCGAACATGAGCAAGTAGCGGTAGCGCTCGAGGTCCCGCGAGCGGCGCACGAACGCCAAGGTGCAGACATAGGCGAGAACGCCGAGGACAGTCCAGGCGGCCTGGTAGTGCCAGGGGGCCAGCCCGGCCACCTGAGAGGAGTCGTCAAGGCGGTAGATCATGACAAACCCGATGCCGTTCAACATCAACACGACCGGCATGATGACGGGGTCGGCTTCGGGGGCGAGGTAGCGGTTCGCCAGGTGTACAACTAGAGCCAAGCCCGAGGCAATGCCAATGAATTCCAGCGCGTTAGCGGGCAACACGTTGTACGCGCCGAGC
>Ga0302320_10029386_pt1 | contig 10516 bp, 3 predicted proteins | sample Bog_T0_3_FD_202130 | JGI IMG/M metagenome (GOLD analysis project Ga0302320, IMG submission 202130) | Peat permafrost microbial communities from Stordalen Mire near Abisko, Sweden - Bog_T0_3 | ecosystem: Environmental > Terrestrial > Soil > Wetlands > Peat | place: Sweden: Abisko, Stordalen Mire... | reverse complement strand
AATACATATATAAAAAATAAATTTAAAAAAATGAAAATTATCGTTTATTTTTTTATTTTTTCTTTTATTTTATTTTCTTTTTTAATTTATATGAAGATTTTTAATTTATATTTTAATAATTTATATTATTATACAATGATATAAAATATTTTAACATTGAAAATTTTTATATCTTAGAGAAATGAAATAATAGCAAAGTTATTAATTTTAATTTGATAAAATTTATTAAAAGTTTTAAAAAAATTCGAAATAAAATTATTTTATTAATTAATAAAAAGGAAAAAGTTTTTTATTTATAAATAAATGTTACGACATTCGTAAAGCTTAAGAACCTTAAGCTTAGAAAACATATTTTTAGTAGAATCTTAAGCCGAATATAATTATATAATGGAGTTTAAAACCGAAAAATCTTAATTTTATTTTGAACTTTTAAACTTCAAAATTTTTAAAATTATTTTTATAATCAATTACTTTAAATATAAAAATCTATATAAATAGCTAGCATTCCTTAAATATTAGAATTTTATATTTAATTTAAAATAATATTTAATATAAAATATTATTTATTAATTTAATTAAATCTAAATTATTATACAATATAATTAAACTTTTATTGTTAGCTATTTTTTGTTTATTTAAACATAATTTTTTTAATATTTTAAATATTATTTTTATATGGTATAAATTTTCAATTATATTAAAATAATATTATAAAATATTCCATTATTTTTTATATAAATAGCTTTAATAACAATACAAATAATTTTCTTTTTTTTTATTATTGCTAAAGAAAATATTAACATAAAGAAATTTACGCCTATAAAAATTATTAAAATTTTTAAAATACAATTTCCTAAATTTTACAATAAAAATTATATTCAATATAAATTTTATATATATTTTTAATAAAAATAAATTTGCTATTAAAAATAACAATATCTTATAAATAGTTTTTTATTTAAAAAAAAATATTTTTAAATAAATTAAATTTTTTTTTAAAAATTAATTTATCTATAAAATATTAAATAAAATAATAACGTAAATATATTATATATTTAAAAATTGAAATAATTTTAAAAAGAAAATTTAAAAAATATTTAAAAATTTTAATGTAAAGAAATTAATAGAAACAACTATTTTCAATTTAAGGCAAATTAAATTAATTATAGTCTATGCTATTAAATTCCAAAAGTACGTAGTTAGCATTAACTAAAATAATTAAATTTTAATAAATTACTATATTAAAAAACTAAAAAACTATATAAAATTAAAGCTAATACATTTATTTTTATATATTAATATAGTAAATTTAATTAAAATAATGATTAAAATTAACAATATCCTATATAAATTTAAAAAGGAATAAAAAGGAACTCACCCCCCTTTCCAATAAAAATTTTACAAATCATAATTAAATTATAACAAATTACAATTTTATTAAAACAAGCATAACTTAATAAAATTAAATATCGCCTAATACTTTCCATTATCGGATGCAAAATAAACTCGCTAACATAATTAATTTTTATGTTTTTTTTGCAAAAAAGTAAAATATATATTTAAAAATTATCAAATTAATATTACTTTAAAAAAAAAACTTTAAAAGGAAAAAAAACCTTGTAATCAACAAGCCGAAAAAGTAGCCAAATTAAAAACGCAATCGAAAATAAATTTAATAAAATAAATTAGCATAGTAAAAAGATTATTATAAAGAATTTTAAAAATAAATTAATTATTTCTATATATTTTTATATTAATTATCGCTTAATTAAAATTAAGCAATATGCTTAAATAATAACTATTTAAAATTAAAGAATTTTAATATTTAATTTATAACAAAAACGACATAAATTAACGAAATATACGAAAATAATTAATAAAAGATAAATACAATTGAATAATCGCAAAGTATATTGAATTACAAAAATTATTCAAAAAAATAATAATTTTCGAATTTTTACATTATAAAATAATTTATATAAATTTATATTGAATAGCTTATAAAATATTAATAAAATAGTATTATATCAAAATATTTAAAATAAACTAAAAATTTATTAATAAATAAAATTCCAAAATAAATAACTATTACGCGTTTTATTATAAAGAACCCAATATTCATTTATTTATTATAACAATAAACAAAATATAATTTTATAATAAACTATAAATAAATCATTTTATTATAAAATTAAAATATATTTTCCATTATCTATACCATAATAAAACATATATAAATTAGCTAAACATTATAATGAAAAAATAATTTAATAATTAAATTAATTTAAAAAAAAATTTGAAAAATTTTAAAAATAACCTAAAAAATTCCGAAAAATCAAAAAATTTAAACAATAATTCAAAAAAAAACTTTGCAAAAAAAACTCCTATCCACATAATATCCCAAATAATAATAATAATTAAAAATTCCTACATTTAAAAATTAAAAATAGCAAATTTAAAATTCAACTTTAATAATTATCGAAAAAATATGAAAAACTATATACGCCATATATAAAGCGCTCATCTTCGAAAAAAACTAAAAAAAATCTCCCCCCTCTCATTTCGCAATCCAACAATAAAAGCAAAAACTTTAATAAATTTTACTTAAATCGTAATAAAACATAATATATTCATTTTTAACTTTCATTTATTAAAAGCAATTAAACATTTTATTTCAAATTTACTAAGAAAATAGCAATTATCCTATAAACAATTCATAATTATTATTATTATTTATAACGTACAAACAATAATTATAATAAATTTAAATACTATAGGAAATTTCATATTAAAAAAATTTATAAAATAAAATTTTATATTTATAAACCCCGTATCAAATTTTTATTTATTATTTATAATAAATAATTCCACTACAAATGAAAAATTTAATATAATATAATATAAAATAAAAAATTTAATAATTACCATATCATTAAAACCTTATTAAAAGCAAAAAAATACAGAATAACTTTATTTCAATATAGCCTTTTTTAGCTATTAGCCAATAATATTTAATATAATATAATTACAAAAAAATAATTTAAAGATTAATTGAATAATTAAAGAATTTAAATTTCGCTTTTTTACATTTCGTTAATAGCAATTAATTATAAACAAATTAAAAGATAAACTTATAAAAGAAATTTCCTTTAAATTAAATTATTATATAAATTTATTTAAATATCGAATTAAAAAAAATATTTCATAATTATTATAATTTTTATAAAAAAAAAATATTAAAATATTATTATAAATTTGAATATTTATTTATTGAAAAGTATAAGTTAAAAATCTTATTCAAATATTAATTATGAAATTACAAAATAAAATTTATCGAAAAAAATTAATTTACATTTAAATTTATTTACAATATAAACGCTAATTAATTAAAGAATTTTAAATTATATATTAACAACACATTTAAAAAAGAATTTATTAGGAAATTTAAATTATCCGCAAGATATTTAATACTATTTATATCAAAATTTAGCGGAAGATCAAATCAACTTTATGTTAACTATAAAAAACTAAATAATATTATAATAAAAAATCGATATTTTTTATTTTTAACATATAAGCTTTGCAATAAACTACTTGAAGCTATTATCTTTATTAAATTTAATTTATATGTAATCTTTAATTTTATTTAAATTAAAAAAGATAATAAATAAAAAATAGTTTTCCGTTTAAAATTCGAGTTATATAAATATTTAATAATGTTATTCGGTTTAACCAATATATTAACAACATACTAATAGTTAATAAATAACATTTTACGAAAGTAACTTAATATTTTTTATATTTATTATTTTAACAATATTTTTATTTATTTACGAAATGTACAAAATTATGTGAAATGTATTATCGAGATTTTACAAATTTTAAAAGAAGTGAGCTTTCTTCTTAAATTCGAAAAATATAAATTTTACGCTATTGAAATCGAATTCCTAAGGTTTATAGTGAAATTAAGCAATATTTACATATTTAAGGAAAAAATTAAAACGATTAAATTTTAAATTATTTTTTAAAATGTTATTCATATATAAAAATTTTTTGGCTTTGCAAATTTTTATAGATGTTTTATTGAAAACTACGAAAAAATTGCAGCTCCGTTATTAGACCTTATAAAAAATAATATTTTATTCGAATAGATATTAAAGTATTAAAAAGCTTTTAAAAAATTTAAGAAAAAGTTTATTTTTAAATTAGTTTTTAGGATGTTTAACCTTGAAAAGTTTATAATTATTAAAATAAATATTTTATTAATTGCTATTAATGCAGTAGCTAATTAATCGAATAAATAAAGATAACTAAAACTTTTTGCTTATTATTTGAAAAAGTTTAATAGCATAAAATTAAATTAGGGAATTTCTAATTAAAAGTTATTTGCCATTATAAATACTTTTAAAGTTTGAAAAGTTTATATTGTTAGATTTAAATATTTAATTACAATTTTAAATAATTATAAGAATTTGACTTATTAGCTTACTTCGCGAACTTTTAATTAACAATAAGTCTATTAAATATAGAACTTTATTAAATGTAATTTTATTATTAAGTATATTTTAAGAAAAAATAACATTAAAGTCGATATTTTTAGTTGCAAATTAAAATATAAAATTAATATTTCTTTTAAAAAATACCTAACTTTTTTTAAAATAAAAGATAATATAATAGTATATAATATTTTACAAATAACTTTATTAAACATTATAATAAAAAAATTATTTTCAAATAAAATTAAAAAATTCTATAAAATCGATAAAAATGTAATTAAAATATTAGAAATAAGTAAAATAAATTTTATTAAAACAAATAACCTTTTATTATTTTATAGAAAAATTTATATTTCGTAAAGAATTAAATAATCTTTTATTAAGGAATAATACGAATTTAAAGTATATAACCATTAAAAAATAAAAAAAATTATAAAATGCTTAAATAAAATTTATTATTTCCTAAAAATACGAAAAATAATTGGAAATATAATAGGAAAATGCGATATTTACATATGAAATAAAGTAAATAAATATGCTTTCTATGGGTTAATAAAATCCCCTAATATTTCTTTTTGCGTTTGAAAATTAATTACTTTAAATTTTATTATAAAATTACTTTTATTTACGAATTTAATAATTGAAATAGAATACGACGCTATTATAGTTATTATTAATAAATTTATTAAATATGCTTATTTTATTTTATGGAAAATTACAGTTACGATAAAAAATATAGTTTATAAAATCTTAAAAATTATAGTCGTTAATTATAATATGTTCGACAAAATAATCTTAAATAAAAACAAGATTTTTATTTTTAAAATATAAATAATATTATTAGCTTTATTTAGAGTAATAAGAAAACTATTTACGATTTTTTATTTCTAAATTAATAAATAAATTAAAAAGATTAATTAAATAATTAAATAATATTTTCATTATTATATTAATTATAAATAAAATAATTAAGTACTTTTGTTACCTACAATACAATTCGCATATAATAATGCAAAATTCAACACTATAAAAATTTTATTATTTTTTGCGAATTATAAATTTAATTTAATAACTTATAAAATATTTATTTTATAGGAAGTCAATACGAACTTTGCTATAATTCTAATCAACAAAATAAAATTATTATATAAAAAATTGTTATTTAATATAAAATTTATTTCGTAATAATTAGCATATTATTATAATTAAAAATATAGTATGAAATTTACATTTAAAAAAAAAAAAAAAATTTATTTATTTTATTACAATATTAAAATTAAATAATTTAATAATAAATTAAATTATAAAAAATTAAAATTATTTAAAATTAAAAATTTTTTAAATCTAATAAATTATTAATTATTACTATTAAAAACTATAAATATATATTTAATATTTTATATTTTATTTCTTAAATTAACATTTTTCAAAATATTAAAAGCTTCAATTATAGAAATTAACCTAATAAATTTAAATGTTAAATATAAAATAAAAATTATTTTAAATTGTTAATATATTAAAAAAAAAATTAAATATTTAATTAAATAAAAAAATTATTTATACTTAAAAAATATTTAAAAATTAAAGCAAAATTTTAATTGTTTAAATTTGCTTAAAATATTTTATCGTTAATATTTGAATTTTCCCATAGAAAAAAAAATAAATTGAAATTATTAAAAAAAAAAATAAATTGCAAAAAAAAACCTAAAAGGTTAATCTTATTAATTATTTCTTTAATTATTTCCTTAATTTTTTTTCTTTTCTTCTCTTTTAAAATATTTAACTTATTTAAATATTAAAGATTGTGCGTTTACATTTTAACTTTGCAAATCTTAAAAAAAAAAAATTATTTTTTTAAGCGAGAAAATTTAGCTATTATCTTTTCTTGTTAAAAGCGTAATTTTATTAATGTTTTATTTTTTTATTTATTAAATTTTTTTATTTATTTATTCAAAAATTTTTAATTGTTAATTTAAAGAACTTTAGATTTCTACAATTTAATAAGCAATTTAATTACATTACATATTTTCTTTATTTTTATATATTTAAAATATTAAATATATTTAAAATTATTTTAATTAAAAATATATTTTCGTTTCTCCTTTCAACAATAAGAATAAGAATTTATTTTTACATTTTATTTTTTAATTTTACAAATCAAATTTAATTTTTTATATTTTTTCATTATAAATTTAAATTTATAATCCTTTTATTTACATTTTTTTATAAAGATAAATATAATTATTAAAGATTATTGCAAATAAAAATATTATTTATTTATAATATTTAAAATAAATATTAATATAAAAAAAAAATAATATTATGATATTTATAAGATTTAAAAATTTTAAATTTAAAAAATATATTTTTAGTAAAATTTTAAGCCAAATATAATTATATAATAAAATTTAAAGTCGAAAAATTTTAATTTTATTTCAAATTTTTAAATTTTAAGATTTTTAAAGTTATTTTTGTAATTAATTACTTTAAATATAAAAATCTATATAAATAGCTAACATTCTCTAGATATTAAAATTTTATATTTAATTTAAAATAGTATTTAATATAGAATATTATTTACTAATTTAATTAAACTTAAATTATTGCATGATATAGTTAAGTCTTTACTGTTAGCTACCTCCCGTTTACTTAGGCATAACCCTCCTAACAATAAATATAATTATTCAAAATACGAGCGCTCGAATTCGTTTCGAGAACTTTAAATTATATATTAATTCATACGAATTTTATCGTTATAAAATTCGTTATATTATTAATTATAAATTTAACTTTATTAATACGTTATAAGTTTATATTAATAAAGTTAATAAAATTGGTAATAGTCGTATCAAATTTATTGAAAATGTTAATAAAAGCGATATCTATTCTAGTAATAACAATATTAAACTTATTAACTAATTACTACAATTTATTTAATTATTACTAAACGTTAAACTAAAATAAATTCTGAAAAAATTTTAAATTTGCACTAATAGCACTTACATTTATGTTAATAACTTATATATTATCTCGTAATATATTAAAATTTAATAAGTTAACCTTTATTATTATAATGTATAAAAAATAATAATATTTTAAATAATTTATTATTATTATATTAATAAAAATAATTATATTATTTATAAATAATTATTTAAACGTTAATAGTAAAGGTATATCGTAAATATAAATTAAAAATACTATTTTTAATTTAAAAGAATTTATTTTATTTATTTTATTAAACTTAGCTTTTTATTTTAATTTTAAATTAATTTATATTAATAAACATTTAAAAAGCTTTATTTGAATTTCCCTTTATTATTACATTTATAAAATTATTTAATTTATTAATTTATCGAATTTCTATAAGCTTTTAGCGTTTATATATTTATCGAATTACTATAATATCGATTATTAATCTTTTTTTCTTCGTGATTCTAAATTTTACTAAATAATTATAAAGAGAATATAAATCTATATATATAATAATTAAAATTTTTATATAGCCTAATTACTCCATGATTATTTTAATTATAATATTAATAAAAATTATTATATTTATATTATTAACCATGTTATAAAGTTTTAATACTAATATACTTTATATAATTTATTTATTTTTGGTAAAGCTATAATAAATAATATTTCTTTTAATTATAATTTTTTTTTTCTTATAATTTCATTTATTAAAATAATTTTATATTTCAATTAAAAGCTTAAGTTTTTATTATTAACAAATAAATCGTTAATAAACATAAAGAGTTTTATTTTTAAAAGGTTTAAAAGTATATATCGTAGTTTATAATTTATATTCTTTTTTTATTATTAAAATTATTTATTCAAAGTAATAACATCGGTTTCTATTAGATTTTAATATTATACTGCTATTAATAAGTTAAATAATATTTTTAATTAATATATAATAGCAATGTATATTTTTCGAATTTATTATTTTTAATAAAATTATTATATATTTTTAGATTTGACGTTTACTAGTTAAATTTTCTTTTTTTAATTTTTTTATATAAATTTAATAACTTTTTTATTCTTTTTAATAATGCATTCGTTAAATATTAACAAATATTTATTTAATAACTTTTTTTTAAATTTTACTCAAATAATAATTTTTATTAATTTATTATTTTTTTTTTTTTCATAAATGTTATATTCGTAAAAATAAAAATATTATTCGTTTACATTTTTATAAGTTTAAAACTTTTTTTTGTAAATGTAACGAGCAAATATGAGTTATATATTAAAGTAATTATTTTAAATTTTTTATAATAATATTTATTATATATTGCCTACCAATAAATTTTAACTTCTAAAACTTCATATAATAGTTAAATAACTTTCATAATGATATCGAGCAAAAAAAAATTTATCATTTTTTTTAATAAATTTATAAAAATTACTCGATTAAACGTTAATATCGATTATATATATACTTATATAATATTACGAAACCAAAATTCGATAGATAATACTATTAAAAATAAGGTTAATATTATAATTAAACGCTAATTAATTCGTTAAATTATGAGTAACTAAGTTAAAATTATATTTTTTTCTTCGTTATTATATACTTAGATTACGAATCGTGATTTTTCAAAGGGTATATCGATTACTTTTCTTTTTATTTTATTTATAAGTCGTAAATTAAAAACTTTAATTTCGATATATTTTTCATATAAATCTTATTTAACGAATTCGAAAACTTCGCTTATTAATAATTCGTCGATTTTTTATTTTTATGCAATTTTAAAAGGTATTTCTAATGTAATAATAATTTTTTATTTTCGAAATTTTTAAAAAATTTCTTTATTTGCGAATTTTTTATTTATTATAAATAATATATTAAATAATAAATTTTTTTGTAATATTATAATAAATTAATTATTAAAATTTTTAATATCTTTAATATAAATTTTCATTTTTTTAATAAAATAATGTAAAAATTTTAATATATTAATAATCGAATTCTTTCGAAATTATTCACGTTTTCATTTTAATTAATTAATATTCAATTATTCATATTAGTTATTATTTTCCAAAATATTATTTTTTTTTTTTTTTTTTAATTCTAATTAAATTTTTTAAAATTATTTATAGTATAATCGAACTATAATTATTTAAAAATTAATAAATAAATCGTATTATATTTCGATTTTATATATTTCGTTGTTAATAAAAAGTAATTTATAAAGATTAATTTATTTTATTTTTTTTAAATATATTTTTATTATAAAACTTATTAAAAAATTAAAAATTAATTAAATATTAAATTTATTTTACATTATAAAAACATTTTGAACTTATTATTTTACTAATAAATATTATATTTTTTCTATTGTAAACTTTATTACTTTAGTTTGCTAAATAATTAATGTTATTAATAAATTATTTTTTTTAATTTTTAGATATGCTTCAAATACTAACAAAATAAAAATGATTTTGTTAAATCTATTAGTATTATTTATAACCTTTTAAATTATTTGCAATATCATATACTTATTAATGTTTTTTTATCTTTTTAATTTTTCCTATAAAATTTCATAAATTTATTTTAGTAAAGTATAATATCGTTTAATTTTTTTAATAAAATTATATACTTTTACTAATATTTCTTTAATTTAAATTAATATCGATAATATTAACCAGCGATCCATAGGCATATGGATAAAGGGCCAGCTTAGGCCTAAGGCATAGAATAAGCGAATGATAAGAATAAGCGAGCAACCGATAAGAACGCCAAAACGTCGACATTTTACTACCCAATTAAAATTACTATTAGCAAAGCTTTAAATAGTAAAAGTGGACGATAATAAAGCAATATCAATTGAGCGCTTTCGAAAGAATCGATTTTTATTTAAATGCGACCGCTAATTGTACCATTAACGTGGTTTACCACCGAGCGACGCATATCACCGAGCGACGCACTTTTCCCTACCCTGCCACCTAAAGGGTAAAATTAAATAATCACAACATATTATATTAATTAATCTGAATCTGAATCTGAT
>Ga0302320_10029383_pt1 | contig 10517 bp, 13 predicted proteins | sample Bog_T0_3_FD_202130 | JGI IMG/M metagenome (GOLD analysis project Ga0302320, IMG submission 202130) | Peat permafrost microbial communities from Stordalen Mire near Abisko, Sweden - Bog_T0_3 | ecosystem: Environmental > Terrestrial > Soil > Wetlands > Peat | place: Sweden: Abisko, Stordalen Mire... | reverse complement strand
GACCACAACCATATCGCCATCAAAAATGCCTTCCTCAATCATACTGTTTCCTTCGACACGTAATACATAATGTTTGCCTTCTTTTCCAATTTCATCTCTGCTGATTGTTATGGTTTCATCAGGTCTCTCAATAGCTTCGATTGGCTGTCCAGCCGCAATAGCTCCGACTACAGGAATTTCCATCATTCGTTTCTCATCAATTGGTGCAACAGCTCTCGGCTGGTTGTATTCTTTTTGAAGCTTGCCCGCATCCTGCAATTTTTTCAGATAATAATGCGCGGTTGAAGACGAGGCCAGTTTAAACTTGCCCCGGATTTCTTCGAGAGAGGGAGAGTATTCATGCTTTGCGCGAAAGTTCTTCACAAATTCGAGCACTTGCTGTTGCTTTTTTGTTATCATGATGATAGTATAGAAGATAATTAGAAGGTCTGCAAATGTGGTTATCCACAATTATTATCAATTAATCAAAATAACACTATGAATACAACGAAAAAACAAAAAACCGCTGACTTGGTTATCAACGGAAAGAAAAGACCACTTAACGAGATGCTTGATCTTGCCTTGAAAGAGATGGACAAGGAAGAAAGTAAAAGAGACCCAAGACTCGAGGAAGTTTATTTTGATTTCCTTGGTCTTCTCAAGGATTGTGTGAAAATAGCAGGAGGAGAAGTCTAGTTTCTAAAACCCAACCGAACCAATCGAGCTTAGGGCAACTCCGATATAATACGGCCAAATGACGATGGCTAGGATGCCGCTCCAGAAGGCGAGATGCAGATAGCCGATTGTAAAGAGCCAGCCAGCGAGCCATACGCCGCCCATGATGCTGTGTTTTTCTATTTTGATCATGGCTATATTATATCAACAATTAAAGTTAAAAGGCAAAAGGCAAAAGTGAAGGTAAAAAATGTTAAAGTTTCTTACTTTTTACTTTGTACTTTAACTTTTGCCTTTGAACTTTTGACTTACTAAGCTATAATATACCGCAATGGTAAACCCCTTTGACCGAACATTTTTTAAGTTTTTCTTTGGCTTTATCACCATTCTTCTCATCAGTTTTTGCGTGCTTTATTTTGCCAATCGTACGTCGGAAACGACTTCAATCGACTCTCAATCATTGACAGCAAATCATAAATAATTGTCTGATGATTTTTGCAGTCACGAAAAGTTCCAAAAATATGGCTCAACAACAAGGTTAGTACAAGGGTAGCCCTTGTATAAAGAAATCTTTATAACTTTTTTAACTTTTCTTAATAACTTTTTTCTATACTTTCTTCATTAATAAATAGAAAAAATAATTCTATGCAAAAATATACTTTTTGCGCATGGTTATGCGCGCTGGTTTTACTTGTGCCAATTTCGGTTTTTGTCCTGCCTGTTTCTGCCTCAGCCTCTACTTATATAAATGCCAGCGACCCACCACCATCCGGTGTTTGGGATGCTGTTGACAGCCCTTATATCATAAATGGCGATGTCACAGTCTCGCCGACAGATTCTTTTACTATAGAGCCCGGTACGGTCATTGAAGCCGCTTCACCAGGGCAGGGAAGCTTGTTTTTATCAGCAAGCTCAAGTGTCAATGGCACGGCCGACAAGCCGATTACCATAAAAGATTTGCCGTATGTCATGATTGGAAATGGCATTACTTCTATCGCTTATGTAAATTTCTTGGCTACCGAACTCGAGGTACTGAACGCCACGGCAACTATTGATCATGTCTCTTCGACCGGTGCTAGTACGGCTTTTTTCTTTAGAAAAAGTAATGTAAGCATCGCCAGCTCTTCTATTTCAAGTTCGACTTATGGTATTTATTCATATTATGCTGGGCCGGTTCTTATGGATGCCCAACAAGGTTCTTGGACGAAATTTTTGTCGCATTTTCTCTCATTCTTGGTTCCGGCTCATGCCAAAGCTCAAACAATGGATGATCCAAGTCAGAGTCATGTGACAATCCACGACAGCTCGTTCGACGATACAAAATATGCCGTTTACAACAATACTCAAAATATCGTTCATGCCGAAAATAATTGGTGGGGAAGCAACGTCGGTCCGTCCACCGCTTCCACCGCAACGACAAGTGCGATTTATGGGCCGGTATCTTATGTTCCTTGGATAGGACAAGCTACAAGCACGCTGGCAACTTGCTGTTCGAGCGTTTTGTTCGTACCTGGTCTCGAAGCCAGCCGTCTATCAATAGATAATCGCCGCGTTCTTGGCACTTCTACAAGTCAGCTGTGGGAACCTATATCGAATCTTCAAGTCCAAAGCTTGTATTTGAACAATTCCGGCAATTCTATCCAGTCAAATATCCATCCGAGCGGACTTGTTGATACTGCTCTTGGCCTCCAGCCGATCTATCAAAAGTTCATGAACACTATGAATGATCTTGTTAAAGGGGGAACAATAAAAGAATGGCAAGCGTATCCTTATGATTGGCGATTGGCTTTGACAAAGACTACTGCCGGCACCATTGGCACTTCTACTTTAATTAAAGAAATCGAAAGCATGGCCTCCAGTTCAAAAACTGGCAAAGTAACCATCATCGCCCATTCGAACGGCGGACTTGTGACAAAACTTCTTTATAATCAATTAATGGATGTGGGGGAAGCAAATCTGGTCGACAAAATCATCTTTGTGGCTGTTCCAGAAGTAGGTACGCCGCAAGCTGTGCCAAGTCTTTTGCACGGCGATGCTGAAGAAATAGCAAATGGCTTTATATTATCAGCTTCGACCGCGCGCGGACTAGGGCTAAATATGCCGAGCGCTTATTCGCTCCTGCCGGATCAGAATTACTTCAGCCTTATTCCGCAAGCTATCATCAGCTTTGCCAGCTCGACTATGGCCGGCTTGAACTTTTCCAAGTATTTTCCTGCCATTACGACTTATTCAAAAATGAAGTCGTTCATCGATGATTCGTCGCACGGCTCGCTTTCTGATTCAACGAATATTCCGCTTCAAGGAAATTCAGGACTTTTTCCACAAGCGGAATCCGTGCATTCAATTCTTGATTCTTGGAAGCCAGCAAGCTCTACTCAATTGGTGGCCATCGCCGGCTGGGGCTTGCCGACAAACGTTGGCCTGAATTATTTTCAGAAACTTGTTTGTGCTATGGATAACTTGCTTCAAAAAACATGCGCGTACGAACTAGAGCGTCAGGATATAAACAATTCTGGCGACGGCACTGTGATCCTCGGGAGCGCTTCGTATTCTTCTTCTACAAAACAATTCTTCAATATCAGCGCTTATGATAAAGACACAAACCAAGGACTTGCTCATGCTGATATTTTAGAAGCTGATCCTGTGGAAAATGCCATCGAGCAAGATATTGGCGCAACCGCGAGTTCTTCAACTGGAATTCCTTATATCACAAGCACGATACCTACTGGTTACAAATTTCCGGATGATCTCGTCATAAATGTTCATTCGCCGGCTGATATAAACATATATGACAAGTATGGAAATCATACCGGTCCGATTCCGAATCCTATACCGGGTTCTGACCTTGATGCTTATGAAAATAAAATACCCGGAAGCTTTTATAGAGAAACCGGCGATGGTGTAGAGGTCATTCTGCCTTTCAGTCCAGATTACAAGATTGATCTAGACGGCACTGGAATGGGTGGAGTTACGGTCGATACAAGGATAGAGAATGTTGGCAGTGGCACCGAAAAAGATTCATCCAGTTTTGAAGGTATGATTGTCACACCACTCACCCACATGGAATTCGCGGCTGGGACGAGCACGGATGAAGCTGATTCGTACAAGATTATAAAGATAGATGAAGACGGTAATGGCGTTTTTGATGCCACTTCGACAGCAAGTTCAATGCCTAATATAACTCCGACTATGTACGAAAATTCTGTCGGCAACTGCATCCGCGCCCTTCATCTTTCTTTATCCGATGAAAAAAATTTCCTAAATCGTCTGGATAAAGCATGGAAATTCGTCCAGAGTGACAAAAGCGGCAAAGCTCAAAAAGCATTGAAGAATCTTGATGAAAAGAGAATCCATCACATAAAATCCGGCAAGATCACCGACCAAAATCGCACTGAAATGCGCGGAATGATAGAGGGGATGCTGGATGATATGGGAATTTAGTCAAAAGTCATAAAGTGCCAAGTCGAAAGTCGTCAGAGCAGATTAAATCCCATGTCTACAAATGAACTACAAAATCTTGCGACCACTTTCCAACTTGTTGGAGGAGTTTTTCTCGCATCGGCATTTATTGATCCTTTGTTTTCTGGAAACTTCAGTTTCAGAGGTATTGCGATAGGTTTTATCTTGTCAGTATTATCTTTCATATTAAGTTTTTTCCTTGCAAAGAAAATAGATTATAAGATATAATTGTGCCATGACTACTCAAGAATACATCGAGATGAATCTAATTGCTGCCGCCATGTTCGGCGTATTTTTCCTATTCGCTTATTACTCAATCGTTAGAGATGAACGAAAGAGGCGAAATCGAAGAGGGAAACTTGATTCCAAGTTGTAATTAAACTATGACCGCCAAAGTTTTTTCCTTGACTTTGGAAGTGTCTTTTGCTAGTGTATTGGTAAGGCCAGAGAAAGAAGGCACTCCTTAATCAAGCTGGTAAGCCCTTCTGAGGTAAAACTACCGAGAATTCTAGAGCCTTGTTAAAGGTCGGAAGAATAAATAGTCTTTAAAGTCCATAAAGTCGAAAGTTCATAAAGTCTAAAATGCTCGCATTCACTTTAAGGACTTTACAGACTTTAAGAACTTTATGGACTTCGTATCATGCCTCGCACAAAAACACAGAAAAAAGAAATCATAGAGAAAGTAAGAAAGATCGCTGACGAGTCAAAAACGATCGTCTTTGTCAATTTTCATGGCATCAAAGTCGCCGATGCAACAAAGATCCGCCGCAAATTGAAGAGTGAAAATGTCGGTCTTTTTGTAGCAAAGAAATCATTGATGGGGAAAGCATTCGAAGGATCAAAGGCTACTGGAACTATGCCCGCACTCGACGGGGAAGTGGCTTTGGCGTTTGGAGCTGATATAATCGCTCCAGCTCGCGAGATATATGCTTTTCAAAAAGAATACAAAGACGCTATAAAGATTATCGGCGGTGTTTTCGAAGGCGCTTTTGCAGATACCGCCTACATGGTATCCATAGCCGCGATTCCTCCTCAAAAGACGCTGTATGCCATGTTCGCAAATGTCATCAATTCGCCCATACAGGGCCTTGTTATTGGGCTTAATGAGATTGCAAAGAAGAAAGTATAAGCTTATTAATCATTAAAAATTATCATGGAACCAAATCAAACACAACCACAAAAAGAAACCGCAGTAGAAATCCCAGCAAAATTCAAGTCACTCGTTGAATCAATAGAAAAAATGTCCGTTATCGACCTCAATGAGCTCGTCAAACTGCTCGAAAAGAAATTCGGCGTATCGGCTGCCGCTATTGCATCTGCCGCTCCCGCCGTTGGAACGGCACCTGCCGCTGACGCAGGAGGTCTCATCAACGTTCATCTCGCTTCGGCCGGTGAGCAAAAGATCGCCGTCATCAAAGCTGTCAAGGAAGTCCTCGGTCTCGGATTGAAGGAAGCCAAGGATCTCGTCGATGGAGCACCGATAATCCTCAAGGAAGGCTTGAAGAAGGAAGAAGCTGACGCTCTCAAGAAAAAGATTGAGGATGCCGGCGGAAAAGTCGAGTATAAATAATCTTTTGCCATGGAAATCCTCGGCAAACTCTTTGGTGGCGAGGGAAAGACGAAAATCATCCGCCTTTTCCTCTTTAATCCTGAAGCCTCATATACTATTCGGGATATTTCCTCGCGCACCAATGTAAAAAGCAATCAAGCGGCAGCGATTACGAAGACGCTTGTAAAAGTAGGTTTGCTTCGAAATAAATCGATATCAAAGGACGTCAAGAATATTAAAAAAGGAAAATCCAAGACAAGGAAAATAAAGGAAATCGCATATTTCCTTGATCCAAAGTTTCCGTATGCAAGCAGTCTCTCGGATGTGATGTTTGGAGCAAGTATAAAAGCTGATGAATGTCTAGCGGCAAAACTTGTGTCTGCCGGCAAGATAAAGCTTGTTATCGTTTCCGGTATCTTTGTCCGTCAAAATGACGCGCGACTCGATCTTCTCATTGTCGGCGACGACATACATGAAGACAAGCTTGCCCGGATCATAAAGTCTATTGAAACCGATATCGGCAGAGATTTAACTTATTCAAGCTTGACCACGGCTGATTTCAGGTATCGACTCGATCTTCACGACCGCCTTATCCGTGATGTAATAGACTTTGACTACATCGTCTTGGTGGATAAAATAGGTTTCGAGAGCAGAAAGTAGCTAAAACAGGCCTTAAAATGGCTTATATATCCACAGAAATGGGCAGACTATGCTTCTTTGAAGGCGTATACTAGAGCTATTATCAAGATAATCATTAATAATTATATATGTATAACAGCATGTTCGTGCAAAATTGGGGATCGGTTTTCACTGGTTCTCTCCAAGGCGTGTGGTATGGTGTAGCCAGCTTCATTCCTGGATTCATTTTTGCCATCATTGTTTTTGCCGTCGGTTGGGTTTTGGCAGTCCTACTGGAGCGTCTTGTTGAGAGTGTCATCAAGGCTCTCAAAATAGATTCCTTGCTCAAATCAGCCGGTATGGAAGATGTGGTCAAGCGTTCAGGATACAATCTGAATTCCGGTCGTTTCCTGGGCGTTTTGGTCAAGTGGTTCGTCATCATAGTATTCCTTCTAACCGCGCTCGACATACTCGGGCTTACTGATGTCCGTTACTTCCTCGGTGATGTTGTGGTCAGCTATATACCAAATGTCATCGTAGCAGTCCTAATTCTGATCGTGGCCGTCATCGTCGCTGATGCCATGCAAAAGATAGTGGTAGCCAGCGTCAAGGCCGCACATGTCAAGTCGGCTCATTTGCTCGGCGTCATCACAAAGTGGTCGATCTGGATATTTGCTCTTGTGGCCGCCCTTATCCATCTCGGCATTGCTCCGGAACTCATTCAAACGATTGTTATGGGCATAGTCTTTGCAGCCGCTCTCGCCGTCGGTTTGGCTTTTGGTCTCGGTGCAAAGGATGCGGCAGGACGCATTACCGAGAGAGTCATTCACAATATTACGGAGAAGGAGTAAAGGGTACGTTCTTCTTTTTCTAGTTGATTTCGGGCTTTCATCTTGCTATAGTCAAGCCCGAGCGCGCGTAGCTCAGTTGGTAGAGCACGCCACTGATACTGGCGGGGTCCCAGGTTCAAATCCTGGCGCGCGCACAAAGTTTCTCAATGACTTATCCACAGAAGTTAAAATATTCCTAAAATTTTTGTCTTTTTTGGTGTTGGTTGGTTTTATTCAAGGTGATATACTATGTGTGTTATGTCTATAATATCGCCATTCTCATTCTATACAATTCGGGATTCTGATCTTGTCCTCGATGCTAAAAATGCCCAAGGCAAAGATTATATTCTCAAAATCCGCGACTTGCCGGCGGCGGATAAGCCGCGGGAAAAATTGATCTCTGATGGTCCGGAACCAATGTCCTTGCGGGAACTGGTGGCCATAGTGCTCGGTACTGGCACTTCAAAAGAAGGCGTTCTCGAGATGGCCGGCCGTATCGTCCGGGAATACGGCGAGCGCGGCATCGTGGCTGAAACCGATCCGGAAAAGCTCTCTCGCGATCTCGATATTCCTATAGTAAAAGCATGCCAGATCGTAGCTGTCGGTGAACTTGGCCGCAGATTTTATCAGAAGAACTCTTCCGGTTTTATCGTTATCAGGAACGGACAGGATGTTTATGAATATCTCGGCGATATGAAAAATCTAGGCAAGGAGCAACTCCGTGGACTTTATTTGAATAGCCACAATCATATCATCCACGACGAAGTCATTTCGATCGGTACAGTCAATTCAAATCTTGTTCACCCTCGCGAGGTCTTTCGTCCAGCCATTGAATACAGCGCCGCCGCGGTTATTTTGGCCCACAATCACCCCTCGGGCATTTCGGAACCCTCTGACGAGGACCGTCGCGTTACGGAACAGCTCGTACAGGCGGGCAAGCTCATCGGCATAGAACTCCTCGATCATGTCGTCATATCAAAGGATGGCTGGAAAAGCATCAATGCAAAATACTAATGTAAAAAATTATTCTCTTGTCATGCCATCATTGGATGGGCTTTTATCGGATGACGCCTTGTATTTTGAAGGCGTGTCTCGTCCTGCCGAATACTATATATTCCGAGACGCCCCTTCTTCCGTCGGCGATCCAGTCATTCTCGAGCGTTATTCAAATGACGTCTATAATCTCTTTTTGCGAAAATTATCTTTGTTTGCTTCAGTCGACAATGCGGCAGAAGAGGATAGTATAAAATTGCAAGCGCTTCTACAAGAATTGATAAAGGTCAAGGGGTTGTTGGCGGGGAATGAGGAAAAAGGAAAGTAAGAAAATAAATAAGGAAGAGAAACATTCTCGGAAGGGCCTCTCGGAGCGAGCGAAGGCGAGTGAGAGCGAGACGCATCGCCAGGAGGCGATGACGGCGTGCCCTGACGGGGATGTTTCTCTTCCTTAAACTTATGAAAATTTTATAGCACATACATTCAGATTTTCATATATAATAACCTCATGACTTCCGGAGATTTTTTTAGAGGCAAGAAAGTAGCCGTCGTCGGATTGGGGCCGCGTGGTGAGATGCGTCCTGACATAAAGTTCCTCTTAAAGTTGGGTATAACACTGACAGTATACGATATGCGAGGACTACCGGCTCTGCGTCGGATCATACGCGATCTAAAGGTTGCCGGACTAAAGGACTATCATCTCGGCGGCGTTTCTGCCGAAGCTTTGACGAGCCATGACCTCATCATCTTGTCGCCGGAATTGCCTCGCTCGGCTGAATTTTTAAAGGAAGCTCGTAATCGCAACATACAGATTGAGTATCCCGATATACTCGCTCTCAAGCTCGCTCCTCCCGTCACTATTGTCGGAATCATGGGTTCGTGCGGCAAAAAAGCCATCATCTCTATCTTGTTCGAATCCATAAAGCATAGTTTCAAAGCCACCGGTATGCCGGCTCCTTTTGTCATCGATTGTGAATATTCCGGCGGCTCTCTGGCTATCCTTTCAAAAATAAAGAAAGACGGCATGATATTGGTCCGCATGCCTGATTATTCTCTAGGCGAATATGCAAAATCGCGCATTAGTCCGTCGGTGGCCGTCATTGCTGTAGCCCCTTCAACCCCAGAACCTTTTTCTGACTTGTCAAAAACTCTTTCTCATCAGACATACAATAGTTTTATCGTAACCACCGATGATATAGCCGACATGATCCATAATTCAGACGAGCATCGCAACAAAGCAAAAATCATCCGTACTCGCGCCGGTCGCGTGCCAGTCGAATGGGGCATTGCATGGAGAGGCGAGCATGAACGAGAGGATGCCGCCCTAGTCCTCGAGACAGCTTCTTTGTTCAAAATCGACGAGAAATTTGTACGCGCCGCAGTTGTCGATTACACGGAGAAAAAATTTCCCGGGGGCATAATTTTGGTCAAAAAAGCCAAGAATGTGTCCTTTTATGATGACTCCTCATCGGAGAGGCCTGAAGCGACTCTGGCCGCTTTAAAAGCCCTTTCTTCATCTTCGAGTGACCCTACGACGGCTACAATTCTCATTATGGGCGGCGCAGAAACTGGCGCTGATTATGATCTTCTGCTGAAAAATATAGCCCAATATGCCAAAACTCTTATTCTTGTCCCGGGAAGCGGAACTCTCGGCCTTCGCAAGCGTCTTGGTGCAATTCCAAATATAAAATGTTTGTCGGCGCCATCAATCGAAGCGGCAGTAAAGCTCGCTCGCGTCGAAGCCAAATCAGGCGACCGTATTCTCTATAGTCCGGCTTTTGCGGCCGCCGGTCTCGATCGTTCGCGCGCCGAAAGAGGAGAAAGGTTTGTCAAGGCAGTCAGGGGGTTGTGATAATTATTTTTTTTGAAGCAAGATATTTTGTTATTAAATCGATGTACGTTTTATAAATCGGCAATAACTTTTTAGCTGACTTGTAAAAAATAAAATTGTCTTCGTCAAAATCGTATTCATGGATCAATATATTTCTCAAATTAGCGCTTTTAATGAAATCGGGCAATAATTTTTCATCCAACACTTTTAACTCAACCATTTTTCTAAAAGATTCCTTGTACGTATCCGGAGTTTGTGCGCCATTGTCCGTGACGATTTGAGCATTTATGTCGCTGGCGAGTTCAATGACCAATTGAAAATCTCTTTCTGCAGAACGAATATTTCTAAAAGCTGATTTAAATTCTGAAAAAGGAACTTCCAAAAGCTCTTGCAACTCTTTCAACAATACTGACATCTGCTCCAACTTTTTTAGAATAAGGTTATGAAGCATGGGCGTATTTTTTCATCATTATTTTCTCGCGCAGGCGGCGAAATTTTGCGGTATCTACATATTCTTTGAAAGCCCTGACCTTGAATCTAATGAAATCTGCGTAATCTCCTTCTATCAATCGACCATTGCGTG
>Ga0302320_10029380_pt1 | contig 10518 bp, 11 predicted proteins | sample Bog_T0_3_FD_202130 | JGI IMG/M metagenome (GOLD analysis project Ga0302320, IMG submission 202130) | Peat permafrost microbial communities from Stordalen Mire near Abisko, Sweden - Bog_T0_3 | ecosystem: Environmental > Terrestrial > Soil > Wetlands > Peat | place: Sweden: Abisko, Stordalen Mire... | reverse complement strand
GGCCCCGCTAACAGTTAATGGAGACGACGCATATGGGTCAACGTCATGGCGCGGAGGCGAACACATTTCGCTGGTGGCGTGAGTTGAGGGATCCGGCAAGGGCACTTGCCTGGCGGAGTGTCTTAAACGGGAAATGCAGGGTTGGGTGCAAAAGGGAGGGAAAAGACAATGGGGGCGATGATGGGGCTTTTCAGCCATTCACTTTCGAGTGTCCAATCACTGACAGGCGCAGGTGCACAGCAGGACTCCGCGGCTGCGGGCGTCGGGATGAGTCCGACGACCGCTTCGACAAGCGGTACTAGCAGCACCAACAGTGCAAGCAGTTCATCCGCTACCATCTCGGCCAACGATTTTCTTAGCCTGCTGGTGACCGAAATGCAGAATCAGGACCCGACTGCGGACACCGACCCCAACGAGTACATCAACCAACTCGTGCAGGTAAACAGCCTGGAGCAGTTGATCGACATCAATCAGAATCTGACAACGGCACTGGGCGGTTCGAGTTCGACATCGGGAGCCAACCCAGGCACGGCTCCATCCATTGGGGTGTCAGCAGGGGCATCGAGTCCGGCTGGATCGAGTCTGACCGGGTCGAGCCCATCCGGCATGAACCCCGCGGCTGCTCAGACCGCGAGTGCAGCCACCGGGCATGGATTGAAATCGACCTCGCCTTCCGCCCGTTCAGGCGGCTCCGGAACCCCTGCGGCAATCAGCCGGTTTGTCCAGTCTGCGGGTGGTCAGCAAGCTCCGGGAAATCTGGCTGTTCCCACTGCGCAACCAGCTTCAAATACGGTGGCCCACGCACTGGATGGGCACCGCCATGTACGGCCCAGCCGCGGCCACTTGCCGGGAACATTTTGAAAGTAAAGGATTTCAGCAGGGTCTGAGGAACAGACACTGCAGTAAAAGTGCATGCTCGTGAAGACAGCAGAAAAGCGATTCAAACAGCGGGTCTGATAAACCCGCATCCCGCAGACGAGGAGATTCACTATGCCGAGTTTTTACATTCCACTGAGCGGTCTCGATGCCGATTCCACGGCCTTGAACACCATTGCCAACAACCTTGCAAACATGAACACCAACGGATTCAAGGCGCAGACCACCAACTTCAGCGACCTGTTTTACCAGCAGGTGGGCTCGAACGGATCGGGAGATGAGATCCAGGCTGGCACCGGAGTCCAGGTGGCCTCCAACGGCACGGACTTTTCCGGTGGTTCGATTACCTCGACCAGCGACTCGACCGATGCAGCAATCAACGGGAACGGATTCTTTGTACTCGATGGCGGCGGAGGCAGCCAGCTCTACACCCGCAATGGGGGCTTCCAGTTGAGTCCCAGTGGCACACTGGAAACGGCGGACGGACTTGCGGTGATGGGCTATCCAGCCACCAACGGAGTGGTCAACGCCAATGGCGGGCTGACCGATATAACCATTCCCACCGGTGCAACCATGCAACCTTCGGCCACATCCTCGTTCAGCATGACGCAGAATCTCGATTCCGAGTCGCCGATCGGCACCCAGACCACTGGCCAGGTGCAGGTGTATGACTCGCTGGGCAAGTCCTACGAGGCGACAATCACTTATACCAATCAGGGAAACAATACCTGGGGCTACAGCGTTTCCCTGCCTGACACTCTGACCGCGGCGGCTCCGGCTGCGGCCACGCTGACCAATGGACTGACGCAAAGCTCCAGCACCGTTGCCGGCGTCACCACGCTCAGCTACGACTTCGGATCAAGTGGCGGCAAACTGGGCACGGTCGATCCGTCGACAAACCTGGTCATCACCGGCCCCTTGACCGCCGGAGGGACTGGCTCCATCACAGCACCCGCGGTTACGGCCAATGAGACGGTGGCACAGTATGCGACGGCTCTGAACAGTGCATTGGCCACAGCCGGAATTGCGACGGGCAATGGAGGGGTGACGGTTTCGGCAAACGCATCTGGGCAACTGTCAATTTCAGGCCCAACTGCAACACTTTCGACAACCGGTGCAGTGAAGCAGGCACTTTCCGGAACCACAGCTACCTACAACTTCGGATCAGGAAACGGCGGCCTGGCAACCGTCGATCCGGGCACGGACTTGACTATCACCGGCCCAACCGCGACCGGCGGAACAGCGACCATGACTGCGCCTGCGGTTACAGCGGGCGAGACGATTACCAGCTATGTCACAGCGCTCAACACAGCGCTCACGGCTGCGGGAATTACCGGAGTTACCGTCGCCGGCCCGACCGCATCGGGTCAGGTCAGCATCACAAGCCTGGGAACAGCTGGCTCGGTGATCCAGGACCCCGTGGCCTCGGCCAGTGCAACTGGGACGATGACATTTGACGCCAGCGGAAACCTGGTTACCCCGGCGGGGAATCCGAGCGGCATAACGTTTGCGGGTTTGTCTGATAACGCGGCCACGATGAACTTGACCTGGGATCTCTACGGATCGAGCGGAACCGGCAGCGTCAGCCAGACGGCGACCGCTTCTTCGACGACGGGCACATTGCAGAACGGATATCCGAGCGGCGAGTATGAGAGCTTCGCAGTCAATTCGAGCGGCGTGATTGCTGCTACTTATTCCAATGGGCAAACGCAGAATGTGGGGCAGTTGGCGATAGCGACAGTCAACAATCAGCAGGGCTTGCTGGACATGGGTTCCACCGAATACCAAGCCACCACTGCCTCAGGGACCGCCGCGGTGGGAGTGGCCGGCACGCAAGGGAGAGGAAGTATCGAAGGAAGTTCGCTGGAGGCTTCGAATGTGAACATTTCGGCCGAGTTCTCGGATCTGATCGTCGCACAGCGCGCCTTTGAGGCGAACTCCAAGGCCGTGACGACCTTCGACACCGTCACACAGGAAACCATCAACATGATTCACTGAGTAACTGTCAGAATCAGTATGTTGTTTGGAATCATTCACACGAGCAAGCGGAAAAAAGGGGGGATGGACAGAATTGGCGATGCAAGCGCCGAACATTTGAAGAGCGAATACCGGTTGGCACGTAATCGACTGAAGGGCACTGCCGGAAATGAAATCAACGCGATCCTGGCCGCCGCTGCGATGAACTTCCAGAAGCTCCTCAGAGGTTTTTGGCGCATTTCTCTGTTCCGCATGATCGACCTATGGAACGGGATGCTCACCCTGCAAGGCCCGCAAGCCCGCGATACTCAACCTCAACCTGCCTGAGAGTCACTCTTTCAGGATCGACTAAGCGACTGGACGTGGTCCATCAGGCCGGGGCCTTCTTCGTCACTCGCTCGAAGGAGGGCATGGATGCGCGGCGTGTATGTTCGCATCCCGTTGACCGAGCCACTGGCCTGATCTGCGATCAACGGGTCATGTTCAACGGATTCTACTCGGCAATGAACTACCCGGAACATCTCCGCCGCATTCGCTTCAAGGACCCCGAGAGCGGCAAGACGTTGGTGTTTCTGACCAACAACACAACACTGCCCGCCTTGGCCATCGCCGAACTCTACAAGAGCCGCTGGAAGGTCGAGTTGTTCTTCAAATGGATCAAGCAACACCTGCGAATCAAGCGCTTCCTCGCAACCAGCGAGAACGCCTTGAGAAGCCAAATCTGGTGCGCAGTCGCCACCTATATGCTGATCGCTAACGTCAAAAAGGAACTGAATCTCGATGCTTCGCTCTACACTTGTCTACAGATTCTGTCGGTGTCCATCTTCGAGAAAACCGAGATTTCATGCGCCCTTCAGCCCTCTCTGAACAGAACGGCCCAACACGCATTCGCTAACCAACTGAATCTATTCGACATCTAACCGGACACTAGTGATCGAAAGAGTATTTTCAGGCGCAGTTTTGAGCGAATCAGTCTTCTGCAAGTTGAGACAACTGCGCTTCTCATGAAGCAACGCATTTGCGCCGCAGTCCAATTAACCGTCGCCGTGGAAGTGCCGTATCGCATCGTCATGCTGTTGGTAAACCTGAACCCGATTGCGCCCGTTTTGCTTGGCGAGGTAGCAGGCAGCGTCTGCAGCGCTCAGCGCTTCGGCAACATTGGCCACGGATTGGCTCAATTTGATTACGCCAATGCTCATACCGATAGCAAAGGTGTGGCGCCGGTACACGAAGCGGAAATGAGAAACTGCATCGCGGATTGATTCGGCCAGTCGTTCGCCATCGACGGCATTGCAGTTCTCAAGAAGCACCCCAAATTCATCACCGCCCAGGCGGGCCAAGACATCCGATTGGCGCAGCTGAGTGCGCATGAGCTTTGCTATCTGGCGGAGCAAATCATCGCCGCCCCCATGGCCACAGGAGTCATTCACCACTTTGAATTGATCCAGGTCGAGGTACATCAGCACATGTGTTGATGTACCTCGATGCGCCTGGGCGATGGCGTTGGAAAGAAGCCGTTCAAATTCCAGGCGATTGAACAGACCGGTGAGAGAATCATGGCTCACCTGATGCACAAGGCGCAGCGTGTGTCTGCGTTCCCGGCGAGCGTCGCGCAGTACCAGAGCAACCCCGGGAAACAGGAGGGAAGCGGCGATTATTCCGATGCCCGGGATCAAGATGTCGCGTAAACGCCGCGAGATTCCCCCGAGCGAGGAAGAGAAGGCTTCCTCCAGAGGTGTGAGCCGCGCATCTGTCTCCTGTATGCCGCGCAGAACGGGTGCGAGGTCGGGAGCGGCGGCGTGCCCGGTTTGCACAGCTGTATGCAGTTGAAGTGCAAATTGGTTCAAATTGGCGATTTCGGCATCCCCACGCTCCCAGATTGCGAGGGAGCGATGAATGGCAGACAAGCGTCCGAAGTAACGGACCAGACGAATCATTCCTGGAATGTCGTCGGGGTGGTTGCCGCCGGCAAGGAGACCTGCAGCGGCCTTATCGTAATCGAACCGAGCCTGCACCAATTCCAGCCTGGCACGATGGTCGCCCAATGGCACAGCAATGGCCTGCTCATAAGCGCGGAAGTCGCCTTCATCGTGACTCCCCGCATATTGCATGAGGTGAATTACGGCAGCTTTCTGGCCCTTGCTCCAAAGGCTCTCACCGCCCACGAATGCGCGCGCGGCGGAAAGAAGGTCAATGCTGAAGGAACTGAGCAGCACAAGTGCCAGGAAAATGGCAACGAATGGAAGGATCAGGCGCAGGTCGCGCTTGCCTCGGACCGAGGATCGTAGCGCGTTTTTCATGATCTCCATGGCCCGTCCCGAGTAATCGAGTGTATTCCAGTCCTTCTGGACTAAGAGTTAGGGGAAGTCATTCATAAGGAGCCGGGCCCCTGACATCAGCATGGATATTCCCGCAGGTAACCCAACAATGCAGGAGTTCGCTTTGCCCGGACCGACCTCATTGAAAACGAGTCTGTTTCAGTTGGAATCCGTTTTCCCAACAAATATATCTCAAATTGCACCGCAAGCGGTGTACACGATGAATCAAGGGAACGATTGATTCACAGATTCCGACGCCTGTCGCAACACTTTGGCCGCCATTGAGATTTTGATGCAGCCGGACGACCAAGTGTCTCGGTGACCATGCTCGGTTTTTCTGGAGAGAACTCAGGTTTCGCGGGGCCGGATCTCGATGAACAGCCCTTTGCCCTGGGCGAGGATCTTGCCTTCCGCATTCAGAATTCTCGCCTCTGCCCAGAGTTTGCGGCCTTCGTCCTGGGTCAGGCGGCCCTCCAGTCGGATGGGGGCACCGGAAGGGACGGGGCGGAGGTAATCGATCTCCAGGTGGCGGGTCATGGCAATGTGGCCGCGGGCGCGGATGGCCTTGCTCATGGTCTCGTCGAGCAGGGTGGCGATTACACCGCCGTGGACGTAGCCTTGCGGTCCCTCATACGCGTTGGAAATCACGGGCAGGGAAACGACTGACTGGTCTTCGGCCAGAAAGAACTCCAAACGGAGGCCTCCGGGGTTTGCCGGTCCGCAGCCGAAGCAGCGGTTTTGTGCGGAGTGAGCCAGCGGAGTGAGGTTTTCGGCGTTCACTGTCATCTTGTTCTCAGTCTATCCGGCGAGTACCGACGCATACGCCTCCCGGTCTACATTGCCACCGGTAAGGACAATCCCGATGCGGCTCCCTGGGTTCCGGGAGGGCTTTTCCGCGACGGCGCCGGCGAGCGCCGCGGCTCCTGCGCCTTCGGCCAGGTTGTGCGTGTCCTGATAAAGGGCGCGCATGGCGTCCTTGATTGCATCGTCGCTGACTTCGACGATGCGGGCGACGTTGGCCCAGATCGCTTCCATCGCCAAAGCGTTCGGAAGCCGGCAGGCAAGACCGTCGGCAATCGCGGTGCTTGAGGGAGCTTCGACGACCCTGTGGTCCCGGAAACTGAGGGCGTAAGAGGGCGATTGAGATGCGACAACCCCCACAATCTCTGTCTCCAGCCCGAGGGCGTTACGCGCCGCGGCTACGCCGCAGATTGACGATCCGAGGCCGATGGGCACGTACACGGTATCGAGCCTGGGAGTGCCTTCAAGAAACTCCAGTGCGTAGGTGGCCGTACCCATCACCAGGCGCTCGTGGAAGGAATCGACCATGGTGAATCCGCGTTCTTGCGCCAGACTGCGGGCAAACTCGAGGGACTCCTGGAAGTCCTTGCCATGTTCCACAAGCTCCACTCCCTGGGCGAGCATGGCTCGGTTTTTCTCGCGGCTGTTGCCGAACGGAACCACGATGACCGCTTTGAGTCCGGCCAGGCGGGCGGCCATTCCGACTCCCTGGCCGTGGTTGCCGCGGGTTGCCGCCACGACGCCGCGGGTGTTGGGCTGCTGCTTGAGCCAGTCCATGTAGACCAGCGCGCCGCGCAGTTTAAAGGCGCCGACCGGCGAGTGGTTTTCATGCTTAACCCAGACCTCGGCACCCACCCGTTCGTTGACGAGCGGCCATGTGTATTGAGGAGTTGGAGGCATGTGGCGATAGACGATTGCCTGTGCTTCTCGGATCTGGGCGAGAGAGGGAAGTTCCATGACTCCAGCATATTAGACACCAGGTGTCACGCGTCGGAGATCCCGTTACGCGCGGTCAATTCCCAGTAGTCAGGGAATCGAAAATCCCCTGTTTGAGGCGGAATCTGGCTTGTAAGTGCTTTGTTTTAGTGTGCCGAAAGGTGTTTTTTCGAGGTAACCGACTTGTTTTTATGGGGATGCAGCAAAAGTGGTGGGGGGGGGTGGGGTGCACGGGGGTGTTTCGAAGGCATAACTGACAGGTTGAAGGTTGGGCCTATGGCAGTGCTCGAAGACTGCGATCTCATGGCGGTCATGATCCAAGTGTGCGCCTTTCTTCGAAATAAACTGCAAAACCGGACTAAAAAGTTTAAGGATGGATTCCTCTGGCTTCAGTCCTCCGCAGCGGTCTCGTGGTAGATTCAGGCACATGGATTTCACGATTCGTCCGGCCTGCGTCGAGGATGCAAAGGCCATTGCGTTTGTCCAGGTGGAAGGATGGCGGACCACCTATGCCGGAATTGTGCCCGATGCCTACCTGGCCGAGATGGATGCTGAGTCTCGTGTGGAGAGTTGGAGACAGCCGCTCCAATCTGGAGAAATGGACGCATTTGTCGTGGAAGACGCCGGTGGGGTGTTCGGATTCGTCTGTGGAGGCAAGATTCGGGAAGCCTCCGAAAGCTACGACGGTGAGCTTTACGCGATTTACCTTCTCAAGGATCGGCAACGGAACGGAGCGGGGAGGCTGCTGGCATGCACCCTCGCGGAAGCTTTGAAGCACCGAGGTTTGAAGAGTATGACTGTGTGGGTTTTGGAAGAGAATCGGCGGGCTGTGTCGTTCTACAAGGCGCTTGGCGCGGTGCAGATTGCGCAAAAGACAGTGGAGATTGGTGGGGCCGAGCTTTCCGACCTTTGTCTTGGCTGGGCTGATCTGAGTTGTTGTCTGCACGCGTAAGTTGCCGCCCGATCGTGAGCGCGCCTTGACGGCCCCTGCCCAATCCGCGCAGACTTTACCTGAATCTGCGAACCGAACTCATCGAAAGCAAAATGGAGGCTTCCCCAATCATGATGGACCGGAGAACTGCAATCAAGCATATAGGCGGCGCGGCGAGCGCCATGGTGATGACCGAAACATTGCTGGCCCAAGGCGCGCATGCGGCCCAGACTCCGGCGGTTGCGCATCCAGCACCGGCTCCCACGGGGCCGTTCACGCTTCCCGCGCTGCCTTATGGGTATGACGCGCTGGAGCCGAGCTTCGATGCCGAGACCATGCACCTGCACCACGACAAGCACCACCAGGCGTATGTGAACAATCTGAATGCGGCTGTGGCGGCGCATCCTGAGTTGGCGGGCAAGACGCTGGACGAGTTGGTTATCGGATGGGCGACTCTGCCGGAAGCGACGCGCATGGCAGTTCGGAACAATGGGGGCGGACACGCCAACCACTCATTCTGGTGGCCTACCCTGGGCAAGGGCGGCTCGGCTCCAACCGGCGAGTTGGCGAAGGCGATTGACGCCAAGTTTGGCACGGTGCCCTCATTTCAGGACAAGCTGACGGACGCGGCGATGCATGTGTTTGGCAGCGGCTGGGCGTGGCTGGTGAAACTGCCGGATGGGACGGTGGCGATCGAGAGCACTCCGAACCAGGACAGCCCGCTGACGGCGGGGCACAAGCCGGTGCTGGGGATTGATGTTTGGGAGCACGCCTACTATCTCAAGTACAAGAACGTGCGCGCCGACTATGTGAAGGCCTACTTCAATGTGCTGAACTGGGATTATGTCAGCGGGCAGTTTGCGGCGAAGGGGTAAATGGCTTCCGGGATGAAATTAGATTGTTCTGGGGTGTTTTTCAGCGGGGCGACACTGGTTTTCGTCCTGGGTGCCTCCCTCTCGCTGACTGTGTCAGGATGCCATGGAACTCGCCAACTGACAGAGCAGGAATCGGAGGGTAAGCATCTTTACAACATCCGGTGCGCGCATTGCCACGAGGATAACGACCTGGCGCTGAAGAAGGTTCCTCCGGATCTGCACGGTGTGTTTGACCACAAGAACCTACCCAGCGGCATTCCGGCGACCGACGCGGCGGTGGCGGCGAATGTGAACAACGGGCGGGGAATGATGCCGGCGTTTTCCGGCCGATTTGATCAGGAGCAGATGGCGGCTTTGTTGGCTTATCTGCATACGGGGATGCGGTAGGTTTTGGGCACGGCGCAATTCAGCAGGTTATTCGTAGCGAATTGCAGTGATGGGTTGGACTTGGGCGGCGCGCCGGGCGGGGATGAGGCAGGCTGCGGCCGCGACCAAGGCCAATGTGAGCGCTGAGGCAACAAGAAGGAGTGGGCTGCCCAGGCTGATGTGCTGGTCGGCGGCCCAATGGACGAGCAGGCGGCCAAGCACCAGGGTCAATAGCGTTCCAGCCAGCAGGCCGGTTCCGACGCTGACCAGAACGGACCGGAAGACGATGCTCAGAACATGGGTTTTGGGTGCGCCAAGGGCCATTCGAATACCAAATTCGCTGGTGCGCTGAATTACCGAGTAGGAAACAACGCTGTAAAGGCCGACCGCGGACATGACCAGGGCCAAGGCGGCAAATGCGCCGAACAACCATGTGAGCAGCTTGCCGCGCGCCCATTCCGGCTCGTCCTGAATCCAGTGCTCCAGGTCTTCGACGTTGCCTTGGATCTGCTGGTCGTGGTCGATGGCATTGACTTTGGCGCCGACAGCGCGAAGCAAGCGCAGCGGGGAGCCGTCGCTCTTGACCAGAATCTGGGTGCCCATTCGCATGCCATAGGTGTATGGGACGAAAGCTTCTGGCAAAATCGGGTTGGCCAGGCCATCGTCAAGCTTGTCCTCGATGATGCCTACGATCAGGAGGTTTCCGTTTCCGCTGGGCGGAAGGAGGACAAACGGTGGTGCGTCGCGGAGGTCAGGGAAATGGATCGAGTGGCCGATGGCGTCGCCGGCAGGGAAGTAACGCTTCGCAAAACTCTGATTGATGATGGCCACCGGGGCAGCGTTGTGTTCCTCAGTTGCGTCCCAGATGCTGCCCTGAGCCATGGTGATGTGGAGGACGGGAAAATACCCGGAGCTGACGAAGTTCAATCTCGACGGTTGGTCGGAGGCAGCGGGCTTGCCAACAATCTGGACATTCGAGTTCATTCCGTTTGAGGGCGGGGTCGCGTTTGTGGAGATGGCGGCTGTTGTGACGCCCGGAACTTCGGCGACGGCGGAGCGGAGCTGCTCAAAATAGGCCGAGCGCTCGGCCCAGGTCTTGTAGGTGCCTTCGTGGACGGGGATTCCGACGGACATGACGTTGTGCGGATCGTAGCCGAGGTTCATGTGGAGCATGTGGAGGAAGCCGTCGATGGCTGCTCCAGCGGCGGCCAGCATGAGCAGGGTGAGGGCGAGCTGACCGGCGATCAGGGTGCCGTGGAAGCGACGTCCGGAGACACTTCCGGCCACTTTCCGCGATGTGGATTGCATAATGTGACTGAAGTCGGGCCGGGAAACCTGGATCGCCGGCCAAAGGCCAAAGAGGATGCCGGTGGCGATGGCCACCGCCACGGAGAAAAGCAGGACCGGGATGTTGATCTGGTAGGTCGCTTCGTGGGGG
>Ga0302320_10029379_pt1 | contig 10518 bp, 8 predicted proteins | sample Bog_T0_3_FD_202130 | JGI IMG/M metagenome (GOLD analysis project Ga0302320, IMG submission 202130) | Peat permafrost microbial communities from Stordalen Mire near Abisko, Sweden - Bog_T0_3 | ecosystem: Environmental > Terrestrial > Soil > Wetlands > Peat | place: Sweden: Abisko, Stordalen Mire... | reverse complement strand
ACCGTTAAATTGTGGCGAAGATGGATGGCGTCTTCGATGTACCATGCGCCGAAAAAGCTACGCCAGCCGAGCTCATTAGGCGCGGGAACCACCTGAAACGTGCTCACCGTCCCCTGCAGCAGCGTCGTCAGACTCGTAAACGTGGCCTGACCCAGGCGGCGCGACGCGGTGTTCTCGTTGTCCTGCACACGCTGGAACCAGACGCCGGCGCTGATCTGATGGATTCCTTTGCTCACCTGGAAGGTATCGCTGATCGTAAAAAGGTTGCGGCGGTTCCACACATTCGCAGCGTTATTCGGACCGGCCGAAGTAATGCCCGAAAGCCCGCTGGTCGTAACGCCCCCGCCCACCACGATGCCGCCCGGCCCCTCGCCGGTCAGAAAGTCGAGGCTCGGAGCGAAGTTGGCCAGCGGATCGGAGCCGTAATTGAAGGCCGAGCGCGAGAATCCGAACCGCACGGTATTCAGCATCCGCGGCGAGAGAATATGAACGTCCTCGACGCTCGCGATCTGGTTGCGCAGGGTCAGCGAAGATGCGAACAGGGGATCGGCCTGCGGTATAATGCCGGCGCCGTCGTCGATCGTGTAAGCCCCCGACAGCGTATCCTTGTCGCCGATGATGTAATCGGTGCGCGTGGTCCCGAAGTCTTCCCGCACCGTGTTCCGCGGGCTGTTGTACGAAAACGCCGTCCCGCTCGCCACGCCGCCCGAAAGCAACTCGGCCCCGTTGGGCGCCGGCCAGTACGACATGTAGTTGAGCATCGCCGGATTCAGATTCGCCACCTTGCTGTAGACGCCCGTCGTCGCATTGGGCAGCAGCCCCTGTCTTGCCTGCGCGTCGGGAACCACGCTGGCCACGGTCTGGGCCACCACGTAGCGGTATCCCTCGTAGTTGCCGAACTGGAACAGGCGATTCTTCTTCACGGGACCGCCCAGCGCGCCGCCGAACTGATTCCGCCGCAGCGGAGACGTCGACGCGCCGTCGAAGAAATTGCGCGCGTCGGTGTCGTTGTTGCGCAGGAACTCGAAAAGCGACCCGTGCAGCTCGTTGGTTCCGGACTGCGTGACCACCTCGACCTGCGCGCCCGCGCGCTTTCCATATTCGGCCGGATACGTGTCGGTCAGGACGTTGAATTCGCGTATGGCATCGATGCCCAGCAGTTGTTCACTGGCGCCTCCCGGCGTGATCCCCAGCTGGCTCGATCCGGTATATTCGACCCCGTTCCACAGGACGATGTTATCCGCCGGGCGCCGCCCGTCCACCGTGAACGTGTTCCCATAGCTGGTGGTGGTGCCGGAGCTCTTGAGCTGGTAGCTGATGGCGCCGGGGTTCAGGGTAATCAGATTGTCGAAACTGCGCCCGTTCAGCGGCAGGTCTTTCACCTCGCGCGCGCCCACCACGCCCGACACCGATGCCGTGGTGGTGTTGATCACGGGCACTTCCTCCACCACCGTCACCTGCTGCTTCAGGTCGCCGACTTCCAGCCGCAGATTGACCACCGCGTCCTGGCCCACCGTCAGGCTGACGCCGGTGCGCACGGCTTCTTTGAAACCGGACTTCTCCGCCGTGACCTGCTGCTGCCCGAGGGCGAGGGAAGGCACGCTGTACTCGCCCGACTGATCCGTCGTCGCGCTGCGCAGGGCGCCCGTTTCGAGGCTCTTCACGTTCACCGTGGCGCCGCCGACCGGCGCACCCGTGGCGTCTTCGACCTTTCCGGTTATCGAGGCGGTCACCTGGCCCCACGCCACGCCGGCGAAGGCAAGCAAAGCGAACAGATAGACGGCTGGTCTCTTCATCGTGGTCAATTATTTCACGTGTGGGCGAGTATTTCCCGAAAAGACGGCAACGCGCGCGATGCGGTTACCTTCTCTGTTCCGCTACGGAGGCGGGCTGAAGCCCGCCGCAAGCTGAAGCTCGCCCCACTTGCCGGCTACGGAACCCAGACCCGTCCAGCGGTGGCGAAGAAAAAGACGATCAGCCCGATCGACGCCGCCAGGATCAGCGAGTGCGGCAGCACCTTGCGAAACAGGTCCCCTTCGCGCCCGCGTAGCCCGACCGCCGCGGCCGCTACTACGATCGACTGCGCCGCCACCATCTTTCCCATCACGCCGCCCGCCGAGTTGGCCGCCGCCATCAGCACCGGCGGCAGCCCCAGGTTTCTCGCCGTGATCACCTGCAGGCTGCCGAACAGCGCGTTCGACCCGGCGTCCGTGCCCGTGAGCGAAACCCCGATCCATCCGATCAGCGTGCCGAAGAACGGGAACAGGCGGCCGGTGTGCGTCATGGCGAGGCCCAGCACCGCGTCCATGCCGCTGTAACGCGTCACGTAGCCGAGCACCAGCATCGCCATAATGGCCAGCAGACTCAGCCGCATGCGGTAGCAGGTGCGAAAGAAAATCGAGATGGTGCGCCCGAAGCTCAGGCCCAGAATCGGTCCCGTGATCAGGCCCGCGAGGAAGCCCGCCGTTCCCGAGTTGGCCAGCCACGTGAGATCGAAAATGGCCGGCTCGGGATGAGGTTTGGGGAAAACCGGCGGCATGCGGAACACCAGGTTATGCAGGCCCGGCACGGGAATGTTCGGGCTGACGGCGTTCAGGTAAGTGGCCACCGACGGCAGGCCCGAGAGAACTACGAAAAGGGAGAGCAGCAGGAAGCCCGTCCACGCATGCACGATCTTCCCGAACGAGTAGCGATGCGTGGGTTCCTCGCGGCGCCAGACCTTGAGGAACAGCGTCAGCGCGACCAGCGTAACCATGCCGCCGATAATGTCGACCAACCCGAAATCGCGGTAATTCGCCCAGTAGAACTGGATGCCTGCAAAGACCGTGCCCGCCAAAAGCAGCGCCGGCCAGACGTCGAACACATTGCGCCACGAAGTGCTCAGACGCGTGAGCCAGAAGGGCAGCAGGAACGCGCTCAGGGGCAGGATACGCCCCATCATCTGGCTGATCTGCATGGCCGGAATTCCCGTAACCGCGACCAGCGCGCGCACGGGATTGCCAACGGCGCCAAACGCCACCGGGCAGGTGTTGGCGATGAGGCAGAGCACGGCCGCCTCAAACGGATCGAAGCCCAGACCCACCATCATCGACGCGCAGATGGCCACGGGAGCGCCGCCGCCGCCCGTGCCTTCGAGGATGGCGCCGAAAGCGAACGCGATCAGCAGCGTCTGCAGCCGGCGGTCGCGCGTGACGCCGCCGATCGATTGTTTAATGATTTCGAAGTAGCCGGATTCGACCGTCAGCTCGTAGACGAAGACCGCCGCCAGCAGCGTCCAGGCGATGCGAACCGCGCCGTAAACCAGTCCGCTCGCCGCCGCCCCGGCGATTTTCGTCGCCGGCATATGAAACTCAAACGCGGCCAGCGCAATACATAGTAGTGAGGCGTAAACGGCGGCCAGATGAGCGGGAATGCGGCGTACCGCGAGCAGATAGAAAAGCAGCGTGACCGGCAGCGCCGCGCTCAGCGTGGAGAGCCACACGTTGCCGAGCGGATCGTAGATTTGCTGCCAGCCCTGCACGAAAGGTTAGGATGTTATCACAGCCGATGAATCGCACCCTGATCTGCGCCTGTTTGGCCACAGTGGCAATCACCGGCTGCGCGAAAAAGAAAGTGCCGATGGCCCCGGCGGCGGCCACGCGCCGTTCCGCGCCTCCGCCCGCGCCGGCGCCGCCACCCGTCGCCGGCGAAACGCAGCGCGGCACGGCAAGTTGGTATGGGCATCCTTATCATGGGCGTCAGGCGGCCGACGGCGAAATCTACGACATGGAGACGCTGGTGGCGGCGCACCGCACCCTGCCGTTCCAGACCGTGGTGCGCGTGCGGAACGTGTCGAACAACAAGACGGTGGACGTGCGCATCATCGACCGCGGGCCGTTCGTCGACGGGCGCATCATCGACCTGTCGCACAAGGCCGCGCAGGAGATCGATCTCATCGGCCCGGGCGTCGGCGAGGTCGAACTGACGATACTTGCGCCGCCGCAGAACCCGGAGGCGTCGCTCTTCGCCGTGCAGGTGGGCGTGTTCCGCGACCACGCCAACGCCGAGCGCATGGAGATGAACATGGTGACGGCCTACGGAGCCGGCAAGGCGGTGGAGCGGCCGGGCAGCCCGACGACCTGGCGCGTGCTGGCCGGACATGAGACATCGCCCGATGCGGCGGAAGCGCTGGCGCGCCGCATCCGGGCGGAGCAGCATGTGCCCGAGGCGTTTGTGGTGCGGTTGGATCCGTAATGTGGGGCAGTTTTGGGTTCACTTCGTGTGGAAAATAAGTACCAAAGTTCCAGTACTCTCTGCCGGAAACAAGAAACAGTTGTCCGTCTGCGTTAAGATTTCGGCTGTTAACCTCACTGGCCCGGCCCGGTCGGCCGAGCCACCCCCGCGGATGAAAATACGGGAGTGGCGTAAGCGCACTGAGGCCGTCGAGTGGCGCGTTAAGTTCCAGGTTGTCAAAGATCGTGGACTCGAATCTGCGACCCCTTTTGAGCGACGCAGAACCGTTCCGGCGGGCGCGGCGAAAAACAAACGCGACTGAAGTCGCGTGTACCGCAGGGGAATAATGCCCTCCGCGATTTGAGTGTGGCATGGAGCGGGAAATTTCCGGCCGTGGCGGGCGGCGCTGCAGGTTAGGGGCCGGCGGATAAGTTCCGCTGTTTCAGGTGGTTGGAGAGCCTCTGAAAAAATCCGGGCAGCGTGTGACTGGGAAAAGCTCCTCGCGTAGGGCGGGGAAATAACATAGATTGACAATCTTTGCTATCGCCGCCATGGTAAGGCAAAGAGGATTTCCCCGATGAACGTGTCGCTCACTGCTGAGCTGAAGAAGTTCGTCAACGCCAAAGTCGGAACGGGCCGTTTGACGAAAACACGACCGCATACCGGCGATTCGCTCCAGGGAAGTCACGGGAGTGGCGGGGCACGATCAGCCGCGAGCCGATTTTCAATCTTTCCGGCTCGCGCACCAATCGCGTGCTCAATGAACTCGTTCAGCGTCGTTCACGCCTGGTCCACTCAGACTGCGTCGCAGCAGCAGCCAGCCGGCGAACGGCGGCAGCGCTACCAGCCAGCAGACGGGCGTGAAGCCGAAGTGGTCCACCAGATTGCCGATCACCGGCGAGATCACCGTCTGCAGCAGTCCGTAGGCGAACACCAGCGCGGAGATGGCGGAGCCGGCGCGCTCGCCGCCCCAGATGTCGACGGGAATTGTGTAGAGATTCACGCTGCCCGCCGTGGTCCAGAAGTAACTTGCCGCCACTACCAGCGTGGCCCAGAACGGCGACGGACACAACGGGGCGAGCAGCGTCACCATACAGCCGATTGCGCTGACGAAAGCCGCTAAGACGCGCGCGCGCACCGCTTCCGATCCGCGCGCGATGGCGCGCCGCGAAATCCATCCGCCGGCGAACGCGCCCAGCGTCGAGGCCACCGGTGGAAACCACGCGTAGGAATTTGCCTGAATCGTCGACAGGCGGAACGTCTGCACGAGGTAGAGCGTGGTCCAGTTCGACCACAGGGTGTAGCCGACCATCCAGAGAATATTCGCCGCCGCGAGCGCGATCAGGCGCGGGTCGGCCAGCAGTTCGAAGCCGCCGGTGGTGCGGGGCGGCACCACCTCATACGGCTCCACATGGCGGCGCACCAGCATCCACAGCGGGATCCACGCGAGGCCGAGCACAGCGCACACGAAAAACGGCGAGCGCCAGCCGGTGAAGTGGGCCACCAGCAGCGGCGCGCCCACGCCTCCGATGCTCAGGCCGACCTGCGTCATGGCGGCGCCGAGCGCGCGGTTTTTCGGCTCCAGATAAATCGCGTTGAGCTTCCCGGCGGCCGGAACCCCCGCCGATTCCCCGGCGCCCAGCAGCACGCGCGCGACCACCAACTGCGCGAAGCCGCGCGTCCAGCCGCAGAACGCCGCCGCCGCCGACCATAACGCCACCGCCCCGACGATGCCGGTTTCGAGGCCGAGCCGGTCAAGCAGCCATCCCGTGCCGGGCGATGCCAGCGCGTAGGCCAGCGAGAAGGCGGAAAGCAGCCAGCCGTAATCCGTGTTGCTCAGATGGAACTCGGCGCGAATGCGCGGCGCCGCCGCCGACAGCACCAGTCGGTCGAGATAGTTCCAGGTGGACGCCAGCGCGAAGAACGCGACAGCGCCCCAGCGGGCAGCGGAGCCGGTGTGCTTCATTTCACGGAACGGGCAACGATCTCCGAGTGTACCCGGTCGTTTGCGATAAGCTTTGAGAGGTTCAATATGGCAACAGTAGCCGCGCCGGCGCGTATCGAGCGCATTCCTCTCTCACGAAACCAGGCAATTTTCCTCGGGCTTCTGGTGATTTCGATCTGTCTGAATTACATCGACCGCGGCAGTCTGAGCGTGGCGGACAGATTCCTGCAGACCGAGTTCTCGCTCGATCCGGTGCACCGCGGCATGGTTTACTCGGCCTTCTTCTGGACCTACGCCGGATCGCAGATTCTGGCCGGTTGGCTGGTGGACCGCTTCAACGTGAATAAGGTGCTGGCCGGCGGATTCATGATCTGGTCGACGGCCATGCTGTTCACCGGCGCGGCGTCGGGCTTCCTGATGCTGTTCATGTTGCGGCTGGTGCTGGGCGTGGGCGAATCGGTGGCGTATCCTTCGTACTCGAAGATCCTGGCGGGGAACTTCCGCGAGAACCAGCGCGGCTTTGCCAACGCGGCTATCGACGCCGGATGCAAGATCGGCCCGGGCATCGGGATTCTGGCCGGGGGGTTGCTGATGGGCCGCTATGGCTGGCGCATCTTCTTCTTCATCACCGGCGGACTGAGCCTGCTCTGGCTGATCCCGTGGTTCATCTGGGGGCCGAAGGGGCAGATGCTGCTGAAGGAAGAGACCGGCAAAGCGCCCAGCATCGCCGAGATCTGCGCCAAGCGCTCGGCGTGGGGCACGTTCTTTGCGCTGTTCTGCGCCAATTACGTGTGGTATTTCATCCTGACCTGGCTGCCGTCGTATTTTCGCGACGAACTGCACTATTCGCAGAATCAGATGGCGCTGTTCGGCTCGATTCCGCTGTTTTTCGTTTCGGGGTCGTCGCTGTTCTTCGGCTATCTGTCCGACCGCTTTATTTCGAACGGCGCCAGCCCCAATCTGGTGCGCAAAAGTTTTACGGGCCTCGGACTGCTGCTTTCGACCGTGATGCTGCTGGCGGTGATTGTGCGCGATCCGGTGAAGTCGCTGGTGCTCCTGTGCGCGGCGTGTTTCTTCTATGGGATTTATTCGTCGAACATCTGGGCGGTGACGCAGTCGCTTTCCGGCCCGTGGGCGGCGGGGCGATGGACCGGGCTGCAGAACCTGGTGGGAAACCTTTCCGGCATCGTGGCGCCGTGGCTGACCGGTTACATTGTGCAGCGCACGGGCCAGTTCTATTGGGCGTTCGTGGTTACGACCGTGTTGCTGGTGCTGGGCGCGCTGTGTTTTACGGTGGTGATCGACCGCGTGGAGCCGGTGGCGTGGCCCGACCGCGGCATCCCGAGCCGGCTGGGCGGCCTGGCGCTGTTCCTGATCGCGTCGCAGCTGATCGCGTTCGTCATCGGGTTCGATCTGATTTCGTCGCAGGGAGCGACGCCTGTTTTGTTGCTGGCGCTGACGGCCGATGCGGTGATGCGGATGACGGCGGGAATCGGCATGCTGAACGGCAGACGATGGGCGCAGTGGCTCTGCCTGGCGCAGATTGTGCCGGGGCTGGCGGCGGCGTGGGCGCTGGGCGGTTGGATGGGCTGGGGCGCGGCGGCGGTGCTGGGCGTGGCGCCTTTGGTGGCGGGCGCGGTGATTTTGAAGGAGCGGGAATCGGTGGTGTTTTTCGACGCGGCCGCGGTTGGCTGAGTCAGGCTGCCAAATCCTGCCGGCAGGCCGAGGTCGGCAACCAGCGGCCTCGGGCTGCAGGGTAGTCGCGCAGCGATTCGCCGGTTATCCCGACGGTATAATTCAGCTGTGCCGTCGCAGCTCAAACCTGCGGCAGCGTCCTGGGCCCTTAGCTCAATGGTTAGAGCAGCGGACTCATAATCCATTCCGGGGAAATCCACAGACACCGCCGGAAACGCAAAGCGCTGTGATTTCTGCCGTTTAGCGGAGTCGCCCGTTTCCGCTGGTTTCCGGAAATATCCCTCCACGGTTACAAAAATGGTTGCAATTGGGGCGGCTAAACTTGTGCTGTTAGTGGGGGTACATTGCGCCGAGCCGGTCGGAGAATACTCAACGCATTTCCTTGAGGACCGGAACCATCAGGGCAGAGCCCTCAGGGCAAACAAACGGTCTGTTGTTTCCGCCGAATGAGGAAAGCCGTAAGGGCTGCTGCACATGAACGGGCGGCATCCTGAAGTATGGCCACCGTGAGGCGGCACGACGGAAGCCGCGAAACGTCGTAAGGGGTTACGATAAAGAGAGACTGATCGATGACTATCACATTGCCGCTTCAACCTCGGGAGGAAGCCAGGCTTATCGCGATCGCGCAGGCCAAGGGGCTTTCCACCGACGCGCTTGTTCGCGAGGCCCTCGACGGGATTCTCTCCGATACCCCAGAGCGGGTAGTAGAGCCGAGCGGCGAATCCCGGCCCATTTGGGAAGTCATGCTCGACAATATGAAGGATGTGCCGCCGGAGGAATTTGCGAAAATTCCCAAAGACGGCGCAAGCGAGCACGATCACTATCTTTACGGCCATCCGAAGCGCAATCAATGATCATGGTTTTTGCCGACACGTTTTACTGGATCGCCTTCACCAATGTTCAGGACATAGCCCACGAGAAGGCCAGGGAATTCACGCTGTCCGCGAAGCCGGCGGCGATCTACACTACGGAAGAGGTTCTGGCCGAGTACCTGAACTACTTTGCCGGGTGGGGTTCGCGCTTTCGGCGTTACGCGGCCACGAATGTCCGGAACATGCGGGAAAACAATACGGTTCGCATCATCCCGCAGACGGCGGCGTCTTTTGATGCCGGTTTCAACCTCTACTGCGCCCGTCTGGATAAGGGTTACAGCCTGACCGATTGCATCTCTATGTGCATGATGAAAAATGGCGGCATCACGGAAGTGTTGACCAACGATGTTCACTTTGAACAAGAAGGGTTTCGCGCTCTTCTGCGGGCCTCCTGATCCGGCCTCGCTTCGGCGACGACGGCGCGAATCCGCTCGCTGAGATTATAGTGTTCGAACGCTTATCCGCGAGCAGCAACGGGAAGGCATCGCGCGATACCGTGGCCGCTGGAAATCGCTGTCGCCCAGAGAAGGCCAGCCCTGCGACGCGAACCTCTCCAAATGGCCGCCAAAAGGACATCCGCAACAGCGAAATCGAAGAGGGTTTTTGGCCAGCGCCAGGCGCCGGCGAAAATGTTGCGAGTCGGACTCTACGCTCGCGTATCCACGCATGATCAACAGACCCTGCCCCTGCAGATGCGCGCCATGCGGGAGTATGCGGCGAAACGAGGCTGGACAATCACGGTTCAGGTCAAAGAGGTCGGTTCCGGCGCGGCGGAGCGCGAACTGCGGGAGAGACTGCTCGCCACTGCACGCCGGCGCGAGATCGATGTAGTGCTGGTCTGGAGACTGGACCGATGGGGCCGGTCGCTTGTCGATCTTGTTGTCACATTGAAGGAACTCGCCGATCTGGGTGTCAGTTTCGTGTCGATCAGCGAAGCGCTGGATCTGACCACGCCGACCGGCCGCGCCATGGCTGGCTTGCTCTCGGTGTTCGCGGAGTTCGAACACGAGATTCTCCGCGAGAGGATTCGCGCCGGCATTGCCGAAGCGAGGCTGAAGGGAAAGCGCTTCGGGCGGCCTCTGACGGCGGCGAAGAAGGCCGGTCAGATCCGAAAACTATACGGTGCCGGCATCAGCAAGGCCGAGATCGCACGCCGACTCGATATCGGCCGCACTTCCGTGCGCCGGATTCTGGCAACGAATACGGGAGCCTCGCCAGGATCATGAGCGATCAAACTGCAGAAGCCATCATGCGGCACAGCAATCGGAATCAGTCGCTGAAGTTGCTGTTCGAGGAAAAGGGCGTAAGTCTCGACGAACCGCGACCCATCGATTTTCACTTTTTGGCTTGGTCGCAGAGAGACGCCGCCGTAGTCGCCAAGCGGCTCTATGAGATGGGATTCCTGATTAAGCTCCTTGCGCCCGCGCCCATCGAAAACGACCCCGACAGATGGTCCGTAGAGGCTGGCGCTAAAATCCCGTTGGCCGAATCCCTCGGGGGCAGCCTGACGGAAAAGCTCGTGCACCTTGCGGCCATGGAAGACGCCGTCTTCGATGGCTGGGGAACCTCAGTTTAGCAATGACATTCGCTGCTGTCCTGGTGCCGTAAAGACCAGCACCCGGCCATCCGGGTGGCACACCTCGGCCCATTCGATTTTGATTCTCAGCCGATCAATCAACCCGGCTACAGTTCGGCCCGGCTCTTCGAACGCGGCAGTGCCCAGGACGCGCCGTGGTCGTCGGTCTGTCACGCCGAGGACTGTCGACCCACCGCCCTCATTGGAGAGGGCCGCAC
>Ga0302320_10029378_pt1 | contig 10518 bp, 8 predicted proteins | sample Bog_T0_3_FD_202130 | JGI IMG/M metagenome (GOLD analysis project Ga0302320, IMG submission 202130) | Peat permafrost microbial communities from Stordalen Mire near Abisko, Sweden - Bog_T0_3 | ecosystem: Environmental > Terrestrial > Soil > Wetlands > Peat | place: Sweden: Abisko, Stordalen Mire... | reverse complement strand
CTGCTTGGGCGTCGCTGCGAGCGTCTCGATCAATTTCCGCCGCGTGCATTTCGGGTTCGTGTTGATGAACTCCACGATGCGCTTGATGTTTTCCGACACCGGCGTGGTTTCGAGGTCCAGGAACGTCGGCCGCGCGACGCTGACATGCGTGACGGTCTTGTTGACCTTGAAAAATTGCAGGCCGTGATGTGCGAACTGCTGGCTCAGCTTCGTCGCGATGGGCAGCGGGAAAAATTTCTGGTGCTCCCATTCCTGGCGGATGAGCCGCTGCAATCCAGCGCAGCGCAAACTCCGGCTCGGCAAACCGGCGACCGTGACCATCTCGACCGGCTTGATGATCGAATCCTTGTGCGTTGCGCGGAAATGTTTCTCCACTTCCTCCAGCGTCGCGAGCGTGAGCGGCTCCGGCACGTTGAGGCAGATGTATTGCGTCTTGAAACTTTGTTCCTCGACCCATTTCTTCACGACGGCTTCGTCCTTCACGATTTTCACGCGCGCCTTGAACATGTCGAACGGCATCCGCGAAAACTTTTCAGCGTGGAGCTTGCGCAACTGGTTCTGGTAATCGTGATAATTCGGCGGGCCAAGGATCGCGCCGCTCAAGCCGCATTGTGCGACGAACGTGTAAACACCCTTCGGCGGTTCCGTCGCCGTGCGTTCGGCCTGGTAGAACGTGGCGAAATGATTTTTGAGCACATGAGCAACCGCATCCTCGTCGCTGGTCCACGGCGAATCGTCGAGCGCGCAGACGAACAGTGGTTGCGCCGCGGCGCCGGACTTTTTGGTGAGCTGGACGGAATAGCGTTCCGCCTTCTGCAAAATCAGCAGCGCGATCTGAAACAGCGGATACGCGCGGCCGGTCATCTTGATCTGGCGCGCGAGCTGTTCGACCCCGCGTTCTTCCGGAATGAACGCGACGTTCAACTCCGGCAACGGAGCGGGCGGCGCGGGCCTTTCCTCGCGGCGATCATCCCGCCGGTCGCCGCCACGGAAACCGCCCTTGCGGTCGCCACCGCCAAATTTCGATCCACCACCACGCGGCGGGCCGCCAAAGCCGCCACGACGTTCACCACCGCCGCCGGGACCATCACGGCGCGGGCCGCGGCGTTCGCCGGGCTTGCCGCTGAAGCTGCGCTCGGGCTTGACGCCTTCATTGCCGGTGAATTTTTCAAAACGGTTAACCTCGGATTTCCCCTGCGCCCAGGCGGGCTGAAAGAGGCTTTCCAAGTTGAGATCGAGATCGGAAACGTTGCTCATGTAAAAAATGCCCCGACAAGCGGGGTTGATATTCCAGAATAGCATGGATTGACGCGGGAAAGAAAGCAAGCGCGGCGTCGCCGGAAACAAGGTTGAATGTCGGCGCGGAATTTCCTAGCCTGCGTGGGCGCGTGGGCGGCGCGTGAAATCATCATGCAAACCTTTCGGCAATTATGAAAATCTGGCGTGAACCATTTCTGGCGGCATTGGCGATCGGATTTTTTCTCGCCGGCTGCAACAAGCCGTCGTCCGCTCCCGGCGCGGGCAATGACACCATCAAGGTCGGCGAATTCGCGTCGCTCACCGGCAGCGAGGCCACGTTCGGCCAGTCGTCGCACAAGGGCACGCAGCTCGCCATTGACGACATCAACACCGTCGGCGGCGTGCTCGGCAAAAAAATCGAGCTGCTCACCGAGGACAACCAGTCGCAGGCCGGCCAGTCGGCGACGGTCGTGCGCAAATTGATTTCCAGCGACGGCGTGGCGGCGATTCTCGGCGAGGTCGCGTCGTCGCGCTCGCTCGAGGCCGCGCCCATCTGCCAGGAAAATAAAATCCCAATGATCTCACCTTCCTCGACAAATCCCAGGGTGACCGAGACCGGCGATTATATTTTCCGCGTCTGTTTCATTGATCCGTTTCAAGGCACGGTCATGGCCAATTTCGCGCACAACACGCTCAAGCTGCAAAATGTGGCCGTGTTGTCCGATGTGAAGAGCGATTACAGCCTTGGTCTGGCGAAATTTTTCAAGGAGGGGTTTGTGGCCGCCGGCGGGAAAATTATTGCGGACGAAAATTACAGCGGCGGCGACAAGGATTTCAACGCGCAGTTGACAGCGATCAAGGCGGCGAACCCGGACGGTATTTTTGTGCCGGGCTATTACACCGAAGTCGGGCTGATCGCGTTGCAGGCAAGACAGCTCGGCATCACCGTCCCGCTGTTCGGCGGCGACGGTTGGGAATCCTCATCGCTCGTGTCCATCGGCGGCACGGCACTGGAAGGCGATTATTTCTCCACGCATTTTTCGCCGGAAGACACGTCGCCCGCCGTGCAAAATTTTGTGAAGGCGTTCAAGACCAAATACAACGAAACGCCCGACGCCATGGCCGCGCTCGGCTACGATTCGGCGATGATGCTGGCGGACGCAATTAAAAAAGCGGGTGCGACCGACGGCGCAAAAATCCGCGACGCGCTCGCGGCGGAAAAGAACTTTCCCGGCGTCACCGGCAACATCACGATGGACGCCAACCGCAACGCCTCCAAGCCCGCCGTGATTTTGACGATCAAAAACGGACAGTTCAAATATGTCCAAACAGTGCAGCCGTAAGGCATGACTGAATTTTTACAGCAGTTGATCAACGGTCTGGCGCTCGGCTCGATTCTCGCGCTCATCGCGCTCGGCTACACGATGGTTTACGGGATTCTGCGGTTCATCAACTTCGCGCACGGCGACGTCTTCATGCTCGGCGCGTTCGCCGGATATTATCTCGCGCCCAAAATCGCCGCCGTCCTGCCGCTGCCCTCGATTGCCGGCGCGCTCGTGGTCATGGGGATATCAATGGCGGTCTGCGCCGCGCTCGGCGTGATCATCGAACGGTTTGCCTACCGCCCGTTGCGGAAGCAGCCCAAGCTCACCGTGCTGATCACAGCCATCGGCGTTTCGCTTTTTCTCGAATACGCCGGGCAGTTCGTCTTTGGCGCCGCGCCGAAAAAATTTCCGGCCATTCTGCCCGCCCTTCCGGTCACGCATCTTGGTGGCTTGAGTTTCAACAGCAACCAAATCGTCGTCATTGCCGTGACCATCTTTCTGCTGCTCGCGCTGCGGTTCATCGTTTTGAAAACCAAAATCGGCACGGCCATGCGCGCCGTTTCCTTCAATCCCGAAGCCGCCGCGCTCATGGGCGTGAACACGGACATCGTGATTTCCTTCACCTTCGCGCTCGGCTCCGCGCTGGCGGCGGCGGCGGGTATTTTGTGGGCCATCAATTATCCGGCGATTGATCCGCTCATGGGCATTTTGCCGGGGATCAAGGCGTTCGTCGCGGCGGTGCTCGGCGGCATCGGCAACCTGCCCGGCGCGGCGCTCGGCGGTGTCATCATCGGCGTCACCGAAACTCTCGTGTCCGGCTACATCTCCTCGACCTACCGCGACGCCATTGCGTTCGCCGTTTTGATTTTGATCATGCTCGTGAAACCGTCCGGGCTGCTCGGCAAAAAGGAAATCGAGAAGGTATGAACTTCCGCCACGCAAAAACTTTTCTGCTCGGCGCGCTCGCGTTGAGTTTTTTGATTTCGCTCTTCGGCGGTCAAATCAGCTCCTATCCGCTTTTTGTTTCCTACAACATCGGTATCAGCATCATCATGGCTGTCAGTTTGAATCTGATTAACGGCTACACCGGCCAGTTTTCGCTGGGCCACGCCGGTTTCATGGCCGTCGGCGCTTACACCTCGGCGGTCATCACCAACCAGTTTGGCGGGCTGAATGTTGTTCTCGCGAACGGAATTTTTCTCGCCGCGCTGCTCGCAGGTGGACTCGCGGCGGCGGTCGCCGGCCTGCTCGTCGGCATTCCCACGCTGCGGCTGCGCGGCGATTATCTGGCCATCGTCACGCTCGGCTTCGGCGAAATCATCCGCGTGATTTTGCAGAACATGAACGCCGTCGGCGGCGCGCGGGGCTTGAGCGTCGCGCATAGCTGGACCAATTTGTTTTGGACGTTCGGTTTTGCAGCGGTGACGGTTTATGTCGTCGCGGCGCTCGTCAATTCCACCTACGGCCGCGGCTTCATCGCCGTCCACGACGACGAAATCGCCGCCGAGGCGATGGGCATCAACACGACGAAATACAAGGTCACCGCGTTCGTCATCGGCGCATTTTTTGCGGGCATCGCGGGCGGGCTTTACGCGCACTCGACGCAATTTCTCACGCCCGGCGGCTTCGGTTTCATGCAATCCATCACTTTTGTCGTCATGGTCATCCTCGGCGGCATGGGCAACACCGTCGGCGTCATTCTCTCCGCGATTTTACTGACATTGCTGCCGGAAGGATTGCGCGTGCTCGCCGGCGTGAATCACCTCGGCTGGATTGGCAACACGCGCATGATCATTTATTCGCTGCTGCTCATCGTGCTGATGCTGACGCGGCCGCAGGGCCTTTTTAGTTTCAAAAAATCTCCTGCGCCAAAATAAAAATGTCCGCACTTCTTCAACTCGACAAGGCCACCATCCGCTTCGGCGGCCTTACGGCGGTTTCGGAACTGGATTTGCAAATCGGGCGCAACGAACTTGTCGGTCTCATCGGCCCGAACGGCGCGGGCAAGACGACCGCGTTCAATCTCATCACCGGCGTTTACCAGCCGACCAGCGGTGAAATTATTTTTGACGGCCAGTCCATCGTGGGCAGCCAGCCGTATCGCATCACGGCGCGCGGCATTGCGCGGACGTTCCAGAACATCCGGCTGTTTCCGTCGCTCACCGTTTTCGACAATGTCCGCGCCGTGTTTCATCTGCACCTGCGCGGCGACGCGCGGCACGCGCTCTGGCGCGGGAAGGGCTATCATGCCGAGGAAAAATCCATCGCCGACCGGGTCATGGAACTGTTGGAAATTTTCCAGCTCGGCAAATTCCGCGACGAGCCGGCGAAAAGCATGAGCTACGGCGACCAGCGGCGCTTGGAAATCGTCCGTGCGCTCGCCGCAAAACCCCAATTGCTGCTGCTGGACGAACCCGCCGCCGGGATGAACGCGAGCGAAAAGGTGGAGTTGATGCGGCTTATCCAGTTCATCAAGGACAAGTTTCGGATTTCGATTCTGCTCGTCGAGCATGACATGCAGGTGGTCATGAGCATCTGCGAGCGTATCGCGGTGCTGGATTACGGTGTGAAAATCGCCGAAGGCACGCCGGCGGAAGTCCGTGCGAACCCGAAAGTGATCACCGCGTATCTGGGTGAAGAGAAACCGAAATGAAATGAACAACAAAGGAACAAAGGAATAAAGTTTTTTGGATTCGGAGTTTTCTCTTCTTCGTTACTTTGTTTCTTTGTTGTTCAAACAACCATGCTGGAGCTAAAAAATCTTGTTGCGGGTTACGGCGCGATCGCCGCGCTGCACGGCATTTCGCTGTCCGTGCCGGCCGGCGGCATTGTCACGCTCATCGGCAGCAACGGCGCGGGCAAGACGACGACGCTGAAAACCATTTCCGGTCTGTTGAAGCCGAAGTCCGGCGAAATTCTCTACGGCGGCAAAAATATCACTGGGTTGCCGCCGCATGAAATTGTGGCGCGCGGCCTGTCGCATGTGCCTGAAGGCCGGATGATTTTTGCGAACCTGACCGTGCTGGAGAATTTGCAGATGGGCGCGTATCTGGTGCGTGATAAAAAAGTTGTCCGGCGCGAGCTGGAATTTGTCTTCGCCACGTTTCCGCGTTTGCAGGAACGCGAGCAGCAGATCGCCGGAACACTTTCCGGCGGCGAACAGCAGATGCTGGCGATTGGCCGCGCGCTGATGTCGCAGCCGAAATTTCTGATGCTGGACGAACCGTCGCTCGGCCTCGCGCCGCTGCTGGTGAAGACGATTTTTGAGAAAATCGTGGAGGTCAACCGCGAGCGCGGCCTGACGATTCTGCTGGTGGAACAAAACGCGAACCTCGCACTGGAGATTTCCCATTCCGGCCACGTTTTGGAAACCGGCAAGGTTGTGTTGTCCGGAGACTCGGCGGCGTTGCGCCAAAATCCGCAGATTCGTCGCGCCTATCTTGGCGGCTGAACGGCTACGGTCCGCCGTTGTGGCAGTCGGTGCAGGAGCCGTCGTAATCGCCGCCGGGATGTTTGAACTGCTGGCCGGCCGGAGCGAGTTGATCGAGTTCCGCGCCCGCGCCCTGCGCGAGAATCGTGTGGCAGGTGTTGCAGTCGTTGGCCTTGATGGTGATTTTGCGATCCTCGGTCTTGTGCTGACCGTCGTGGCAGCGGAAGCAGCCGGGCCAGATCATGTGGCCGACATTGTCCGGGTAGCTCGCCCAGCTCGCTTTCATTTCCGGGAAGAAATTATCCTCATAAATCTGCTGCACCGTCGCAATGGCATCCTGGATGCGGGCATCGTTCGGATAACGCGCGGCGAGCAATTGGGCGATTGAGTTGGTGGCCTCCTCGTCGGTTTTGTAAGTCCGGGTCAGCACGAACATCGCGTTGGTCTTGATCCACGGCATCGTCGGATCAATCCGGCCGAGCGCCATCGCCTGGTTCACTGCGCGCTCCGGCGAAAGATAGCGGTGCGATGGGCGGTTGTGGCAATCCATGCAGTCCATCGTGCGCAAATCCATATTGGAAACATCATTGGTGAAGCGCGCGGTCTTGAAAATAGTGACATGGCCCCGCGCATCGGTCACGCGCACCCAGGGAATCACCTGGCGCGCCTCGTCGGTGGCGATGTATTCCACCTTGTTGCCGGGCAGGTTGTGCCAGTGTATGCCGCCGACCGGTCCGCGCCGCGGATCGCTGCCGCCGATCTTCAGGAGCAGGCGGATCGAGTAAGGCGAGTTGGACGCGTCGCTCTGGAAATAATTGAACGTGCGATCCAAATTGCCGACGAACGACTGCGGCCAGTGACATTCCTCGCAGGTGTCGCGAGCCGGGCGCAGGTTCATGATCGGCGTCGGGATCGGGCGTGGATACTTGTTGAATGCCACGGCATAAAGCTGATACGAGCCGGAAATCTTGGACTTCACGAACCACGAAACGCCCTTGCCGACGTGGCATTCCACGCACGCCACGCGGGCGTGCGGGCCGTGGTCGTGCGTGGTGAGCTCGGGCTTCATCACCTTGTGGCAGGTCTCGCCGCAGAACGTGACGGACTCGGTAAAATTGAAGGCGTTGTAGGAACCGATGGCCGAGAGCAGCAGGAAAACGATGCTGCCCGTGACGAACGCAATCAAATTCCGCCGGTCGTGCGGCTGGTTCAAATCAATCTTCAGCGACGTCGGCACGCCGCCGTGCGCGCGGCGGCGACGCTCCCGCCACGCCCCGAAAAATGCCAGCACGATGCCGCCGATCAAAAATTGCGGCACACCGATGTAGGTCAGGATGCTGACGTAGGGATTGGAGAATTTTGAAATCGCATCCAGCACGAACAGCAGCAAAAAGGAAAACAGAGCCCCGATGGCGATTACGGTGCCGATCAGGCTGATCCAGTTGCGGAACAGCGAGGGACGTTTCCCGGAATTTTGATTTTGCGAATCGCTCATGCGTGGCGCAGGATTTAAAAATTAAAAATCGGTCGCTGGCCAGCTGGGGATTCCACCGGGTCACACGTTTTTGTTTTCCGACCGGTGAAGGCCCCCGGCAGCAACCGAAAGCAGATTATTTTTTCAAGGTGTGGACGTAAGCCACGAGCGCCTTGATTTCGTCGTCGGACAACTGGTCGAACGGCTTCATCAAGTTTTTGCCGTCGTCGGATTTCAGGCCTTCCTTGAGCGCCTTGAACGCGGCGTCATCCTTGATGTCGGCCTGCACCTTGGCGTCGGTGAAATCCTTGCACCCGAGTTTCGCGCCGATCTTGGTGTCGCCCTTGCCGTCCGCGCCGTGGCATTTGGCGCAGAATGAATCCCAGTTATCCTTGGCCTCGGCACCCTTGGTCACCAGGGTGGCCGCCAGGCCGAACATTGTTGCGAGCAGCAGTATCTTTTTCATAATCGTTTTGGTCGTCGGTTGGTTGTTTTGCAGCGCATGTGCGCCGACTTACGGTAGCAGTCTCGGCTTTCCGGTGCAATCCGGCTAAACATCGGTTGCCGAACTCTTGCCTTTTTTTGCACCGGAGCACCGCTATGCAAGTTGCGCAGAATTGGCTTAAAATGCCAAAACTAGGCCGATAATTCAAAAATTCCGCCGGCCGGGCGTCGCTTCTTGCCAGAGATGGCGTGACAAGATTTGGCTTATGAAAGCCAAAGTAAGCTTTGCCGGTTCCCAGTTTTCCGGTAATTTAGCAGGCACGAAAATGAAGTCATTTACTCTTTCCAAATTCTGGCCGGTTGCCGTCGGGAGCGTCTTGATGATTGCCGCCGCCGGCTGCGGGCGCGACAACGTCAAAGTGTATCACGTTGACGCCAGCGACACGTCCGCTCCAACGCCGCCACCCGCCGCGCCTGCGGCGATGCCTTCCACCATGCCGAACGGATTGCCGGTGCCAGATAACAGTGGCCAACCGTCGCTGCAATACATCCTGCCCGCCGGCTGGGAGAAAAAAGCGCCGACGCAAATGCGCGTGGCGAGCTTCGGCGTTTCGCAGGATGGCAAACAGGCCGATGTCAGCGTGATTCCGCTAGCCGGCACGGCCGGCACCGATCCCGCCAACGTCAACCGCTGGCGCGGACAGGTTGGCCTGGGCGCGCTGCCGGAGACCGACGTTGCCGCGCTCGCGGAAAAAATCACGGTCGGCGAGCAACCTGCCGACTTATACGATCTCGCCGGCACCGCGCCCGGCAGCGGCGCGGCGGAACGCATTCTCGGCGTGATCCTGCATCGCGACGACACGGCGTGGTTTTTCAAAATGACCGGTGAGACGGCGTTGGTTGAACAAGAAAAACCCGCGTTCATTTCATTTTTGAAATCTATCCAGTTCGGCGCTCCGGCGGCGGCTCCTGCGACGATGAACTTGAGCCAGTTGCCGCCGTCGCATCCGCAGATTGACGGGATGACTCCTGGCACTTCAACGGCAGGTGCTGCCGCTGGTGACAAACCAACGTGGACGATTCCCGCCGGCTGGCAGGAAGGTCCGCTCGCGCAATTTTTGGTGGCAAAATATATCATCGCCGGTGCCGCTGGTGCACAGGCATCGGTCAACGTCAGCTCGCTCGCCGGCGACGGCGGCGGTCTGTTGCCGAACGTGAACCGCTGGCGCAAGCAGCTCGGTCTCGACCCGGTGACGGACGCCGATCTGGCGAATCTGCCGACACTGGATGCTTCCGGCGTCAAGGCCACTCTGATCGAACTTTCCGGCACGGATGGGCGCACCGGCAAACCGGCGCAGCTTGTTGGCGTGGTGCTGCCGCTCGGCGGGCAGACCTGGTTTTACAAGCTCATGGGTGACGCGACGGTGGTGGCGCAGCAAAAAGACGCGCTGATCCAGTTCGTGCAATCCGCCAAATATCCGGTGGCCCAATAATCGCAATCTTGTAAAACGGTTCAAATTAGGCGTAAGCTCACGGCTAGGAAAAAATCCGGCAAACCGATGCTCCTCAAACAAATCGTTGATTTCTTCACGTCGCTGAAGCTGACCGCCACGCTGCTCGCGTTCGCCATCATCCTCGTGTTCATCGGCACGCTGGCGCAGGCGGACGAGGGGCTTTACGGTGCGCAGGCGCATTATTTCAAGCAATGGGTGGTGATCGGCGCGCATGTTTTCGGCCACAAAATCCCGCTGATCCTGCCGGGCGGTTATCTGCTCGGCACGCTGCTACTGGTGAACCTGGTCGTCACGCACATCTGCCGGTTTCAACTGACCCCGAAAAAAATCGGCATCCAGATTGCGCACGCCGGCATCATCGTCCTGCTAGTCGGCCAGCTCGCGACCGACATGCTCGCGCGCGAAATGCAGATGCACTTTGCCGAGGGCGAGACGCGGAATTATTCCGACAGCGACGGCGCATTTGAGCTGAATTTTGTTTCTGGCGACGTTGGCACAGCCATCCCGAGCCGGTTGTTGAACGCCGGGAACGCACTGAAAATTGACAGCCTGCCGTTCACCATCCTTGTCAAGTCGGTCTGGAAAAATTCCGACATCAATTTCCGCGCGCCGATGCTACAGAACGGCCCGCCGCTCACGCCCAACGGCATCGCGGCGAACTTCGATTTCAAGAAGGCGGAGGACGTGAAGGCGATGGACCAGCGCAACGTCCCGTCGGTGGTGCTGGAATTTTCCACGCCGGCCGGCTCGCTCGGCACCTGGGTCGCGAGCGACTGGGCGGGCGACGCCTCGCTGGTCGAGGCGGTGCGCAACAACTACGAGCCGATGGGCGCGGACCTGGCACAAAAAATCACTGCACAGCTCGTCGCGCCGCAGACGATCGAAGTGGGCGGCAAGAAATTCACCTTCACGCTGCGTCCGGCGCGCGTCCGGTATCCGTTTTCGCTGACGCTGCTCAAGGCGACGCACACGGTTTATCCGGGCACGGACATTCCCAAGGATTTTCGCAGCCGCGTGCTGCTGAACAATCCGCAGACCGGAGAGAAGCGAGAGGTGGAGATTTCCATGAACCATCCGCTGCGCTACGGCGGC
>Ga0302320_10029377_pt1 | contig 10518 bp, 12 predicted proteins | sample Bog_T0_3_FD_202130 | JGI IMG/M metagenome (GOLD analysis project Ga0302320, IMG submission 202130) | Peat permafrost microbial communities from Stordalen Mire near Abisko, Sweden - Bog_T0_3 | ecosystem: Environmental > Terrestrial > Soil > Wetlands > Peat | place: Sweden: Abisko, Stordalen Mire... | reverse complement strand
CGCGGCCAGGAGCTTGCGCGGATTGGCAGCCTCCCCGGGGGCACAGCGGGTGCGGAACAGCAGGTCGGCACCCTCCCACCGGCAGTCCTCCAGCAGCGGCCGGATATCCACCCGCTTGACCCCCTTCTGGCCCTCGATCTTGCCGGTCTTCTCCAGTTCGAACCGGTCGCTGGCGAGGAAGGCGCCCATCCGCTCCCGGGCTGCGTCCAGCTCATGGGGCGGGCAGGCCCAGCGCCAGTGGGCGGCCCGGCACAGTTCCGCCACCGGCGAAGCGTAGTTGGGCACCTGCAGGCACTGCAGCACCACCAGCCCCGGCGGCGCGTGGCCATTGATCAGCGCCGGCAGTTCCGCGAGCGGGACCGGCGCCGCCTCCAGCAGGACCGCGTCGGCCCACTCGGAGCGGCCCTCCACCAGGGCCGGCAGCGGGTGCCCCAGGCGGATCGCAGGCCGGGGCGATTTTTCCAGCCCCAGCGCCACCGGCAGCCCCGCCGTCGTGAGCGCCCCGGCCAGGAGCGACAGCAGCGCGGAAGGCTGGGCGCAGGCCGGGCCGTTCAGCGCCAGTCGCAGCCGCAGGGTCACCCGGTCGGGATCGGCCTGCCATTGGCTCATGCGCCGGCCGCGGGAGCGTTCCAGGACAGCCTTCATCCGGGCCTGGGCGGCCCCCCAGCGGGCCGGGTCCAGCCGGGCCTGACGCATGATGAGCCAGGCGTGCTCCAGCCGCCGCTCGCTTTCAAGACCGCCGATGATTCTCTCAAAAGCCTCCGGCTCCGGGGGATCGGCCGTGAGCATCTGCGCGAACAACTGGAGTGAGCGGGGGCCCTGGACGGGCGCGGGGGCTGGGTTTTCCATAGGGTTCCAGTCTACCTTCCCCATGGAGGCCGGACCACGGAAGGCGCCGTCCCCCCGTCCGGAGGTTTTCCGCGAAGGCTGCTGATTTCGCTGTGGGGAATCCGGAAGTTCCTATGAGAATCATGTCATCGACGGGCTGCTGAATTCCCAGTGCAGGGCGCATCGAGCCGCTTGATGTCAAGATTTTACCAATGATGCCGGGCCTCTCCGAGAATGCACCCAGGCGCAGGTTGCAGGTTTTTTCCAGACTGGATACAAATGATTAAACACTTTGCCGGGCCAGCGCGCCATCGGCCGAGGCTGCGGATCCGAACCCCGCCATGAGACAACACGCCTAATGGTTGGTCTTCGCTGTGATGTAGCGCTTGACTTCCCGCCGCAGGATTTCGGGCACGTTCTTGTCCCGCATCAGGACCTTCAGATCCAGGTCGATGAGGCGTTTGAAGAAGTTCAGCGAGAGCGCCAGCGGAGTCTTCGGGTTCATCACGATGGCCTTCATGATCGAATACTTTTTCATCCACTCCCGGTTGGAGGAGATGATCCGGATCACCTCATCGCTGATGCTGCGCATCTGGGCGATGAACGCCACCTCCCCTTCGGTGATCCGGCCGTTGCGGATCACGTTCACCTGGATCAGCCGGTTGGCTTCCCGGATCAGCAGCGTGCGCTCTTCCTTGCCGCCCTTGATGGCCAGCATGATCTTCTGGTTGGTGCGCAGCTTCATGACCCGCTGGGCCAGGCGGAGCGGGATGTCCTCGCCGGTCTCGGCCACCGCCTCCCGGTGCAGGCGCTCGGCGGTGAGCTCCCCTCCGACCTCGTCATGGGGCGAATCCTTGGGCAGCGGCAGCTCCGACCAGGCGCGGTCGAGCCGGCCGGCCTCCACCTCGTCGATGATGTCCAGCCGCTCCTGGGCCACCTCCGGGGCGACCAGGCGCAGCACGTCCCGGCGGAATTCATTGACCCGCCGCTTGATCTGGTACTCCGCCTCCGGATGGGTCTCCAGCAGGTCCAGGATGACCGGGCGCTCCAGCCAGAGCACCTGGTTGTTCAGGGGGATCTCCAGCACCGCCCCGGGCAGGAACGGCACCGACCGCTCGATCCACTCGGAGGTGATGTTCTCGTGCAGCAGCGCCGCTTCCAGCAGGCCCGGCTCCTTGCGGTGGGTGAGGATGAGTCCCAGCGGGTCCTCGGGCCGCACCGGCCCCGCGATGGCGTTCAGCAGGAAGCTCTCCGGCATGCCCATGAAGGTCTCCACCGCCCTGGGGGCATGGCGGGTCTCCTTGAACACCGCGTGGGCCAGAGCCTGGAGCAGATCCAGCGGCGGCACCGGGAGGTTGCCCGCCATCAGCGTGTCGGCGAGGTTCTCCGGCAGCTGCCCCTCGAGGTATTTCTGGATGATCGGGTGCACGTCTACTCCGTTCTCGGATCGGCCGGGTCCGTTTCCGGGGCCGTGGGAGGGTTCTGGGGCGTCGCTTCCCGGGGGAGGATCCATTCGCCCAGGGGGCCGAACTGGCCCAGCCAGGGCTCACCCACGACGCGCCCGTGGCGGATGTGGCGCCCCGCCACCTCCAGGGCCACCACGCCGGCGTTGTCCAGAGAGATGGTGAACGGGCCCTTCACCCGCAGCCGCCAGGGCTCGGAGACCCGCAGGGTGCGCCGCTGCGCGGGCCCCTCGGCGCCCTGGAGATCGTGCGGGCCCTGGGGCAGGCCCTGGACCAGGGCCTCGCAGGCGTCCATGGCGCGCATGGAGATGAGCACCCCTTCCTCGTTGACCGGGACCTCGGGCAGCACCTCCCCCACCACCGGGTACGCCCCGGCCGGATCCTTGGGCGACCACTGCGCCGGGGCGGCCTCCAGCGCCCTGACCGCAGGCGCCGTGGGCGCGCGCTTGAGACTGGGCCCAGGCACCACCAGCCAGAGCAGCAGGGCCACCGAGCCCACGGTGATGGCGCTCACCAGCACCCGCTCCAGGGCCTCCCGGCGGGGGTCGGGCGTCTCCTGCTCCTGGGCCCCGGGCAGCTGGCTCCACTGGTCGGGGAACGAGGCCAGATCCACCCCCAGGCGCTCGGCGATCTGGCGCGTGTGCGGCCGCTCCCGTCCCGGCGGCAGCCGTTCCCAGGCCTCGGCCTCCACCGCTTCCAGGATCTGCACGCTCAGGTTGAGCTCGTGGGCCAGCACGAACAGCGACAGGCCCTGGGCGATGCGGGTCTGCCGCAGCACGGCGCCGATCCCGGCGGGGCCGCCGGCGCCATGGCTCGCATCCGGGTTGAAGTCCATGTCTTCCATCTTAGCTGCTAAGGCTTCCAGCCCACCGGCACTTCATTGAGCAGCCGGGCAAGTTGTTCGCGGCGGTCGTCCCGGTTCAGCCGGCGGTCGTCCATGGTGCCGCGGTGGGCCATGACGTCGCCCAGGGTCGACTGCAGGTCGTCGGGGGTGACGAAGTCGCGGGCGGCGAGCCATGCCTCGGCCTTGGCCAGGGCCAGCCAGTGCTCCGCGGCGCGGGTGGAGCAGAACCCCTTTTCCTTGCGGATCCGCGCCACCACCCGCTCCACGTAGTCCATGGCCGGGTCCGACAGGTGCACCGCGTGGACCATGCCCCGGGCCAGGCGCCAGCCGATCAGGTCCATGGCCGGCTCCAGCGTGTCCAGCCGCTCCGCCCCGGCCTCGCCCCGGAACACCAGCCGTTCGGCCCCGGTGTCCGGATAGCCCAGGTGCAGCACGCAGGCGAACCGGTCGATCTGGCTCTCCGGCAGCGGGAAAGTTCCGGCGTGGTCCATGGGGTTCTGGGTGGCGATGGCGAAGAACGGGTCCGGCAGCGGGTAGGTGGCCCGGTCCAGGCTCACCTGGCCCTCCACCATCACCTCCATCAGCGCGCTCTGGGTCTTGGGCCCGATCCGGTTCAGCTCGTCCAGCAGCACGACGTTGGCGAACACCGGCCCCTGCTGGAAGCGGAACACATGCTCGGCGGCGTCCCAGATGTGGATCCCCAGCAGGTCCGAAGGCAGCAGGTCGTTGGTCCCCTGGACCCGCTGGTAGCTGCCGCCCATGATCCGGCTCAGGCCCTTGGCCAGCGTGGTCTTCCCCACCCCGGGCAGGTCCTCGATGAGCAGGTGCCCCCCGGCCAGCATCACCGCCACCGACCGGCGCACCGCCAGATCCTTGCCCACCACCACCCGGCACAGGGCCTTCAGCCCGGCGTGGACGCATTCCCGCACCGCCTGCGCGGCGGCGGCGGAGGGGGGGGGCTGGTCGTTCATTCTTCCTCCATGGAGATGTGGTGCTCCCGCAGGATCCCGGCCAGGCGCCGCGGCGCCAGGCCCAGGCCGCGCGCCACCAGGGCCGGATCGCCGCGGTGGCCCTCCATGGCCTTTGCCAGCAGCGCCGCCGTGGCGGACTGCTCCACCGTGGCCAGCATGGCCGCCAGGGTCCCGGGCTCAGGCCAGGGCAGCACCAGCGCGCCGCCCGACTCCGGGCCGAAGGCGGGGACCGGCGCCAGCAGCGGCCCGGTGGTGGCCCGCCAGGCCTGCGCCACCGCCCAGGCCAGCTGGCCCAGGTTCCCGGGCCATGCGCCCTGCAGCAGTTCCTTCTCCGCCCCGCGGGCCAGCCCCGGCACGGGACGCCCGTCCTGGCGCGCCCGGGCGTCCAGGAAGGCGCGGAACATCGGCAGGATGTCCTCCCGGCGCTCCCGCAGCGGCGGCAGGGTGAACACGATCACGCCCATGCGCAGGCGCAGCGGCTCGGGCAGGGCCCTGGCGTCCCGGCACGAGCCCATCCAGTGGATGCCGTGGCCCTCGCCATCCATGGCCCGCGCCAGCGGCCCCCATCCGGCCTCGGCCAGGTCCCCCAGCTCCGACAGGTAGATGCTGCCCCCCTGGAGCAGCGCCAGCTGGCGCGGGTCCGGCAGGCTCGGCGCCGACAGGCACAGGAAGGGGGCCTGGGGATGGCGCAGCGCGTGCAGGCGGCGGGCGGCCCGCGCCTTGCCCGCGCCCGGCTCGCCCTGGAACAGCACATTGAGATCGGTGTCCGCCGCCCGGGACAGGGCCAGGTCCAGCTCCCGCATGGCCGGGGAATGGACGATCCAGGGTTCGCGCGGATCCGGCGGCGGCGCCTCGGCCAGGGCCCGGGCGCGAGCCAGAACCTGCTCGAACTGGTCCAGGTCAAACGGCTTGGGCAGGAAATCGTCCGCCCCCCAGCGCATGGCCTCCACGATGTCCCTGGGCTCGCCGAAGGCCGACATCAGCACCGCGCGCAGGGCCGGGCGCATGCGCTTGGCCGCCTTGAGCAGCTCCAGCCCGGACATCCCCGGCAGCCTCAGATCCGTCACCAGGATCTCGAACGGAGCCTCCGCCAGCGCCGCCAGGGCCGCCGCCGGATCCCCCACCGCCGTGACCTCCCAGGCCGAGCCCAGCGCCTGCACCAGCAGGCGCCTGAAACTGTCCTTGTCCTCCACCAGCAGCAGGCGCATACCCGATTATCCTCCGCATTCCCGGATGAAGGCTGCCGATTGCGCGCCGGCCTGTCCTTCGAACAGGACAACGCCCCGCACCAGGCGGCGCCCGCCGTCCCCGGCCCAGGCGGCAAAGGCCGTGTCCTCCTTGTAGATCCACTCCACGCCCCAGCGGGCCGACGGCTCCGCCGCCGCCAGCAGCTCCGGAAACGGCAGCGGGTCGCCCGGCTCCATGCCCATCATGGTGGCCTGGATCACCCCCGCCGGCCCGAATTCCCGCACCGCCGCGGCCTCCAGCGGGCGCCTGCGGGATGCCTGCAGGCAGGGCCAGCCCAGCTCCAGGAGCACCCGCCGGCTGGTCTCGGCCACCCCGCCGTCGCCCAGCAGCAGCACCGGGCCCGCATCCAGTCCGTCCAGGGCGGCTTCCAGGGCGATGGCGTCGGTGTTGGCGCCGTGCCATGGCTCCCCGGGGCGCCGGCGCCAGAGCGTGTTCAGCGGCCCTTCCAGCCCCAGCAGGGGCGGCAGCGATTCCTTGAGCGGGGAGGTGAGGCTGGCCCCCACCATCTCCAGGGCCTCCAGGGCGGCCCGGGCTTCCAGCGCGTCCCCGCAGTCCAGGGGCAGGTAGAGCAGATCCTTGAAGGCCCGCTGGAAGCGCGGGTTGTGGTAGCCCGGCCCCCGGGAATGGAGCACCGGCCGGCCCAGCACCCCGCACAGCGCATAGCCCGCGTGCAGCTTGTGGCAGCGCCAGGCCAGCATCCGGCCCAGGGTGACCTGCCCGGGGGCCGCCGGCGGGCCATCGTCCGGCTGGGCACAGGTGAAGGAGCCGCCCCAGGCGCCCTGCAGGCAGCGCGAGGCGATGCCCTTGGGGCCCAGGAGGAAGGCCGAAAGCGCCAGGTTCCGGTCCCGGGCCCAGGCCAGCGGCCCGCGCAGCCGCGCGTTGTCGGCCAGGCTGGCGCAGCGCCCCACCCACATGAAGGCGTCGCCCTGGGGCAGCAGCGTGAGCCGCCGCTCCAGGTCGAACACCCCTTCGGGCACAAGGACCGAGCGCAGCAGGCGCAGGTGGGGCAGGCATTCCGAAAGTTCCGCCGGCACCGGCAGGTCCCACTCCAGGTCCAGCCAGGCCGGACGGCTCCGGGCTCCGGCCAGCAGCCGCTCCATGCGCCCGGCCTCGTCCCCGGCCCACGCCCCGCCCTCGCCGGCCCGACGGCAGCTCACCAGACAGCGCCGGCCCAGGGCCCTGACCATCGCCTCCGGGTCCTCCCCGGGGAACAGGTCCAGGCGCAGCTCGGCCATGGCCTCCGGCGGCAGCGCCAGGGCGCAGGCCCTGGCCTCGTCCCAGGTGGGGTGGGTGAGCGGGACCAGATAGAAGGGCGGTGCCGCCATCAGGGCCGCTCCCCCCGTTTCGCCGCCTGCCAGGCCCCCTCCATGCCCTCCAGGTCCTGCCGCTCCCAGCCGCCGTTGGCGGCCGCGAAGTCCTCCACGCGGCTGAAGCGGGAGCGGAACCGGCTCATCTGCCGGCGCAGCGCCCGGTCCGGGTCGACCCCCTTGTAGCGGGCCCACTGGATGAGGCTGAACAGCACGTCGCCGTACTCCGATTCCACCCGGTCCAGATCCGACTCGGCCTGGAGCTCCTCGACCTCCTCCTTCACCTTGTCCAGCACCCCGTCCATGTCCGGCCACTCGAAGCCCACCTTGGCGCAGCGCCGGCCGATCTCCAGGGCGATGTCCAGGGGCGACAGGCTGCCCGGGATCCCGTCCAGCAGCCGCCCCGGGGCCTCGTCGCCCCGCCCGGCCTTCTCGTCCCGCTTGATGGCGGCCCAGTTCACCAGGACGTCCTCGGCCCCTTCCACCGCCACCTCGCCGAACACGTGGGGGTGGCGCCGGACCAGCTTCTCCACCACCATCGCCTCCACGTCGTGCCGGTCCCAGGCGCCACGGTCCCTGGCCAGCTGGGCGTGGAAGGCCACCTGCAGCCACAGGTCGCCCAGCTCCTCGCACAGGTGCCGTTCCTTTTCCGGATCCCCGGGAACATGCTCGGCCAGGGCGTCCAGCACCTCCGCCGCCTCCTCCCGCAGGTAGCGCGCCAGCGACTGGTGGGACTGCTTCAGGTCCCAGGGGCAGCCGCTCCCGGGGGTCAGCAGGGCGGACATCACGGCGGGAAGGGTGGCTGGCGTCATCCCCCCAGTTTAAACGAGGTAGCATGGGGAATGGCCAAGCCCCGCGTTTCCCCCGAAATCCTCAACACCATCGCCACCGTCAGCAAGCCCGCGGCTTCCGCCTCCAAGCGCAAGGAGGCCAGCCCCCGCGCCGGCGCCACGGAAAAGCAGAGCATCCGCCCGGCCCGCACCGCCATCGCCCATCAGCGCGGCGGCAATAAGGGCAAGTAGAGCCGGCCCAGCAGCCAGGTCCTGAAGTCCCGGGCCATGTCCGGAGTGAGCTCGTGGCCCGCCGGGTAGCGCCTGGACTCGAAGGCGACCCCCAGCTCCCCCAGCCAGGCATCTGACCGGTCCGCCCAGGCCGGCGGCAGGGTGGTGTCCCGGAGCCCGTGGGAGACGAAGCCGGAGAGACCCGCCAGCGCCGCCCGGGCGGCGATCCTCGGCGCAAGTTCCGGGAGGATCCGCCCGGACAGCAGGCCGAAGCCCGCCACCAGGTCCGGTCGGGTCAGCCCCAAGCCCGCGCTCATGATGCCGCCCTGGCTGAAGCCCGCGAGCACCGTCCGATCCGGGCCGATGCCCGTCTCCCGCTGGAGGCTTTCCACCAGCGCGGCCAGTTGCAGCCGGCCGGCCTCGGCCTGGGCGGCGTCGATGACCGGACCGGTCGGCCCGAAGCTCACCTGGAACCATCCGGAGGCGCCCGGCCCCAGCGTCAGCGGCCCTCTGGGCAGCACACTGAGGATCCTGGGGTCCAGCGCACCGGCCAGCCCTTCGAGATTCGTTTCGTTGCCGCCCACCCCGTGCAGCAGCAGCACCAGCGCCTGGGGCGCGGCGGGACCGACCGTCCTGAACGCGATGCCCGTGGCGGCGTCCCGCCTCAATGCTGAAGGAATATCCATATGCGACCTCCCTCGCCCGATCCGTCCGCAAACAGGTGTTTAAACACCTATATCAGCATGGCCCACGGGCCGCCAGGCCGCAACCCTGAACCCTACTTGAAGTCCAGCAGTTCCACCTCGAAGATCAGCTCGGCGTTGGGCGGGATCACGCCGCCGGCGCCCCGGGCGCCATAGCCAAGGGCGGCGGGAATGTGCAGGGTGCGCTTCCCCCCCTTCTTCATGGAACCGACCCCCTCATCCCAGCCCTTGATGACCTGGCCGACCCCCAGGGTGAACGAGAAGGGCTGGCCGCGATCCACCGAACTGTCGAACTTCTTGCCGGGCTTGCCGCCATCCGAAAGCCACCCGGTGTAGTGCATCACACAGGTCTGGCCGGTCTTCGGGCATTCGCCCGCGCCTTCCGAAGTGTCCAGGTAGCTCAGTCCGCTGGGATTCGTGATCATGGCGTGTCCTTTTTCCAGGTGCGGGCGGGAGGTCCGCGAAAGGATGAGTGTAGGCTGCCGCGGCCCGGGTGTGAACGCCAGGGTTCACCCCCCCGACGGGAACCTGGGCCCGAACTGGATGACCAGCCCGCCCAGGATGATGATGCCCAGCCCCAGCCAAGTGGCCATGGGCACATTCTCATTGAACGCGAATCGCCCGGCCAGCACGCTCACCGCGGCGAAGATGGCGACGTACACCCCCAGCAGTCTGGAAAAGTCCCAGGGAACGAGGTTGACCACCACCCCGTAGGTCCCCAGCATGGCGAAGCCCAGCGCCATGAAGGCGAACCCGCCGCCGCGCATGCCCTTGCGCACCACCGCGTCCCCGCCCACCTCGAGCAGGGCCGCAGCCAGGAAGATGAGCCAGGCAAGCACCGGGAGTCGCATGTCTCATTCTAATTGATAATCGTCTCCGTCCTGGGGACCCCGATGACAACACCCTGTCTCAGATCATCCGGCCCAGGCCCTGGAATCACCTGGTGGTCACCGTATGGACAATGCTGAATACGACAAAAGGAATGACAACGAAGAGGCCGAAGGCACTGGCAATCTTCAGAAACCGGACGCAGTTCGCCTGGGTTTGCTCGATTTTCAACGCGCGGAGCACAACCCATTTACTGCCTGACCGTTTCATTCTTTCGTAGGTTCTTTCGGACCCGCCGCCCCAGATGTTCACTCCCCAGCCAAATCCCACAACCGCCGCGCCGATGGCGACCATGCAAATCGTCGTGAATTCATTCTTGGTCATGGACGAAGCCCACCGCGGTATTTGAATATCGGTTGGAGTGAACAAGGTTGATAGCCAGTCTACAGCACTGTGCCCTGGTGACCAGTGCCAGCCAGGGGCCGCGCCTCTCGCCAACGTATTTCGCCCGTCGGACCATCCGCTCAGAGTCCACGCCGGCTCGCCCACACCCTGATCAGCACCGCGGCGCCAGCCAGGACCAGCAAAGCGACTCCGCCCCAGAAGTAGGAACCGGGCGAATGGGAAGCGCCAGGCTCAGCGGCGATGATGGCCAGGTTCAAAAGCATGCGTCACCCCTTCAGCCTTGGGATGACGGCCGTCCCCGGAAGGTTTCTTCCGCGCCAAGCCTTTCCACCTACATCTCCGGAGCCAAGCCCCTTCGCCTGGGGGAAAGTCATACGGGATGCTTCACTACGATACCACGCAACCTTCGGTTACCTCTCCGACGTCTTCGTGCTTGAAGAGCATCGAGGCCAGGGTCTATCCATTGCCATGACGAAGGCGTTGCTGGAATTACCCGAAGTCAGAGGCTTCAGGAGGATCATGCTGGCAACCCGCGATGCCCACGGGGTCTATGAGCAATGCGGGTTCCAACGCATTGAGGATTCCGCGCCCTTCAGGCAGATCCTGCGCAAAGACATTTATGCCATATGAAATTTTCTGTGCGATTCCCTGATCGTATAATAAATGACGAAACTGACCACAGCCGCAAAAAAGCACCAGATCGAAATCAAGCACTCAGTGAAGAAAATGACAGAAACCAAGGCAGACAGACCAATGATGACACCAAGCATATATGCACGTTTTACACTTGAAACAAAGACCGGAACAAGCGTTGCAATCAAATAGAACACAGTTGGAAGACTATAAGTGGCGCCTTGAAAATTACTTTTATAATTAATATGCATATAACTAATTTCCGCATGGGCGCGATAAATAATTA